>Ga0208898_1000101_pt1 | contig 84075 bp, 100 predicted proteins | sample VirMetDEL_Mar_4_FD_184513 | JGI IMG/M metagenome (GOLD analysis project Ga0208898, IMG submission 184513) | Aqueous microbial communities from the Delaware River and Bay under freshwater to marine salinity gradient to study organic matter... | ecosystem: Environmental > Aquatic > Marine >... | reverse complement strand
GGCTATAGTTTCAGGAGATATACCTGTACACATAAGTCAAGTTATGACCTTTGAAACTGCATTAACAAACGCTGAATGTATAACACTAACAACCCTATAACATGAGAACATTTCGTAAATACCAATTTGTAGATGCTGATACAGCCAAGGCAGCTATCACTGCTTTAGGAGAAGAGCATCGCCACAGTGTAGTAGAACTCGGTCACATTGTAGAGACTCCTGGTGACGAAGAGAATCCCCCAGTAATGTCAACTACATACCACGTTGATGTACTGTGGAAAGGTGAAGTTGACCCATCTTGGGATGAGCAAATGGTATGGTGCCCACCTATGGGACTCCATGTATTTGGTAGTAGCTCTGCTATTAAAGAGTGGACAGAAACATGCAAACGATTACATCCTGAATATTTTCCTGAACCCGAAGAAGAATGAAAGACTTAACTCAAGTTACAAAGACAATTACCTATCCCTCTTTTTCTAGAGAAGAGATGATCCGCCTGTACAAAAAAGGTGAGAGTATCAATGGATTCATTGGTGGGGTAGAAGTAGACACAGCTGTACTACAAGAAGAAGTACCTGACACTTTTGAAGATAGCTCATACACTGATGAAGAAGGTGTAGAGCACAGACGTACTTGGCAAGAGTATGCTAGAACATTTGATAGTGTCAATGAAGGCAAATCTCTTATGCAGTTTGGTCACTGTGATATCAACGGCAACTATGCTAGACCTTTGTCTGCAGCAGAGTATCAAATTTGGATGGACCATTGGGTATGGGAACTACCTGTACCAGGTGTATCTTATGAGGATGAAGAAGGTAATACTATAACTCCACCAGATACAACCATGCTTGTGTTTGATCACATCCTTACCAAGTCAGAGATGATGGTTAGAATACAAACTCCAGAAGTGTAGCAATTTGTTTACTACCTCTAATTTTAGTATATTATTATATAGGGAATTTGAATAATTATTATCATGAAAAAGAAAGGTGCACAAGCTCTTTTTAATGCTTTGAAAGCTAAAGGTTATAAGAAGAGGGGTAGTGAGGTTAACAAATCTGCTCCTAAAATGCTTATGAAAATGGCCAAGGATGGCATGGAAATAGACATGTCTAAAGACATGGAAATGAAGATGATGGGTAAAGGTGCTGAGATGATGTACAAGAAGGGTGGTACTAAAAAGCGCGACTATTAAGATAGATAATCATGCATAAGGGTAAATGTAAGGGGCAGATGAAGCTCCTTAAAAAGATGTATGATGGAGGTGAAGATCTAGATATGTCTCCTGTAGAGATCATGAAGATGGTTAAGGGAGGTTCTAAGTCCAGAAAAAAGAAGATCAACAATAAATATAAGATGGGTGGCTGGACTCATTCAGAAGATTGATATCTTTGTTTTATGTCAGGCATTCTTACAGATGTTCTTGGTTTCTTCAAGAGAGACAAGTTTGTTGAAACAAATACACCTGATGACGTATTAATATTAGGCATTCATGAAAAGCCTGATATGCTGGGTGTGGCGTCTCCCGTACCCTATAAAGACATAAAGCTCATCAAGGTAAAGGACCTTGTTACAAACGGAACTCCTACTCCAGTAACAACTTGTTCTGTTGATACATTAGCTGAGTTAGCAGATGTTGATGACTGTAATAATGTTTATATTGTTGCAGAGAACATTACATATTTAAAGTCTAATCTTTTAAATGCTGACGTAGTTGATGATGGTTTGAATGTCATACACTCAAATACATCTGACTATTCATGGGTAAGAGACTCTAGCTCTACTGTATTAAACATTAGAGACCTTATAGAGGCAGATGGTAAGATTGGTACAGACGATACGGCTGTCTTCAAAAAAGCCTTTGCTGCCTGTAATGATAGATCTATCTATCAAAAAGTCTCAAAGAATCAACCTAACCCACATCTGGATACGGTATATATACCAGAAGGAGATTACTCTATAGAAGAAACTATTCAGGTACGCTGTAATGTAATATCATCTCCTAATGCTCTTGTGCGTTTTGATCAGAAGTCAATATTAGATAGCACCTGGAGAGACAATAGAGCTCTTTTTAAGATTGGTAATACTAGCAGTGACTATGCTTATGACACAGTTAATTATAAAGTTGATAATGATCCATTTGCTGATGAAACAAATCTTCATAGATGGATTGAGCTAGATAGTATTATCCGATTAGGTCCCACCTCAATGGAGACTACAACACAGACTGTAACAAGCTGTGTTAAAATTGATAGTAGTAATCAAGATGCAAAAGATTCCTATCAAGATCTAAGAGATTTTCTGCAAGATAAAGTGCCAGGTCAGTTTAAGCTTAATAGTTTTGAGATCAACGGTATATCAAATCCTATTGTAAGAGGAGGAACTCTTGAGACAGCGCCCATGGCTAAGACAAACGCCCCGTCTAACTTAAATGGTAGACTAAAGATTTTACTTCTTGATCTAGATCCTACAACTAATGCACCTATTTCTGGAATCATATATGATAGAAACTATTGGGATGATTCAGTTACCATAGTTGAGAATTCTATTGATGCAGATACTGCTACTTATACAATAACATTAAGGGTAACAGATCTTCTTATACGACAGCTTTATCAAGGAGATAATACAACTGAACTTGTTACTGCAAATAGGAGAGCTTATCTATATCATGATAATAAAGAATTTAGTTACTTATTTGAGCCAGATTGCGTTTCTAAAGAAGAAAACTTTCATTTGCCTGAGGTTATTGCTGCTGATAATATTGTAGTAGATGGTAGTAATGAAAGATTCATATTTTTTGATCAGGCTGGTAGATTTAATTTAGATGAATCTAATCAAGAGTCTCCATACTTACGTGGTAAAGTAAGAACCACAAGTGAAGAAATTGTTGATGAGATTAAAGGCTACTCTATAGAGCTACCTAGAGTTCAACATCAGAATACAACCAACCACTGGCCCATATATCAACAGTATAAAAATGTAGAAGCCGATTATTCTACTGCTATACTTGTTAATGGAGCTAAGAACTGTTATATAAAATGTATAGATGCTAGATTCTTTTCTACCTATATGCATCTAATGGGAGGATCTAGTACGGTAGGTTTAAAAGGAGTTATTGGTTGTACGTTTAATGGAGGTAACTGCGCTAACAATAAACGTCAGATAGAGATGCTACCACACAGACCTAATGCTAAAAAGGTTGGTGGTTATGTAAACTCTAATAGGTTCATAGACTTTACTATGAACTGGGCTGCTAATAATCTTATGAAAGATGGATCTAAGCAGACAGCTCATGTTACTGCTGATTCTATTATAAGTCTACAAGATATCTATGCAGACCTTTTGCCAGCAGTACAAGCCGACTATACTGGAAATGAAAGATTGCTTTGTGTAAAGTTTGAATCACGTTATCCAGTACTTAAAAGACTATCTTACTTTGCAGATTCTAATGGTAACTCCTTATCTGCACAAGCTATTTTCTCTATAAGTGGTGCAAATACATTAACGCTTGGTGGTGAGGTAGCAAATCTGGGTTTAGTAAATGAAGTCAACATCTATGTGACAGATAGTATAAATACTGAAGGACTTTGGGGTCAGGTTGCAAGCTTTACCTATGACGGAGAAGACACTATAATAAATATAACTAGAGATCCTGCTGGAATTTCAGACTTAGGAACAGATGCTCAATTTTATTTCTATGGGACCTTTGATCTAGAAAGAGCTAAGCCTAACTATTATATGGATCTGAATGGTGTTGACAACGCTTTAAACAGAATCTCTGAGTTTAGAGTAGATCATATTACACCACTTCAAGATGGTAGCGGTGACTATGTTATCATAACAAACTACGGCGACGGTGATCCCATCTATGGAGACAATTCAGGAAAATCTCAGAGCACTTGGACACCTGAGAATAATAATCCTGATCTATATGTGGAGCTTAGATATGCTAGACTAGGTTCACATCCAACTCACAGAGATCCAAGTCTTCCAGATTATATTCGGAAAGACTATCAGTTGTTGGGTATGTATGGCACCCAGCAGGTGGGACTAGGATCTCCAAGCGGAAATGGTTTCTACAACTGCATCTTTGAAGAACATGCGGGTCTTGGCTATAAGCACTACGACTTAATTGGTGCTCGCTATTCTAGATTTATTCATATCAGAGCAGAAGTAAACCTTAACAGATTACCACCTAAAGAATTTAGGAATACACTATATATAGATGGTTGTAGTAAGATACAGTTTGATAGTGGATTCTTTATGGAGAAGTCCCTTGTGAATACGGATACTAGAGATCTGCTATTACCAAAACCTTCTGACTCTATAATATTTGACGCTAATAATAAAAAGTCATTTGATTTACGTCAGGTAGATCTTAATGAAGCCGATAGTACTTTACTAAAATCTGTTTATGATACAACAAATGGTACTATTGATATTGATTATGCAGATGTAACCTACGGTCCTAACTCAAAGGTTACAATTAACAAGAAAGTATTTGCGCCTAAAGAAAAAAAGAGCACTGTTCAGGAGGAATATAATAGGCAGATTCTTAATCTTAAATACTCGTCTGAGGTAAAGTTGCCAGCCACATCTACTTCATTTAGTGTTGACGTATTTAATTCTAATTATAGAACTATTCAAATAGTACCAGAAGCAGGTGTAACATTTAGGGGTATTGATAGCGGTAATCCGTTAACAACAAATGAATTTATTCTTGCTGGAGGATCTGCGAGATTTACAAATCTTGGTAACAATAAGTATAATGTATCAGGAGACCTGATTGATGTTGCTGATGGACTAAGCACAACATATCAAACGATTTTAACTAATACAGGTACTACTGGTGATCTAACTGATGAACAGAAGCTAGCACAAGATATATTTATACGGACTCTTGAAGCTACAAGTATTTGGAATAAGATCATTAAGCTTGGTATATTCGGCGGAATGCCTTCAGCAGCTGTAGCTCCAGGTAAAGAAATGAATTTAATTAACTGGAAGAACTCTGGTGATTCAACTCAGACGATTAATGGGATATTTACATTACAAGGATCTCCTGTAGTACAGGATAATAGTCTTCCTGTTTATGATGCTGATACAACCCAAGACTTTGGTTTTGAATATGTCACTACTGGAGGCACAGATGGTACTATTTCATATAATGAAACAATTCCTAGTACAAGCTTTACGGGTCTGATGAAGTATACAGCACCTCCTGCTCCTTATACTGGTGTAGTTCAGAGGATTCAGCTATCTACTAATGCTCCTGAACTTACTGTAGACTATTTGGATTCAGGCAAGCTCTATAAAGTACAAATGGAGATATATATTCCTAGTACGAATGATGTTGCTAGTGGTGGTATAAATGGTGTAAGGTTATTGACAAATGGAGCAGACCCGGTGGTTACATTTCACCCTATTACTCTAGATACTTGGACACAGATAGAATATGTAATGGACTCAGCAGGTGGAGCTTTGGGTAATGCTTTTCAAATTAGATTCATAGGTAATAACGGCAATCCAATTACAGATCCAAATAATCCACCAGAGGAAGCATACTTCAGAGACTTTAGTATAATTCCATTACTACAGACAACTAACCAGAATAACCCATGGACTGAAGAGTATGGGTTCTCTGCTAATAAATCTGGTGCTATAAATACACATGCAGATTCATTATCTACAGATAATATTACAATCTTTGCTTATCAATCTTTACCTGCTGAGAGAGCAGCAGCTGTAATTCAAAATGCAGCTGGTATAGATTTATATGCAGACTTAAATGAGTTTGAACAGACGGGTATAGTAACATACCTGGATCCAGAAGGATTAGATGGTGAAATAGCTAATTCTGGTTTTGGTGTGGGTAGCATTATATACTTCAATGATGATACTCAGAATGATAAGTTTGGTGTAGTAGCCAGTGTATTATCTAAGGATACTGATGGTACAAAGATCTTAATAGAGGATATATTAGCAGTGCCGGCAGAAGGAGAAATCACTTGGCGTACAATAGAACCAAGGTCCAATCAAGTACAGTTTGGTATTACAGGAACTAAACAAAAGTACTTAAAGCTTTATGCTGACACGAGGACTAATGATATTAATTTATTTAATGATAGGATTAAGGATGATGAGGATGAGCTTGTATACTTTGATACAACAAAAGCTCAGTCTATGGCTCTTACTAGACAGTCTGGTAATATTACAGACCTCGAGTTATTTAGAAATGGTGTAACCACAACAATTGATGCACCAATAGATCCATTGGCTATAAACTTGACAGATCTATTGATATTCCAAAGCAATCAAGATATTGCTAATGACTTTGCTATGGGAGGATTTATCATTGCTGAGGCTATGACAAATGAGGAACTCACAATATTGCAAGAGCTTTTTGAGACTTACTACTCATAAGGAAAACACCCAGGAAAGTATCAAAACCTGGGTGCTTGTTGGTTTCCTTGTAACTAAACCCTAATGTGATACTTTTTTAGAGATCATCTACTTTGGTTAGTAGAAAGTAGAGTATGCAAACAGCTATTATTAATACAACAACTGTTGTTCTTACTAGATTGGGATCTGTATTCATGATAGTCTTAGATCCTGGCTTACTACATTATAGTTAAGCATACGATCTATCTGAGGAGATTCTTCTAAAACAATCTCTTGACTATCAATAACTGTTGAATCTTGCATAGTTTCAAGACCGCTAAGATCTACACTATCGGTGGGTGTAATACCCATATTACCTAGTAAGTCAGCAGTAATAAACTTATGAAACTTCTGAGTATCACTGAGCCAGTTTCTTGGATGAGCTTTCTTTAAACCATGTGTTACGTGGTTATAGAAGGCCCAAGCATTGTCTTGATCACACTGATAATCATAAGAAGGTTCTTCAAGCTCTGCTTTAATACAGCTAAGCTGGCTAGTTTCTAAGATCTCTTCATCAAAGTATAGTCTGCCGAGCATCTCTGATTGATCTCTTTTAGATAATTGTGTAGATCTAAGAGCATCACGAGCATCAAGAATCTCTTTGAAATAAACTTCAGCATTCTTGATTTGGTTAGAGATCTGCATACGGATCTCATAGTCTGCACTACCTGTATGCTTTCTAGCAAAGGTCATCATATCGCCACAAACCATTCCGTTGTAGCATACCATAACGTAACCACCAATAGAACATTGGAATCTAACAGACTTATCATATGAGTTAGTCCATGCAAACATCATCCCTAACTCATGCTCATTGATAATCCTATCATCTGTAGTACGTGTAGGTTTGATATGGTAGATGCCCTGAGCGACATTAGCATTACCATTAGCTCTATAAATTTCTCTTTCAATTTCAAAGCCGCTGGCTTTCAAGAGATTATGTGTGTTGTCAATCACCTGCTTGTGAGATATGACTGTATAGCTTTTGCCATGGTTAGGCAAAGGGGCATTCTCCAGATAAGATCTGGTTGTTTCTGTTGGTCTTTTATAACCCATAGTTAATCAATAAACTTATTTAGTGTAAAGATAAGACTTTAAGCCTTAATAGAATTAAAAAGATCTTTGAGAATGTCCCAATTCCGGGTGCAGAATACGCCAAGTGCGATACCTGCTGCTACTTTCATTCCCATAAACCAACACAGTAGACATACAGCTGCAGCACTAAGAGCTGTAAATTCTTTTGTGTTTAGCCATTTCATGGCGGATCTTAAGAGTTGTTTAATTGTATTCATGATTTTAGATTTAATTATTGTTGAGTAATTCTAAGACATCAAAGATAGCTTCGTGTCTGTGATTGTCTTTAAGGACAGTTTTAAATACATAGCTGGAGCTAACAATCTTGGCTACCTCATGGATTGCAGAATAGTTTTTATCCGGTAAATCTATCTGTTGATTATCTCCACAGAAGATCATAATAGAGTCTTTACCAAGACGCCCTAAAGCCATTGCTAGCTGAGATCTGGTTAGATTTTGAAACTCATCTACAATACATACAGCGTTATCAAATGTGCGTCCTCTGAAGTGTGTAAGAGAGACAAGCTCAATCTTTTCTTCTGACTCTAACTTCTCTAAGATATCAGGTTTGTTATATACTTTACGCATATTAGACTTGATAGGTACAAGCCATGGTTCCATCTTCTCTTTCTCTGTACCAGGTAAGAAGCCATTATCTTCTGTTCCAACTGAAGGTCTAGTAATAACTATCTTATTGTACTGACGTTTGAAGAATAAATCCAGTGCAATCTGGACAGCAAGTAGTGTTTTACCACTACCTGCGTTGCCCATTAAGAAACTGAAAGGATGTTTTAAAACCTCAGTCTTAGCCTTCTTTTGTTCATCAGATAAACCAATTGAGAATCTAATACTTCCTTTTGGGGGAGTCTTCTCAACATTCTGCTTTGCCATCTAGAATAGTTTTAATTGATTTCTACCGGCGTCAAGAATATTATCAATTTCAGATTCAATGGCTCTTAAATAGTAAGTCTTATCAATGTTGTAATCTTCCCATTTAGGTTTGATCTCAAGTGAATTAAAGACTCTTTGCAACCATCTGCCAGACTCTAGCTGAATCTCACGGTCATCTGAAGAATTTACTTTGATAATCTTAACACCGCTGTTACTAATGTAATATCTGTTGATTTTCTGTAGTTGTTCTGATATATATTCTCCATCCTTGATACCTCTAGCATATTGCTTCCAGTCTCCTTTTGATTTACTTCCGATACAATAGTCAAGGATATTTCTGTTCTCATTCAGATAATCCTCAGGAAGCTTATCATGTACGAAGTAGTAGAAGATAGCCTTAGGTACAACTAGCTTAGACTTATTCTTGTGTAATGCTAGCTCATGAAAATCAAAACGTCCTTTCATCTTTGTAGGAGCGTAGGAAAATTTATCATTCTCAACTTTGAACAGATAGTGTGGATTCTTTTGACGAATCTTTCTCCAATTACTTAAGTCAGTTATCTTAAAATCATTAACACCAATATAGTTATTAACATCGCCAACTATCAGCTTTTGATAACTATCATGCTCTAAGTTTAATTTAGTGATTTTTTCCCACTTCTCACAGATTTTCATGTAATTGTCAACCTGATCTCTAGGTATCCTGGTTTCTATACCATCTGTATTCTGCATAAGAGCTACAGCATCTGGTATCTCTTCCATGATCATCTCATAGAGCATCATCAATGTAAGCTGACCATTTACTGTGATCCGCATACATAGCTCCGGGTCATAGAAGAAACTATTGACATCATTGCTGAGACCAAAGGTTGAGTTTAGAATAATCTTGTACACATAGTTCATAGGGTTACTCTTCGGAATCTTCTTCCTCTCCTCAAAGAACCATTCATACTGATTACAAAACTCATCTTTAGGAAAGTGTCCCGGCGCCCACTTGTTTCTAATAACAAGATTAGGATAGAAGCTGGTAACATCTGAAGACATAATTATGTAATCTTCATCTGACTTATATACTCCACTTTTATTTGCACCATGTACACCACCTAGACCAAAGTGAGTCTTTACATCCCTGTAATTTACAGAGTATTTGAAACTGCCCTTTAGATTAATGGGATCTAACTCAAGAGACTTAAAACGGGACAATAGATTCCTAAACTCAGGAGATACAAAATCAATGTATGGTAGTAGTATATCACCAACTTTAATTACATCTCTCTCAGTCCTCATGTTCTTGATATCCCTTTTGGGTATCTTAAGATTTTTAGATAGATAGTAAGCAAATAGTTCTTTACTGATCCGTGGTTCTGAAGCGCTAAATAGATTGATCCCGTACTTCTTAGTTAACTCTTTACGCAGAGCTATTTGAGATTTAGATCTTTCAAAGATTGCCTTTGTTGAGCGTACATCATTAAGATTGTATTCTAAGATAGTATCAATCTGCTCAAGAGTCTTGATAGGAGTAGAATGATGTATGGGCATATCAAGCATATTATCCCAGTCCATACTATACTGTATCCACTTTAGACTTGAACGTTTAGCAGGATTATCCCAGTGATGCATTTTAAATAGATCTATCTGACCTATACACATCCGCCACTCCGGGTAATCTTGAAACTGTTTGCTATCACTGCGACTAATGCATTTAGCTGCATATTTATAGATAGCTTTAGCAATAGCTGTAGGGTTAGATCTATCCCATTCCTGGTGTTTCTCTATGATATAGTGAGTGATCTGTGCATCAAATGCCAAACCATTATAGGAGATATGCCACTCACGGTTGTCCGCATTCTCTTGTAAAAATTCTATGAACTTGTCAAAGTCATTACGCAGTTCATGAACAACAAAGACTTTTGTTTCATTAGTCTTATAGTGCTCAAACACTGCAGTAAAGCAATTCGACAAAGTCTCATAGTCCATTACCCAGTGATTCATATCTAACCTTTATAAGATAAAAAAAGAGGGATGTGCAATATATGCACACCCCTCTTCAAATATAGAGTATATAATATTACTCCGCAGTCAATATAGGAGAGGTCTTTGTCTCTTCGAGATCTACATTCAAGAAATCTTGATAATCAAAGTCTTTCTCATTAACCGCAAAGAGTTTAATGAAAGCTTCAATATCAGACTTCTCACTGAGGTAGAACTCATTGAATGTCTCAACAGATACTCTTTGTTCCTTTACAGTCTTACCATCCTCTCTTGGGAACTTAACTTGCTGAGGGCTACCAAAGTCATCTAGACGTGGCATCATATGAAATGATTGCTTCTTGTCTTTAGTAATGATAGCTAAGATCCCGGATGATGGATCAAACATTGCTTCTACATATGGTGAGGTAAGACTCACAGGAATTAAACTAAAAGACTTGGCACCCCTGAATGCAGAGTTAACCAACATCATGTTACCACCGTGTGTTTTAGTTGCGGCCATTGGTTTATTATTTATTCAAATGTATAGAATTATTCTTAAATAGTTCTATCTGCTCTGGGACCTTTGCAAATAGAGTTTCTTTTTCTAGATCAGGTACACTGCATACCTCATATACATCCTGAATAGATTTGATAGGTACATCTAATGCTTCTGCATACTTATCATGATAATCTTCTGGATCAAATACAGATAAAATATACTCTGATATATTACCAACACTACCAAAGTAATTAAGGATCAGACTCTGAGCACCCATAGAGAACTTAGAATACTTACCCTCGAGAAATCTTTGGAAGTCATACTTGTATCCTTTCAGATTAAACACATATAACTGTCTGTCTTTATCAATACTAAATTTATTATCTAGCATTTTATGATCTAGCAAGTAAGAGCTTTCAAACTCTAAGAACTTGTCATTTCTATCAGAATGATATACACATAGATATTTAAAGTCATCTATACCATATACCCCATCCCAGCAGACGTATGTCTCTACTGGGACGAAAGGTATACCCTTCTTCAGTTTGAGCAGAGGGTATAAGAATACCTTACTCTTTTGAAAATATTGTGTGTATACAAACTTCATGTTACAATACTACCTGACCACTTAAAAAGTCATAAGGCAAGCTATAATCTTTCTTGGTATAATGGTAGTTAGCTCGGGCTATATTATCAAATAATCTTACACCCCAGCTACTCAAGGTTTCATCACGGACGTCAAAGACATAGACTTGCTCATACTTATCTATGACTACAAACTTAAATAAAATTTGGAAGTCTTTGAAAGCTGTATCTATATTATTAATAACCAGGTAAGTATAGATAGCAGCTTGTAACCAATAGTTATAGAACTCAACTGTCTCACCAAAGTCAGCAATTGTTTTACCTGTAGTTTTTAAATCACAGATAGTGATAGTCTTACTTTCAGAGTCAATTTTATAGAAGTCAACGATACCATGGAGACCAAACTCACGATCTTCAAGATCTGCACTTAACCACTTTTCAGTATGTGTCTGTACTGGATCCAGTTCAAAGTCTGTTTCTGTGACAGCTAGAAGTTCTGATACAGCTTCATTACTCTTAATGATATCAGCATATCTAGTACACTTAGCTAATGTATCTTGATCTATAACATCTATATTAGGGTTTGCTATGAACTTCCAATAGATATTAGCTTCTTCACTCTGAATCTTTTTAAGTCTAGCTGAATCTTCATTAAGCTTCTGATGTAAATTCTCTTCTCTCAATGTCTCAAGAATAAGATCATCTGCAGTCATCAGGTCTGCCTTACTATCTTTCTTGTACATCTTATGAAGTATCTTCCTAGTACTATCTGTAGGTGTTTTCTCCGGTACTACATTGAACTTCTTAGAAAGATTCTCTGGCTCAAATACAAGACAGTGTACAAGCTTACCTTCAACTAGGTGCTTGTCTGTTTTGATCTCACGCTCTTCTAGTATATAATCTTTGTAAAACAAAGACGGGGAAAATAAAAGTTTATTCAATGAAGAATAACTAAAGTTAAAGTCCTTGTTGTAGAACTTCTCTTCTGCTTCTTTACTCATTTTTGGATTTATTAAAACTTTACATTAACTTTACATTAGATTAAAATAAATTTAATATCTTATGAAGAAGTTAATTTTTATCTCATTTTTTTTAACGGGCTGTGCCTCTAATGATTATGTTGCTGAGAAAACTGTATGTGAAGTACCCACATGTAACATCTTAGCAATTCATAATCATATGTATATTGAACACTAGAATATATACCGTATAGTGTCTAAAGGAAAGTACTGGCTGTAAATCTTTTTAAACTTATCCAGTAGCTTATACTTGTAACTTAAAGGGTATCTCATGATCCCTTGTTTATTCTTTATCTCATCACTATACTTCATTAACTCTTGAGCTTCTGCAGAAGAACGAGCCATCTGATTGGCATGGTTAGTAAGTGCTATAACTTCACATTTATTAACCCCGGCGTGTTCTTTTACTTGGGCAAACAGATCATCATAATGTTTCTCCCATCCTGGATAGAAGACAACAGGACTATAATTACAATGTACTTCCCAACCTAATTGCTTGAGCCGATTAATGTCTTTAATACGAGAATCTATCTTCTGCATCTTAGGTTCTAGTACATCGGAGTATACCTGCGGCATCAAACTAACTCTTACTCGAGGCTTCTTATTGAAATGATTCACTTGAATCTTAAGTAAACCAGGATACTTTGTAGCCATTGTTGAGTTCAATGTAGGATGATCATCATAACGCTTGAGATAATCCATTAGATGCTCTGGTAGATGTTTCTGCATCAACACTAGGTCAGTGTTACAAGCTATATCTACCATAGTCCAGCGAGGATCTTGCTGATCTGGTACTTTAGTATACTCTTTTTCCCACTCTACAACAGAGTTAAATATGTCGTCAACGTTGGTATTGACATATACACGATCCTCATTATATCTAGACATATAACAATAAGTGCTAACGCAACCTCCAAAGCATCCATAGATGAGATTAGGGGCAATGCAGTTAGCACTATTATTATTGTCCTTAGTTACAAGAGTTTTAGTCTTTTGTAACTTAATCATTCAAGGGTTCCGCTATACCTACTACTTTATAGGTACAGTTATGATTGGAGTTTGCTTGAAATAATTGAGCCATAGATTCAGCTTCTTGTCGTGAATCCCATTCCATTGGTATTCCTTCTGAGTCATTAACAATGACTGTCTGTTGTACCATTGGATTAGACTTAAGAATGATAAAAGCCATATTAAAAAGGTAAATTATCTAGAGGATCTAAAGTTAACTCTTTTATAATATCCTCACCTGATTGATGCTTGATAAGTTTATCCTTATACTTCTCACTAATCTTAATGTCTTCAAGATTAATAGTAAAGAAACCTTGATTAATACCAAAATGTTTTAAGGTATCTTCAAGCATTGACTTAGCTGACTTTTTAAAAGCCCACTCTGTAAGATAGTTATGCTTAGTCAAGATCTTAAGATAACCATCAAAGTAACGAGCTTGAGCCATGCTGCTATACATAGGTTTAAAAGAGTCTAGATTTTTTCTGAATGCTTTAACATTAGAGCTATTCCAGTTACTTGCTTCTTTTAAATAATTATAATGGAAGTAGAAAAGATAACCGACATAGTCTAGAGACTTTTGTGTATTACAATTTGCCATGATCTCAAGAGCCATAGTTGTATTATCTGGATCATTACTCCGAATCATGCTCTCTAAGCTATTAAACTGAGTTTCATCAATGATAGTTAACTTTTCATTGGACAGCCTAATAAGATGTGTGTCTTGGATATTAGTCTTACTGGTGATTATAGAATCAAATTTATTTTCATTTTTTTCTTTGACGTAGTTTATAAAATTACCACTTGTAACTGCATCAATCCAATCACAAAAGTCTGCTGCATCTGGGTGATTACGTTTAAAATGCCAACCTATAGGCATTTTAATTCTCAAGATGCTACTTGGATCTAAAGCACTAAGAGCACTAATTATCTTATTATATATATCAACAGTCATAACCGATAAATCTTTATCTGATAAAGACTTGGATTTTAAATGCTCTAGAAAAGATTTAACTGATGTTTGCGTAGGTATCCAATGATTGTCAATATAACTCCGAAGAATCTTGGTTGATATAATATGAAAGTCAGCCTTATCAGCATCTCTAGTAACCTCAAGATTTGTAGCTGCCTTTAAAATATCTACTTTATTTCTAGGTAGATTTATTTTAGGATATCGGTATATCTTTTTATCCTTAAGCTCAGCAATTGTTGGCTTTGCAATAACTAAACTATCAAAGAAATCATCAAAGTCTTGAGATATGTCAAGAACTCTACCTATTCTCTCAATAGAGAAATCTTCAATTGTTGACTGAGGACCATATTGAAATTCAATCCTTAGTGCATATATATCTTTATTCATTTGAGATACTCTTTATATCGTGGTTTAACTTCTACTTTGAATACATAAAGATCCCGGTTATAGATCTTTATATCTTTTCTTACTATAGGCTCTAGATATCTGAAGGATGTACTGTCTAACTTACCTTCTTTTTCAAGATATAGAATCATTTGCTGAGCTGTGTAATAATAGAATGTATTGAATTTTGAAGCCTGTATCCAAGCTTTAACATCCTTACTTCTATTATATAAATATGTCTTATCTCCAACATCTTGAGCAAACTTCCACAGTAGATGGAGATTTGAAGTATAGTCAACGGTAGGTAAGATCATACCAGCAAGGTTAACAGTATCCGGATCACCGCTCTTAATCTGATTTGCTAGATCCTGGATAAGCTCCTCAGTAATTGGTTGAGTTAATATAGCCTCACGAATTAAGTCATCAGCCTTGATACAACTTACATTCATTGCAGCAATACGAAAAGCTATATTTACAGCCATACCGGTAAACAGCCAACCCTCATATATAGAAGTTCCTTGGTTTACTCTCCATGCTTGTATGTCAGTCAGGTCACATATTACAGATCGACCTGTATCTCTATAGAATGATTCAACTACAGGCACTTGATCTTTTGAGCTTGTTATAGTCTCATAATTCCAGAGCCTAGACATCAGAAGTGTATTAGGTATCTTGTTACCATGGCTATGTTTATCATGAAACTTGTCATGAGTGATGATAACATCTGCCGCTTTATAATCACTAACAAGAGTCATATTAGCAGCCTTACATGCTGCTTTAGCACGACTCAATGATACTGGAGACAAAGGAAGCATGAAAGCTTTTTGCTTCTTAGGTAGACTCTTAATACTAGATACCGTGGTATTAGGCTTACTAAGAGTTTTTCTTATTTTATTATAAGCATCCTCATCATTGGATACAATTACATTATGTACTTGAGTTCTTTGGTTATCAACTACCCCATATACAGGGGCAGTTGACAATCCAAAGTGTTTCAATCCTGCAGGATCAAAGTCCTGATAAACAGATTTACTTGCCATTTTACTTCATGGTCATTTTGATGATGTCTGGATTCATCATCATCTTGCTAAACTTCTGCTTGTTACCATTGAAGATTGTGCGTACAATCAGATACTTCAAGTCATTTGTGAAGTAATCTTTTGTACACAGTGAAATCAAACGATTTGTAATCTTCGGTGTAATAGTGTTGTCTTTAGAGTAGACAACAGCAAAGTTGGCCAGGCGTGTTGCTAATGTAGATGCAATGTCTGCACGATAGCTATCATCCTTACCAATACAACCTCTCAGCTCACCAAGGATATATGATTCATTATCATGAGTCATCAAATCTGTGGGAGTGACAAGCTTGTCAAGCTTGTTATTAATAAAGGTTGTGAACATAGAAGCAAATGTGTCACCAACAGAGCCCTCACCAATCATTTGAATCATAGTGAGGTTATCTTCAAATGAATCAAAGCTAGAGATAGCATTGAAGAATGTAGTGATAGATCTTGCATTTGTTTCTTGTGTTACAAGCTCTGGGTGTAAGAGCAAGAAGTTGATACAACGAGTATCAATACCAGCTTCTTCTGCCCAACGAGCCCATACGTTGACATCAAACTTTAGATTAGCCGTGATGTAACGCGTCTTCTGTGCACTGTCAATGCTGTTAACCATGTAGTCTCCATTGTCTGGATTACTGGTTAGAATGATATGCCAGTCCTTTGGCAATGACCATGAGATGTATGTCTGCCGGTCAATCAATTCCATAACAGCCTGGATGAATCTTACATCTGCACGATTCCAGTCATCAAGAAGTAGGATGCCGCCATCCTTCTTATCTGCAATCCATTCTGGCGCACAGTAAGACATCCTGTTCTTACCTGTCATCTTGTATCCGTTCTTTAGATACTCAGCAACAGCAAGCTCATCAACCCACTGACCTACCTTCTTGGTAGTAGCCATCTTAGAAGCAACCATTGCTTCAGCATCAGCAGAAGTAAAGTTGATGTCCTTAGTCTTAGGTGCTACCTTGACCTCCTTGTACATCTGAAACTGACGTACAGGAAAACCAACGAGGTCACCTAGTTCTTCGATCTGTGCAAGATTCAGCTTTACAAAGTTGAGGTTGTTCTCCTTTGCAAGCTCTACAACAGTTGAAGTTTTACCGATACCGGATTCACCTACAATTTCTATAGATACGGGGAGCTTGCCCTGCTCTTGTAGATAGCGGTTATTGTTAATGACATGGTTTACAAAATCCTTTACCTCATCAATGTTCAAATTAACTTGTGCCATTCTTTTTTAATTTAGTTTAATTACTCTTCCTGGTAGATCATCATTCATATCAGAGATACTACTAAGAACCCATAAGGTATTCTTAGGACAGTTCTCTGGTGCTGATGCTTCACCATCTGTTAGATATATAAGCGCAGTGTATCTGCCATGATCATTAAAGTGATCTATTACGGGTTGGAAGAAAGTACCACCCCTACCTTTTATCTCCCAATCCTTTTTAGGATTGAATTCTTCTATAGAGTTAATCTTAGTATCACATTGTGCAACTGTGATCTTATGACCTGTCTTATGCATATGAGTGAGCTCGCTCATAAATTCTTTAAGCTCATCATTATTAACAGATCCTGATGTGTCTACACCAACAAGTATGTGATTCTTGAACTTAATCTTAAGACCTGGATTCTCTGTGTAACGCTTATTGTATTTCCTTCTAAGCTTCTTTGTGTAGCTTACTGTAGAATTACCAACAAATCTCTTGAGATATCCTCGCCAGTCAAACTTAGGTGGTTCAACATGGCGGAGTCTTTCAATTAAACCAGAAAGCTCTCCAGGTATATTACCTTGACGCTTTTCAGTTTGCTCAGCTATTTCTTTAAGCTGATGTTCAACCTGTTTTTCTATAAGCTTCTTATCAGCTTCAGGTAGCTCATCAAAATCATCCCATGTAGAATGATCATATTGACTATTACCGTCCATCTGATCTAGAAGATTATCTAAACTTGGAGACTTACCATCTTTCTGAGCTTGCTGAAGCTGTTCATAATAGTAATCTGTACCGGCTCTAGTATCAAGCTTAAGCTCTGGAAAACTATTCATTGTTATACCGCCTTCAGGCAGATCACTAGCATCAATATATTGATTGATTTCTAGATCTGCAGCAATATTGAATAGCTTCTTATCTGGATACTTATCACGTGTAATCAGATGACCAAAAGATATATGCAATAACTCATGCTTTAGCAAACCTTTCCGATGATTTTCAGATAGATTGCTAAAGAATTCACTATTGATAGTTAGCTTGACACCAATACCACTTTTAGATACACCTGCTGTAGGTATTTTATCACTAAAAGTTTTTTGAAGACCAACTAAAAAGAGCCCGTAAAAGGGCTCAGTAAAGATTAAACTTTTGCTTGTCCTTGCAAGCTGTTCTGCTATGTTTACCATTGTATGCTAACATCAATTTTATTACAGAAAGTATAGATATCTGCATAATATTTTTGCATTGCCTGCTCTAATAAATACTTAAATAAGATTTTATTCTCTTCTTTACTGCCGTTTTCTTTAATCATTTTATAGATCTCATGAAAACGCATATCTATATAACGCAAATCAATTTGCATCTCTGCATCTAGATACTTAAGAAAATCAGATCTAGATTCTAGAGCTAAACCTTTAGCAATTAAAAGGCAGGGTATAAAATCTAACTTAAGATTTTTGATATTCTCCTTTGCAATATTACAATCATCATTATCTGATGATTTTAGCATCTTGATAAGGTGATCAAACTCGACTATTGTCATTCTCTAGAATTTCTATGTACACTCCAGGCTCTTCTTTATTATAAGTATACCTTTCAAATACTGGTATAATACAGTCTGCATTGTCATCTTCTATCCATCCGTGCTTTACCATATCATCTTGTACGGTTTGTGCGGGGTTGATATAATCAAACTTATGCCTACTACCTCTTATAAAGGTGAAGCCTATCTTAACTGGTTTCTCATATTTATCATACTCTTCTCGGAATGCAGAAGCGTGTTGTTCAAAGAAAGGTTTTGTGTTCTTTCTGTAATTCATTACTGTCTTACTAGAAATAAAATACTTACCCGTCCATCTTCTGCCGTTCTTACTACTTGGTACGTTAAAGGGAATGAACCATTTCTTATTTTCCATATATTGCTTTCTTTAACAAGGGCTTTAGTTCACTGTGAACTTTATTAAAACCGTGTTCTTTCATAGCATCTGAAATATCCTTAGATAAGGGTAAAGCAAAGCCATTGATTCCATAAAGCTGGTGATACTTTTCTATTGCTGTAGCACCTGCTGTATCATTATCAAATAGACTGATAACCTTTTGATACTTCAGTTTTAAATTCTCAATAATATAAGGTTTGATTACAGTGTTTTCACTATCTGGACTAATAACATCTACATTGTAACCCATACTCTTTAGGCACATCGCATCTTTTAAAGATGAACATATCACTAGGTAAGGATTCTTATACTCAAGCTGATCTAAACCCTGCAGATAAGACTTTACTTTAAAGAACTTATGCTTTCTACTAAAGGGTCTGTAGATCTTGAATACATCACCATCTTTAGTGAAGTAACCGTAAATGTTGTTATTAGTGATCTTTTGAGTCTCAACACTACTATCATTCTCAAGTACTAGATTATAATACTCGAGAGCTCTAACATTATACTTATCAAGTAATGTAGCACCAATATTAAACTGTAGCCAGAACTTAGCGTCTTGTTGATTCCAGGATCTCTCCTTTACAAAATCAACCTTCCATCTATTCTGAACTTTAAATGGTTTATTACTGGATCCTTTTGCATCACTTTTATTGTAATCATCTATAATCTTATCAACTGCATTTGGGAAGCTGATATTCAATAGATGCATTACTAAGTTTATCTTGTTGCCGAACTTACCTGTAGAGAAATCTTTGTAGACATACTGATTACTCTTTGATCCATCTGGATTAAGAGCATTGTCTACATACAAACACATACTTGGTGTTCTTTCTGACGGATTGAAGATTGATTTAATCTTTACATCCTGACCAGTTAATTCCTCATCTAGGTTTAGATAATACTGGAATACCCAATAGCTCGGAACATTCTCTATGGTTATAATAAGATTCTTTGTATTGAGCATAATAAAAAGGGGGCCGAAGCCCCCATTATATTAGAGATCAAAGTCATCACCAGTGTTAGATGTAGCTGGCTCAAAGTTATTTGCAGCAGGAGACTGCTTCTTTTGAGCTTCTCTAACATGGCTAGCTTTATCAAACTTGAGAAGTCTAGAGTTCTCTACATTGAGAGCCTCCAATGGAATACCATCTTTAGACATTCTAGGTAAGAAGAAATCATTGTTGATGTAACCTTCTTTGTTTTCCCATTCACGAGCACCAATGCATGCATTGATAAACTCACTGTTGCTAAACAAAGAGTTGCAAGAATTCATGAACTCTTCAATGGTATTAGCTTCAACCATATCTAGCTCTTCTCTCTTTCCAAGAACTTCACCTAGATATACCATAGCCCTAAGAACCTCAGTATCTCGCTTAACTTCTCTACCTGATGGTAGCGTTGCATCTTTATAGGGATAAGGAGAGAATCTTACCCTACCAACTTGACCTTCATAACGTGGGCCATTAGGGTCATTCACATCCTTAAGAAATCCTTGGAACTCACCCTTTACAGGCTCGCTCTCAACATGCAATGTGATGTTGTAGGCATCCTTATCATAAGGAGTTTGATCAAAGGTTATAGAGTTGATTTTGATAACCTGGTTACCTGTAGAGATTACAGGTTTTACTTTGCCTGACCCAGCAGACATGTCTTTTGTATTAAACATAATTAATTAATTGAATTATTCATCAAACTTCGTTATGCAATCTCTTACATACTGAAGATCATTTGGGATCTTGTTTTCTTCAAACATTCCCATTGGTGATTTACAGGTATTCTCTCCGTTGTTTACTGTCTCAAAGACATATTCTAGAGTACCGTCCTCTTGCTTGATAACTTTACCAAACAAGACTATAGAAAACAGACCTTCTAAAGTCAGAGCATTATCAATCATCTTACCGATTGTCTTTGCCTTTACCTTACGATGGCCATTGACATCAGTTGAATCTTCTGAATGGGTTAAGAAAAACACATACAAATCATCTCTCAGATCTTTTGGCATTTTAGCAACCTGAGCCAGGTTAGAAGCTATCTGAGTGAATTTATCATAGCCTTTTTCATTTGCCCTATCAAAGTATTCAAATGAACTCATATACTGCCAGTCATCAATAACTAAGTTCTTGATATGTGGCATATTATCATTAACATGATTCATTGCTTTAATAATTCCTGCGGAACTAGAAGCTGAAGTCATATTACCCTTAGGATTGTCTTTAGATATCTGAGTATACTTACTCTTCCATCCTTTAAAAGGTAACGGTTTGTTAGCAATGTTGATAATAAAAGTCTCTTTAGGATCAAGATTCCTAATAGAAGTTGATTTACCAGAGCCTGATTCGGCTATAATTAATGTGCTTTGCGCCATTACTTGTTTAGTTTTTCATTTATACTCAACAGTGCTTTCTCAATACCAATCAATACATCTACAATAGATCTTTCATCAGGACTTGGGAGATCCAAAGCTGTCTGTGTATTAAAAGCATTGGTCTCTTTATTCCTGGTAACAACATCATTAATTGCTATCAGATCCTTAACCGGAACAAGATGTCTTTCAAATCCGGAACTGGATGTGACAATCTTATATTTGCTCCAATTAGGGTTGTGCTTAAGCAAATATAATGTTCTTTTTGGATCCTCGGAATCATAATCTATACTCACAAATTCAGTATAGATATCACTTTCTTTCTGTAATTCACTGGGAAAGAAACTAATGTGTAAGTCATCCATACCCACTGGTCTATAAGCCATCTTGGGAATGAATAGTGCATTGATATTACCAATAGTCTGGAAGTAATCTTCATGCTCTTCTCGCAGAGCTGCTACTTTTTGTTTTCTTTCTACTGGGCTCATCTTCTTTCTTGTGTTAAAGGTGTTTCCATTTCATGTATTTCCATTTTTTCAAAAGCAGCTTTGAAGAAACTCATGCGAGTATCTCCATTACGTGCTTTTAAGAAGTGCAGAACTAATGTTCTGTCATCTTCTATAATATATCTATCAGGGCCATAGAATCTAATCTTCTGTTTAGCTGGCCTATTGATACCAATCAGAGTATCAGCATGTTGTAACATAGCATCTGAACCAAAGATGTCAGACTCAAGAATATAGTTTCCATACTTGCCATCTACAGCTCTATCCGGATTGTCTATATTCCTATTAAGCTGTGACATAGCAATAAACAAACAAGGATAATCTCTTTTACACTGAGTAAAGAACTCACCCAGCTCAAAGAGCATATCTAATGTACTATGTTGGTATGGCGCTCTCTTAACAAGTATAGTATGATCTAAAGTAATGATTGTCTTTTTACCCTTATGATAGTTCATATACATATCAATCTGATCCCGCATCTGGTTAACAGACATAGGCTTCGATATGACATCTACAGGGTACTTAACTCTATCTTTAGCATACTGATGACACTTATTAAGTATATCACTGCTTAGTGTACTACCAGCAGAACATAACTCTTTATAAGTTTTACCAGTGATAGAACTAAACTCTCTGATAGCAGAGGTTCTACCAACCATCTCAAACTGAAACTCTAATACTCTAAAGTTATCTTCAGGATTAAGAATGAAAGACTCACGAACCATCTGATCTTTCATTAAGGTTTTACCTGCACCTGGTCTTCCGCCAATAACAGTAAGTGTATTCCACTCTAAACCATCAGTAGTAGCATCATTGAACTTAGGCCATGGGGTATAGATTGATTTCTCTTTACCGGTTTGCCTATTAAGCATATACTTAAGAGCATCCTGGAATGCGGTATGTTGCCCATTCCAAGCCTGTTCAATGTTACTCATACTACCTTCTCTTTAAAGTGTTCTTCTTCTGTGGTTACACCATCCCGAATCATATCACAGTAGTCAGCTAGCTTAGAGGTCTTAACCTTATGCTTATCTTGCTTGGATATAAAGTACTGACTATTCTGCATATACAGATATTCTTTATCTCTGTATTCATTGACATACATCCGAGTAGCTTGTAAAATCTCTGTCCATGTATAATCATGTTCACTAAAAAACCATCTAAAGTTTTCAGTTAAGATCTTTACATTGTTACGGGCAGGTACCCCACTAGGTAGCTTACCTGCAGGAAATATTTCACGATACTGCTTGATAGCTGTAACCCCATCAACACCAATGAGCTCATTTGTAGTTTTCTTTTTCTTTATGGAAAAGTAATTATCTAACTCATTGATAACCTTTGAGCCCTCTGCTGTGATTTTATTATCTTTTAGATATCCTTGTTTTCTTAAAGCATCTAAATCAAACTCAGTATATACAGAAGGAGTTACCTTATTATGTATGCTAAAGAGTAGAAGACATTGATTTGGACTCAGATTTAAGCGATCCATCTTCCGGAATAGTTCCCACATAGTTTTCTATTTTTCTTAGAATTAAGTTATAGATACCAATAAACTTCTTATCAACCTGTAGATACTGTTCACATCTTCGGATTGAATGAAGAATGGTATGATGCGTCTTCTTATTAAGATATAAACCAATATCAGTTTTACTATACCTCAGCTTATAAAATGCAATGTGAGTAAAGTAATGCTGATATGTTATAGCTGGCTCTTTTCTAGTCTTGAAGCTCATGTCCTTTAATACATAAGGATGTTGCTCTACAGCTACCTCAATAATAATTCTATGAAGATCTGGAAGACTAAGAACCTTTGGTCCTATATCTTTATTCTTTAGAGCTAAAGTTATAGAGTATCCATACTTCTTATTAATGTCGTCAACAAAATCATGTAGATCTTTTGTGAACTTATCAACAATGTCAATAGCTTCTTCATGTTTTACCATTGGATAGTAGATTTATTCTGTGCTTCTAACATTTCATTTATTCTTATAAACAAATTCTTAGAGTCCCATACACCACCTTTATATGCAGCTGCTGCAGGATGTGGAACTTTTAAAATCTGTGTATCTTTTAAGATAATTTCAAACTCTTCAGCTTTCTTACCAAGAAGAACTGTAATTAAATCACTCCGTTTGTTTAACTCTTTGCAGAGATAATGACTGAAGTCACGCCAAATACTATAGTGTGATCCAATCTTTCCTACTTGGACAGTAAGAGCTGTATTTAACATTAACACCCCTTGCTTAGACCATCTGCTTAAATCACAATCTCGTGTAGCATTAGGATACTGTCTTTGCAGCTCATTGAATATGTATCTCAGTGAGGGTTGTTCTTTGTTAGTCTTAGAACAACTGAAAGAAATACCATCAGCTACATCTAACTGAGGGTATGGATCCTGTCCAACAAAGATAACGTTTACATCTTTATATGGACATGCAAGGAATGAGTTAAACATATCCTTGTACTTAGGGGTAAAACGGTTACCCTGCTCTACTTGCTCTACAAGCTTGACAATAATATCATCAAACTTAGAAGACTGCAAGTATTCATGTATGAAAGTCCAATCAGTGTCTTCAAATAAAGACACGTAGTGATCTTTCTTATCTTGAATGTTAATCATAAAGTGGTATCTTTGAGTAAATACTTAGTCATGGCGGAAGATAATAAGACAATTACATATGACTTCTCAAAAAATATTGAGAATCTAAAAGTCAATACTAGCTTTATCATGGGATTAGAAAATCTGCTCATGTATTTTATTACTGAGCTTGTTGAGGACCCTAAGACAATTCCTGATACTTTTAGAAAATTTGAGGAGATCATTGGTGGTAAAGAACCAGAACTCTCTCCTCTAGAGACTCATATGTATACAATCTTTGCTTTGCATCAGATGTTCAAGTATAATGCTATTGATCAAAAGCTTCATAAGGAAGTTGAGATGAAAGTTTCTAAAGAAGAACTTAAAGAATCACTCAAGCTAATCCTGGAAGGAGATAAAGATGCAGCATTTAAAAAGATGGCTGAGATTGACCAAGCTATGCGGAGCGCACTATCTTAATTGCATTCCATTAAAATCTCCAATCTCAATACAAGCCTGTATAACAAGGCTAAGCTCTGAGCTATCACACTTGCTAAAGGATTTGCAGTACTCTGTACCATTTTTAGTAATACATAGCCCGGCTTTTCTTTTTACTTGTAGTTTAGTTTCTTCAAAGGTATAGCCTATCTCATTTGCTATTTCCCTGCACATGGCATGAATCTTGGCAAGCTGAGCATTACTACCCTTACCTGTATTTAAACTTACAAATATTTCTACTCGAGTATCATCAGGGAACTCACTAAGGAAGTTCTTATATCTTGTTTCCTGGGCTTTTATAGGGAAGTGAACTTCACCTTGCTTGATTATGGCATTAGCAAAGAAATCACTTTTCATTCATACACTCTTTGGTTATACTGCGTATAGCAAATATAGTAATGACCAGACTCGCCGTAGCAATAAATAAGCTTAAGCCTATTGTAAAAAGAATAGGCTGAGCTTCTACTAAAAATGTTTTCACTGATTCCATTTAGTTGTAAGGATCTTATATATTAATATAAGAAAGTTTGATTGATAACCTACTTATAGCGGATCTCATCTTTTACATAAATAAAAGAATGCCCGCATCTCTCACAGTATGCTTCATCTTTAGTACGGAGAAGTTGTTTATTCAAACAACTTGGACATGTTTCTTGTACAGGAAAGAACTGTTCTACAGCAGGATCATCTTGTTCCTGCTGTAGACTTTCCATATAAACTCTTTTCATCATTCCCATTACTCTCCCCATTTATTGCGATTAATAATTAGTGAGATGATAGAGTAATTAGAGATGTCGAGCCAGCTATCTGTTATGGGCTCGTTCTGAGGTTTTACATGCTTCCACAGCAGGTTTAGCATCCTCTCCATCTTATCACTCATACGAAGCCATATATTCTGCAGGCTCATGGTTTTGTTATCCTCTTGTGACATGTCTCTACCAAGAGTGATATTACGGGGCCCGTAGTCCAACATCTTTTTAGCAAAGAGTTCGAGCTGTTCAGCTTGTATATCTCTGAAGGCTTCCAGTGTCACAGGATATTTTTCTTCCACTATTTCTAGTGGTGTGCGGTTGTCTTGCTCTACCATGATTTAAAAGTATCAGTATGAGTGTTATAAAACTTAAGACCCCTGCTATTTAGAGTTCTTAAAATTCTATTGTAGGCATCTTTCTCTTGACCTTCACTGACTCTTTCTTTAAGTAAGTCAATGATATCACGGAACCTGTCAATATCTCCATAAAGTCCTTTGAGTTTCATAGAATTTATATGTCTCTCAAGATCAGTTACAACTGTATTTAGATAGGCAACTTTAGTTTTAAGTTCTCTGTTGGCATTCTGCAAGTTATTATTTTGCTCAGCCAACTCAGAGTTTAGTGATCTCTCTGAAGAGTCTTCAGGAATATCATTCTCATATTCCTTAAGACAATCATTGTATTTCTTAGTGAACTCTAGATCATTGTTCAAACGGTAGTCTGCATTTTTAAGATACCGCGCAATGCAAGAGTGACTTTTATTAATAGATCTGCCTATCTCTGTTACTCTTAGAGAATAAGATTTAGCAATACCAGAGTATACACTACGAGCAGCAAAGATTACAGGATCGTTGCTATTACTATCAAGATCCACTTTAAAATGCCTGTTGACTATGTTCTTTAGTAGGATGTTATCCATCTTGTTTTAATTAAGGTTTAAACTTTAGAACTAATAAAATCCGTTAGGACTTTAAGCTTTGCTTTTGAAATATTCTTAGTATCCTTAGATATTTCATTATTGACAGATACTATAGATTGCAAATTATCTCTTTCAGCTCTAAGTTCTCTGTGACTGAGACTAGCGAGCCATATTCCATAATCTTTTAAGATCATAGCTTAGATATTTACGTATTTGATTTTGTTACTATCAAAATTCTTGAGAGCTGTATTGACCCAGTGCTCATCAATTGTGTCTTTATAACATAAGATATGACAGGTTGCCCTATCATCTGGATTTAATCTGAGCAGTCTACCAATCCTTTGAGATGTTTTTCTCTCATTACCATAAGCATGCATTATAATGCCTTCTTTTAGATTAGGTATACTTACACCCTCAGATAACTGTAGAACACAAGAGAGTTTATCTATTCTACCATCACTAAAGAGTTCCAAGTTATGATCAGAGTTAGCATTACCAGAATGATAACTATGACTACACATTCTATCAGCTTGATCCTGTGTATTAGCAAAAACAATACACTTATGATCTACACTCTTTAAGAATGACTTCACATATTCTTCTTTAGTAGGATATGACATGATGCTTCTCATCCGCATGATAGATGCAAACTGAGTTTGCTTAGGTGTGTTAGCTGTAATAACACGCTCTGTGCAATACTCATAGTCTTTTTGTTCTGACGTAAACCAGAAACCACCTTGTTTATTCTTCTTCTTGAATGTCTTGAGTTTTGACAGACGAAGATTGTGCACTACGATTAGATAATCATTTAAGATTTTACTATCTGTAGCTTCATCTACCGAGAACTCAAACTTGATGGGACAATATTTGTTTACCATACGATACTTTGGAGAACTTCTTCTGCGAGGAGGTGTACCAGTTAGACCAACAATAGGTCCGTTGAATACAGATAGAAAAGTATTGTGTGATTCTAATAAGCTATGACACTCGTCAAGATACACTGTGTCATAGTCATGAGGATTCTTCTTATTAAGGGATAGGTATGTAGTAAACTCAATGTGTTCGATCAACCTATCATGAACCTCTAATTTGTTAAGCTCATCTATCCAGGATTCCTTGATAGATAACTTAGGTACAACCACTAGTAAGCTTTGTAAGGGATTGTAGTTTTTTAGTATATGTTGTATAGCAATACGTGTCTTACCAACACCCATTGATATACCTAAGCCGCATCTTTTATTCTGATTTAATAAATCTAATGCTTGCTTCTGAACGTCTTCACGTGATAATGTTTCCATATTAAGATTTAGTTGTAGCCGGAGCGGGACTTGAACCCGCACGAGCACAATGCTCAAGGGATTTTAAGTCCCTCATGTCTACCATTTCATCACCCGGCCTGGTACACCCACAAGGACTCGAACCTTGAACCCTCAGCTTAGAAGGCTGATGCTCTATCCAATTGAGCTATGAGTGCTTATGCTGAAGTATAACCGAGCAACAAGCCAAAGATAAAAGAGATAATCATTAGTACACTCATAACGAATGCAGCTGTGCCTTTTTCTTCATCAGTCATTTTTCTTTAGTTTTAAAACTTCAAGAAAATTTTGACAATACTCTTACAATCAAAGCCGGGATCACAATGGAACTGGCAAAGATAATCCCATTGTCTTTGAAAAAGTGTGCAACTACTGCAAAGTAAATAACTACTAAGAATGCGGCGATTGTTGGACTTACTAAATTGATTACCAATCCGAACATTGCTTTGTACCTAGCATTGGTAGAGTTCTTTGCGTAGATTGGAATCTGTCTACCCTTTCGGGTTGTGGCGATATACTTATTGTATTCGCTATGGCTATTTGATTGACGGGCTAGTTCTATTTTCATCTCTCTTTGGTGTTTGTGTTAATTACAGCAGTCTCGAAGCCTGTCTGAACTACACAAGTGGGAAACTTAATTTCCGTTTCTAACCCCATCTCAAGGGCAATGTCGAGAAATTCTTGAGCCATTTCATAGCGCAAGTCCCAAAGTGCTGAATTTGTTTCTGTCTCAAAAGAACAATGAACATCGTTACCATTACCACTTTGGTCGTACCAAGTAGAAATATAGCCACTCATTTCTCTTTTGCAAGTCTCCCCTACATGGGTGCTACTTAATTTCCTTGTTGAGTATGCAGCAAGTGCCGCAGGATATTCGTTAAGTGCGTTCATCTCTCTTTGGTGTTAAAGGTTTTATCAAAGCAATCTTCGTTATCTTCATACTTAACATAAAAATCTCTCCATTGCCCATCTGATTGGAACTGACACATCACCTCTTTCTCTTTCTCAAGCATATTACTCAAAATAGATTCAATGACTCCTATTGGATTGATAACTGCATCAATTTGTCTTAACGATTGTACCTTTTCAATCGCTTCTTGCATTGGTGTTTTCATCTCTCTTTGGTTTGGTTTATTTGTTTGTACTGCCACCCATATTTACGAGTCCATACTCTTTGTATATTACCCCTCTCTAAATTTTCAAGCAACCATTTATCCTTGTCTGCTATAGTAGGTTCTTTGCCATTTACCTTAAAGTATTTAGTATAGAACTCTAATAATGAAATCTTACTCATCTCTCTTTGGTGTTAAAGGTTTTGTCGTACCATTCTTCACCCGTTACTATTGTAGGGTCTATTTGACTATCGTACACTTTTTTATTGCCGTGTGTTTTGATTAGAAGAGCTTTCTCTTTCTCAAGCATTGATTCAGCGTGTTCAATAGCACATTCAAAGTATGGGTGCTTCTCATAGCCGTGCTCATCTTTTTCTTTTTTAAGCCATTCAATATGCTCTTGCATTGGTGTTTTCATCTCTCTTTGGTGTTTAATCAATACAGTACACTTCAAACCTACTGCCTCCATTCCAACCACATACTTCAATCTCTTCTATTAGGTACTTCTTGCCATCTTTAATACCTATTTTCTTTGATTCGTACATACCTTGGTAAAGAGTTTTAACCATCTCAAAGTCTCCAAGTTTCTTATTTGGCTTTGGTGTGCCATCTTTTTTCAACGGGTTGTCATAGCTTCTCTGAAATACTTCTTCAATAATCATCTCTCTTTGGTGTTTAGATGCATCATTAATGTTATTATTAGACATTAATGATGGAGTTATACATCATTCCTTTTTTGTGAAAAACCTAATTCAATAGCCTCTTCTGGGTGTTCTTCTATGTAAGTATGACATGATCTACATACTGGCAACCAGGTAGAGATATCTAAATGATATTTACCTCTACCTTTCATATGATGTATATCGGTTGCCTGTACACTACATCTGTAGATATTAGCTCTACAAACAGATTTATCTAGTAAGAACTCACGTCTTAGCTTTGAGTACTCTCTGTTTATTTGAGCCATCTTCTTTGATACTTTCCTTATGGCCATTGGATTTTAAAGATAAATAATTCCTGGGTAGAAGGCCATTGCCAATGAACTTAATTATCAAATCTTCATAAGTTAATCCTAGTTCTTTTAAGGACTGCTTATTTTGATAATCAGGTACGTATTCAAAGGGTTCATTAAGAAGATTTACACCCATATTAGAGTGTTTAAACAGACAGAATATCTTTTGAGATCTTACATAAGCAACATATTGCTTCATCTCATTGATGGTATCCTGTCCCTTACGCCAGACCTTTTTGATCCTACGCTTTTTATCCCAATGCATGCTTTCAATCTCATCCTTCTTATACATGTTTAGACCATGTAGCACGCGCTTAAACAAAAAATGTTGATGAGGATTGAGCTTTGTGTAACTAAGAGACTGTATTACACTTGGTGGATGTAACTGATAATCAGATAGTAAACCCAGATAAGTGTAACGTTCTTGTCTATTCTTTAATTCTTCAATGTGGTGTTGTTTCTCAAGTAATTGTTGTTGTTTGCGGGTAAGCATGATAGTGTTGTTAAGTGGTAGAAAAGGGGGAGCATTACACTCCCCCATTAGATTTACAGCTCAAAAGAGTCATCAATCTCATCAGCAGTCTCTTCTTCAATTACTTCTTCAAGATCTACCTGATGGTTTTTAGTTTTAGTTTCCTCAGTTGTTTCTTCGGTAACTAGACTAACTGGATTTAAGGCTTCACGAATAGCGTCACCATTAGTGTGAGCAATAAGCACATCCTCTGCATTGACATCTGTCACAAAGAATGTTTTCCTATAAATAGGTTCACCATAAGCACAGCATACGATGCCTGTCTCACCAGCATACTTTAGATCTCTATCTGGATCTGAAGCACTGAATGGTGTTGTCTGCTCTTTAATAATAATCTTACCATTAAGCTCTGTATGATTTTTGATATCGACTGCATCAAAATCTTCCATCTTACCATGTAGTAAGGTGCTTACAACAGATCTCTTAAGCCAGCCACTAGGAGAGTAGCTTACTCTATCTTGTTGTAGCCGTACATGACCATATTCTTTGTTGTTCTTAGATTGGCGTACAACATTGCCAAGTTCGTCAGGGATAATCTGAACTTTACTCATCTCAATAAAAATTAAGGGTTGTTGTTTAGATATCGTCTGAGTGCCAATAAGGATCATTGAGCTTCTCAACAGACTCTATCTCGTCTAGATCTGGTTCATAATCATCTGTTCTATTCATGTCTTGTTCAGCAACTTCTCGTGCTTCTGAAAACATATTATAGAAAGGACTATTAACCTCTTTTGTGAATGCTGAGTTTAATCCATAGAGTTCTTTGACTTCCTCATCAGATAATGATAAGTACTGTTCAACTGAACACTCAATGATTCTACCACTTGGTAACTGGATTATCATACTATAAAAGTAGGATAAAAAGGAACCAAGTAAGTAGAATATTACAGGATTAAACTCCGTGATTGCTAATTAATTAGCATATATATAGCTACGCTTTATTGTACTGTGATTACTATGGCATTTCTCTTAATGTATTTTTTACTATATAACTCACTCAAATAACGTTTAACTGTTTTTACAGATACACCTAGCTCATCCGCTAACCTACTCTTTGTAGGATAACACTGTCTATTTTTATCTGCGTAGCAGCATAATAATGAATACAAAGCTTTAGCTTGTGTAGATAACTCAGGATCTGATATAATCTCATGTGAGACTATACCAAATCTACTTTTGGACATACTTTTCCTGGATCATGCTATAAGCTTTTTCAAAATCCTCTTCTTTACTAAGAGCTTCATCATCAAACTTATACTTATCATTCATGTATGAACCAAAAGCGAATGGTTTCACAAGCTCATATTTAGAACATAACTGTAGCAAATGACGATAGTCACTTGCATCTGCTAAGAATAAAGCAATACTAATCTTTGCCATGGAAGAATCTTATTTGGTTTTTACTAACAGGAATAAGCTCAAGATGAGGAATAGTCTTTTCCGATCGGATCATCTTTTTGTCCTCAGTATGTAAGAAGATCTCAACTTTTAGCTCAGCAGCATATTTAAAGTTAGTAGACTTCCAGCTTGCATCACCTGTAACTATACCGTAGACATACCCAGACTTTTGTGGAAGCAATCCAAGATCACTTAGCACATCTTCATCATAGTCTATAAATCTAGGTGCTGGGCACATACAATAAGAACCAACTTCAACAGGTGTGAATGTATTTTCACGAACACACATGTCTAAAATAAAATTAGTTGTGGCCATGCTAAACTCATCTATGATAGTTTCTGCAATGATATCAGCATTAGAAGCTGTCTTGCACTTGATATGCTGTTTAATAAGCTTAATAAGCGTGGGATTACTAATAGATGTAGACTTGGGTTCACTCATAGATTTAAATTTTAAGAGGGAGCCGCTATAAAGCAAACTCCCTCTAGGGTTCTACCGCTACCGATTTTAAATGATTTCCCTAGCCATAATGTGTAGCAGTATATAGTATTAATATACTGGTACTGTTATGGGGTCCCAAATTTGTCACCCCTAACGCAGAATGGCTGGATCAAGGTATAGTACACCTTGACCATCGTTCTTTGGTATAACTAAGTTTTCTAACTGCATAGCATTCAATGACTTAAATTGCTTAATGCAATAAGAAAGTTTCTTAGAAAGAACCTTAAGCTTATTGATTGCATTCATATGACCTTGAATATTAGAAACATCAACAGTTTCTGTGGTTATAAGGAATGCAGTATGACTATCAAGTCTATACTTATCATTCCCTACAGTAATACCAACTGGACCAAGAAAATTAAAGCCAGGTTCTTTAACCATCTTAAGATGCTCATCTAATAGACGACCAAACCATTTAGGTTGTTGTCGATGAGCGCAGTATGTAACTTCTGCAGTAGCATTATTAAGATTGATAACCTGTCTACAATAACCACTATAGTAACTATTAGTGATTATAAGATTCTTGTTATCATCTTTAGTTTTTACTGCAATGTCACCTTCATGACCACGAAATAACCTATCACGGTTAAACTTAAATACTCTCTTGACGTCTCTCAAACCAGGTAAATGATAATGCGATGAATGGAATAGTAAGAATAATCTTAAAACTCTTACCGTCTCTAAACGATGCAGCACCTATCATGGCGCCGAGATATGTAATTGGTGTTACTTTGGGGATCAGCTGTTTCATTTTTGTACTTCAAGGGTTTTGGTATAAACACCATTCTCAAAAACTTTAACTGTACTATCTGTTCTCCAGGCAGCAAAGTTTATTGATGGTGTAACAAATTGTTTTCCTTCTCTAGTGTATTCGTAAGTGACTTGTGTATCTTCAGTCATAATTAGTCGAGTTTGTTCAATATATACAGTACTATCAATGCCATAACACCAATGAATACTGCAATCATATCTCCGAAACGTTCTTTAGGAGTTAGCTTCATTCAAGATCTTTTTTTTGTTGCTCAATTAAGTCTTCTTTATGTGTAAGAAGAGCATCTAATGTTCTATGCTCAAGGCAGTCTAAAGCATTAAAGAACTCAAGGAATCCTCCCGCATTCTTTACACTAACTACTCTATATCTACCATTTATCTTAACCAGAAGACTGTATAAATACTCTGTCTCAAGCTTTGCAACGATTTCCATATCAATATCTTTGGTACTAAGATAAGAAAAGGGGAGCTCATTTCTCCAGAGCTCCCCGGTTACAGCAATAGAAACCTAAAAACTATTGCTGCTTAATAGTATAACCTTGATCAGATAAGAAGTTGAAGTTATAACTAAGACTTCTAACTCTTGCTGCATTAATAAGCTGATATATGTCCTTAGCATGCAGCTTTTTCTTAAGGACATACTTACCACGGCGTGTGCTACGCCTGACAACATCCCTATCTATAAGGATGTTAATCATTTGCCTTTGGTAAGGAAGATCTCCAGGCTTGAAGTGTTCCTTATCAATGGCTTGCTTAAACTTGTTAAAGCTTGTCATAGGTCAGTCTTTAAAGATTGGTGTGCTCGTGTAACTATGTCTTCTATCTCACGACCAGTGAGCCAGTGTGACAATAGTTTCTCCTTGAGTATGCTCTGAAGTCTTTGAGGTGGAAATCTGACCAGCAGTGCTAACCGCTGGTCATCATTCAATTCCTCCCATTCTTCAAGAGCCTTCATGCGCTTAGTCTGCTTCATGATCAGCTATATCAGAAAATCTTTTCAGATTTTTAAGCAAATCATGGTCCTCCTCAAATATTTGGACACATTTAGAAAACTCCTGAATTTCATTTCCAGCTTGCCTTTTATTGTCATAATATATGAGCATAGCAATATCAACATCAATATCATGACGCTCCTTGATTAGCTTCTCAAATAGCTCTAAGTTTCCTTCACTCTCAAATCGAGCGCGGTCAAACTTTGGCATGTCATCACAGGTAGCCTTATAAATAAGCTTGCGAAAATCATTCTCACAGACACTAGTATCAGAATTAAAGCGTCCAAACACCTCTAACACTATATCTATATCATTATACCACCAGTCATATCTTTTGGCATAATAAATCCACTTAGCTATAGGGAGTTTATAGTTTGTTCTCTCTTTCAAATCCATAGGTATGGGTTTAAGGTTAGTGAAAAAATTATGGTGAAGGGCCAGCCATTACAGCTGACCCACTCACCACCTAAAGCGGTGCGCATTCTGCATCTAAGATTGCAGTTGCGTCAATAAGCTTGTACAGATTCTCAAAGCAAACAGCTCTGTCTGCAACGTAATCTTCATTACTCATGAATGCAAACACCCTGAGGTGTACATCATACAGCTCACTTTTGCGTATATGCTGTTGAGGTAATGCTACAAAGACTACAGTATCTAAATAGACTTTAGTGAAGCATGGGATTTGTTCATCTCCATAACCCCAAGTGGATTCTCCAAATCCGAGTTCTTGTGTAAGGTATATACCGTTGATTGGATGGAATTCTCTTCTAGGCATAGGTTTAGGTTTAAATGGTGAGTAAGAAAATTAGTTTCAGCATAAGCTTACTTACATCATGCGCCACGTGAAGGCTTTTCTTGTGCATGACACCAGGGCTGAGTGTTGACCCATAAAGTTGCATATCATTTTAGCAGGTTTCCCCACATACACACACCTCCATTACTGAAGGTAGATACGATGTTCACGGATTTAGATGTCCGCCATCCCTGTATTGAGTTATATAACTTCCCTTTTCTCACTGACCTCCCTGCCGGGATAAGTGTGATGCCTCACACCAAATGCAATGATACTTCGTTCCGCTTACTCTGTGGCTTGCGGCCTTAGAGTCTGTGCATATTACAGCACAATAAGAACATTGTAAACTCAATACTCAACAACACTTTTGCTCTTTGTCTAGTTGCCGCCCGTAGGCTATTTAGATAAGAAAAGGAATAGTGAGTGAAGCGGTTGTTGATTGTATAGCATGCTACCTTTTGAGTAGTTTAGCTATCAACTCCACCCTGCTTTCGACTGCCAAGTCTAATCACTATGTTTAATCATGACATGCAATTTCTTGCAACATCAAACATAAACATTGATAATGGATCCCCAGTTGGCGACTGGTACTACCATTACCTAGCTACATTCTTATTGTGATTTCTCACTCAACACCACTTCCTAATGGTGTCTATATCTCTTATACCCTGTAGGGCCATTCCAAGATATAGATATGTAACTACCTTTCAGTGGCATGCTAATGCATGGCATATCCTTTCTTAAGGGATATACTTTATTCCATCACTGGATTATCCTATGGTCACGAAGGCTGACCTATTGTTTCAGTAACCTGTCAAGCAGGCTTAACGCATACACCATGAGTATCTAAACTCTGAGGGTAACAATAACGTATGCTTCAGGTTGCATACCCGCTTGATCCCTGCGGGTTACACAACCTATAGACATGATAACACATGTCAGTTCAAAAAGGATTGAGTTCTTCATCAATACCTATTGCAACAAGTATTCCGGCAACAGAGAACATTGCAGTAAAGAACATTACAGCACCGGAATGCATGCATGCAAAGAAGTCAAATGCACCAAGAGTGGCACACCATACCATGCTGATGGTTATTAGTGGTAGCGTTGTTACAGCAAACCACGTCAGTATACCACGCATGATTCTTTTGGTCACAGGATTTCTCATTGGTCTTCGGTTTTAGTTTGTTGCCAACCAAGCTCACCAAAGAAGTCCTCATGACTTGTAGTGTATCTGACACAAGCAATCTCACCCCAACTTGTAACCTCACCTTCTGCATCAGCAGGAAATGCCATTACCTCATGAGCGTGTTGGTTGTTAATACCACTAACAACAATGAAAGGATAGTCCTTATCATCAGTTTTGTACAAAGCCTGGTTAGCTTTGCTGTGCATGTCAACAGTCTTAATAAACTCTACTGTCATTTTCATTGCGTACATCTTGCTCGCCAGCTTTAGGTTATTACTCTGAAGGTGCCCAATCCTTCTTCTTGTTAGGCTTGACACGAGTGCGTGTCAGTCTGCGAAGCTGTTGCATCTCTGCACGTTGCTTCTGGGTGTCACGAATCTTTTTCATAGCGGTAGAGATGCTCATAACCGTGCGTCCACGATTATAAGACTAGCCGCACGGCTGGAGTTTGATTGAAAGCTAACTTAATAGATAACTACCCGTCAGTAGTTACACGTGGGTCTCTCTCCCACGCTTTTCCCCGTTAGAGTGAATCACCACTCATTCCCTTCATCCACGTGGGCCACGGACTAGTAGCTAATCAGGCTACACGTATCTTGAAGCTCTTCATTACAAAGAGGACACACTCTGGGATCAACAAACAAACGGTTATAGCATTTGTAAGTATGAACAAGACCTCTGAAAGTTTTGGAAGGCTCAGCTTCAGGAACATCAGCCTTCATACACTCCTGGATCTGATCCAACATAATAGCAGAACCTTCAACGCACTCCATCCGGCAATCAATTGTATTGTCTCCTTCCTCCATAACAGAGATATAAGAGATAAGACCATTGTCATGGACAAAGTAATCAGCAATGTAAGAGGTAGTCTCAGGCATAGGGCTTGGTATTTATACTTGGTTAGTTCTAACTACAGAAAAAAAACTGGAGGAGACATTAAATCTCCTCCATAGCATTAAAAGCATCATGCATCTCCTGATAGAATCCAGTCCAACAGGGAATGTTGTACTTCTTACATGCTTCAACATACTCTTGCGGTTCACGGGAACCATCACAGAACACAATAGCAATAGACATACTACTAATCCTCTGAGCTAGAGAGTGTCTCCTGTCAAGCTGATGACAGTTAACAAAAGAATGCTTATGCATCAGAAGGTTTTTCTCTGGGGTTAGTACAGGCATAGCGATATATATTGTTTACGCTTGGGTTAGTATTTACAGTGGTAAAAAGTGGGTGAATGTGGGTAGTGTTGGTCACACCTTGACAATCAAGCACTTACGTACACAAATTGCATAGTTTTCTTACAAAGACGTAGCAATATGTGGTTAGGCTTAAGAAACCCCTCCACTACACACTACGTTTCTGAGCAAGCTTGGCAACAAGGTGCACATGCCAAGCTCTCTTAGGTGTGGTCAACGCTTCTTAGGGGTTATGTCAATTTACACAAACAGTTTCCAGTTTGCACCAAAGACATTCATTCTAACGGTATGTCTTGTACCGTCTGGTTTCTGCATTGTCACGGTATAGAAACCTTGTTTGTCTGCAGAAGTCTGGGAAATAAATTGGTCTTGAGCCATGAGGTATGTATATGGGGTAAGTTAAACTCTTTACAAAGCCGTAACCATACTTGGTTTGGCTCACAAAAACCGGACTACCTGTGCACGGCTCCTCAACTATCACCTTGAGAGCGGTGCACACGGTAGCGGTAGACCCTGTCTGGGTTAGGAAGCTACAGCTTCCACCCAGAACAGGCCGGTTTCCTCACCGGTATCCCTATCTGTGATAGGATTATCGGTGATGCGAAACCCGGGCATTGGGTCGCCAGGCTTCAGCTTAGCTTTTAGCTGCTGAATGACCTGGTGGTCAGCCCGCATTACGCCACCCGTTTCAGGGTCGCGTAATGACAAGACACCGATGGTTGCACCAGCGTTGTCTTGGGTGGCCACAGCAAGTCCAGCAAGCTTTTGCTTGGTGAGACTGCTAGGCTGGTCGGCAACAATGATGGTGGCTGTGCCAGCTGATTCATTGATGCGGACTTTACGGAAATAAACGACAGGCTTTGACATGGAGTTAATTTGGGTTTAGTTAAACATTTGCCTACGGGGGCCACAAGGCCCGGAAAATAGCCGGGGAGCAGAATAGTAGGACCCTCACACAACGCCAAACACACAAGTAATTTTTTGGGCAAAAATTTTTTTTATTATCTGCACAAACTAAATTAAGCGGGAGTCTTTGTATATTGTATGTATGGGAGATGATTGGTTGGATGATTTTGATAACTTGCCTGAGGGGGATAAGTCTCTTATAGAGGATGAGATCATTGATGAGGCTTTTTATACTTCTTATCTCTTTATAACCCAGGATTTGGATTTTGAGGATTTGCTGAAGGATATAGACGGGAAGAGCTCTCCTATCGTATTGGCGCATGATCCTAATGAAGGATTTAATAAGGATGTGATCATCGCGGTGATTAAGTATTATAGTGAGGAGCCTCGGGAGGATTATGATAAATGTATCGAGCTCCGTAAGGTGCTACATGAGGTGTACCCTGAGACTATTGGTATAGAAATATAATCCTTTACCTAGAAGTTCTATCTTTGGTTTATGAAAGAATTCAAACCCACATGTAATAATTGTGGTAAGCCATTACCATTGGGATTATCGCTGTTGAGAACTTGTATCTACTGTATAACAAAGAGACCTTTGAAATGAGACGTTGGTAAACCTGAAATGTGTATATTTGTTTGTGAACTTTAAAACCAAAACAAATGTCACAGGACGTTGAAAACGAAAAGGAACTGTCTCCTGAAGAACTGAAAAAGCGTAGAGAAGAACTTACTGCGTGGTACAAGGAAAGCGCTAAACACGCTAAGGTGCAGTTAGAATACGAAGAGCTTCTTACCAAGATCGAGAAGGCTAGAGCTGAAAGACTCCAAGCTCAGATGTTCCAGGCACAGGCATATGCTGCTCAAGAAAAAGAGGAGGGAGCAAATGACGAGGCTCGTATGGAGTTTGAACAGGAAATGGCGAAAGCCCAAAGGACTCTGAAGCGTGATCAATAAGCTACTAAAGAAAGGTAGCGTAGGCCCAGAGGTGGCTAAGCTACAGTCTATCCTGAAGATAAAGTCTGATGGAATCTTTGGGGCCGGTACACAGGCAGCGGTTATCAAGTTTCAGCTATCTAAGAATCTAAGGACAGATGGTATTGTTGCCGGTGAGACGTGGACTGCACTGATCACTGATAACAAGAACATCGTTCCAGATATAGATGAAGACACAGATCTTGAACAGCAGTTCTTTGTAACGGATTGGAACCAGAGGATAAACAAATATTTCCTTGGCAGGGGTGAGTATATTGAAACCAATGCAAAGAGAGATAATGATTATTTCTTTTTACACCACACTGCCGGTGGTCCCAATCCTTACAGAACTATTGATCAATGGAACAGGGATAGCCGGGGGCGTATTGCTACAGAGTTTGTCCTGGGGGGACAAAACTATAGAACTGGTGATGATGAGTATGACGGGGTTCTGGTGCAAGCTTTTCCTGAAACTGGATATGCTTATCATTTAGGTAAGACTGGATCTGGGTATATGAACAAATACTCTGTAGGTCTAGAGATATGCTCTATTGGATATCTAGATAATCAGTTCAACAGTTATGTTGGTAAGAAGGCGCATCCATCACAGGTGATTCAGCTTGATAATGGATTTAAGCGTCGGATATACTGGCATAAATATTCTGATAAGCAGATTGAAGAAACAGAGAAGCTTATTCAATATGTAGCCCAGCGTGATAACATTGATGTCAAAGAGGGCTTGCAGAAGTTTATCCATAAGCAGGGTAAGGAGAAAGCTTTTCATTTTCAAGAAGATGCTTACTATGGTAAGGTGAGAGGGCTGTTATCACATACTAATGTGAGGAAAGACAAAATGGATGTCTACCCAGACCCACGGCTTATAGATATGATAATGAGTTTGTAGAATGGCAATTGTTAACAAAGTAGACCAGAGGTTAAAGGTGAATATTGATGATACTATCAAGTATCAGATACTCACCTATTGTTTCTTTAAAGACATCCTCATAGGTCACACTGATCTTAACATGCTATGTGAACTAGCAAAGAACCCAGGTATTGAGCTTACACAGTTTTGTAAGGATATCACTACTCTGGGTATCTTTGGTAGTGAGCAGTCAGCAAGGAATGCTATCAATAAGGTCAACAAAAAGGGCTTATTGATTAAAAAAGGCAAGAATAAGAAGACTGTGAGCATCTTAAAAGAGATAAATGTGCAGACTAAGGGGCTTGTGTTGTTAGATATAAAAGTATTAGGTAGTGAATCCGAAGAAGCACAAACAGTTTAAAGATGGAATAGCAGAACAAGTGGGAGTGCACCCTGACGTAGTTGATGACTTTATATCATATTACTATGCGCAGGTAAGAAAAGCTCTGTCTAATCTGGTGCATGTGAATGTTTATGTTGAGAACCTTGGCACATTTTCTTTGAAAAAGAATAAATTGGAAAAGGCGATTAAGAAAAATAAAAGCATTCTAGGGAATCTGAAGAAGACAGAGTACAAGGGGATGGAAAAGACTCATGCTGTGAATGACAGACTAGAGAAACAGCAAGAGGCGCTTAGGATGTTGAATGAGACAATGGAGGAAAAAAAGAAATTTAAAGAAAAGAAAAATGGATCTTAGAAAATTCTTAGGAGCTTTTAAGAACACTAGTCAGATTGCAGAAGGAATTAAGAATAGCATCTTCAAGAAGGAGCATGTTGAAGCTGAAGCCGCTTTAAGGTGGGCTATATGCAAGCAGTGTGAGTTTTTAGATACAGTTGGCAAGAATTGTGCGGCACCAGGTACGCAACCTTGTTGCTCAGACTGTGGATGCAGTCTTGCATTTAAAACTAGATCTTTATCATCCGAGTGTCCTAAGGGTAAGTGGCAAGCATTGATGACCGAAGAGCAAGAAGATATGTTAAATGATAAATTAAAAGACAATGAGTAAGATGGATTACATACGATTTGAGAACTACACCTATCCGGAGCTTCTGAAGTTAGTAAAAGATACACCTAATGATCAGCAGTTAGGTAAAAAAGTTAGAGCCCTTTTGTCTGAAAAGCAGACAGGTAGCTTTCCAGGTGTTAAAAATTTATAGACATGAGTTTAATTTTTAAAGAAGAGGGGCACCTTTACGAAAGCATAGAAGAGGATATCAAGTGGACTAGCGTCACTTCATTTATTGGAATGTTCAAACCAAAGTTTGACGCAAAAGCCCAAGCTAAAAAATCAGCAAAGAATAAAAAGTCCAAGTGGTACGGGATGACTGAGAAAGAAATCTTAACGGCCTGGGATAATGAGTCCAAAAGAGCTATAACTCTTGGTAACTTCTATCATAATCAAAGAGAGAGCGACTTACTAAACTTTGAAACCATTCAGAGAGAAGGTGTTGAGGTTCCTATTGTTAGACCATTGTTTGATGAGGCAAGTGGTGCAAAGATTGCACCAGTTCAAAAGATTGACGCTGGGGTTTATCCAGAACATTTTGTTTATCTGAAGTCTTCAAGTCTTTGTGGGCAAGCGGATCTTGTAGAAGTTGTAAATGGTAGGGTAAATATTACAGATTACAAGACTAATAAGGAGATCAAGAAAGAAGGATTTAAAAATTGGGAAGGAATCTCTGCAAAAATGTACAATCCTGTAAATCATTTGGATGATTGTAATTTCAATCACTATTCTTTACAGATGTCCATTTATATGTATATTATATTGAAGCATAATCCTAAACTTAAACCTGGGAAGTTAACCTTACAACATGTAAAGTTTAAGCAGTTAGGTACAGATAAGAATGGATATCCTATCAATGAGCATATTAATGGGGAGCCTGTGTTAGAAGAAGTGATTATGTACGATGTACCTTACTTAAAGAGCGAAGTTAAGTCCTTAATTAAATGGTGGGAGCAGAAAAATGATCATTAAACTCTTTGACATACAGAATAATGAGATAATTCCATCGGAGCATTGTTATGCTTTGGAGTTTCTAAAGGTGCTTATGTCCGCTTATCCAGAATCATACATGCAGATATACAAGTATTTGTTTTACATGACCTGCCCAAACCCAGATTATAATCCATTCTTCCATTTACCGGAGGAGGATAAAGAAGAAATCATAATTGAAGAGGTGGGGCTAGAAGAATCCGTAGAAGACGAGAAGATTAGAGCAGCTTTAAAGCGCTGTGAGGAAATGTATCAAACCCCTACACACAGAGCATACCTGGGTATCAAGAAGGCTTTAGACAACATGGCTACATACATGGCCAATACTCCAATAACGGACGGGAGAGACGGTAATATTGGACAAATCCGGGCGGTTGCTAAGGATTTTGATTCTATTCGTCAATCATTTAAGGGTGCGTATAAAGATTTACAGGATGAACAACAGACTTCTGTAAGAGGAGGTCAGGGACTAGCGTATGACCAAATGTAATTTTAAACTTTAAATCATGAATGGTAAATCACGTGTAATGAATGCCTTATATGCTAAGGCTCTTGCAGATAAAGAAAAAGCTTTAATGGCTTTAGATCTCTTAGAGAATAAAGCTGTTGGAATTGGAGATCATACAGCAGATGATTTTTTTGAAGATGCAGAGAAAGCTCTAGACCTTTTTATTTCAGCAAATGAAAGGCTGATAACAATTGACAATTACTTTGATTTTCAAGAAGAAATTGAAGGTCCTCCATTTGAATGAGCAGATTAGTCCCTACATATGAAAATGGTGTATGGTCAGAGTCCTCGTTTGTAACTGATGAGGACTTTGCTGATTTTATAAAAGGGATATTCAAAGAGCCTGGGTTGTATGAGTTTGATGAAACATCTTTTTTATTTAATGAGCAGGCCAGGATCTTTAATGAAAAAGGATTCTACTGCGACAAACCTTTAAGGTCTAAAGATTTTATACACTACTGGAATGACCAAAAGAATAAGTGTCGTTCTGGTGTGATATATAAGTCAGGTACCAAGACTTGGTATCTTACTAGGGACTATTACATGTGGCTTAACTTCTTACCAATCTTTGATAAAGAGGAAAAGAAGTATGGATTTGCTAAAGTGCGGGATGCTCAGTATCATATGGCTTTGTATGAACTCTTGGCAGAACTAAATAATAAGCACTCAGCGATATTTAAGAAACGTCAGATTGCATCTTCTTACTTTCATATGGGTAAGATTATTAATACCTACTGGTTTGAAGAAGGAACGGTTTGTAAAATTGGTGCTAGTCTAAAGGATTACATTAATGACAAGGGTTCATGGAAGTTTTTAGATGAATACAAAGACTTTCTAAACGAGCATACCGCTTGGTATAGACCTAGCAACCCTGAGAAGGTGTTACTATGGCAGCAGCAGATTGAGGTTAGAGTAGGTAATAGAAAGACTACAAAAGGTTTAAAGTCTAAGATCCAGGGTGCATCTTTTGAAAAGAATGCAACAACAGGTGTAGGTGGACCTACTACTTACTTTTTCCATGAAGAAGCTGGTATTGCACCCAAGATGATGGATACCTATGAATATCTAAGACCTGCGATGTCTTCAGGTATGCTGACTACAGGTATGTTTATAGCTGCAGGATCTGTGGGTGACTTGGATCAGTGTGAGCCTTTAAAAGAGATGATCATGAATCCTACAATTAATGACATCTATGCAGTTGAGAGTAACCTTTTAGATAAAGATGGAACTATTGGTTTGTCTGGTTTATTTATTCCAGAGCAATGGTCTATGCCACCATATATTGATGAATATGGTAACTCTAAGATAGAAGAAGCTTTAGAAGCCATACATCGTGAAAGGGAAAAGTGGAAGGCAGAACTAAATCCAGAGCAATATCAGTTACGTATTTCTCAGAAGCCTACTAACATTGCAGAGGGATTTGCCTATAGGAAGGAGTCTATCTTTCCTCAGGGTATATTATCTAAACAGCTTAAAAGAATAGAAGAGAAAGAATATTCTTTTGAGCACATTGAATTGGAGAGAGATGAGAAAGGTATAGCTGCAAAAAGATCTTCTAAGCTACCTATTACTCAGTTTCCTGTAGATAAGAAGCAGGCGGATAAGTCAGGAGTCTTAGTTGTCTGGGAAAGACCTGTTAAGAATCCAGAGTTCGGTGCATACTATGCATCTATTGACCCTGTGTCAGAAGGTAAAACAACTACATCAGATTCATTGTGTAGCATATTTGTATACAAGAATCCTGTAGAGGTTACCCGTGAAACAGCAGATGGACTAGAACACTTTATTGAAAGAGATAAGATTGTTGCAGCTTGGTGTGGTAGATATGATGATATTAATAAAACACACGAGCAGTTAGAGAAAATAATTGAGTGGTATAATGCCTGGACTGTGGTGGAAAATAATATATCTCTATTTATCCAGCATATGATAGCCAAAAAGAAACAGAAATACTTAGTTCCTAAACAACAGATTTTGTTTCTTAAAGATCTCGGTTCTAATAGAACTGTTTACCAAGAATACGGCTGGAAGAATACTGGCACATTATTTAAGAACCATCTGATATCTTATGCAATTGAGTACCTCAGAGAACAGATTGATGAGGAGCTTGATGAGAATGGGGAGATGATATCTCAGACGTTAGGTGTTGAGAGAATACCTGACCCAATGTTGATCAAAGAAATGCTTGCCTATTACCCTGGTCTTAACGTAGATAGATTGGTTTCTTTTGGTGCTTTAATAGCGTTTGCAAAAGTGCAACAATCTAACAGAGGATATAATAAAAGAAGGGAGTCAGACGGTAACTCATCTTTGGATAATTCACAGAATTTGTTTAAATTAAGGTATAGCCCTTTTAGTAATATTGGGCGTAAGAAAGGCATGATGGGGTCAACCAGAAAGAGATCCGGTTTTAAAAATTTGAGCTAATAGCCATATGAGAGTATTAAATGCAATGCAGCTTAAGAGTGGAGCAAAAGGTGAGTCTTACTCAACCTCCTCTAGTCTTACTCAACCGGTTCAGTTCTTGCCATCTAAAAAGAAAGATGATGATTGGAGAGCTTGGAATATGGACTGGCTGGAACTCCAAGGTCTTGAATTTTTAAGATTAAACGCTCGCCGGTTACTTAAGAATTACAAACTTGCCAAGGGTATTATTGATAAAACCGACTACATTGTAGAAGAAGACAATGAACATAAGGACTTAATGGATGTCCTTACCAAGGAGGATGAATCAGCATTGGAGCTCAAGTTTTATCCAATCATTCCAAACGTAATCAATGTACTATCTGGTGAGTTTTCTAAAAGATACTCTAAGGTCCAATTTAGGGCCGTAGATGATTTGTCTTATAATGAAATGCTGGAAGCAAAGAGAGCTCAAGTAGAAGAGAACTTGCTTGCAGATGCAGAGGCAAAGCTTCTTGGGAGAATGCTAGAGATGGGTTTAAATCCACAGTCTGAAGAGGCACAGCAAATGATGTCTCCTGAAAATATTAAGTCATTACCAGAGATTGAAGATTTCTTTTCTAAGGATTATAGATCTTTAGTTGAAGAGTGGGCTTCTCATCAGACTAACGTAGATGAGGAGAGATTTAAAATGCAAGAGCTAGAGGAGAGAGCATTTAGAGATATGCTTATTACCGATAGAGAGTTCTGGCATTTTAGAATGTTAGAGGATGACTATGATGTAGAGTTATGGAATCCTGTTCTGACCTTCTATCAGAAGTCTCCAGATGTTAGATATATTTCTGACTCAAACTTTGTTGGTAAGATTGATTTAATGACGCCTGCTGACGTTATTGACAGGTATGGATATCTGATGACCAAAGATCAATTGGAGTCCTTACAGAGGATCTATCCAGCTAAATCAGAGTTGTATCAAGTCAATGGTTATCAGAACGACGGTTCTTATTATGATCCATCTAAATCGCATGCTTGGAATACTAATATGCCAGGTCTTGCATATCGTCAGTTTGTAAGTAACTGGTATAATGATCCGGCCTCAGGCGGAGATGTTGTTACAGCCATTTTGAACGAAGGTGATGATGTAAATGCTTGGGGTGAAGGTGAGCTTATGCGTGTGACTACATGTTATTGGAAGACCCAAAGAAAGGTGGGGCATCTTACTAAGATTGAGTCAGACGGGCAGATCACCCAAGAGATTGTTGATGAGACCTTCAAGATCACAGAGAAGGGTGTGTATGATACAACTCTGTTTAAGAATAAGACTAAGGAGAACCTACTTGAAGGGGAGCATATAGATTGGTTTTGGATCAATGAAGTTTGGGGTGGTGTTAAACTTGGTCCAAACTTGCCTGCATTCTGGAGATCTAGCATGACAGCTGATAATATTAATCCTATTTATTTAGGGATTAATAGAAGTAAGCCCGGAAGAATACCATTCCAGTTTAAAGGCAATGAGACTTTGTATGGTTGTAAATTACCTGTAGAGGGTAGAGTATTCTCTGATCGTAACACTAGATCCACTTCTTTAGTAGATCTGATGAAAGCATATCAGGTTGGATACAATATGGTCAATAATCAGATTGCTGACATCTTAGTAGATGAGCTTGGCACTGTTATTATGTTTGACCAGAATGCTTTACCAAGACACTCAATGGGTGAAGACTGGGGTAAGGGCAACTATGCTAAGGCATATGTAGCAATGAAGGATTTTCAGATGTTACCTCTTGATACATCTATTACTAACACAGAGAATGCTACAAACTTTAATCACTACCAGACTCTAAATATGGAGCAGAGTGGTAGATTGATGTCTAGGATTCAGTTGGCTAACTATTTTAAACAGCAATGTTTTGATGCTATTGGTATTAATCCGCAGCGGTTGGGTGCGCCAATGGGACAGGAAACTGCTACCGGTGTGGTACAAGCATTGAATCAATCTTATGCTCAAACTGAAACGTATTTTACACAGCATTCTGATAATTTAATGCCAAGAGTGCACCAGATGCGCACCGATCTTGCGCAGTTTTATCATAGCTCAAATCCTAGTTTAAGATTATCTTACATCTCCTCTGAGGCAGAGAAGGTAAACTTTGTTATTAACGGTACAGATCTATTGCTCAGGGATTTTAATATTTTCTGTACTACCAAGACTAATCATAGAGCAATCTTAGAGCAGCTAAAGCAGTTAGCTGTTACAAACAATACTAGTGGAGCTAGTATTTATGATCTTGGAAATATTATCAAAGCAGATAGTATTGCAGAAGTTTCTGATATTCTTAAGGATGCAGAGGCTAAGCAGCTTGCAATGAAGCAGCAGGAAATGCAGCAGCAACAGCAGATGCAACAAGAGCAGATTGCAGCTAGGCAGCAAGAAGAGCAGATGAAGTTGCAGTTTGAAGCTTCTGAAAATGAGAAGGAAAGGCAGAAAGATATTACAGTAGCTGAAATCAGATCTGCTGGTTACGGAGCTAGTCAAGATATTAATCAGAATTTACAATCTGACTTCCAAGATCAGATGGAAAACATGAGGCAGAGAGCTGAGTATAGGGAGCAGATGGACTTTAAGAGACAAGAATCAGCAATCAGAAACTCTCAGAATTCTGAGAAGATGAATATTGAGCGCGAGAAGCTGGCAACGCAGAGAGATATTGCTGATAAAAATCTACAGATAGCCAGAGAGAATAAGAATAAATATGATGTCCAGTCTGACAGAGATAAGAGACAAAAGGACTAATAGGAAAAATTGTTCTTAGCGTTAGCTATATACTGCAAGAAATTAGCAACAGCCGTAAAATATTTAAAGTTTATTCCTACATATATTTGTATATTATATATATAGATAAGTAATTAACTATAAAACCAACAAAAATGAGTGAGTCAAATAAGACAATGGACAGTACAGTAGAAACAGTAAATATAGATTTAGACGAGATCTTTGATGGTGCAGCTACCGCAGAGGGTGTGACTGTACCTAATGAAGGTTCTAAGTCTACTCCTAATATTTTTACAGCTGGAGGTCCTAAGGTAGATATGTCATTTGCAGAACCTGCTGATGATACAACTGACCTAAACGAAGAAGTAGAAGAAACTTCTGAGGTTGAAGAAACCAAAGAGCCTGAGGCTGAAAAGAAAGAAGACGGTGGTGAACTTCTTGATACTTTAGTTGAAGAGGATAATAATGAGGAGGAGACGGAGGTTGAAGAAACTAAGCAAACTAGAGGTAGAAAGAAAATTGAGGGGATTAGTGATGTATTTAACAAGCTTATCAAAGATGATAAGATTGTTCCTTTTGATGATGACAAGCCTTTGGATGAGTATTCAGCCAAAGACTGGGAAGAGCTTATTGAGGCAAACCTTGAAGAAAGGGCTAATCAAGTTAGACAAGAGACTCCTAAACAGTTTTTTGCAAGTCTCCCTGAGGAATTACAGATTGCTGCAAGATATGTGGCTGAGGGTGGTAATGATCTTAAAGGTTTATTCCAGACTCTTGCTTCTACAGAAGAAGCTAAATCTCTTGATGTCAAGAATGAGAGAGATCAAGAAAGAATCATTGTAGACTATCTCAGTGCAACTGGTTACGGTACATCCGAAGAGATTGCAGAGGAGATTGAAGTTTGGAAAGACTTGGGTAAGCTTGAGCAACAGGCTATGAAGTTTAAGCCTAAGTTGGATAAGATGCAAGAGAAAGTAGTTGCACAAAAGCTTCAGCAACAGGAGCTTAAGAGAAAGCAACAAGAGCAGGCATCTCAACAGTATATGGAAAATGTGTACAATACTCTTAAAGAGGGTACCATTAACGATATTAAGATGGATAGGAAAGTGCAGGCTATGTTATATAATGGTTTAGTACAACCTAACTATCCATCTGTAAGTGGTAAAAATACCAACTTACTTGGGCACTTACTTGAGAAGTATCAATTTGTTGAGCCTAACCATGAGTTAATTGCGGAAGCACTGTGGTTATTGGCAGATCCAGATGGATACAAAGGCAAGATTATGGAAAAGGGATCTCAGATTGCAGTTGAAAAGACCGTAAGGAAACTTAAGACTGAGCAGAGTAATAGCGGGGGTAGTTCTTTAGGTGTAGAGCAGAGAGACAAAGAAGGGGCAAGAACATCTAAGAGAAAGATCAAGAGACCTAACAACATTTTTAGAAGAGCGTAAGAATTTATTTAATCAATCAATCAATCAGTTAACTTAAATTTTAATTAAACTATGGCAACTCCAGTTTTAAACAACGGAATCTTCCTCAGAGATACAAGCTATAAGGCTAGTTCTCATGTTGATTCTTATCACCTTACCCAGATGCTCGGTTCTGCTGAGCCTATGGATATGGGACCAGTTGATCTTTGGGCTATGACCCAGAAGGTAGAAATGCCTTTGTATCAGATGGCTTCTTTCGGTGGGAAGAATACAATTCTTGTAGACAATGCTCGCGGTGAGTATAAGTGGCAGACTCCTGTAGCACAGGATCTTCCTTTCTCTGTAGGAAACATCGAAAGTGACACTAATCTCGGTGGAGACGGTACAACTTTCAAGATCAAATTATCTAAGAGATCATTTGGTCATGGTGATATCATCACTTATGACAAGTACAATGGTCTTGAACTTTACATCACTGCGGATGACATTCTTCCAGCTGGTGACGGGTTTATCTATACCGTTCAGCTTGTGAACAATGATAATTCTGCTACTTTGGATGCTAGCAAGTACTTGGTATCTGGCACAAAGTATTTCAGAAAAGGTTCTGCACGTGGTGAGTATGGTGAGAGGTTCTCAGACATTGAGACCGGTTCTGGATTCAGAGAGTTCTACAACTTTGTAGGAGGCGCTGAGGCACACGTACACTATTCTATTTCTAGCCGTGCTGATCTTATGATCAAGGGTGGTTTGAATGCTGACGGTACTGTACCTGTAACCGAGATCTGGAGAAACTTTAACCAGGATCCTAACAATCCTTCTGTTTCAAGCATTGAGCAGTTGGTTGCAAACATGGGTAAGGCAGGTGCTAGAGACGCCTTTGATAATGGTACTTTGACAAGAACCTTTATCACTAATCTCGAAGCGGCTCACTTATCTAAGATTGCTAATGACATCGAAACTTACCTGATGTGGGGTAAAGGCGGTAGAATCAAGCAAGATGGTCCAGATGATATCAGACTGTCTGTTGGTCTTTGGTCTCAGTTAGACAACTCTTTCAAGAGAGTTTATAACAAGTCTCAGTTCACATTGGATATGTTCAAGTCTGAGCTTTACAACTTCTACCAGGGTAAAGTTGAATTCAAGGGTCCAGACCCCCAGAGAAAGCTTGTTGTTCAAACAGGTATCGGTGGTATGCAGTTGATCAACAAAGCTATCGCTGATGAGGTTTATGGTTCTGGTCTCGTACAGAATGCTTCTGACATTGGTGCTGTTTCAGGTTCTGGAATGGATCTTGACTTTGGTTTTGCTTACACAAGCTTCACCATTCCATTCTTGGCTAACGTTAAGTTTGTCTTGAACCCAGCGTTTGACAACCTGCACACTAATGACGTTGAGAATCCTTTGATTGATGGACGTCCATTGAGCTCTTACAGCTTCATCATCTTTGATGTAACTGAGGAAGGAAATGACAACATCTATCTCTTGAAGCTTTCTTGGGATAATCAACTGAAGTGGTTCTACCAGAATGGTACTATGGACTACATGGGTCGCAGCCAAGGATTTGCTTCTACCGGTAACTTTAATGGTTACAGAGTTATGATGACTCAAACCATGCCAGCTATCTGGGTGAAGGATCCAACCAAGGTTCTCAAGATCGTTATGAGAAACCCTGTTACAGGCGGATCATTCTAATAGTTTATTTGTTAACCTGAGAAGGGGAGGGTCACTCCTCCCCTTTTCTTTTTAAATTATTGATCATGTTAGGACTTAGAATCAAAAAGGCAAATAAGACAACTGAGTTTACAAACTCAAGTGTTTCTAAAATTTTGGCTTCTGGCGCTGTAGGTAAAGACATCTTAGCTAGAGATTATGCTGATAATAATGCTGCTGTAGCAGCCGGATTAAAAGCTGGTGATTTATATCACACCTCATCTACTGGTGCATTAAAAGTAGTTACCGCGTAACTCAAAACTTTTGCCAGCTACGGCTGGCATTAGAACTGTATATATACATTTGTATTATTGAGTTCAGAACTTTAATTAAAACCAAACAAACATGGAAGATTACACAATTGTAGAGAAGTATCAACAGCGAAAAAGTGCTGCTATTGCCATTAGACCATTCTTTAATGGTGCTAAAGCCAATATGGGTTTAGAGAATTACGGAATGTCACTTCATGATGGAGTGTATCATGAAGAAACTTTAGCTTGTCTAGAGATTAATGGTGTTAAGAGATATGTCACAGGCTTGAATGAGTTTGCCCCAGAGGTTAAAAACTTAGCTCCCGGTGAGAGAGAGCTCAAGGTAAAAGAGATCAGAGAGACAGTTTCTCAGTTAGAAAAGGATTTAGCAGCAAATGTTGTTGACCCTGAAGACAAAGAGTTCTGGAATAAACTTAATCTGCTTAAGCCAGATAATGATAAGTTTTGGTCTAAGATTAGTCTGAGATGCGGTAATGATCCTGTATTTTTAGATCCAGATTCAGATCCTTATGATCTTATTAAGATCCATGCTATCAAGGCTGGCGGTTTTTCTATTGTAGCTAAATCTTTGAAGGATGCTAAGATGATGAATCCTACACCAAAGTTTTACTTAGATACAATTGAGGAGACTGTAACCACAAGAACAGAGTACAGTAAGCTTAGAAACAAAGCGCTTGTTGCATTGGAAGGCATGTATGGAAAGAACAATGCCAAGCTTATGTATGTGGCAAAGGCTGTAGATATTGATAGTGTACAGTATACTAAGAATACTCCCGTAGATATCATCTATGAAAACATGGATGCTTACATCAATGGTGAGGGTATTGAGAGTAGTAAGAAGAGAGCTGCGGAAATCTTTATTAAAGTTTCTAAGTACTCAATGCAGGATCTTAAGATTACAGCTCTAGTGAAAGACTGCATGTATTACAGGTTTATTACCAAGAAAGCCGGAGGGTGGATTGAGACTCTAGATAGTGGGGTAAAGCTTGGTAAGAGACAAGAGGAAGTTGTAGATTTTTTGAAGAAACCAGATCAAGAAGAAGTTCTTTCAAGTTTATTAGCTAAGGTAGAACCTTACTGGAATTCTTAAACTTTAACTCATGGATATTGCAACATTACAATTAAAGCTTAAACAGCGTCTCAATAAGCTAGATAGCCAAGACTATGACAATATAGAAGACTGGCAGATTATTGAAGCTTTTAATAAAGCGCAATTGGAATGGTGTAGAAGAAACCTACACGGCAACAATCTTTACAAAGAAGGGGATGAAGTCTCTAAGAAGAGGGTGGACGATCTACAGATCTTGTTGATGGAACTCCCTCTTACTAAGGGAGCTAATAGTACAGATGAATACTTTGAGTCTGATAATTTTCCTGATATTGATGTTTACCTAGAGTATAAGAGGGTAAGTGCAGATGCTACAAGCGAGTGTTGCACAGATCCTCGATCTATGACAGTTTACTTAGCTGAAGAGGCTAACAGAGATTTAATTCTGAGAGATCCACTGAAGAGACCAGATTTTGATTGGGGTGAAACATTTTGCACTTTGATTGATGGGCAGGTCAGGATCTACAAAAACGCTGATTTTGAGATAGTTAACCCTGTTCTTACATTTTATAGGGTGCCTAAGTATATTGAAATTGCTGGTGTTCTAAATCCATATACTGGAACTATATCTTCTGTAGATGTAGAACCAGAGTTTAAGGATGATCTTGTGGAATTATTTATTGATGAGACTGCTGCCATTATTGCTGGTGATATTGCCAACTTTGCTCAGATGCAAAGAGAACAGCAGATGGCGGAAAGAAATAATTAAACCTTTGTATACTAAAACTTTTTTTGTATATTATTAATGTATCTACCTGAGTAGGTACAGATTTATTTTTTTGTAACTTTTTAAATTTAAGAAAATGGCTTATTTTAATCATGCATTTGTAAAATGCTTCAACCCAGCCGGAGCAATGCCTGCAGATGGAACTGCAACATCAGCTCTTACAGCTGGACAGATTGTATTTGTAGATGGTTCTACTTGGCAATCTGTTTCTCCTACTAATGCGCCCCTTCCTGCAGCAGGTAATCTTGGGTACATTGTTCAAGGTTCATATCACACTCAAGACAGCATTGGAAACAATCCTGGACATGGTGGATATACCGAGTCTGTAAAGTCTAAGGGTATCAACCCAAGATACGTTAGCAGATTATATTCTACTGACGTTGTTGAGGCTTCTCAGTCTACAAGTGTTATCTCGGTTGCTTCTACTTGCGCTCCTTGTGATGATCCTTTGTATCTGAGATTAGATGTTAAGGGTTCTCCTGCTCTGCGTTTCTTGAATCACAACGCTTATGCTGTTGCTGATTCTGATGGCGCTTGCTGCAGCGAGCCTGGACAAACTTATGTTGATCCTGCTCTTGCTCTTGCTCAAGCTGGTACTCGTCTGGTAGCTGATCCAATTGTTAGTCCTTTCGTAAGAGAGCGTCAATGGGGAACAGGTGCTAGTGCAGTTGTTGCTGGTATTGTTGTAACTAAGACTGGTGGTGGTTTGAACGGTGTAGATTCTACATCTACAGTTAATGCTGGCGGTTCTAACTATACTACTGGTGATATTGTATCTGTTGACACTGGTTCTAGCCTTGCAGTTTTACAAGTAACCGCAACTGCTGGTGCTGTTACAGCATTTACAGTTTTAGCTGCTGGTTCTGGTTATACTGCAGGATCTAAGGCTACTACAAATGTTGTTGTTGCTAATGCTGCAGCTACTGGCTTTACTGTAACTGTTGTTCAAGATGCAGATGCTGCTTCATTCTCAATGGCTCAAATTATTGATGCAACTTATACTGCATCTACTGATCCTGTTACCGATGGTGTTTCTGCTGCTTTCCACATTGAAGGTGCTTATGCAGAGACTAAGTTTGGTGCTTGTTCATTTGACACTCGCGACTTCTACGGTAAGGAGCCTGTGCAGTTGAACCTGGCTATCTTGGATGAGACTGGTGATCCTTGTAACGACTGCGGTGTTACTGTTAACACTCCCGGAGTTATGGCTTCTACAGTTGGTGAGACAGTTCTGAGAGATATTTTGATGACTGAGAACTACATGCAGTCTCCATACAACCAGGGTAATCCTGATTCTGCTCGTATCCGTGAGATTGAGGGATCTGATGATATCGTAGGAAGTGTTGATAGAACTGCACTTTACAAGGTGTATGTTATCCAGCACAGTGTGCCTAGATTCAACAATCCAACTTCCACATTTGATAACGACCAGTACTGTTACAAGATCTATGTTAAGAGCACAGATGCAGCACTGATTGCAGATATGGATACCTTGATGGGTGAAATTGCTACATGGTGTAATGCCAGCGGTGGTAACGTTGCCTTTGTTAGTGGTATTGAGACACCCTAATAGTTAAGGTAGTTATGAAAGAAAGGCTGGGTTATACCCGGCCTTTTCTTTTTAATCTATTTTATTTTTTGTATATTATTACTGTACTACAGTAGTTTTTATTTCTAAATAATTCCTTAATGGCAAATAAGCATATACTAAGTCTAGAGGTTTCTCCAGTTGCCAATTGTGATATACTTAATATCAAGGATACTAGTCAGTATACTACTGATTTACAGATTGATTGCGAAGAACTCTTGATAACAGTTCCCGGTTTCAATAAGCCTTATCTAATTAACGTTACCAACGGTTTTGATCTGTCATTAACCAATTGCACTATTGGTGTCCAGACAGAGAATTGTGGTGATAAGACTACGGTTATTGCTGATGGTATTTATATTATCAGATATAGTGTAGCACCCACAGATAAGGTCTATGTAGAGTACAACCACTTACGAGTTACCTCATTGATGACAAAGTATTATAAGGTGCTTTGTGATCTTGATATGCAACCCTGTGAACCCAGCAGCGAAAGATCTGAGATTATTAGTGAATTAGGTTATATCAGAACTTTAATTGACGCCGCTGTAGCTAAAGTAGAATACTGCCAAAGCCCTAATAAGGGGATGGAGTTATATAACTATGCTAAAAAGAGGCTGGATAAGATAGATTGTTCAGCTGTCTGTTGTTAAAACCAAAAACCAATAATATGAACTGTGCACATTGTAATAAAGCTTTTACTTGCGGGTGCCAAAAAACTGTAGCGGCCAATGGTCAAACAGTACACAAGAGTTGTCTAGCTGATTATGGAAAAGCTACAGGAGTAGCACCAGCTATGCCTGCAGATGGAATCACTCAGCAAGTATATAGAGCTAAACAGAATTTACGTACATAATGGACGAGATTAAGATAGTTGAAGCTCAGCGGAAGTTTGCCAATACTGTGTATCAAGAATTTATTTCACACAGATTTGGCATCACACCATGTTGCTATACAGACGTTGAATCAGCTAAGATTAAGAAGTACTTATGCGACTGGCAGAACCTTAAGATAGAGGAGCCAGAAACAGTAAACTGTGATTAGATAATGAGAAGGGCAGGTTGGTTATAATCTTGGTTGTTCCTCAAAACTTTTGTATATTATAGATATACCATACTTGTTTGAACAGCTGCAAAAAAAATATTTATGATTCCTACGAATAACGGCAGTACATCCCCTTGTGATCCTTTATCATCAAATTGTGTGGTATGGCAAGGTCCTGATATTTCTTGTATTAACTTATGTAATGGGGATACCATAAGTGATGTGGTCAGTAAGATGGCTACACAACTGTGTGATTTGGTAACACAGACATGTCAGTGTAATCCAGATTTATCAGGTCTTACTTTAGATTGTATTCCTGCTCCTCCTCAGCAAGATCCTAATCTTACCCAATATATGCAGGCTATTGTAGATTATGTCTGCACATTGCCTACATCTAATGCAACCACAATTAATGTAGAGTTGCCAGATTGCTTGCATTATACAAATTCTCAAGGCAATCCTGTTACATCTTTACCTATTGATGAGTATGCAAAATACTTAGCAAATGAGATTTGTACTATAAAGAGCGCTATCAATATTATTAATAATCAAATTTTTGATATTGCTAGTCGTCTCTCTATTGTAGAAAGTTATTTTCCAATTGCTTCTCCAACGTCAGAAGTAATATCTTCTTGTATTTTACAAGGCCAGACTGTTCCCGTATCTACATTATTATTAGCTCTTGAAACAGAGTTTTGTAATCTGAGAACGGCAGTTGGTGATGCTCAAGCTATCAACTTTGCCATTAACGCAAGTTGTTTATCTGGAACATCTAACATGTTAAGTCAGGGTGGCACTTATGGTAGTCAGTCAGGGTGGATTCAGAATCCAAATACATTAGCAGATATTAATGCTAACCAGTGGGTGGCTATTTGCGACATCTATGATGCTGTTGCTAATATTCAACAGAACTGTTGTGTATCGGATTGCAGTGCTGTTTCATGGGCTATGACATATAATGTAGTCACAGATCCTGTAAGCGGATTACCTACAACTATCAATTTTAACTTGAATGGTTCAACTGTTCCAAGTGGCTTTACAGATTGCGGTAATTCATTTATTGAGATTACTGATGCTAGTGGAGCTAAGATTTCACAATCTATCAATGCTGCAAACTTAGCATCTAGTTCAGTAGGTGTAAACATTGATCTAACCAACTCTAATCTTATACTGACATATTCGTTATCTGTTGTTGCACAGCTTTGTGCTACGGATAATAATAATGTATGTCAAGAGATCAAGAATATTACTATACCACTTGGCATTCCATGTCCTACTAGTTCTACTTTAACACCTAGTACAGACTCGATTGTAGTTGCTTTTCCTAACAGCTTAACTGGTTCAAATTATACTTATAGAATCACTTGTAATCAAGGACCAAATGTTGTTGCTGCAACAACTATTGCAAATCCTGGTGCTAACATTTCTTACACATTCACAGGATTATCTTCGGCAACACTCTATACTATCCAGATTAATATTACAGATTTAAGCACACAACAGCAGAGGGCCTGCACTTTAGGTGCGACAACTACACTTGGTGTTAGTTGTACTTCTCTTGCAATCACAGATGCTTTAGACGAAGCCGCTGTTGCTGGTGACTATTACATTGGTCAGACAGGAACTGTCGAAAATACTAAAAGATTTTATTATAGACCCGGAAATAGCATTATTAGACAGGTTGGTGAGGTGTCATTATTTAATCCTGATCTAACTGTTGTTAGTGTGACTGCTGGTGGTAATGTAACTATTAATGTAGAACGTAATACCGGAGGCACAGGGACACCTACTACTATCATATATGACTATAGTGCAGATATGATTACGTGGACAAATGGAGGATCTACTACCACTAATCCTGATAATGGGATAGTTATTGCAACTGGAATTACAACTAAGTCCATTTATGTTAGAGCTCGTCAGAATGATGGTGGTTCTAATTATAGCGAATACACTATTGTACGTTATGATTTTAACACAGATCAGACTACAACTATCCAGGATCCTGCGAATGATACTCCAAGTTTCTTAACAAGCCAACCTTCTGGTTTCTTTGTATCATACGGTACACTTACATGTGGCACACTTACCGAGACTATTCCTGGTGGAAATCTATCAGAGAGTGTTTGGTACTATGTTGGAAAGATTGAAGTTAACAGCGTTACTCAATATATCTATGCTGGCTGGAGTGATGCTACAGAAACAGTTACAAAAGTTGTGGCATGTTGCGAATGCCCCGCTTTCTTACTAACAAGCACTACATCTGGGTACTTCTGTAACAGTGGATCAAGCACTACTATTGAAATTCCATATGTCATTGGTGACGGTGAACCAGCCTTAAGTATTGTAGCTAATCCTCAGTACGGAACTGTAACTCAGAGCCCAACCGATGCTAATACCTTTACTTATACCCATAACGGAGCTTCTTCATATGGAGATACATTTGAGGTTAGATTGACTTCAGACACAGCAGGAGATTGTTCTTCTGTCACTGCAATTGTTCAAGTTCAGATTATTCAGCCTGAGATTTTAGGTGCTCAGGTTTCAGAGACAGAGGATGATTTTTATATGTTTGTTGATACAAATAGCTTTAGTGTAACAGATGCAGTTACGTTTGAATCTCTTAAGGCTAGGCTGGAGGCTTGGCTTGCATTAGTTTGTACAGCTTGGAGTGGTGAGATTTTTTTAATTCCAACCACTAGTCGAAGATGGTTACAGTATTCAACTGCTGTTGTTGAAAATGGGCAAAGCGCTACAGGTGCTGTTGGAGCTCCGCTTGATGGTGCATCAGAGTGGGTTGCTATTCAAGACTTACCTACCGGTTGGGGAAGCGCTCCTTTAGCAGCTCCTACGACTAGAGCTAATATTCTTGTATTTTCTAATAATACAAATCCTGAGTATCATGGCGCTACTTTAAGCAGTGGTTTTGGTTCACCTACACAACCTACAGCTAATTATCTTGAGGACTATGAGATTCATACTGATATTTTAACCGGTTCAGCTAATAGCGCTTATGGAGTAGCAAAGGCTTTTGGAGGCACATCCCCATTTACAGCAGGAATGCAGGTGGTATATTATCCGATTACTGCAGATACTGCAGGTCAATCAGCTTCTGCAATCTTACAAGGTCTGGCATCTTATACAGCTAAAATGACTCCTCCGAGCGAGTATGGTGTTAGAACGGCTGTTGATGTTACAGGATACTTGATGCAGGGTGTAACACCATCTGCCACTAACCCATATGAAGGGGCTAGCACTGGAGCTATTACACTAGAAGGACTTTATAAGAAGAGTGTTCTTATGTTCTTGAATCAACCTGTTGGATCTCTTACTGTTGCAGAGTATTTAACTGCGATTTATAATGGTACTGATGACGGAGACTTCCAAGAGAAGATGAAAATTATGTTTGTTGGACATGATGATTTATGCCCGGACAGTACTTCTCCTGCAAGTCCAGCCTGGCCATCATAATAAATAATTAAGATATGAGTTGTAACTGTACCAAATGTAGTCCTAACAAGTGTAGCTGTAAAGACAGCGCATTGACTAATCCATGTTCATATACAGAATGCCCTTCTACAGCTGAGAGATGTGATGAATCAGTATCTCCTGCTTGTGTGACTTGGACGGGTCCTGAGACTTTAGTTGAGGATGCTGAAGGAGACACCTTTGTTATTCAACCGGGTGAGAGATTAGAGCAGATCCTACAAAGGATGATGCTTGTACTAGCAGACGGTCTTGTTGCAGGCAACGCAAGCAATTCATTCCATGCTCCTTTGAACTTATATATTGGTACTATTACAAGTTCATCTATTGAGTTGTTGTGGTCTGGAGAGGCTACTGGAACTACCAGCTTGCAAGTTCAATATGATACCGCAGTTGGATCTTCTTGGACTACAGCAGCAACTTTGACTGCTGGTGTGTTTAAAGCAACTATTAGCAGTCTAGTTGCTGAAACAAAATACAAGTTTAGAATCATAGCTGATAATGGTGCTACACAACCTGAATCGGTTATTGTATTTGCTACAACGTTGACGGCGTAAACGGAAGTGGTAGTTTGTTGGTTTTCTATCACAGATGTTGGAGAAGGTCCCTGCGGGGGCCTTCTTTTTTGTTAATTTAATTTCTTTAAATTTGATAAACTTCTAAGTATGAGCCTAAAAGGAAAAGTAGAAGAATCTCTTAAATGGAAAAAGAGTGTTCCGTATTGTGCAGCACGTCTAGATATCTCTGAGAAAACATATTCTAAGATTAAACGTGAGATTTTTTCAGAAAGAAAAAAGAAGAAAAAGTTTTTTAGCGGATCTGCAAAGAATGAGCAATTTACTGAGGAGATTAATCTAGAAAAAGGAGAGGGTAAAATAGCAGGTACATTTGATCATGAGCCTAAATCTCCAGAAGAGATAGTTAAGCTATTAAAGATTGATACAACGCAATGGCGTTTAGCCTCATACTGGAATAAGCAGATGGGAGATCATTGGAGAGTATCCGCTTTTATAACCAGAGTCAAGCAAGAGGATAAGAATTACATAGAAGATGTAATTAAGAACTGGCAGCCAAGAGACTACAATATTACAAAACCAGATCACTTTTTGAATAAGAATGCCACGAAAGTTTGTGGCATTATTTCTTTACAGGATATCCATTTTGGCAAGCAGGGGAATGAAACCATTGACAAAGACTTTGAGGACACACTTAAGGATCTTTTACTTAGGAGCAGTGCAGCACACCACATAGAGAAGTTATTCTTTGTAGTAGGCGGTGACATGATCAACATGGATTCTTTTTCTGGGACTACTACTAGCGGTACACCATTAGATAATTGTAGCATGGCAACCGATGCATATATCCAAGCATTTGATGCTATGCACTGGGGCTTAAACTATGCAAAGGCTTTTTGTGATGAGCTCGTTGTAGTTTACATACCGGGTAACCATGATAGGTTATCATCCTTTCACCTAGCTCATGCTCTTTCTAAAGCTATATCAGATCCTAATATTATTTGGGACATTGAATATGCAGAAAGAAAGGTACACGTGTGGCATGATAACTTTAACGCATTTGAACATGGTGATGTACCAGCTAAAAACACACCGTTAGTATATGCAACAGAGTATGCTAAAGAGTGGGGATCTACTAAGAATAGGACTTTATTTGCAGGGCACTATCACCAGAACAGAAAGGTGGAGTATGTAACTACCTCCGAGAACACTGGCTTTATACATAAGACTCTTCCTAGTCTATGTAAGACTGATTACTATCATTACCACAATAAGTACGTAGGTAACCAGAGAGCAGGTAAGATTGAGTTACAACACCCTGAGATGGGTAACATCTGCGAGCTCACTTATCAGGCACTTTAAACTTTTATAACTGCTCTTTTTTTTGTAAATTATAACTATAAACTATGATTAATAATTTCAAAGAGCCCGACCTAAATGCTCCGAGATACAGAGAGAAAAGGCTTGGGCTTCTAAATGCTGAGGTGATTAATAAGTTTAAGAGTAAGTATCCTCATTATGAGAATATTGATAACAACAAGTTGAAGGACATAATTAGGATATATAATAATAAGTTGTGGAATGGAGTGATTGATAATAGAGATGGTGTTGAATTACCTGATTCATTAGGGTATCTTTTTATAGGTACTTGTGCTCCGGCTAAATCAGTGAATACAAACTACTCACTATCAAAGGAATATGGCAAGGTTTTGCAAAACAAGAATTGGGAAACTGACGGAAACATAGGAAAGATATTTTATACAAACTGGTCTACTAAATATAGATTTCGCAACAGAGAGTTTTGGAGATTCACAGCGTGTAGGAAGTTTAAGAGATCTGTAGCCAAGACTTATCCAGAGAACTGGAATAAGTATAGGATTATGAAGAACAAGTATAGGATAGCACATCTTTTCAACTTTACCCCTCCAGAGAGTGATCTGAAGGGATATGATGAATTTGAAAGCTAAGAGAATGACAACAATAGGAGATGTAGTATCAAGAGTCAGAGGACAGGTAAAAGCAGAGGTGCAAGATGCTTTTGTTACTGACCGCTACATATATAGCCTTATTTTAAAGTTTGCTCAGCTGCTTATGCGTAGGCAGGATAGTGCTAATAAACTGATGAAGTTTAATAGTGTATGGCAGACGCTTCCATTTTTAAACTTGATTGAGGTAGATAGAGTTGAAGCTAGCTGTTCTGGTATAGCAAGTGGTTGTACAATCAAGAGAACTAAGGAAAAGCTTCCAACATTTATGGAAGGATACTGGGGTCCTCTGATTAGAACTGTTAGTTCTTTAGATGGATCTATAGAGTTACAGCCTACAAATCCAGGTACTTATACCTCAATGTCTAAAACAACCTCTTTTAAGTACAATACAACAAAGTATTACTGGTACTTAAATGGCTATCTATATATGCCTAATATTGAATGGGATGCTATTAAGTTGGAGGGGGTATTTGAAGGTGACATATCTAGATGGACATGTGATGAAGATGATAACTGTGTACCTAGATACTTACAACAGTTTTTTGTACCGGAGTTTTTATTTGCTGAGATTGAACAGCAGGTACTTGCGGTAATATTTAATACAGTAAAAGTGCCTGCAGAAGATGCAGATAACAAACAGAGTGTTCATAGATAATAATTTAAAGTAGAATACAATGAATAATATACTCACAGACATACTTGGGATGTTGAAGAGAAGGGAGATCTCTAAAGTTGAGAATGGAGATTTTATCCCATTTGCTAGATATAGAAAGAATCTACGCAGGAATAAAGGTGTACTTGAAGAACCTAAGGTTATTACAAGAATTACTAAAGCAGAGGACTTAGTAAAGTATGTTGAGGACTCTATTCCAAAAGGCTATTTAGTTTATACTGGAGTTATTGAAGACTTTGGAAGTGGAGATACTCCCAACTCACCTTTTGGTGGAGAACCTGCAGAATGGACTGTGCGAGGTGGTGCAGTGAATGCACACACATCTGTACTTGTAGCACCAAGGAATTTAAAGATTATTGCTGCTACAGCAAAGATGACTGGAAATGCTGTAACTTTTTCTGCTGATGCTGATTTTGAATTTAAAATTTGGACATCGGATCAACTAGCAAATGGTAGGCCGAATGATTCAGGTATTTGGACATATGCTGGTTCATTAGCTAAACGTTGGACTGTTGCTGATAATGGTAATCCTGGTTTTGTTGAAAATCTTAGCGCTCCTCTAGAAATACCAGCAGGCACAATGTTTTCATTGGCAGCAACAATTAATGCTGGAAGCGTCAGTGCTAATGTAAATGAAGTTGAAGTTTCATTTTTAGTTGAATTACCATAAGGTTATGCCTCCAAGAAAAAAAGCACCTGCAAAAAAGAAAAGCACAGTTAATGCTTCTGGTAACTATACGAAGCCTGGTATGCGTAAGAAACTATTTAATCAGATTAAAGCCGGAAGTAAAGGTGGACGTCCTGGTCAATGGTCTGCACGTAAAGCACAGATGTTAGCCAAGCGATATAAGGCTGCTGGTGGCGGTTATAAAACTAAGAAGTAATGGCTAGTTCTAGAAAACAACAAGCTGCAATAGCAGTGAATATGAAGCAGAAGGGTAAGAAACCTAAGGGTGCAAAACCTATGGCTAAGAGTGTTTATAAGAAAGGTGGATCTACTAGCATGAAGTCTGTAAAAGCTCCTGAGGGTTTTCATTGGATGAAGGACGGATCTGGATATAAGTTGATGAAACACTCTGGCAAATTTGTAAAGCATCCTGGTGCGTCATTAACAGCTAAATTTAAGATCCAAAAGAAACATAGCAAGTAATGGCAAAGACGGCAAGGCAAAAGAGTTTAGATAGATGGACTAAGCAGAAGTGGAGAACACCTTCTGGTAAGAAATCTTCTGAGACAGGAGAAGTGTATGCGCCGTCTGCTACTATCAGAAAGCTTAAGAGTACTGCAGCTGGTAGAAAGAAGTTAGCTGCTGCTAATAAAAAGAAACGTGCTGCTACTAAAAAAGGTAAGCAGCATGCAAAACATGGACTACATAAAGGCAAGAAGAGATGAGTAATATTTTACAAGACATAATGGGAATGATTAAACGTAGGTTGTTTATATCTATTCCTAGTGATGAAGATTTCTTTTTTATTAGTAAAAGAACTAAAACTGTAAAGAAAGAATTAAAACCAGAACCTGAGGCTGATTCTAATTTGATAAAGGCAAAGGATTTAAAATCCTATGTAATCCAGGATACAAAGTTTATTATACCTAGATTGATTGAAGGTAGTGGTGGAGATGTATTTGATCTTACAGCTTCTGATGACTGGATGATTTATCTAAAGCACACACAAGTTGGAAATGCTACCTATCAAGTGCTATTACCAGATGCAACATCAGTAGCTTACAAGTATAGAGTTATTCGTTTTATATCCGATGCCTCTATGCAGGGAAGCAATCATGCTGAGCTTGTAACCTTTAATGGTCAGTTTATAGATGAAAGCAGCTCCAACTATCAGATTAATCAACATTTTGAAGGTATTACTCTTTGGTCCGATGGAACAAGATGGATTGTTATTCAAGCTAAAGCACACTAATCATGGCAGCTAAGAAGGATCCAAAGTTGACTAGAGCTGGTGTATCAGGTTATAATAAACCTAAGAGGACACCAAGTCATCCTACGAAGTCACATGTTGTTGTAGCTAAGAAAGGTGATAAGACAAAGCTTATCCGCTTTGGTCAACAAGGTGTAAAGGGTGCAGGTAAGAATCCTAAGAGTGCGAAAGATAAAGCACGAAAGAAGAGTTACTACGCTAGACATAATGCCCAGGATTCTAAGCCGGATATTTTTTCAGCACGTTACTGGTCTCATAAAGTAAAATGGTAAATCATGAGCGTATCACATAAGTATAGAACTTTTGATCAGTTACTTGAAGATGTAACAGTAGATTTTTCTACATATGCAATGGAGGGGATGATTGAACCTCAGCAGTTAATTAAAGTTGCAACGAGAGTAAATTATGATCTTGGTTTAAGAATCAATAGAACCAAAGAAGTGGTGCTGGATGTAGAGCATGGCAAGACCAAGCTTCCAAGTGACTTTTTCTCTTTGAATTATGCTTTTATGTGTGGTGACTATAGCATCTCTACTCAGATGCCCTCTGGTACACATGTAGAGACAGATAACCCTGTGCCTTATGTACCAGCTCCAGATGAGTCCGGACCATGTGATGATCCGGAATGTAAAGAAGTATGTGTTATTAAGACCTGTGAAGACAAGAATCAGTATCAGTTAGTTCAGAAGATTGGTGGCGGAGAGTATAGAACTTACACTGCATTCTATCCTCTGAGGATACAGAATGTAAATGATGCTACTTGTGATTGTCCAAATGTCGGAGAGCAAGCATCAGATATTGCTGAAATAAAAGACGGTTATCTTCTTACAAACTTTACAACAGGTAAAGTATATATTAGTTTCCAAGGAGCCATGGAAGACTCTCAAGGAAGATTGCTTGTACTGGACCATCCTTATTGCAATGAATACTACGAGTATGCCTTGAAGCAGAGGATTCTTGAGAACATGGTTTTTGCCGGAGAGAATGTGGCTAATCAATTAGGTCTAATAGAGGGACGCCTGAGAGCTGCAAGAAATAACGCACTTGGATTTGTAAATACTCCAGACTTTAAAGAGATGCAGAAGATCTGGTGGTTAAACAGAAGAGCGCAGTATCACAATTACTATAATATGTTCAAGAGTTATCCTGTGTAACAAGGTGAACTATGGCTAAGAAGAAACAAAATATTCAGAACAAAGGTGCTGACTCTGTAGAGACTAATGTTTTTGTGAAGGGTATGAACAAGGATATCAATCCTAGTTACGAACCCAAACAATCTTGGACTCACGCAAGAAACGCTGCAAACAATTCTACAGACGGTGATGTAGGAGTACTGGGTAACGAACCAGCTAACTTAGCCTGTGGTGTAGTTCCATATACAGTTATTGGAACAGTGCATTTATATGCAGATGAGTGGGTGCTGTATACCACTGATAATACTAACTCTGAGATAGGTCTCTTTGATGATAGTAAATGCGAGTATAAGACTTTGGTCAATTCCAAGTGTCTTAACTTCAACAAAGAGAATTTAATTCAAGGTGCCGCAAAAGAGAACTTTGACTGCAGTTGGCAAGTATACTGGGATGATGGGAGAAACCCGTCTCGTACTCTTAATCTAGACAATATTCCTTACCAGCAAACTGTTACCTCTACACCTGGTGATGATTGTGTTATCTATGAAGATACGACCATACTAGATTGTGAGAAACTCAGATTGGCACCTCTTCTTGACACTCCTATTGTCAAACTTTCCAAAGCTCCCGATGGAGGATCTTTAAGGAATGGTATGTATCAAGCTTATATAGCTTATACTGTAAATGAGCAGAGAGTAACAGACTATATTGGTGTATCTAATCTGCAGAGTCTTTTTGATCATGACGGCACTGCAGGGTCTCTGGATATTAAGGTGTCTAATCTGGATAAAGACTTTGAGTTTTTTGAATTAGTTATTCTTAGCAACAACGCAAATAATTATGCAGCCAAGAAGATTGGGTTGTATAGCACTGAGACTAGTTCTATTTCTGTTGACTATATAGATCAGTCATTAGTCAGTATCCCATTAGAATTATTGCCAGCTAGAAGCCCTGCGTATGAGAAGTCAGATGCAATGTTTGTTGTTAATGATTGGCTTATACGTAAAGGTCCTACAGAACAATTTGATTTTAACTATCAACCCAGAGCTAATCAGATTAAGACTGAATGGGTAGTTGCTGAATATCCTGCTGAGTATTATCGTAAGGGAGGTAACAGCACCGGCTTTATGCGTGATGAGCAGTATGCTTTCTTTATCAGATGGATTTATAATACTGGTGAAAGATCTAAGTCTTATCATATTCCAGGCAGACCGCCAAAGAGTTCTTTTAGAAATCAGTTTAATGAGCAGATCAATAGTAGTGAAGATGGTCTAGCAGGTGGCGGAGGTCTCAATGTTTTAAGCTCTAGAGAAAAGAACTTTCAGGTATACGATACATCTACCATTCAGGCGACAGGATTAAATAATCCTACAGGGGATGGAGGTTTGGTTATTGCCAAGGGTGAGATGAGTTACTGGCAGTCTACAGAGAAGTATCCTGCAACACAACCTGAAATCTGGAATGCTACTTACACAGATGTAACTACAGGAGTAAACATTGGTGGTACCGGAGACTCTCGCTTTGATTTATGTGGTAAGTATATCCGCCATCATAAGATGCCAACTGAAGAACGTGGGCCTGAGTTGCACTTGACAAATGATTCTAATAGTAGGATTAGAGTGCTGGGTGTACAGTTCAGTGATATCAAACCTCCGGTGTTTAATGATGGCACTGTCATACCAAATATAGTTGGCTATGAGATCTTACGAGGTTCAAGAGAAGGACAAAAGTCTATCCTAGCCAAGGGAATATTTAGGAATATGCGTAAGTACAATATTCCTGAGGGTGGGCAGACCGGGGGTAATCCTGTAGGTCTTTATCCAAACTATCCATACAATGATCTAAGACCTGATGTTTATTTCCATGATGGTCAGAGAAGAGATGATCATAGAACAGATGGTACTCAGAAGTATGCTGATTCTATTGACGACTTTAAACCACTTACAAGTGTAGCTAAGAAGTTCTTTACATTCCACTCACCAGAGCTGATGTTCAAAAGACCTTTCTTGAATGCTTATGAGACAAGACTATATGGAGATCTTTCCGGTACATCTGTAGGGCATTTTATTAAGTCAGAGAATCATCCTCAGAATAAATTAATCAGAAATATTGCATCCATCATTGCCAGTATTATTGGGATTGGCTATGCAATTTCAAGAATAAGAGGAACTCAGGAGTCTGAACTACAAGGTTTAAGTATAAATAATAATCTTGTTGCTAATGATTATTTAGATGTTGATGTTCTCGGTGTAGGTGGTGGAGCGTCTGTTCCATATGTACCTTTTGTTGGCCCACCAGGTACAGGTGCTCTATACGAAACAATTAGTGCAGAACAAGGTATTAATCTTGGGGTAGGTAGTTTGTTTGATTTGCTAGGAGAGATATTACTACAAGATGTAGTCGATATAAGCACTATTTGGTTGGGACAAGGAGCTGTTGATCTTACGATGAGCTTTGGGCAAGGTAAAAATCTTACTTTAGCTTCTCGAACACCAGGTACAGACTCTGGTAAGAATATTGAGAGATTTAAAGTTGAACATCCTAGTGGCAACCTTCCAAAGTTTTTACAAGCAGCCTTTGGTTATTTTATTGCTCGTTTCAATATTGCAGATGGTGGAAATGAAATCATAGAGTTAATCTATGGTCTTATCAAGGAAGAGGATTTTGCATTTAAGCATAACTCTCACGGCTTCTATGATACATTTACTACTAGACCAAATGGTCAAGTGTATAGGACTAGAAATGAAGACTCAAACTATATAGGTAGTACATATCAGGCTTTTAATGGTTTTAAGATTAATAATCTATTTAGACCAGATACCGTAGCAGTTGCTACTACAGATAATATAGATGATCCTAGTATTGTAGATAAATCAAGATATGTTATTAGTGGAGATGGCGGTGGTCCATTTTCTGAGTCCGTAGCTAATAAATATTTAAGGAATCCTGAGCAAGAACAAAAGAGAGATATCTCAGCAGTTTATGGTGCTTTAAAGTTTGACGCTGAGAATCAGTATGGTCAACTTGATGGCATTAAGCAGGTTCAGATGCGTGGTACAATAGAACTAGTATCAGCTAATAATCCTCAAACTAAATTTTCTTCTTCTCCTATATTTGCTGGTGATGTATATATCAACAGGTATACTGAGAAAACCATTATGCCAATCTTTGCTGACTTTTTAAATGGTCAGCCAGATCAATATACTTATGATTACCTGCAGCGTGTAAACATTCCATACCCAAGATATTGGATGGATACGCGGAAGTTTGATATGACTAGTTTGGCAAACGAGATTGTTGGTCTGTCTTTACCCAAAACAAGTGATCCTTTACCATCAGATCTATTCTATTTAGATAGACATAATGCAAGCATTCATGGAAGCTTAAATATATTTGACGGCGATAATGATCCCAACCCTGTTTTTGCTATGCGATATGGGTATATGTATACTCATGTCAATGGTATTCAGGACTTCTTTGTAGAGTCAGAGTATAACCTAGCTCAAAGAGATTGGGAGGAAGCTCAGGACAAGAGGTTCTATGATCCTTATGAGTATGCTAACACGGATGATTTATTTCATGCAGACATAATCAAGAAGGACAACTACTATAAGTATGATATCTCTCTGAGTGTATCAAAGTTCCTCACTCAGATATCTAATTTTGGAGAGGTTCAAACTAGAGATTACGATCCTAAGGTTGCTGAAGATTGTTTTAGTTATTACCCTAAGAGATTAATATACTCTCTTCAGGCCAAGACAGAATCTAAGAAAGATTTCTGGAGAGTTTTCTTACCAAACAACTACAAGGATTTTAAGAATCCTATCAATGTAATCAAGCCTATTAATAAGAGCGGTGCCTTAGTATTATTCCCATACCAGTCACCTCAGATGTTTCAAGGTCTGGATACACTGAAGACAGATTTAGGTACTAAGCTTACTATAGGTGATGGTGGTTTATTTAGCCAACCTTTCCAGAACATTACAAACTCAGATTTATCTAATGAGTATGGATCATGTGAGAGTCATAGGACTGTAATTAATACACCTATGGGTGTGTTCTTTATATCACAGGCTCAGGGTAAGATATTCCATTACACAGGTAAGCTAGAGAACATTGCTAATAATGGTATGAAGTGGTGGTTCAATAAGTACTTACCATCTCAGTTGATTAAGCAGTTTCCAGCATTAGAAGAAACACCATTAGCAGATAATCCTGTAGTCGGTGTAGGATGCCAGTCTATCTATGATGTAAATAATGATGTAGTATATTTCTGTAAGAGAGACTTTAGGGTTAAAGACCAGTATAAAGATCAGGTCAACTATACAGTACAGAATGGTTTTACATTCAATGGTTTTGTACTGCAGCCGCAGGTAAATGACGATGCACCTATCCTAAGTACTAAGATTACATTAGGAGATCCTCTCTACTTTGAGGATGTATCTTGGACTGTAAGCTATGACCCTAAAGCTAAGGCTTGGATCTCATTCCATGATTGGCATCCAGAACTGTGCATGCCTAGCATTAATCATTTCCTAACAACAAAGGAAAAGCAATTAGATCAACCATATTGTCCACCAGGGTATAGTTATAATCCCGTAACTCAAAACTGTGAGATAACTATTGGTGACTCTGCCCCAGCAATTGTAAATGTAGAAGAGGTACTTGCTAATCTACAGACACAGACTTGTGATATTGATTTGGTATTATGCATGGACTACTCTGCAAGTACAAATGCAAATCAACAATCAATTCTTAAAAATCAACATCAGTTTATTTCTGATTTTTTAGACAATTCTGATGTACAGTCAGCTCTATCTTCTGGTAGATTACAAATGGGCTTTACAGCTTTTGGTAGTGCAGAAAGCACTTTTATGAATCTAAGAACTAGTGGCAATGTTCAAAAGACTATGGCTAATACTTTTGATCCTGACACTGTTATTGATGGATTAGGTTTTAGTTCTAGTGCAACAGCTTACTATAACACATTAGATCCTAGCGGACAAAAAACCAATTTCTGTCGTGGTATATATAATGCGTTTGAAGTTTTAAATTCTAAGAGTACTACAGAACTTGGTGATAGAAGTGGTAATGCTAATTTTATTCAGGCGGTAATAGTTATTACAGATGCTCGTTGTAGAGCTAATACAACCAGCCCTCCAAACAGCTTTAATGAAAAAAATAATTGCCGGGCTGGTGGTTCTTCAATTGGTATGACATATCAAAGCAGTCTTCTAGGTGGTGGTGGTCCAGCCAATCAGTATATCTACACTGTATGGTGTGGGGAGAATCAGGATGTTTTTGATAGTCAAGGCAATATTAAAATATCTGATGATTGTGCTAATGCAACTCAGGGTATTTATCCTTTTACCGGAAATGATATTTTAGATAATCTTACTGGTGATGCTAATACACCAAACAGACAGAATCAATATATCATTCTTTCGCAACAGCCATTGAATGACCAGAAAACAGATTATGTTGCACAGCAGATTATTAACTCTATTTGTTCTTTTTCATGCTCTTGTCCAACGGGTTACACTTTAGTATATCCGGGCAACAATGGTTACACAGAACCAACAGGTGACTGTAATGATGTTAATCCACCTATATGTAGAAAGATTGGGTGTGAATGTCCTCCTCCTATAAATCCTAAAGGACTCACAACGAAGATTGGTAACTGTGATGATGTTTATAAAGCAGGACCTAATGGAGATCCTAACTATGTAAACCCTAATCCAGTTATCTGTAGTTTCTTTTATGAGGATATTACACCTGCCGTAACTACAGGTTCTGGTATATGGAGACATAACTATAGGTGTGATTTGTTTGCTAACTACTATGGTGTAGATTATCCATGGGAAGTAGAGTTAGTAGAAAACACAGGTCAGAATGTAAACACTGTTAGAAGTTTAGAATATCAGTTAGAGTCTTACGTCTATAAAGGAGATCTGCACGATGGGTGTGGTGATGACAGATGGCATGATCTTGATTTCAACTTTGATGAGCTGATTGTTCATAACACAGAACAAGTGTCTGGATTACTAAGAATCCACAATCAGTTCAAGAATGATCCGATGAAAGGATTAGAGTATCCAAAAGTGAATCTTTCAGATATTGAAATACTCTCATCAAAAGTTGAACAGAAATATCGTATTAATCAATTCTGGGATACTACCCATGATAGAGGTGAGTTTTCAAATGCTCAGCAAGAGATATTTAAAACACGCCGGAATGGTTATATCAGAGATTTAAACTCTGGCAACTTAGATTATAGCAAGTCTGCTTTTGAAAGAAAAAAGTTTAGACATTACTATAACAAGTTCTTATTAACAAGAAGGATTTCAGCAGATAGAAAGATGCTGTTGAAGCTAAATAATACCAAACTTAATTTATCATTCAGGTGATGAAAGGGAAATACGAAAAGTCAGAGCGTAGAGGTTTACCTGGTGGACCCAATGAGATGTTTACTTATACAACTGGAATATTCTCTACCCAGGGATATAAGAGAGACTCCCCTGATGTAGATAACCCTTTTAACATTATTCCTTCAGGTGACATTACCATGAAGGGTGTGGACTTCCCTGTTCTAGGTACAGACAATTTAGGGAACTCTAAGATGATGACTCCCGGTAATGATTATAAGTTTCCTGGAGATATGGTATTTGAACTTCCCATGGCTAAAGATGGCTTAGCATTAGATCCTCCGTCAAAAGAAAAGGAGATGGTTAATCTTCATGACTTTCTAATAACTGAGGAAGATCTAGAGTTTCTTAATAGTGAGCGTTGTTTTGGAGGTAACTGTTTGGAGAACACAAGAAAGGCTTTTGATGCAACAGCGGGTAGTATCTCGGGTGTTCCCTATACAGCTAATGTTTGGGGAAAAGATGATCTGGATATAACAAGCATTAAAAACACACCAACTAAGCAGCAAGTACAAGACTTTCCATGGATGGATGGTGATAGAGGGGTGGGTGCTGCGGATAGTTGGGATATACAAGGAAACATAGTACGTGCAGAAGGTAAGACTTTATATAACAGGAATAAGGAGGGCGCAAAGATTGAATCTGATGACAAAGAGATTGATGATCCTACAGGAAAGTTTCAACCCGGTCAATACCCTATAGGATCTATTTACAGTTTTGGTCCTAAGGGTCGCACCGATACACCTTATGGGCAAAGAGCAAAAGGATTTAATATTGATTATGGTTTACAACCATCTCATCATAGTGTTATGTCTGTTGGTGTAAATGAAAAAGGAGAAATTATTCTTTATGATGCATATCTAAAGAAATATGATACAGAAGAGAATATTATAAAGCAAATAGCTAATTCACCGCTAGGCTACGAACTTGAAACAGTAGGAGTACCAAAGAGTTATGCTAGCCTTACTCCTCAGAACATTAAACTATCTGACAACTTTTATAGACCTCGTTATTTTACAGAGTATCAGTTTGATGTTGATCGTTTAGATGAGATTAGACAAGATCCTAAGTTTAGGATTAAAGAAGATGATAAGTTTAGAGCACCTCGTCTAGATAAAGAGGCTATGCAGGAGTTTAGCCAATCTCTTAAAGATAACAAAGAGACTATGATGGAAGCTCTACGCCTTACTAGTGATGAGTATGATGACTTAGCAAATTTGTCAATAGCATTGGCAATGGGTGAATCTGAAGGAGGGGGTGGTCTTAGTGTTGATTGGGCTGGTTCCACACAAGGTCTTACTCAGTTGAACTTTGACAACATCAAAGATGATGAAGTATTAAGTCGTCAGCTTGCTATGTTCAATGAAAGTGTTAGAGGTCCTCAAAAGATTAAACAATTAGCAGATTTAAGAGACCCGGCAAAATCAGCTATTGCTACATTGATATATACAAATGCTGGCAGAAGACGATCTAGTAAGTTGTATGAAGAGGGTCTAGAACCTGGTGTTAGAAATTTTTATGACAACACTGGGCTTAAAGATTTAGTAAGATCCTCATCTTCAAGGATTAATAGATCCGGTGTTTACTTAGATGAGTTAAATGATAGAGTCAGTTTTTCTGATATTCCTGGATGGAATGAAAAAAATGTAAAAAAGATTACAACTTCTTTAAATGCTTTAACGGGCACTAATAGATATCAAGCAGATATTGATGATGATGGAGATGTCTATATAAAGATGAAGACATTAGGCAATGACCCTAACATGTCTGATGCAATGAAGATAGGTTATTGGTGGCAGAGCCCTTCATCATTAAAAACAGGGGATGCTCAGGGTGGTAATGTACATGCTAAGAGAATAGAAGGATATTACAAAGCCATCTCTGAAAAAACTCCAGAGGTTTCTACCGACAAGCTAATGGCAAGCAACACAGAGATTCCTGAGATGCAAAAGGCTGGAGAGTTAAAAGCACAAGATCTAGTCCCTCGTGATCCATTTAGTACTTTGAGTCCTGCTCAACGTGAAGCTTTTAACGCTAGCACTGTAGCAGCTCTGAAAGCTGAAGAGGAACGACAGTTGAAGGAATACATGAGAAGAAGCCCTGGGGGTGATTTGTTTCCGGATCAAGGTCTAAAACCTATTACTTATAATGAAGAAGTAGCAGGTTGGTTCCCTGTAGCAGGTGAATACATTGATGCAAAAAATACTGGAGAAGCTTTAATGCGAGGTGACTATGTAGATGCTGGTTTTAATGCTGCTGGTTTTCTCTTACCGTTTATTCCTGGTAGTTTTCTAAAAAAACTAGCCACTTCTCCTTATACTCCTAAATTTTCTAAGCCTTCTCTTTTAAAACAATATAGATCAAAGTTTCCTGCAGCAGATATACGCGGTGCGGGTACAGGTGATTATAGCAATCTTGGCATTGATGAGTTAGGATTACGTGGAGATGACTTTATATCATTGACAAATTATGAGCGCAGTGCTATTTCTCAAGTAAATCAGGCTCAGGCAGCTGATGATGTTTTTAACACTTTTGTTCAGCGGTATGCAGATTTTAACACGGATGATGCTTTAGCAAATCAGTTGGCAGATTTTTCAAGAAAGAATCCAAGGACCAAGTTTGAAATGAATCTTGGCAAAGACGCTACGCCTTCTAAAAGAATGCAAGAAATATTTGATGATCCTGAATTAAACATACATAATGTTTTTAGTCTTGAGTCTCCAGGTCCTACGACCGTCAAAAATACATATACCGGATACTATGACAAACGTTTTTATGATGGGTCCGCTCATGATCCGAGTGGGGAGTGGGATAAAAACTTAAGATCTTATGGTCAGCAAGGGTTTTATGCAACAAATGTTCCTACAGGAAAACCGGTAAGACAGTCTTTAACTCACACTAACAGAAGAGGTGAACTTTTTGATTACAAAATAGAAACAGTACCTGTTGCAGATTATATGGTAAATAAGGGATTAATGAACCCAGATAATATAGTTAATTTAGGTCGCCATAGAGGACTTGATCCGGCTAATCAACATAACCATTTATTATTTGATACTGATAAACCATCTGTTATTGTATCTGGCAATAGAGGTTTTGCTGGGTTAAGTGGTGGTAATACGTCTAGAATGCAAATGGGTAGGGTAGGCATTCCAAAACCTAATAGAAATGTCCCTTCTTATAATACAGAAATACTTCCTTTGCTGAAGCAAGAGTTTAATTTATCTAGGCCATTTGAAGGAACCTTTATGAAATTACCAAGGTCTAGAACAACTTATTATAACAGTAAAGGTGAAGCATCTAAATATATTAATGATCGTCAATTAGATTCTGATATATTTTTTACAAGAAAAAATGGCGGCCCACTACCTAAAGCTCAAGAAGGGCAAGAAGTATATAAGGTCAAGTCAGGTGATACTTTTTTAGGCATTGCCAATAGATTGGAAATACCCAGAGAAGACTTTATAGAGGCTAACCCTGATATAAACATTGACAAGCTTTCGTTGGGTCAGAAGCTTAATATTCCTGTGAAGAAACCTTATGTACCAACTAATGATGTTATACCATCTGAGATGTTATGGAGGCAAGCTTTTGCAGAATCTAACTGGGAGACTGATGTAGAAAATAAAGGAGGCTATAAAGGTTTGGGTCAGATTGGTGATGATGTTATTACAGATTACAAGAAGGCATTTAAAGTCAAAGAAGTAGATCCATTTGATCCAGTTCAGAATTCTACTATTCACAAGTGGTATATGAATAAACTATACAACAGTGAATGGATAAATAAACCTAATCAGGATCCTAATGTGCGTTTAGCAAAAGCTCTTGCTGCTTACAACTGGGGACCGAAGACAGCTAGAAAGTGGTTTACTGATCAAAGGAAAGCCGGTGTTGATATCTATAATAGTTTTGATTGGCTAGAGGATTTACCTAGCGAGCCAAAGGGATACATAGATATGATCATCTTTAATAAGAATACTCCCACTAGGAAGTATGTTGAGGACTTGGCAAAGGCTATGACAGATACAACACTTACTAATCAGATTACTAATCTATATAAGAGAGCGGGAGGTGAGATGAATAAACTAGAGATGTATAAGGGTTACATCAATGGTGAGTTTGATGGTACAGATCTAGAACCAAAAGCTCAAAAAGTTTATGATAGAATGAATAGAGTTTACTATGCGCCAGCCAAGAAAGCAGGTATGTCTCCTCCTAATTTTATCATGACAAACATCATCCCACGGCAGCTTCAGACTGTTCTCTAGATTAGATTTTTCCCTTAATTATTTGTATATTATAAGTGTATTATGAAGAGAGCTCGTTTAAATAAAAAAGGTTTAGCTAAGTTCCAGAATGCGGGGGAGTTTAAGAAAGAGCTTAGACCAATCGGATCAAGAGAACCAAAGAAACCAATAACCCTTCAGGGTATGTCTGGTATGTCTTTGAAGGAACTAGACAAATTAAAAGAGGCTCATGGACTTCATAAGTCCAATCTTGCAAAAACAGAGGATTACAAAAAGTATGAAGATGATTGGAAGAACCTTCTAGAAAGACAGCAAGTTTTTGTTACTCGAATTGGGGATAAATATAGAAGACCTTCTTTTAATCTTAATTATGATACGCTTGGTTTACATTATGATCACGAGTTATTTAATGAAATATCCCCTGAAGATAGCGCGGAGTTACAATCTCTTCTTGACGAGGAAATGGACTTTTCTAGTCCAGAGAATTTAGAGATGTGGGAAGAGATGGATTGGAGAGATTGGCATAGTGATGAAATAAGACATGCTTATAGTTCTGCTGCTACAGCAGATAAAGTTAGTGACGCGCTAAGTAAGATACCGGGTTATGGAGGAGTTCTGGAATATACTGGTATGAATGATGTTTTAGGTTTTTTAGCTTCAAACCTTTTAGGTGCTGGTCATGAAGCTGCTTTTTTTAAGGACCAGATGTCTGAGGAAGAAGATAAGTATGACTATGTTAGGTCGGGTATGAACTCTGCTGAAGACATGTGGAATAATTTATTGGGTGCTTACATAGGAGCTACATCAGATAGTGAAGAAGAGATGGAACAAAAGATTAGATCTTATATAAATAAAGGTATAACAGCTACAGGGGGAATAGAACCAGCACAAGATCCTAATACTCTTGGTATCAAGAAAGCTTTAAAAAACTGGGTAACCAACAATTCTTCAGATCTAGAGCCAGCGTTTGAAGAATATCAAAAAGGAGGTAACTGGCCTGATAATAAATTTATGACCTTGGTTGATCCTAAAGGTAGAAAATCAAAAAGTCCAAGAGATCCTTCACTTCGCATTGGAGCACAAACACTTGCACCAGTAATGCGGAAGACTGATGATGATATCAGAACTGCCTATGGGTTTACAGTTAATCCAGCTTTGTACTCTTATGTTTTTGACAGAGACCGCAATTCTGAATTAAGGGGTACTCTTAGAAATGAAATATTCTGGTATCAAAGCCCTATAGAAAAAGATGCATATAATCAAGATATACTTCAGGGTGGTTTAGGAGCCATGGCTGATATCGACTACACAACCTTACTTCAAAAGCGTAACATGAGAAACATGGCCATTGATCTTGGTCTTGATGCTGGGTTAGGTGTAGGAACTATGGAAGTAGGCCCCATGTATGAGTATGATAAGGATAATGCTGGCCAGGCTTTACCTTATGGATATCTTACAGGGAAGGCGGGTTTAAGAGATCGTAGAAGCGGACTTCAAGGTAATATATTTGCCGGGTATGGAACTCCCAGATCTCCAGAGGCAGGATTTAGAATAGGAGCGGAAGGGAGTATTCCTCTTATTACAAACAAGAGAGGATTGAAGATTACTGGTCATCCTTCTGCTAGTTATGACTTTATATCTGGTACTCCGAGGTTTGGGTTTAGTATTGGGTTCAATTCTCCTTCTAGAAGGCAGCAAGGTGGTTCAACGTCTACAGCTCAAGGTAGTAGTTTGGCGGAGGATGTTATAGGTCAGATTCGGCTGGGAGTCTCTGCTGTAAAAGTTTATAAAGATCTTTTAAGGCAGATGATACCTGTTGATGAGATTGATAATGCTTTTACTCAAGCCGGATATGATCAGAATACTATTACTCAGCTTCAGCGTCAGGCTAGTAAAAGTATTACAGATGACATGGTAGATACGTCTATAGCGGAAAGAGGAATCAGACAAGCTAAATCTGGTAAAGAGCTTTTAAATAAACGTAAGAGACTTCCTAAATATCAAGACCTTGGAGAGTTTCCCGATCCTACTGGAAAGTTTGAAGCAGAATATGATCAGATGAATGTGGAAGGAGAGGAGATGGATAATATGAATTATGAACCTCCAGTTACACCATCTACAGCATCTACAGCTAGCGGAAGTGTGGATGTTAATATTCCTGCGTCTAGTGTAGCTTCAGTAGAAACGGCAGATGCTACACCTGAGAATGAAGCAAGGATGCTTAAGGAGATGGAGGAGTTTAGAAATATTGGTGCTGAATCAGGTGGTCTTAGAGGTTTTGTGGGTAAGGTTGGGGACTTTGTAAAGTCTGAAGGCTTTCAAAACTTTTTAGATGGCTATGGCACTGTTGGTAACGTAGGTGTTGGCTTAGCAAGTATGACAAATAAGTTTCTTAGAGATAGAGATGCTAGAGATGTAAAAAATCAGAGAAGGCAAATGACACCAGCTGATATGATGTATTCTATGTATGAAGAAAGAGACGGCGACAGAGGTGATGTTGATGTACGTTCAGGTATATATCAGCCGGATAATTTAGTTGCTGCAATGGGTATGGAGATGCCTTCTATGATGCCGCCTGTTATTCAGGAACAGATTGTAGATTTAGATACTGAAACTATTACAAGATTGATATCTGCTGGTGCGGATATAGAAATGTTATAAACATGGCAAAAGTTAAAATAAATAAACTACCTCCTGGGTTTGCTCTTGAAGATGGAAAGATTGTAGAGCGAATGGAAGAGGGCGGTTCTACAGGAGATCAGTCTGGTTACAGCATGGTCAAGTATCCGACTAGCGTAACATCTGAGCAGATGAGTGATAAAGAAAGCTCTGATGTAAGATACAGTCTGTCTTCTGTACCCAGAGAAATGGCTAATCTAGAAGCCGAGGGTGGAGAGACTGTATTAACAGACTTGAATAATGATGGCAACTTTGGTCTATATGATATTAAGGGGCCAAGACATAGCCAAGGTGGTGTGCCTATGTTTTTACCAGAACAATCCTTTGTTTACTCTGATACAAAGGAGATGAAGATGAAGGGTAGTGAACTTGCTGAGTTTGGTATTGAGAGTAAGAAATCTATTACACCTGCTGATATATCTCGCAGATATCAGTTGAATAAATTTTATGGTGCTATTGATGATGAGTTTGCTGATGAGATGCAAGTGAAATCAGCAGAGCTTATGCTGGATAAAAACAAGATGGGATTGTCTAAGCTAGCTTTTAATCAGGAAATGAAGAAGCAGTTTGAAGATGGCGTTCCGTTGGCATCACATCCCTACCTATTATCAATAGGGGAAGACCCTATTGCGTTCACAGCTAGAGTAGAAGATATGAATGAACAGCAAGCCATGATGAAGGTGTTTGATGCTTTACCTCCTGAGCAGCAGCAACAAGTTTTAGCTCTTCAAGAGTTTATGGCACAGGCACAACAAATGCCACAACAAGGGCAACCACAAATGCAGGTTGATCAGCCAGCAATGCCTGTTGCAAGAGATGGTATGGAGATACTTCCAGAGTTTCAGAGGGGCAAAGAGTTTAGTGTTTATGATCCTGGTTTTGCAGAGAATCTTAAAGCATTAGGTTATGATATAGACCTTTCTAGTGTTCCTGCTACTGATTATAGTAGAGTTCAAGGAGCTGTTTCAAATGCTCAAGGAAGTCTTTTTGGAGGTGCGAAAGAAAATCTTCCCGGTTTCTATCAAGAATGGGAAGGTCTATATCCAGGACTAGACAAGTTGAAAGAAGCTGTGGCTAAAGCAGGCGAAGGAGAAACTGTTCCAGAAGTAGGTGACTTCCAAAACTGGGTTAATGATGTATACATTGCTGAACAAGCTAAAGCCGCAGCACCTAATGATCCTGCTAAGCAGAAGCAGTTAGAAAATCTCTTGCGTAGAGACTATGGTTTTAGCGGTACTACTGGTAAGAAGGTTGACTCAAAGATGGGTACAAATACTTCAGCCATGAGACCTTTGTCTATTACAGCAACCCCTCAAGGTACAGGTCAAACAGAGCAAACAGGGAAAAAGACTGAGACAAAAAAATTAGAATCTGGTGATGTCTCTGATCCTAAACCACTACCTAAACCATCTTTTTGGTTGCAGGATCTTGCAAAGATGTCTGCAATGGCCAGAAGAAAAAGAAATCTTTATTTACCATATCAACCAGAAGCCGAAGATCTGGATATTGATTATGTATTAGAAGATCCTACTAGGGCTGTTGCTGCTATTGCTGAGCAAGCTAACATTATCAACACTGCTAACAACATGTATGCAGGTGCTCAGGCTGGAAGTGCAAAAGCTGCTTCCACAGCGGGTAAGTCCATGAAGGCTGCTGCTGATGCTGTTGCTGCAGTTCAAGCTAGGAATGTAAATACAATCAATAGAGGTGAGTATCAGAATGCGATGCTTGATGCTACTATCAATCGCGAGAACAGAGACAGGAATGTCAAGGAGTTTGATGATACAACCATTGCATTACAACGTTATGATGACGAGCGTAACTTTGATAGGGAGCAGTTAGCAGATGCTTATTCAAATGCTATGACTAACATGGCTAATACTTATAACATGAATCTAATGCAGGATTATTTTCAGATTGATCCTAGCACAGGTGGTATGATTGGTCAGGTTAGTGGTAGAGCTTTTGAAGCTACAAAACCTCAAGATAGAGTGGAGGATTATTTGAATTTGGCGGCAAGATTAAAAAAAGAAGGGGTTACGCCTACTGCAGATCTTATTGCGCAGTTATTACCTCAGGAGTCTGGTATGCCTATGACTAACATTCAGGCTGAGTATGCCAGACAACAACCAAATCTGCAGTATAACCAATACGGAGCTCAAGGATTTCCTGGGACTATGTATCCTGGAATGTACGGTGAAAATCCTTATGGGTATTATAACCAAACAATGCCCTATCCAAGAATGGAAGAAGGTGGGGAGAAGAAAAAATTAAAGAAATTTGCAACTCCCTTCTATACTGGAAAGACTGGAGTTTAAAATTTAAAATATTATGGCAACATATATACCTGGTGTAGAATCATATCTGCCGGAGTTCAAACCGTTTACTCCTGACTATAAGTTTTTGTCTGATGTTTTAGATACTAAAACCACTAGATACAACACCAACTACAAGCAGCTTAATGATCTTTATAGTAAAGTTGTGTATGCTCCTTTATCTAGAGAGGATACACAATCTATGAGGGCTCAGTATACTGATGGTCTTTCTCAAAAACTTCAGAAGATCTCAGGTATGGATTTATCATTAATGCAGAATGTAGATGCTGCTAAAGGTGTATTCAAACCTTTCTTTGAAGAAGATACTATTGTGAAGGATATGGTCATGACCAAGACATATCAAGATGAGAGAGCCTTTGCCAATAGACTTAAGAATGATCCTGATAAGGAAAGATACTCAATGTATAATCCGGATCATGTAAGAGCAATGGATTATAGAATGCAAGATTTTATAGACGCTGATCCGGAATCTGCATTAAGTGCTCCACTACCCCAGTATGTTCCTGATGTAGATCTATATAATATGGGTATTGACCTGTTAAAGGAACAGGGTTTTGAAGTAACTAAAGATATTCTAAGCCCTGGTGGTCAATTTATTGTTAGACAAACTAATGGAAATCTTGTAACAGCTGAAGCCTTAGAGTTTCTTCAAAGATCTTTTGTTGATGATCCTAGGGTTCAAGAGGCTTACTATACAAAGAGTTTTGTAGAGGGTAGAGATAAAGCCGCACAGTTTATGGAGCAGGGTGTTGTTAGCTCTGTAGAAGATGGACAGCGTATGTGGGCTAACGAAACCATTGATTACTTTACAAGGTTAGCAGCTGAAAGAGCAGCAGAGCAAAAGCAAGAGCTGAGCGAGAAGACACATAGTGTTACGAGTTGGGATATCTTTAAGAAGAAGTATGGTATTGTAGAAGGTTCCGAGCAGGCTAAGATGATGGAAGAAAAGTTTAGTGAGTATCAAGCTTTAAGTCAGAGTTTACAGACTACTAACAATATTATTTCCGAAGGGCTTGTTGATGGGCAAGGTGAACCTACCCAGACTCTCCTTAATAGAGCATACAACATGACGATGCAGTATAACCTTAAAGAGGACCTGATTGCATCAGCAAGACAGTACGCTAAGATGACGGAGTCTACACAAATTACAGGAGAGAATCCAGATTATACTAGAGACCAACAGCATAAGTATGATCTGATGATGGAAGCTATAAAGCAATCTAATAGAGAAAGGCTAGCTCAAATGGAAGCAATGCTTGAAGGTGGAGGAGCAGCCAGAGGATTTTTAGATGATGCTTTAGCAACTCCTGTTGGAGGAGCTGCTACATTGACTGTTGCTGCAGGCAAAGATGGTAAAGTATTCGATGTGCTTGCTACTAATAATCAAAAAATTGCAGAGGCTAACAATGAACTTATTGGTGGTAAAATAGGCGCAGTTCTTGCGGCTTTACCATATTTTCAACCTGATGTAAATCGTAATAATTCTTATACTATTACTTTAGGTGGGGAAGAAGTTAGCGGATCTCTTGATCAACTAACGAAGAGATTGAGCAAAGTAAATTCGGAGGACAATACTTATGTCTATGAAGAGGACATTAATAAAATGTATTCAGAATACAATGCCTATCTGAATCCGCAACCTAATAGTACTGGAATAACTTTGTCTGATGAGGATGCAGCAAAAAAAATATCACAGGACTATCCTTCCATAGTTGGAGATGTATATAAAAACTTAAAGACCCGTTATACAGCAGTTAATAAACGTCAGAGTCGAGTTAACTCTGTTATGGTTGAAAACGGGAATCACCTTAAAGAGCAGTATGATAGAATTGTTCAATTAATCAAAACGCAAAAAAGCGGACAGGTGATGGAGCCAAAATATCAGGATGTTTTAAAAGCTATAAATAAAGGTGGTTTAGACTTTGAGATTATGGTGCCTGCCGGAGATTCTTATAGAATGCTTAGTAAGCAGGAATTTGTAGAGAGATATGTTGAAGGCGCAAGAGCTGGTAAATATGAAGCTATTCAAGGTTGGTGGTCTAGAAATACAGTTCTTGGGCAAAAGTCACATTATAATAAGAACTATCTAAAAAATGTTAATTATAGAGCTCCTTTGGATTTAACTCCTCCTCCAAACAGATTTGTATTTGCGGAGGATGAAGCCATGAAGGATGCATCAGAATTGTACGATATCATGTACAATATGCTTAACAATACTCAGAATGGTAAGTATACTGGAGAGGCTGAGCAGATTAAAGATTTTAGAAAAGATGGTAAGGATATAAATACTGACGCTATTGATCTAACGTTCTTTACCGCATATAATGCCGGTTCTGGTTTAATGGGCAGACCTCAAACAGGTACTGTTGAAGATCTTGTTATGTATCCTGGACAGCGGTATACCATTAATCCTAGTACAATAGGGTCTTATAGTCAAGAGCTATTACGAAACGAGCTTTCGTATGCAGCCAGACAAATAACTAGTGCTGGTGATCAAGGTATAACAATACAACCTGGAAACATGCAGGATGAAGATGCTAACTTTGATGCACCTTCAGATCCTGTAGCTGAACAGATAATTAATGCATTTTTAAGAGATCTCAATGCGTATAGTTTTGATCCAAAAGCTCAGAAAGGCGCAGCTCCTTCAGCTACTTTTACATACTACCCTGTATATGGAAACCCAGAAGATCTTGAGAAGGAACACGCAGCTTACGTATTTGAAATTGACGACCAGTGGATTAGAGAAAACACAGGTTTACTTTCTACAGGTGGTCAAAAGGATAGACCTAT
>Ga0208898_1000099_pt1 | contig 85027 bp, 80 predicted proteins | sample VirMetDEL_Mar_4_FD_184513 | JGI IMG/M metagenome (GOLD analysis project Ga0208898, IMG submission 184513) | Aqueous microbial communities from the Delaware River and Bay under freshwater to marine salinity gradient to study organic matter... | ecosystem: Environmental > Aquatic > Marine >... | reverse complement strand
CTCAAGGAGCTCAAGGAGCACAGGGTGCTAAAGGAGCAGTCGGAGCTCAAGGAGCACAGGGTGCTAAAGGAGCAGTCGGAGCTCAAGGAGCACAGGGTGCTAAAGGTGGAAGCGGTTCTTCTGGAACTTCTGGAGCTCAAGGAGCTCAAGGAGCACAGGGTGCTAAAGGAGCAGTCGGTTCCCAAGGGGCACAGGGAGCACAGGGAGCACAGGGAGCTAAGGGAGCAAACGGAGCTCAAGGAGCACAGGGTGCTAAAGGTGGAAGCGGTTCTTCTGGAACCTCAGGATCTCAGGGAGCTCAAGGATCTCAGGGAGCTCAGGGAGCTCAGGGAGCTCAGGGAGCTAAAGGTTCCCAAGGAGCTCAGGGAGCTCAAGGATCTCAAGGACCAGCTGGTACATCTTCTCTCGATTGTGAATTCGATTGTGAAGCTTCACCAGGTGGTCCCCCTGAACTATATATAGGTGTAGATTCTAGTGTTTATATGGCACTGCCGGATACTTTCCTAAGGGTTACTTGTGCTACTAATGAAACAACCTATTATATTCCTGGGTATACCTGTACTCCACCATAATTTTAAATCTGGCTTTTAAAAAATTGTATGAATAGCTCAATCACAGTTCAAGATATGTCGCTATTGGAACTTGCAAAGCAAGTTAGCGGAAGGGATGATATACGGGGTGTTGAATTTATCCAGGATGGCAAGATTTTATCTTATGAGTCTTTTTACGTGGACGATTTAGATCTATTACCCAGCGTTTCTTTTTCTCTAGCTGATGTTATGGAAGAATCCGATAGAATTTCATATGCAAGTAGTGATTTCGTTGAGAGCATAAGTATCGAAAAATTCCCCGGGATAACATAGTTCTTGAAAACATTTGGACTTTGGTGTCTATAATAATAAACCATTATTGTAAATACTTATGAAGGTTCAGACCATTATTATTGATGACTTTTACAAGAATCCTGATGATGTTAGGGCCTTTGCCCTCGCTCAAGATTTTAATTCACACGGGAATTATCCTGGACAGAGAACAACTTCTTTCCTTGCGGAGAATGTTAAGAATTCTATCCAGGATATTATCAGACCTTATGGGGGTGAAGTGACCTGGTGGGGTGATGACTCCACGGGCTCTTTCCAATATACACTTGCTTCAGACCGGTCTTGGGTTCATAGTGACGATACGACCGATTGGGCTGGTGTTCTTTATCTCACACCAGATGCACCACTTTCTTCCGGTACTGGCCTATTTAAGCATAAGGAAACAGGTTTAAGGCGCTGGAGAAATTCCGAACATCCTGAGGATGTTGTAAACAATGCTCCTGTAAATATAGAGTCCCAAGATATGACCAAATGGGAGATGGTCGATGTAATAGGTAATGTTTATAATAGATTAGTTATTTACAGAGGGGACCTTTTCCACACATCACTCGATTATTTTGGACAGAACAAGGAAGATGGTAGACTTTTCCAGGTTTTCTTCTTTAATACGGAAAAATAAATGCTAATAGTTAGGAGACCCACTGCTATAATTTTTGGATGGGATGGAAAAGACGGAGCTTATGAGTTTGTTTCCACGGTTTTTTCATCAAATGAAAATAATATGTATTGGGTTGATCTTCTTTCTATAAAAGGTGATATCACATATGATTACCTTTCTGAGTTAGAAAGAAAGCATAGTCCCGATGTTATTATTGTTTTTGGTAAAGACCCAATAAAGATACACCCATTCTTTGATTATAAGACTATATTTCTCCCTAATTTGATATCTAATGATGATTTAGCAAACCTTATTGCACAATCTTACGTAGAGAATCATTCAACCCCATACAGACCGAAGTTTTCTGTTTTTACACCAGCTTACATGACGGGTGAAAGAATTAACAGAACTTATGAGAGCCTTAAAAATCAAACTTTCACAGATTGGGAATGGATAGTGGTTGACGATTCACCTAATGACCATGATGAACTCTGGGAAATTTTAAACTCCATTTCCTCTGAAGATTTCAGGGTTAAGGCATATCGAGTTAATCCTAATACTGGGGGTAGAGTTGGATTAGCAAAAAATAGGGCATGCTCCTTGGCAAATGGACAATGGCTGGTAGAATTAGATCATGACGATTACCTATTGAGTCAATGCCTTCAAAAACTTAATGATGCTGGTGAAAAGTTTCCAGATGCTGGGTTTATTTATAGTGATGTTACCGAAATGAGGGAAAGTGGAGAGTTCATTATGTTTGACGAGAGGGTTGATTGGGATTTTTACGGGACTCCTGGTAATAATTTTAATTTTGGGTACTCTGGGCATAGCTGGGTAGATGTTGAAGGTAAAAAATATCTTAGGCATCATTACCCTTCGATAAATCCAATTACTATAAGGTTTAACATTTCTATGCCAAACCATGTTAGGGCTTGGCGTAGTGACGTTTATTATAAAATAGGCGGACACAGGGGAACACTCCCTTTAGCTGATGATTTTGAGTTAATAATCAGGACTTTCTTGGAAACAAGAATGGTACATATCAAGGAGCTGCTTTATATTCAATATAGTAATCGAAGGAGTACTATGAATTTCAATTCTTTTGAAATAAACAGAATATCTAGAATTGTCAAAGAAAAGTACAATAAGGCAATACACCAAAGAATCCTAGATTTAGGATTTCATGATTGGGAATGGGATGAAGATAAAGAAACAAACCATCATCAGGAAGCTTATATGCAAAATGATCTTAGTGATATGAAATTCTGGGATGAAGAGCAAGTTTTAAATTACGAATATGAATAACAGGAGAACTAAAATATGCATGAACGCCATGGTAGCGAACGAGTCCAAGGTTATATTAAGGATGCTGGAATCTTGCTATCTGTATATAGATTATTGGGTTGTACAGGATAATGGATCTACCGACGGAACCCAAGACCTAATTCGTAATTTCTTTGCGGAAAAAGGAATCCCTGGATATCTGTATGAGACTGAATGGCATTACCCTGGTTATAATAGGGATCATGCTTTACAGGAATGTCTGAAAGCCGATCATGGATGTGATTGGATCTTAAGGATGGATGCTGACGAACAGCTTGTAATTGATGAAGATTTTGATTGGGAAATCTTAAATGATACATCTATTCATAGTTTTAACATCACTGCTCAGGATCCTGGTGGTATTTATTTTAGAACTTGGATGTGGAATGCTAAACTCCCTTGGTATTTTAGGCATGATAAAAGACACGAGATAATTTTCGTGAAAGATCCTAACGGGGATGATGAGAATTTCCAGATTGTAAATCTTCCTAAGGGATTTAAGCATATTATTACTAATGACGGTCAAACTTGGGATGCTTCTTTTAAATTTTTAAAGGATGCTTTGGAGTTAGAAGCAGACCAAGTGTGTACTGGGAAAATCCTAGAAGATGATTACCATTTGTTTTATATAGGTAAAAGTTATAATGATACTTACGAGGATCATAGATTTCCTTTTGGTAAAAATCATGGTGATGAATATGCTAGGCGTACTATTTACTACTTAGAGCATTATGTATCAAGAAGATTTCCTGGTTATCCCGAAGGCGTTAAACCTGATAGGTGGGATGAGATGGTTTATTATGCAATACTTTTAGTTGGGAGAGCACATAAATTTATAGGCAACCGTGATCAGGCATACCAAAAAATGAAAGAGGCAGATTGGTATTGTCCATTTAGAAATGAGCATTTAGTGGTAAAAGCAGAGATGTTAAACGAGGATGGAAATTATCAGGAAATGTATGATATAACTACTAGACTTATGGGAGATGATAGACTTTGTCCATTTCCAGATTGGCATTTTCTCCTTTGGACCGGGTGTTATAAGGATACTGGTGATTATGTTCAGCACCTTCACAATATTGCTATGGAAAAACTAGGTATCATTAAACCACAAAATGATATAGTTGAAGATAAAATAAATCTAACATCCTTTCCAGGAGAAATTTAAAAAAAGTAAAAATGGAAGATAGCATAAAAATTACACAGGAAGAATTAGAAAAAATAAATTCATTAAGGAAAGAAATAGCTGAAAACGTTGAATCTATAGGTAGATTCAATATAAAGAAGCATTTCCTGGTTAAGGATTTAGAATCCATTGACACTGAATTATTCGTACTCCTCCAAAAATCTGAAGATCTTGACCGTAAAGAAAAGGAGATAATTGACGAGATTGTTGGTAAATATGGGGAGGGACAATTGAACTTCGAAACAGGAGAATATACTAAAGACTGATGAAAGAAATAGAGGCATTACGTAAAACCAAATATGAATTGATTAGGACAATCAATTCTATTCAGAAGACTCTTGATGAAAAATCTGGAGGAAAGCCTCGGATTCTTTTTGTTGCACCACACCTATCTACTGGTGGTATGCCTCAATATCTATATAAAAAGATAGAGTCTTTTAATGATGATGCTGAAGTTTATTGTATTCAGTATAATAATACTTCCGAGGAATATGTAGTCCAGAGGGATAGGATTAGGGATAAGATTGGTGCAAGGTTTTTTTGCTTAGGAAGCAACAAATGGGAAATAATAGATTTGATAGAAAAAATCTGTCCTGATGTTATTCACTTTGACGATTTTGTTGAGTTTTTTATTGATGGCGAAATTATAGAAAAAATATTTGAACCGAATCGGCCATATTACATAGCAGAAACGTGTCATAGTTCAAATATTTCTACAAGGGATAAGGTCTATTGTCCTGATAAGTTAATAATGGTGAACCAATGGATGTGTGATAAATTCGAAAAGCTCGGGGTTCCTGTTGATATCCTAGAATATCCTATAGATAATCTCGAGAGACCCGATAGGGAAGAAGCTTTAAATGAACTTGGTTTAGATCCTTCAGTCAAACACATTATAAACATAGGACTTTTTACTCCTGGAAAAAATCAAGGGGAACTAATCCAATATGCAAAAAAGTTGGTGGATTACCCTGTTCAATTCCATTTTATTGGAAATACTGCACCAAATTTCCAGAGTTATTGGGAACCCTTGTTAAAAGATCTCCCAGCTAATTGCAAAATATGGGGAGAAAGGGATGACACTGATTCTTTTTATAAAGCAGTGGATTTATTTGTTTTTACCTCTAATTGGGAATTAAATCCCATTGTGATTAAGGAATCCCTATCTTGGAACTTACCTATTCTTATGAGAAGACTCGATCCATATTTGGATTCATATGATAATAATGATTTGGTTCATTACCTTACACCTTCTGGTGTTTTTGAAGACCTTGAAGTTAATGTATCAAAAATAAAGGACATACTTAAATTAGATGAAAAATAAAGGTTTAAAGGTTTATGAAAATTTAAGTAAAGCTAAGGAAGTTAGATTTAGACATCCTTATACATTTAATTTTCATTTTGATTATGGTCCTAAGGTCGATTGTATAGGTCCTAGTAATACAAAACCGTGTACTATAAAATTTAAGGATCTAGATATAGATGCTTATTCTTATACGGGTGAGACTTCTTCTGGGTTATACACTCAACTTTTTAGAAAGTGGTATACTAACTGGGGCTTTGAGGCTTATGATGGTGAGCAACTTATTTATAAGGAGGACCTGGAAAACGTAATCAAGAATAATAAGGTTTGTATTTCAATAGATAGCTCCTCTCTGGGTGATACTTTAGCTTGGATGCCTGTAATAGAAAAATTTAGGGTAAAATATGATTGTGATCTATATACTACTACTTTTTGGAACGAACTTCTTTCTATCTATTATCCAGACATTAGGTTCCAATCACCAGGTTATCGAGAGCCAAATACTAAAGCCGTAATTGGAGTTGGGTGGTATGAAGAGACTGATAGAGATACCCATAAAAGGGATCCAAGATCAATATCACTTCAGCAAGTCGCCGGGGATATTCTTGGTCTTGAAATTGATGGAGATGTCCTCACTGAAAAGGTCCCAGATTTGATCAAAAACTCTTCCCCAAGTGTAGACGGAAAATATGTATGTCTTGCTATGGAGTCTACCGCAAATGCAAAACATTGGCATTATCCCGACGGGTGGCAAGATATCACAGATTATCTCAATTCCCTAGGTTATAAGGTTGTTATTGTCCAAAAACAAGGAACGAATCTTCGGAATGTAGTTGATAAGACTGGTGATATAAGCATTCTCCAAAGGGCCATAGACATATATCATGCTGACTTTTTTATTGGAATAGGTTCTGGACTTAGCTGGCTTGCATGGTCTTTACATAAGCCTGTAGTGATGATATCTGGATTTTCGGATCCTAACTGTGAATTCAAAACTAAAAACTATAGAGTTATTGAAAAAGAGGTGTGTCACGGTTGTTTTAACGACACCTCTCTTAAATTTGATAAGGGTGATTGGAACTGGTGTCCCAGATTGAAAGATACTGATCGCATGTTCGAATGTACTAAATCTATAACTCCATCTATGGTAAAGGAGCATATTCAAAAACTTATTAAGGACAACCTTTCCTAACCTCTTTTAATCTACAGATATATAAGAAGAAGTAAATAAAACCTTCTTTGAATAATATCTGTAGATAATGGCTTTTTACCCCGAAAATAGATTTCCTAAAAAAGGATCTCCCGTTTATAATGGAAACGGAGACCAAAGAAATATTTCAGATCCCCGTTTTAGGTATCAGGATGAGCTGGAAAATACTACAAAAGTTTTCCACCAAAGCACTGATAATTATTTCGGGACTACTGGTGCAGCAATGGCAAGGGCGGAGCAGCTTGGGTGTAACGGATACCACACTGCTTTAGCTGATGATGGAGTTTATTACTATCTTCCATGCTCTGATGCTACCTGGTATGCTGAAAGGATGCAACAGTTTGAGAGTGCACTTAACTTTACCTACATAGGAAATTATAGGGTATTAACTTGGGATTCTCCATTTAATTATGTCCAGTCTTTTAACGGGTGGTTAATAGAAACCGCGGGAGCTGTTCTTAACGATCCTGTTAAGTTGGGAGATCCTTCTGCTGCAATTCCAAATGATATTGCTATAGATTTTAGATATTCTGTTGATGGACAAAGCTGGTCTTTATGGGCAAATGTTGGTACAGCATTAACTGGATTTTCTCAAGGATACACATCTAATAATGACTCTACCATATTCTCAATCCCGTTGGATCCATCTAAACCATTCTACCCAGAATTTAGATTTACCTCGGTTGTAGTAAATCCAGACGGTAGCATAGCATACGAAAGCGAGGAACCGATAGATCCTTCTGTTGTTATACTTGATTTTGATCTAGATCTTACCTATGCTACTGGACCTAGTGGTCCCTCAGGGCAAGTGGATACCTTAGTTATAAATAGACCGGTTCCTAGTTGCTCCAATGAGAAGTCAAACAGACCTGTAGTTTTCGATGATTGTAATTATACATTCGATCCTTATGCAATTAACAAAGCTGTTAATTTATATAAGGATTTAAGCTTGGTTGTAAACAAGGTATTCGGTTTTGAAACTAATTATTATTCGGTACAACCTCAGGCTAGAGGGAAAGACGTTGTCTTAAAAGAATATACCTTATTTGATGTTGTTGATGAGCAATGTGTAAAGGTAATGGTTCCTTCGAATCAATTTCCTGACAATCGGGTAAACTATGATCCTTTTGGCATCCAATTCGACGAACCCTTTGAAATACACATAGATAAGACATATTTTGAGAGTATATTCGGAAGGGGATCACAGCCAAGAAAAAGGGATATAATATATTTTCCTTTAACTAATAGGATTTATGAAATCAATTCAACTTACCTTTTTAGGGATTTCATGTACTCTCCAGTTTATTATAAGATCGAGCTTAAGAAATACAGTCAAAAATCTAATACTTACTTCAAGGATCCTGCTTATAAAGAGGAACTCGATGGCATTGCCCTAACTACTGAAAAATTATTTGGAGCTGAGGTTGAATCTGAGGAGGAGAAAATCTCTAAACCTAAACAATATTCTGACAGCTCCCAAAGAAGACAGGAAGACCCTACTAGATCTTATATCTATAAGAATCTGCCTATAGTTGGGTACGACCTGAATAATAACTGGACAATAGTATTTAACAATTATTATGATATGGCGGATGGGTTTGTTACTGATTCCGAGTTTATCTATGAACCAAATAAGTATAGGGAAGCTATCAGATATAAAAATAGCCCTTATTTGGATACTGATGGCGAAATCTCTTATACCTGTTGGTTCAGTTTAAAAAACTATGTTAACGAGAATAGCTTGGCTAAGAAGCCATTCTCTCCAGCACCTATTGTAAAGGTTTCTGAAGATTCAAACCAAATTGTATATAGTTCTCATCCCTATAAGCATAATCTTTCGCCTTTTAGAAATTTCTCTGATAATCCAGAAGGGTATGTGGCAATAAGTACTGATTCTAATCACTCTGGAGGATTTAAGGTACTTACTACCCCAGATGAATACAGATTCTCTGTTAGTAATCCCAACCTCCCTTATGCTAAAAACACCGCTAATTGGAAGATGCAAAAAGCTCAGGCAAGAAACCTGATAGATGGTACCTATTTTGATGTGAATAATGAACTAAAGGGGTTAAGGATAGATCTTGTACATTCAGGATCTAACGATCCAGCTAATAATAATTATGTACAACAGGGAAGTATAGAGATTATTCTTAACGATCTTACGTATGATTCTAGATTACAATTTGTACCCGAGCAAGATGAATGGTATGGTTTGGTCGTAAATATTAGTAATAAGTACAGACAAATGGGTGTTAACATATGGAAGATGTCCTATGATTCAACCAATCCATCACAACAAAGTTCTGATCTTATCAAAGTACACGAGGATTATAGAACCTTGACAAAATCATATACCTTCGATGCTCCTAAAGATGTCGAGACGAATGTTAATAACCCTTTCTATGGTACTGATAACAATTCATATAAGATTTATACTTCTCCACTCTTGCTTTCTAATATCAGATTATTTAAGAATATGATAGATATTGATAAGCAATCTATCGTTCTCAATCAGAATACCGTAAGAGATGAGCAGCTTGCATACATTATTGATAACGCTAAACCACAATTAATATTACCGAAGTTCGCTAGAAACAGGTAAGTAAAATTATAATATGCCTAGAAGAAAACCAAAACCAGAAAGGGTTGTTGAGGAGAAGATTAAAGAAAGCCTTGACTCCATCTTGCAGGATGAGAATTTAGACTTTGATGCTGTACAGCCTGATGAGCTACCAAGGCTGAAAACCACGGAGCTTATGAATTTTACGGAAGCAACGCAGACAACAGGTTCTGATGCAAAGGGAGTTCTGGATTCTATTGTTAAATTTTACTTGGATGAGAATTTTATAGATCAAACTGATTATATCGAGTATAAGAAAAAGATAGACTCGATGAATCTTGCTTCTATGATGCTACAACTAAAAACTGCTCAGCATGCTATCACTAAACTTTTGGAAGAAATAGATCTTGGAAATGCAAACCCAAGAATGTTTGAGGTTCTTGCACAACTGCAGTCACAAATCATGCAAATGCCTAAAGATTATCAGAATTATGTCCAAAAAATGGAGGATGGTTATAAAGCTCTTGGGACCCAATTAGAAGATAAAAGTAATGCTGGTTCTTTCCAATTAGAACCAGGAGAGGATGGAAAAAATGTATACAACCCATCTTCTACTGATACCGGTGGAATCAAGGTGAGAGGTACGAAAGGACTTATGGAGGGATTAAGGGATATAATTGGTGCTGAAATCGAGGATATAAAGGTGGATGATGTTGACGAGAACGCTATAGTAAATGCTAAAAAGAAAGCTGAAATAGATGCAAGTAGAAACATCTCTCTCGACGAGGACGATTCTGATCTCGAAGTAGAGGACGATTTATTCGATTAATTGTTATGTCAAACATAGAGGAAAAAGAATCTAATTACTGGAGTACCAAAAGGATAGAAGATCTACTTTTCAAAGTGGAAGAGGAGGGACTTGATTATAAGTCAGTGGATAATCCCTTCCATGACGGGGATCCCGAGTTAAAGAGAGCAAATATTCTCTACGAATATACACAGGACGAGATTTTGGAAATGGAAAGATGTGCAAAAGATGTTGTGTATTTTTCTAAATATTGTAGAGTGATGACCGACGACGGTCTTTTTTATGTAAAGCTAAGGGATTATCAGGAATCGGTACTAAGGGAATATCAGGCAAATAGATTTAATATCTTCCTTGCTCCAAGACAGGTTGGTAAATCAATAACTTCAGCTATAGTCCTCGTTTGGTATCTCCTTTTCAACCATGACAAAAATGCTATGATCCTCGCTAACGTTGGTTCTACTGCAGAAGAACTAATGGATAAAATTAAAGCAATTGTACGTGGCTTACCGTGGTTTCTAAAACCCGGTATGGTTGTAAATAACGTGATGTCTATGAAGTTTGACAACGGGTGTAGGGCGATAGCAAAAACTACCACAAAAACTTCTGCAATTGGTTTTACTATCCATTTCCTTTACATGGACGAGTTTGCTCATATTCATCCAAACTTTATTGAGTCTTTCTTTAGATCTACATATCCGACGGTATCGTCATCTAAGGTATCTCGGATAATAATCACATCTACCCCTAATGGGATGAATAAATTTTATGAGATCTACAGGGATGCAGTAAGTGGAGACAACAGCTTCAACCCAATTAGAGTTGACTGGTGGCAGGTTCCTGGAAGAGATGAAGAGTGGAAAAAGAAAGAAATCTCCAATTTAGGATCGCAGGAGTTATTTAATCAGGAATATGGTAATCAATTCCTAAGTTCCTCTACCCTTTTATTGGGCTCAAACGAGCTTAAGAAGATAAAAGCTAACGAAGTCGAATATGAGTGGAGGGAGATAGATGTATTGGAAGATATAGGACTTCCTTATGATAATTTTAGATGGCATCCAAAGTTTCAGCTAAATGATGATACTCTTAATCGTAACAGGTTTGTGCTATCTGTCGACCTTGCTGGGGGAGGTAAAGGGGATTTTACCGTATTAAATATTTTTAAAGTAGTTCCTTTACCTAAAAAGGTAATAGAGAGTATGGATGATTTCCAGGATGAATCTGACTTTTTTGGTCTTTTACAGGTTGGAATTTATAGGGATAATGAGATAGAAGTGGAGGATTTTAAAAAAATTCTAGAATCCGTTGTAGTAAAGCTTCTAAACCCTGAAAATGTAAGGGTATTGCTGGAGATAAATTTCAAGGGTGAACTTCTAATAGATAAGCTTACAAATAACGACGAATTTCCTATGGAAATTTTCGTTCATACTAAACATACCGAGTCGGCTAGAATGAGAAAGCCGGGGATAAAGTATAACGAGAAAAACAAGATGAAATATTGTGAGATCCTTAGATCTCAAATGAGGTTAAATAGGGTAATCGTAAATGAATCATCTTGGACCGTGCCTGAATTATTCTCTTTTGGTTTAAACGGCAGGGGAACGTATTCAAGTCAATCTGGGCATGATGATGTTGCCATGACTATAGTTAACCTATCTGGCATGTTTGAGTCTTCTGATTTTTACGAACTGATTGGTGAATTATATGATGATCTCGGCGAGTCAACTTATAGAGATCTTATAGATCTCAAACTTGAGGAAGCGAGTGATAGCGGGGAAGGTACTAAAGAAGGTGGATTCTACAGTTCTTTCAGTCAATTGCTCTAATAAATTCCGCCATCTTGATATATAGTATTACTACTCGGGGAGCATTCAAAAATGCTCGTTTCGGTTTAGATATATAGTAGGCAAAAATATCTCTTGTACAATAATGGCAAAGAAAATCAAACTGGATTTATCCCAATTTAAAGCATCAGGAGTCTATACGCTGGAATTTGACGCATCAGAAAATGTAATTCTAACGTCACAGACGATCCGACTGGTGGTGGGATTTTCGAATAAAGGACCTTTTAATGCTCCTGTGTATTTACCAGATGTAACTACAGCAGTGGCAGTTTTTGGAGAAATAGACAAAACGTTAGAAGCTAAAGGATCTTATTTCCACAGATCAATATTCGCTTGTTTAAATACCGGACCGGTGTTTGCACTGAATCTTTTAAGCTTAAATGATAACCTAGATAGCCCAACAGCTGATGTTGTAAATTACTTTGGGTATTCGATTGATACTGAGCAATCTAATGGTGTTTTAACCTCTAGATTGTATTCTTCCTTCTATAATAAAGAGAGATTTTGGTTTGCCGATACTAATTACTTCTTAGCCACACTTTCAGCGGTTGATACAGGTAGATTATTCAACTTGGTTAACCTTGGAAAAGAAGCTATGAGCGTTATAGTAAGGAAATCCACTGATGCTAACCCGCCATTGCAAGGTTTTGATGTTTTTGCGCTTGATTGGTATGGAGCTGACAATGTTCCGAGCTTTATGCACCCGTATGATTATATCTCTGATTATTTTATAGACGTTATATCAGTTTCGGGCGATTGGACTGACTATGAGACACTATCTCTGGATCCAAAATGGAGTTCTTTCTTTACAAGAAATGGATTTATAAAGAGTCAAATTAATAACTTCTTATCACAGCCGGACGTTAATATTTTAACTTCAACTACCGGATGTTTGATTCCGGATTTTGTGGATCTAAACGGAAATAATCAGTACATCCAAACGCTTATAAATAATAACACCCCTTCTACAGGACTATTCTGTGCAGTAGATGAGGATGCTATGGATGACCTTTGTAATAATCCGTATAAGATCGATCTTGTAGGGCACCATTTAATTGATGAGCTTACAGCTGATAGAGATATAGTTGATGCAAGATTAAATTTCTTAAGTTATGATCAGAACCTTACTGCTGATTACTTATACACGCAGAATTTAACAACTATTACCGCTGCTACTGGTGGATCACCAGATTCTATTAATGTCGGTACCTTGTTTACTGTAGGTGCTACTTCAACCTACGGAATCGGAGCTAGTGCTTTTAACGCATATGATGCTTCTCTTAAATATGGAGGATTACACTACATAGTAACAAACAGTGGTGTAACAGGAGCTTCCCTGACAACCGCAGAAAAGAACGAGCTTGTTAGTTTCGCAACTCCAAGCGCAACATCTTCCCCGTATATTATAGGTACTGTTACTGGATTATCTGGATTAACTGGATCTGTGATTAACCAATTCTCTGAAAATGATTTGGTAAAATTGAAGATTTCCGGTGCAATTCAAACCTCTGGTCAGGTACTACTAACGTGGACACACCCGTTGGATACTACGTCTTACGCAGCTCAAGGGGTAAGCGTTGTACCATATACTAATTTAGTTGGTGCAACTTCTGGCAATGTATCTGCTGATTATTATCAAATAGCATCTTCGGATTACCTAGATATAATTAGTGTTGATCCAGCAACAGGTGCTACCGCTGGTACCCCTAATAACGTATTAACTGGACAGCTTTCAACAAACTTCTACCAAGATCTTTTGTACGGTGAATTGGAAGACGGTGACCAAATTTGGTTGAATGATACAGGAAGTTCTGTTAATTACCTTTCTTACGAATCTACTGTTGATAGGGATCAGTTTAAGGTCTCTTACGCCAGAACGTTTAGCAATATATCTAGGCAAAGCCCAGATCAGCTTACTGACTATCCTGCATTCGGATCTGTTTATGCATCGGACAATATTGGTGCTTCTGTAAGTGCTGGTAAAACAGACATCATATCTTCCGTTGGATCGATTAATCAGTTTGTTAATATAATAACTCAAATTGACCCAACTAACTTTACGATATCTTCTACACCTTCTTCTCCTATCTCAGTTGGTGATTTGATAGTATCTACTGATCTTGATATCTGTGAAACTGTTGGAAGTAATAGACAAAATAGATTGACTAAGGTAACTGCTGTATCTCAGACCGCTACTGCTAATGTAGTACAGGTCACTACAGCTAGACCAGTTTACTATTACGCTGGAACTCCTATACAGGTCCAAAAGTTCAAATCAATACCTCAATTTACAAGGTCTTTTGATTTCACTTACCTACAAGGATTTACCATGAGGGATTCTCACAGACCGAATGGAACTGATGCTAGGGTTTCTGAATTACTTGATGTAATGTATAATACAAACATTGCAGCAACTCTTGCCGCTAAGGATGTTATCTCTTTCAGATACATTGTAGATACATTTAGCGGTCAGATCTTACCTAACTCGAAATACCAGTTAAGTAAGCTTGCAATGATGAGACAAAAGGCTTTGGCACTTATCAATGCTCCTTCTATGAGTCAGTTTAGGGCATCGACAGATCCTAGATTTACCGATGCACCTACACAAACGAATCCATACCCATCTCTGAAATCTCAATACATTGCAGAAGGTGGTAACCTTTCCCTGAATCCTTCCTACACATTCAGTTTACCGACGGAAGATCAGGGTGCTAAGTACGCAGCTTTCTATACCCCTTATTTGACATTAAGGGAAAATAATAGAAATGTAAACGTACCACCAGCAGCATACATTTCCAACAACTTTGTTAGAAAGTTTGCAAACGGCGAACCTTACAGTATTATTGCAGGTCAGAAAAGAGGGGTTATTTCGGGGCAAAACTTGGTAGGTCTTGAATATGACTTTACTGATGAAGATAGAGGTTGGTTGGAGCCAGTAGGGCTTAACCCTATTATTAAGAAAAGAGGCCTTGGTGTGGTTGTGTTTGGAAACCAAACCGCATATCAAACAGTTAACTCAGCATTTAATCTTGTACACGTGAGGGACCTTCTCATAAGTGTAGAGAATGATGTTGAAGAAATTATGGCTAACTACCTATTCGACTTTAACGAGGATTCAATTAGACTAGAGATTAAGACTTTGGTTGATAACTACCTTGATGGTGTAAGAGCTGGTGGAGGTATTTATGCTTATCAGGTAATTATGGATTCTTCAAATAATCCACCATCAATTATCGATCAGAACATTGGTATAATTGATGTGATTATCGAACCTGCTAGGGGTATCCAGAAGTTCATTAACAGAATCACTGTTACTAGAACAGGTGGTATCGCAGCTGGAGGATTTATTCAGTTTGCTTAATTTGACAAAATAGAAAATTTGGATAAATATAAAAAAAGGATAAGAACTAAATGGCTGGCTTACCACATTATCAAAACTCAATAAACTCGGTAAACAAATTTGAGCCGGTTTATCTCAATCAGTTTGAGGTAAATGTGATTCCCCCAGCTGCAGTAGCTGGTGGTCCTGTTTTGCTTGAGCATGTTATTTCAGTAGATGGTTTAGAGGTTGATAAGAATCCAAGTTTTGTTTCTCAGAAGTATAAATTCGCCAAAAGAAACTATGCTGGTGGTAAGCCAGATACTACTACTCTTGATCTGGGGCTTAAATTTACAGTTAACCTGGATGATGCTAATTCCATGTATGTTTTTAAGACACTTAGACAGTGGACAGACCTTATTTATAATCCTTTGACTGGAGCTCAAGGTATTAAAGCTGATTATACTGGAACTATAGTAGTCTCTGTTTTCAATAAAAATGGAGATGTATTTAGAAGAATTACACTTAAGGATTGCTTCCCACTCAAAGCGATAGATCCAATGGAACTAGAATATGTAAACGGGAATACCCTTTATGAAATTAGCATGACTTGGGCGGTTGATTATTGGGACGATCTTTTCTTATAAAATAAAAAAAAGTAGATGGCAGGTTTACCACATTTTAATAATTCAAAGGCAGCGAGAAATAATTATGAGCCGGTTTTCTTAAACCAGTTTGAGGTTATTATTACCCCGCCTAATGGTATTAATCTATCAAATACTACATTCAGAGGCGAGACAATATTAACTCAGCAGGTAAAGAGTATTTCAGCATTACAAGTTGATATACAACCCTCTGATGCTGTTACACAATATTACAAGTTTGCTGAAAGAAGATATGCTGGAGGCGAGCCATCAACATCGGATGTTCAGTTCACTATGGATTTTGAAGTGAATCTTGACGATAATAATTCGATGACACTTTATAAGATATTGAGACAATGGTCTGATCTTATTTACAACCCTCTTACAGGAGCAATGGGTTTAAAGAGGGATTATGTTGGATCTATGGTAGTCTCGGTTTTTAATAAGCAAGGTGACGTTTTCAGAAGGATAACCTTAAATAATTGTTTCTTGGTTGAGCCAATTACACCGATGACATTGTCTTACGATACTGGTGATGCACTTTATACAATTTCCACTACTTGGAAGTCAGATTACTGGAACGACCTGTTCTTGTAATTGGAACTTAATCACTAATTTTTTCTATAATTTTTGATTTTTATACCCTAGTGGTATATAGAGAAAATGACAAATATGTCTGATAAAAATCTATCTCCTGAAGAAATCCTAAGAGAAAAAGAAATCTCCGGCGGAATAGTTTATGATGACCCCAATGGTCTAAATCTTGATACTGAGCTTTCCGGCAATGTTTATAGTAAGGAATCTTCCCCGAAAACTAATGATTTACCCTCTGAACCTTTGGTTCAGGAAAGTGAGACTAGACCACTAGATCTTGGCTGGAAGAATTTACCTATTGGTATGCTACCATCACAGGGACTTTTCTATCCTGAGAGTTCAAGGATAGCTATTAGACCTGCTGAGGTGAAGGAGATACGTCAATTTTCTACTATTGATGAGGATGATATGCTTGACATAGACGATAAGCTAAATTATATTCTTGATTCTTGCTGCCGTATAAAATTTGATGAAAGTGGTGTAGTTTCCTATAAGGATCTAAAACAAGAGGATAGATTTTTTATAATCATGGCTATTCGTGATTTAACATTTGTCCAGGGTGAAAATAGAATAATTGTAAACCCTGAAGGTGGGTGTACGACCAAGGGGTGTAATGGAATGGAAGGTATTGAGCTTAGAACAGGGGTTTTAAGCAACTATGATATAAATGAGGACCTAAAGAAGTTCTATTCGCATAGCGAGAGATGTTTTGTTTTCCCTATTAGAAGAATAGGGAAAACCATTAAGATGATACCACCATCCATTGGTGTTACAAAAGCAATATCCTCATTTGTAAGAGATGCTGTTAAAAGAGGAGACGAGGTTGACGAGAGTTTTATAAAAATTGCTCCTTTTTATTTAAGCGAGTGGCGGGGTTTGGATTATTTCAAGATCAAGGAAGCCATGGTTTCTTCTTCTGAAGAATGGACTAAGGAGGAGTTTTCAGCTTATTTTGAATTAGCCGAAAGAATAAAAATTGGTACTGATCTTAAAATAAGAGTTAAATGTGACTCGTGCGGTGATGGGGAGGTCACCGCCCCAATTTACTTTCCCTCCGGGTTCAGATCTCTTTTCGTTATTTCAGATATCTTTAGAGAATTATTTTGATCTCAAATTTAGGCTCTGGAAAGAGCATGGACTAGATCCTTCCTGGGTAGAATCTATACCATTCTACGAATATCAAATTTGGATTGATAAGTTGAATGATGCTGTAGAAAGGGAGAATAAGAAAAAACTTGAGGAGAGCGGACAAACTGAGGTGTTTAGCTTTGGTAATAAGTGATTTTCTAATTAAGTGATATATAATTAGAAATAAAATCTCCGTTAGTGGCTGACTCCAATAAACTTCTCAAAGAACTAAGTAGCCTGAGTAGCAACTTTGATTCACTGTACCAGGAACTAAAAGCTTCTGCTAAATCTAACGCTGAGTCATCAGAACAGGTTAAAGACTTGGTGACTGAGATGAAGAAGGGCAAATCCCCTTCGGGGGAAGATTTGAAAGGCATTTTTGAAAGCTTTACAAAATCCTTTTCGAAAACAATTGCAGATCAGAATGATCAAATACTTAAAGGTTTAACTGATAAAATCTCTCAATCTTTTACAGGTTCGGTTTCAAACTTTCTCGGGAATGTACCACAGCAAATAGCTCAAGTTAAATCTGGTCAGATGCCGGATTTCAAATCTATTTTAGGTGGTGATTCCATAAAGGGTATAATATCAAATGCAGCTTCAAAAATTCCAGGATTAGCTGACGGCGGTACTGTTGAAAGCAGTGGTATAGCTGTAGTTGGTGAGAAAGGTCCAGAACTTGTTGAGCTAAAGTCTGGAGACAAGGTTAGAACTAAAGAGGAGCAACTAATGGAGATGCTACTTGACGAAGAAAGGAGAAAAAACGAAAAGCTAGGACGTGTAAGAAGGACTGGACCAACCGAGGAAGAGGTTGAAGCTTACAGAAAAGAACTATTGGCTGAAGATCCTGAATTTTATTCAGATCCTGCAGAATTACAGGAGGAACTTGATTACTTTAGATCTGAACAAGGATATGATCTTGAAACCAGAGAGACATTTAGCCTTGAGGATCTTAATAAACTCAGCCGACCAGTTTCATCATCTGAGGTTTCCAGTACTACAGAGACATTTAGCCTTGAGGATCTTAATAAACTCAGCCGACCAGTTTCACCGTCTGAGGTTTCCAGTACTACAACCACTGTGAGTGATTCCCAGGAATTAAATAAATCTATAAATGTAAATTCTCCAGATAAGGTAGGATCCCCCGAGGAGAAAAATTCTAAATTTAAAGACTTGCTAGGTAAAGCTAAAGAGATGGCTACTGAAAAGCTTAAAGAGGCACAAACAAAAGCTACCTCTACTATTTCTAACAGTGTTGCTGAGTTAAAAGAAAAGAGTCCTATCGTGCAGGCTAAAAATTCCGCTGAAGATATAAAAGCTCAAGTGGAAGAAAAAGTAGCATCAATTAGAGAGTCCCTAGGTAAGTCTTCAAATACCTCTGAGACACAATCTTCTAACACTCCGAGTACTCAAGTATCCTCAAGGAGAACGAATCTATCTACAGCGTCTAGTTCAGATTCTAATGTTGGTTCAATGTCTTCTGAAGATGTCAAAGAAATGAAATCGCTTCTTGCAGCCATATATCAAACCTTAAGAGGTCCGTTGACGATTGCAAACGATTTACCTTTTAGACCTAACTCAAACAATTTCTAACAATTGTTTATAAGTTCATTTTTTCCCAACGCAGGGAAATCTTATATTTGTTTCACAACTACTTTTTTTAAACCGAATCGTCCATGGAAGAAACTTTTATTGGTTCTGAAATATTCTTTTCCCAGGAATATTCAGCACAGGGGAATTACTGGATAGCTAGTCCCTCCCTTGGTAAAGTAATAACCTCAAAAAACAATTTTGATGAAATAAGCGAAACCTTTTATTCTTTGAAGGATAGGAAGATGGACAGGGTCTATCTAGAAATGGCAAAGGTGTGGGCAACAAATTCTTACTGTGAGCGAATGAAGGTAGGTAGCTTGATAGTTAAGGATAAGTCAATCATCTCAGATGGGTATAATGGATCTCCGACAGGATTTCCAAACATTTGTGAAGATGCTTCTCACGTTACACTTCCCCACGTTTTACATGCGGAAGCTAATGCAATTACTAAATTGGCCAAGAGCACTCAAAGCTCTGATGGAGCTACACTTTATGTTACTGTGTCTCCGTGTTTTGAATGCTCTAAATTGATCATCCAGAGTGGGATAAAAAGATTAGTGTTCAAGGAGTTATATAGAAAACTTGAATCTCTCAAGTTTTTGTTTGACGCTGGAATTGAGCTTGTTAGATTAAATAATAAATAAGGGGTTAAAAAGGGAATTTACTAAGGGGAAATAAATGGCAAAAGAAAAAAATATACAGGTTCTGGCTGAGAGTTTCATCCAGACCAGAGGCGAGAGGGAATTTAAACCTCTCTATGAAAGAGTAAAGCCAGGTGTCTTAAATCACTGTTTTGGCATTCTTAAGGACTTTGAATTAGCTGAGGATGCATTTTTAAATGCAATGTCGAAAGTTTGGCAAAAGATAGATCAATACGATAGCGAAAGAGGTAACTTTTCTACTTGGTGTTATAACATTGCTAGGAACGAATCCCTTCTTTTACTGAAAAGCAGAAAAAGATACATTTCACAGACTTCCGAAGAGATGGAATATACCTCAGCAAAGCATGAGGAAAAAAATCCATCCTATGATATTGAGGAAGATCCCCTATGGGATTTCTTATGTGGTGGTAACGATATTGATGACGTTTATGAACAGGTTATCGATGAGATTAAGGAACTTCCAGACATCTACAGGGATATAATGATTGATCGCGAGATTAATGGGATGAAATACAAAGATATCGCGGACAAGTACAATATTAAAAAGAGATCCATTGCTACCAGAATACGTAGGGCCAGAACCAAAATTCGTAAGAAAATGGAAGATGCAATGGGAAAATCTGATTTCAAGTAATGTGGAATATATTAGCAATATTTAGAATTTTCAAGGTTCTTAAGGAACTGAGAATTTATTCGCAGTATAGATCTACTGTGAAGGAGGAGAGCATGAATTCTCCCTTTTGGACAAGGCTTAGACTTAGGTACGATTGGCTTAGGAGAATTTACACTGTGATTAATCTACCACCAGAGGTTACAATGTCTCGAGAGTTTCCTGTGGATGCTAGGCCTGCATATGTTTTTGAAGAACTTAAGGGTGTAAATGATTACCTCACCAAGCTGAATCTCCAGGAGATAATTACCCCTGTGTTAAAGCCTCTCCCAGAAACAAACGGAGATTCTTATTTAGTAGTATATTATTTCTTTTTCCGTTATCTTTCTTGGATATGGATATTTAGGTTTTTGTTAGAAATTACTGGAATTGTATTTTTGATATTGAAGTGGAATTTTTTGATAAGTTATTTTGGATTTGGATAATATAGGAAAAGTAAAGGAAGATTACCAGAGAAAGCTAGACATATTCAAGGATCCCAAGTTTATATTTAACGAGTCGGCTCACACGTACCATTTTGAGGGGATCAAATACGATTCGGTAACCACATTTCTTAAAAGATTTAAAGTCCCTTTCGACAGGGAATATTGGGCAAATAGAAAAGCTCAGGAAAGAGGTGTCGATGTTTCTGTTGTAAAGGAAGAATGGCAACAAAAGGCAAATGTTGCTAATGTTTTAGGTACAGCGGTCCATAAATGGATAGAGGATTATTGGACTGGATTAAATCCGGAAACACCGGAAGACCCTGAAGTCAGAAGTAGGGTAGAAAAATTTTTAGCATTGAAGGATGAAAGGTTCCGGGATCTTGTTCCCTTAGAATCTGAGCTTAAGGTTTTTTCTAAAAAGTGGAGATTAGCTGGAACCGTGGATCAACCCTTTCTTATGTGGGACAAGAAAGAAAATAAGCTTTTGTTCCTCATCGGTGATTGGAAGACCAATAAGGAATTTAAGGACGATAAGCATCCAAAGGGTAGATTCAAAAAACTTTTGCATCCTTTCGCGGATCTTTATGAGAATTCTCATAATGAATATTCCATACAAATTAGCCTGTATAGGCTAATAATAGAGGAAGAAACTGGATTAGAAACCCATGGAGGTTTCCTTTGCCACATTGGACCTCAAGACAAACCTAAACTATATCCTGTAAAAGACTTACGAGAAAGACTTAAGATATATTTGCAACATAATCGGGAAGAATTCGATGTTTTCGATATCTCCGAGTGAAACATTACTGTTTAAATAACTAAAAAATAAAAAGAAATCAAATGGCAAAGTCAAAAAAACAAACACAGCCAAAAGTAGTAGAACTAGATGCTGACCAACTTGCAGATTCAGTAGGTGAAGAAGCTCTTTCCCGTTTAAATGAGGGAAGGATTAAAGCTGCTGAGGAAAACCTAGAAAATGCAAAAAAGAGAGTAGCTACCAAAGTTTATGCAGTCCAGTTTGAATCAATGTATCACATAGATAGATTTATCAGTTTTATGGAAAATGAGGCAGAATGGAAAGAAAAGGAGTCTCTTGGCGTTATTGAAATTTGTAAGGTTTTGGATAATCTAAAATCTGATGGCATTAAGAACAATATACTTTACCTACAAGCTTTGCCTTTAGAAGCAAGTCACTATTTTATATCTAAGCAAAGTGGTAAAGGACTTAAAGAAGCTAAGGAATTTATTTCCCTTTTGAAGCCTTTTGAACAAGGCCTGGAATCTGCAAAAGCTGATGCAAGAGAGATTCAGGATTTAGAAAAAGAACTCGCCGCAGCTCAACAGGGGCTTGAATTAGCCTAGAGCACACTATACAAAACCATTATCTAAAATAGGCCTTGAGTGATCTAGGCCTATTTTTTAGTGTATATGGATTTAGGTTAGATATATAGTAAAACTAAAATTGTAAATAATCATGGTACAAAAGATTAAAGACAACTTCCAATTCATAGTATTAGGATTCCTAGTATTGGTTTTTTTCAGACAGTGCGGGGTAAACAGAGACATCGACCGTATTGAAAAGGAGCTCAAAGCATCCAACACAGAATTAAATACCAAACTTGACTCGATCAACACCCTTACAAAGGCTGAGATCAGACATGAGATGAATCAGGTAATGTTCCAGTTCCTTATTTATGAGGATGATTTTGATAAGAAGAGAATATCTCTTTCGGAGATAAAAAATAAGATAGAAGCAAGTGAAGAATAAATCAAAACTGGTAAACGGATTTATCATAAGCACCTTCGTGTCTCTGTATTTGATGGTGTCTGTGATCTCCACTATCCACGTAATTGAATTTTTCGAGCTTTCTAACCCTTCTTGGTTAGCAATTTCTCTTGCAGTAGCTTTTGAAGTTGGTGCAGCAGCATCCCTGGCTTCCCTAATTGCAATGGAAAAAATGAATAAGTCACTCGTATGGTTTCTATTTATTTTATTAACTGCAATGCAAGCTATGGGTAATACTTATTATGCCTTTGTAAATCTTGGTGACTATACCTCTTGGTCCGAGCTCTTCGGTATAATTGAGGAAGAGGAAATATTCCAAAAAAGAATATTATCTATAGTCTCTGGAGCAATCTTACCAATTGTAGCTTTAGGATTTATTAAGTCACTTGTTGACTACATTAAACCTGAAGATGATAAGATAGAAACCAAAGAGGATGCCGAAGAGGATTTAGAAGAAATCGATTCGTCAGAAAAAGATGAAGAGGAGGATTTAGAGAATCTCGAAGAATATCAGGACATAAGCGAGCCGCTTATTTACGACTCACATTGGAATGATATTAGTATTCCTGATAAGGATCTTTCCGTGGATAATTTACCAGAACAGGTTGATGAAGGTGATTTAGTAGATGCTGGTCAAAGTGATTCTGAAACCTCAGAAGATGAAAAAAAACCAATATCAGAGGATAAAATTGAGATTGTAAACGTCAACTCAAATAAGAATAATCTTAGGAGAGTAGAAATGCCTACAGACCCTGATATAAATCCAACTAGGCTTTAATAATGAGCGAAAACACTGGAGATAGCTTTGAAATAATTGGAGGAGGATCTAGCAACGGCGGAACTGGATCAGGTACTCCTTTTGGGTATGGTAACAGTAACCCGGCTTTAACTACTGGTCAATCTGGACCATGGAATACCGAATATACGTTAATAGCAAACGACCCAGGATCTTTAAGGAGAGTAAATCTTACTTTTTCAAACTATAACGATCCACACGAGGTTAGGATATTTCAAACCTCTCTTAACGTCACATACCAGGCTGATATAGAGGAAAAATTAGATTTATCTGAATACTTTCACCCACTCCAGTCTTTTTCAAGCTACCAAAAGCAAACCTTTGTAATTTCTCCGGACTCCTCGATTAATCTGGACCCAGGTGATTTTGACACAACTTTAGGTGAGGTTAGTTTACTTATGGCAAGAGCACATTATAATGCTGATGCTGTAGAAGAACAAAGACTACTGTATTGGCATTATAATTCTGGTTTAAGATACATTATGTCAGATATGATGATGCTTACTGGTCAGGTTAAACCTGATGCTTCCTGGAAAGGATGGCAAACCTTACCAGATTTAGATGTGCAAGTTGGTTACACCGGTGCAGCAACCGGGGGTTTTGTTTTTTCAAATCCAACTGAATATCCGGTTAAACTAACAATATTAACTGCAAGCTAATGGCAACTAGACCTATTATATGTCCACCACAACCTATAGATGGATTTCTTTTTAGAAAGGATAAATTTGTATTGGAGGAGGATTACAACATCACAAACTTCTTTGATTTCAGTGATCTCCAGGATGAGGTTATTTCTTATTCGAGATTAAGAGTGACATTGAAAAGAAATAAGAGCGTGAAAATTAGCCAGACTGATATAGGTGATGAGAATGGGTTTGTTAAATGGGTAGCTGTTAAGGTTAAATACCCAGCACCTAAAAATCCTATACTCTACGGTTCACAAACACCAATCATACCTGGAGTACCTACTCCTACTAATGGAACACCACAAGTTAAAAAATACATCTATTGGACATACAGGGGAAATACCTACAATGTTGGTGAGATGATGATTTTAACTGGTAGTAAATTGGGATCAACTGATTCCGAAAAAACTGGATGGAATCTTAGCGAAGATTTCTTACCTTATGAAGATGGAGGTATAACCTTCAGCAACCCACACACCGATATTGACGTAAAGCTTGAAATTATAATAGCTAGATAATTTTTTCTAAAATTTTGACTTTAGTTGGAATATATAATGGAAAAGTTTCAATATCGCAGGTGTGATATATAGAAAGCAAAAAAACACAAGTAGAATGGACTTACTTAATCAATTAAAAACTCTTAGGGAAACAACCACTAACCCTGAAGTTAAATCTATTTGCGAATCTCATATTAATAAAATACAAAACGGGGAGAACGTAAATGAATCCGCAGTCCTTGAATCTGTTGATCAGGTTGTGAAGGAAAGCGAAGGCGAAAGCGCTGTGAATCCTATGGAGATGATCAGACAACAAGAAATTGAAAGATCTAAATCTGCAGCTCAGAGATTAATGGAATCTTGGGGAGGCATTGGATCATCAACTTCAAGAAATTCCGGATCCTATGTAGATGCTGAAAAGAAAGAGATCGATAACGAAGTTAATAACATCTCCGAAAGCTTAAAAGAAGTTGCTGAGAAAGACCCAGCAGCAAAGGCTTTTGTTGACTCACAAACAGTAAATAACTTAGGAGTTTATGAGTCTATTCTTTCTCTTAAGGGCACTGGAATTTACGAGCACCCTAACGTTAAGATCCTTTGTGAAAAATATACACACCTACTGAAAAGCAATAACGTCCCTGAATATCTAGTTGCTGAATCTTTTGTACAGGAACTTCAGAACTTTAACTGGGACAATAAGATTAAGTCTGCAGTAGAATCTATTAGTGAAAAAGTCCAATCACACCTACCTGAAATTGAGGTATCTAAAGCTCTTTACTCGATCGAGAAAAGCGCTGGTGCTGATTTCTACTCACCAGTAACTGAGTCTTTGAATAAGTGGTTAATTTCAGAGAACAAATCAGTTGCTCTACTTTCTAAGGAGCTATCAAGGTGGTCTTTTAACCCAACGGTTAGAAATCTTGTTAATTCACTTTCTTTGATGGAGTCATCAGAAAGTAAATTAAGTATTCCAGTTAATAACGGAAATTCTTCAGTTAAGAAAGTTTACTCTCCGGTACATGTAAGTGGCGGTAAAACCGTGTTTACCATTGGTAATAATGTCTTTGAAGGAAACTCTGAAGGAATTAAGAGGCTTAATAGAGCAGAATTTGAAGCTCTTCCAGCATCTTTTAGATCTTTATTAGAATCTTTCTATTCTCCTATGGTTAAGATTAACGAAAATGGTCTTAGCTTCTATGTTGGAAACAGCAGCTTTAAGCTTGTTGAAGAAAACGATTCAGTTTCTATCTACTCGAAAGAAACAAAGATCAACTTCAGTGACCTTAATCAACTTGCTAAGCAAGTAGCTTTGGAGATTTCTGGTAGCTTAGGAGTTAATGAAGCTAAAGCGGTTTCAGATCTTATTAATTTATATGAGAATTTCGAAAATATCGTTGAGTTGGATTTTGCTAAGAGATTGGAATCAAAGGTATTTGAAGGTGTATCTGTAAACCTTATTAAATGGAACTCAAACCTTTACCTTAACAGGATAAACGAGGGAATGAATGAGAATTCTCTATTTAAGGTTAACGGATCACAAGCTACCAACATGGTTAAGGATTTGATGAAGTACGACATCTCTGAAGGATTAACAGAATTTTTGGATGGCGAGAACAGAATCAAGTCTATTATGCTTAACGATAGAAAGCAAATCATTGATAACATTTCTATTGTCGAGAATGAAATCAATAAGATTTCACATGCAATGGCTACAAACCCTCTTTACGAAAACTCAAAAGAAATGCACAGAGCCAAGCACATGCTTGAGCAAGAGCTTTCTTCATTGAGGAAAAAATGGGCGGCTGTTAACGAGGAGATCGAAAAGATTGAGTCAACTGCAACAGAGGTAAACGACTTAAACGAGGACGAGAAATTTACTGTAGGCGACTACGTGAAAGTAAAAGAGTCTGGTAATACTGGTAAGGTAATTTCAGTCGATAGCACTTCTGGATCTTATACAGTTCTTATGGACAACGGAAGAACTGGTGATTTCAGAATGGACGAGATCGTTGATATCGAAGAGGCATTAAAATCTGCTGGTGAAGAAAACCAAGAAGCAGACGAGACTCAAGAAGAAATCAAGGAGCAAGAAATGGCAGTAGCTCCTGAAAAACAAACTGAATCTGCAAAAGATAAAACTCCTGCTGCTACACTTAAGGCTAATACTTCTGCAGCTCCTTCTGCTAAGGATCAAGAAGATGCTGGTAAAAAAGACATCGAAAAGGAAGATCATGCTAATTTAGAGGAAGCTCCAGAAGGTAGCGAGAAGGAAACCAAATATGACATAAAGTTAAAAGATTCTTTGGTTGACAAAATGGGATACAACGTGAATGAAAATTCTGAAGACGTTGAGTCTACTGAATCTGAAATGGCTGAGGCTCCTGCTGACGGTAACACTGAGTTATCCGAAAGAGACGTTGAAAACACGGATCAAAACCTAGCAGAAGCACCAGGTGGAAGAGATCATGCAGATTACGATGTAAAAGCTGCTCATGCAGAGGAGAATAATCCTGACATGGTTAAAACAGACCCTGAAATGGCTTCAGCTCCTGGTGATGGCACAGATAAAGAAATGCATCACGAGGTTGGTAAAGAAATGGGATACAATCTTGATGAAGCCAACGACGTTGAAAAGACAGATCAACAACTTGCAGTAGCACCAGGTGGTGAGCACAAAGCAGAATATGATGTTGAAGTTGCTAAAGCTGAAAAGGCAGTAGCGGATGTCATGAAGACAAACCAAGAATTGGCTGAAGCTCCTGCAGCAGGAACTGAAGCTGAAACTGATGTTGAGGTAAACCCAGAAATGGGATATAACATTGACGAAAGCGAAGAGTCAAAAAAAAACTAAGAAAAATACTTAGTAAAGTTTGGGCTTTTGCTCCAACGGGAAAGGATCAGTCTGAAACACCAGAGCCTTTCGTCGATGAGATAAAAGATAAAATGAGCGTCGCCCCAGATGGAAAAGAACCAACTGGAGACACGCTCATTTCTTCTGAAGATGGATCTGAAGAGGATAAGGTCTAGGCCGAAACTAACCTCGAGGTTTAAACTAAAAATAATATAAGTATTAATAAGGTTATGGCAAAGGCTTATGTAAAAAATAAAGACCTGTTGGCTGCTATTCTAGAGTCAAAGGAAAAAGGTGAGCTAACACCAGAGACCGTCGAGATGTTTGGTTTAATGGTTCAAGGCATTTCAAAAAAGATGGCTTACCGTGACCCAGACGATAAAGCTGATTGTATGGCTTTTGCTATGGAAGACCTTTGTAAATATTGGAACAGGTTCAATCCAGAAAAGTCGAATAATCCATTTGCATATTATACACAAATTGCAAAAAATGGGTTTGCAAAGGGGTGGAAGAAAATACATCCACCAAAGGCACCAAAAACGATTCCATTCTCTTACATAACAGGCGATGACAATACATATAATGTATAATCATGCCCGATATAAAGAAAATAAAACCCAATGGGGACTATAAGTCTGGCTTATACGTTCCACAAAACCCGGACAAGTACATTGGTGACGTCCATAACATAATCTGCAGATCTTCTTGGGAATTCAGGTTTTGTCGTTATTGCGATACTAACGACAAAATACTTAAATGGAGTTCTGAACCAATCTCTATTCCTTATTACAATCCTTTGGATAAAAAAGAACACCAATATAATGTGGACTTTTATATGCAAGTTCTAAAGGACGATGAGCAAACTCAGGACTGGATAATAGAGGTCAAGCCAGAGAAGCACTTCAAGAAACCTATCCTTGAAGGAAATTCAACACTCAAGAAACTTAAGTCCTACAACCATAAAATGCAGATTTGGATTACCAACCAAGCCAAGTTCAAAGCAGCACAAAGATGGGCAGATGCTAGAGGATACAAATTTGGTGTGGTTGATGAGAATTTTTTATTTAAAAGCAAGTGAAACCTTTTGAAGAGCAAATTAAGGACCTAAGAAAGGAATCACAGTCGATTTCTAGCATTTCTAAGGAATCGAATGATTTGTTTAAGAAAAAATATGGACCGAATGGTTCTGGGGGAAGACTAGAATTCAATGGAGATTTCATACCAGGTAAATTCTATACCTGCGAATATAAAACGAAAACCAAGATTTCTGATAAAGTTCCCTTTATTGATAGGGAGCCCGTTTTCATCTTTTTGAAAAAAGAGAAGTTCCAATCTGGATCTATAGCGGTATCTGTAGATCTTGGTGTCATCCCTCCTGATTATAGGGGTAATATTATGGTTAAGTTGTGGAACCAGTATTATAATATATTTAAGGATAATGAGTCCTTACCATATACTTCCCAAATTCCCATACAAGGGATCAGTAGGGCATTTGATGCTTTATTAAACGGTACTGGGTGGAAAACTTCTCTTACCGGATTTAAGCTCGATTTTATGAATAATATAAAGGTTGTGGACTATACTGATCTTGTCAGGATCCCATATCTTTCTGATTTTATGATAGAGGGACAATCCATTAATGGGATATATAGTGATTATAGATCGAAATTAAATCTCTAAGATAAAGTACAAAAGACAGATCTTATTTTATAAATGGCCGGATTTAACGAAACACCAGAAGGGAACCCGATATTCCAAAGGATTAGAGAGTCTGTAAAGTCTCTCAGCAATTTTGGTATGAGGTATGGTGATATGGTCATTAAAAATTCACAGGCCATTGGATCGATAGAAGCTGATTTTATGAAAAAGCAATCTATCGATGATGAGAGCTTGCTTTATTCCCTCGGTAGACAAGACACGACCACAAGACAATTTATCAGCTACTATGATAAGGATTACGCAGGAAAGAGAGATTATCTTAGGAAGTTTGCTCTGAATCCTGAGATAGAGTACATCTTGGATACTGTCTGTGACGAAGCGATAACTTTTGATTCATACAACTTCTTTGCATATCCAGCATTTTTAAATCTTACCGATGTAAAGGATAAGATAAAAAACCGTCTGGACGAGAATTATAAGAATTTGTATGACATGTTCGGCTTCGGCGATGATATCAGCGGGTGGCAATACTTTAGACAGCTAATGGTCGATGGCTTTCTTGCCTTTGAAATAGTTTATGATGACAAAGGTAAGAAGATTATTGGATTTAAGGAATTAGATGCAACTACTCTAATGCCATCTGTTGAAAAGCAGCCTGATGGTACTTATTTGAGTGTTTGGTATCAATACCCAAAGGATATCAATAAGAGGAGGATGCTATATGACTCCCAGGTGATTTACATATCATTTGCTAAGGGAAACACAGTTTCTAGGATTAGCTATGTCGAAAGACTTATAAGGCCCTACAACATTCTTAGGATAATCGAGTACACTAGGGTAATATGGTCGGTTATGAACGCATCGTTCAGAATGAAAATGACTGTACCGATTGGATCGAGATCTCCACAGAAGTCTATGCAAACCTTGGGTGAGCTTATGAGTATCTATAAGGAAGATATTAGGTTCAATGATGAGAGTGGGGAGTTAACAGTAGATGGCAGACCTAAGATACAGTTTTATAAGAATTATCTAATGCCTTCTGGTGTTAATGGAACACCAACGATAGAACCTATTAATAATGCTGGCCCAAACTTAAACGATCCCCAGCCTCTTGCTTATTTCTACGATAAGCTAGTTCAGGAATCTAAAATTCCTTTTTCTAGGTTCCAAGGTCCTGATGGTGGATCTATAGGAAACTATTCGAATGGTGCAGAAGGATTGGATAAAGAGGAAATAAGGTTTGGTAAGTTTATTAGTAGGCTTAGATCTATCTTCCAGGATCTTTTGGTTAAGCCACTTTGGATTCAAATGTGTAAGGATTTTCCGGAGTTGGAGAAGGATTACTTATTTAAGAGTCAACTGGGGTTGGAATATGTTTCTGATAATCCATTCAGGGTTAATCAAGAGATAGAAACCATGCTTAAAAAGAAAGAGCAAATTGATGGTATGTATGCTCTTACCGATGATAGCGGTGAGCCTTTCTTTTCATTGGCTTATCTAATTGAGTCTCATTTGGGAATGACTGAAGATGATATAAAGGCAAATAAGGAAGCTATCAAGAAAAGGAAAGAGGAGGAAAAAAAGAAAGCTGACGAAGAGGCTAAATCTTCGGAGGAAGAACCCGCAGAGGAAGCTCCAGAAGAATCTCCGGAGGAAACCCCGGAAGAACCCCCACAAGAATAATAATATAGAATGGCAGGTTTTTTAGATTATGTAGCAGAAAGATCCTTCTTGGGTAACCTGTATAAGAATTTATCCAAGGTTGGAAGGTTTGGAATGGAATACGAAGATATGGTAATTCGTAATTCCCAAGCTGTTGGTGCTACTGAATCTAACTTTTTCAACGAACAGGGAAGTGGATTTACTGAAAACAACGCATTTTATTGGACCCTTGGATATCAAGATACGAAGGTTAGAAAATATATTGCCTACTTCGACAAGGACTACATGGGTAAAAGAGACTTCCTTAGGAAATTCTCTTTGAATGGCGAAATTGATTTTATCCTGGATACACTTACTGATGATGCTATCAATTACGATGACAAAAATTTCTTTAGTTATCCGTCTTTAGCTAACATTGATCTAAAGCCTAATGTGCTTGATAAGGTAAACGAGACATATCAGAATTTGTATATGCTGTTTGGCTTTCAGCAAAGCATATTAGCTTGGCAATATTTTAAGCAGTTTTTGATTGATGGGTTTTTGGCTTTTGAGATTGTTTATTCTACTGATGGCAAGAAAATAGTTGGATTTAAAGAATTAGATCCAACCTCCCTTCAACCCGCTACAGAACAGCAGCCAAATGGTGAATTCCAACAGATTTGGATACAATACCCAGAGGATAATAAAATGACAAGGAAGCTCAGAAGTGAGCAGATCATTTATCTTTCGTATGCTAAAGGAAATACAATTTCTAGGGTAAGCTATGTGGAGAGACTTATAAGGTCTTATAACATTCTAAGAATCATGGAAAACACCAGGGTTATTTGGAATGTGATGAATGCTTCTTACAGACTTAAGTTTGTAATCCCTGTTGGTTCACAGTCTCAGCAAAAAGCGATGCAAACCCTTGGACAGCTAATGTCTATCTATAAAGAGGAAATGGAAATTAATGATTCCTCGGGTGAACTAACAGTAAACGGTAGACCTAAGGTTCAGTTTTATAAGAATTATCTTTTCCCTGAGAAAGATGGACAATCCCCACAGATTGAAACCCTTGATCCCAATGGACCAGATTTCAATGTTATGGATAATGTTATTTACTTCTATAACAAGCTTAAACTGGATTCGAAAATACCTTATGCAAGGTTTGCTTTCCGAAATGGTACCCCGGCTAACTATCAAATAAGTATAGATCAGCTAGAAAGGGATGAAATTAGGTTTGAGAAATTCTTAACAAGACTAAGATCGATCTTCCAAGAAATATTGGTCAAACCTCTTTACATACAAATGTGTTTGGACTTCCCAGAATTAGCTAAGGATAGATCATTCAAAGCAAATCTGGGCCTAAGTTATGTAAGAGAAAACCTTTTCGAGGAGTTTATTCAATTGCAAAACTATACAAAACGCACCCAGTTTATAAATGACCTTGGTGAAATGAAGCAAAAGATTGGCGAGGAAGAGGAATCTTATTTTGACAAAGAATTCCTGATTAAAAGGTATCTCGGTTTAACTATGGACGAATATAAGAAGAACGAGAAATATAAGGAAGCTGAAGCTAAGCTTGCTGAGGAAAAAGCTAAGGAAGCCGGATCTGAGGGCGGAGAGGAAGGCGGAGGCGAGTCATTCACCCTATAATTTTATATAAATGGATCTAAAGGATCTCCTGTCTTCAAAGAAAATTCTGGTAGTTGGTGATGTTATATTAGACCATTACATCTATGGTAAGGTTTATCGGGTTTCTCCGGAAGCACCAGTACCTGTAGTGCTAAAATCAAATTCAACATATTGTTTGGGTGGATCAGCAAATGTCGCCCAAAACGTTTCTTCTTTCGGGTCTGAATGCTGGCTTCTAGGTGTTTATGGTAATGACCAGGGATCTGTAGAGATCGACAATCTTCTCGGTGAGAAGAATATACACTCGCTTATGATAACCGATATCTCTAGACCAACCGTAGAAAAAACCAGGGTTATTGGGAATAGTCATCAGATTGTTAGAATAGATTCCGAGACAAGTGACCCGTTGACATCTGATATCCAGGATGAGGTATTGGAATCTTTTAACAACATTATACACCAGATGGACGGTGTTATTATACAAGACTATGGAAAGGGAATGCTTAGTGGGGAGCTTATAAGTAAGATAACTGATATCTGCACCGAGCTGGAAATCCCTACTCTGACTGATCCTAAGGATAGAGATTTTTCCAAATATATTGGATCTACCTGGATAAAACCAAATCTTAGTGAGTTTAAGTCATCTCTTAATATTCCACAGCCTGAAGCAATTGACTTAAAACGTACCACGAAACTCATGGATTCTTTGATGGACTCTTTTGGTTTTAGAGGAGTTTTGCTTACCCTTTCCGAGGATGGTATGATGTTAAAGACGAATTCAGATTTTGAACAGGTCGATGGAATCCAAATAGAGGTAACTGACGTTTCTGGAGCGGGTGATACAGTTAGTGCTGTTTTCATGCTTCTGCTAACAAATAACGTCTCTTATCTCGATTGCTTGAGAATATCAAATCTTGCTGGTTCCCTGGTTTGTCAAGTATCCGGAGCAGTACCGGTAGATTCCAATAACCTTTATATGACACTTCTTAAAAATTCTTGGGTTATCACAAGCCTTTCTGGAGAGCCCATTTTGATTTAGATCATTTTTTTAGTACGTTTTGGTTTCTTAGATTTGTATTATAATAAAAGCATATGAAGAAGGAACTGGAGATATTTATGGAGATAGAAAGCCTTTCTGGTAATGGATCTCAGAAGGTAAAGCAAACACTCATTTCAGAGAATTTGTCTAATGAAATGGAATACCTTTTGGATGTTTGCTTCAATCCATTTATTACAACAAAGCTCCACAAGCTGAATCTTAATACACATACTCCTGGAAGAAAATACCAGAGAGACCCTGAGGAGTTTTGGAACACATTTAAAACCTTGGTGGAAGAGCTTAAAGCTGCACCTGCTGCAAATGATTCCCTTAGACAAAGGGCTGAGGATCTTCTTGAACACACTTTTGATCCCGACAGCGATGTTGATCTGGGTATAAGGAAGATGCTCATGAAAGTCCTAACTAAAAGGATGAATATCGGGCTAGGTGCTAAGTTGATCAATAAAGCAGTTGGGTCTGAGATTATCCCGGATCCGTCTTTAATGCTTGCAACTGATAAGCAGGAGGAGATTGAAACCTGGGACAAAATCTATTGTGAAGAGAAGTATGACGGTGTTAGGGTTATAGCTATGATGAATCCTGACAGGTCATTCTCTTTTTATACACGTGCATTCAATGAGCTAGACTCTTCCAAATTAAGCAAGATTGCGAAGGACCTTTCCACAATCTCAGATAAGGCTGGTCACACTAATGTATTTTATGATGGTGAGCTAACAGATTTCGATAGAAAGTCAGTTTCTGGAAAGGTAACTCAGATTTTAAAAGGAACAGCCCCTGATAATATAGATGACAATTTCCTTTTTAATGTGTTTGACTTGGAGGACAATGCAACACTTGAAAAAGGCAAGGGCTCTGTACTGTATACAGAGAGAAGAAGGTCTCTTGCAGAGACGTTGAACTTTCTACCTGAGGATTCCAACATTAGGCTCGGTCAGATGTGGGAGGTAGATTCTATGGAGGATACCCTGATAATCTATAAGGATATCGTTTCTAAAGGTGGTGAGGGGGTTATTTGCAAGAATGATCATTTGTATGAGTGCAAAAGAAGCAAAAGCTGGATTAAGCTTAAAGAAGTAAATGATTGCGACTTAGAGGTAGTTGGATGGTATCCAGGAGAGGGTAAAAGAGAGGGATTCATAGGAGGACTTATTTGTACTGACCAATCAAAAACACTAAACGTAAAAATTGGTGCAGGATTTACCGATCTCGATCTTGAGACATTGAGTCAAAATCCAGATGATTTGATCGGTAGAATTGCTGCTGTTCAATACAATGTGCCTATCACGGATAAGCATCAAAATCGAAGCTTATTCCTGCCAAGATTTATTGAGATTAGAACTGATAAGATGTTCCCCGACGACCTCTCTAACTTGTTCTAAATGGGAAACTTAAGGCTCTTTTTTCTGTACAAGAATAAAGAGCTTTTTTATGATAGACCAACTCCTCACAGAGAAGTTAAGACCCAAACAAATCAAGCATATGATCCTTCCAGACAGGATCAGAAAATTGTTCGACGAAAAGGGGCTTAACCATAATGTTTTATTAGCAGGATCTCCTGGGTGTGGAAAGACAACTTTAGCAAAGATTCTTTCCAACGATCTCCCACACATTTTTATAAATGTATCTGACGAGAGCTCCGTTGATACCATCAGGACCAAGATAAATGAATTCTGTTCTACCATGAGTATCATGGATGGGAAGTCATCTAAAAAAGTGGTTGTACTGGATGAGTTTGATGGTGCTTCTGATCAATTCTATAAGGCATTAAGGGGAACAATCGAAAAGTTTGCTTCCAATACTAGGTTTATTGCAACCTGTAATTGGCTGAATAAAGTACCAGAAGCTATTCAAAGTAGGTTTGAGGTTATCAATTTCGATCCGATAAATCAAGCAGAGGAGGAGTTTTTACGAAATGAATGGAGAAGTAGGATCAAGCTAATTCTTGGGAAGTTGAGCATCTCTATTGACGATGCATCTCTTGATGAGTTTGAGAAGGAGTACTTCCCAGATCTTAGATCTTCCCTAAACCGAATCCAATCCTGGGTTATCGAAGGAGTTCAAACAATTGATATTTCTAGGGTAAGGGATTCTGGCTGGTCATATGATGATCTCTACAATATGATCTTTTCTTCTAAGGATCCGATTGGTAATTACCAGGTGATAGTTGGTCAATATTCATCTAAGGTCGATGATGTTATGGCTGCTTTAGGTGAGGAGTTTATACAATGGATCATGAAGAATAAATCTACGTACGCTAAGATTATTCCAGCAGTAGTAGTTGAGGTTGCTCATCACCAGGCACAGAGACAACTGGTTATTGATCCAGTAGTGAGTTTGTTGTCTCTGATTTTTAAGATACAAAAACTAGTAGACTGATGGATTTATTACCTGAAGAAATAAGAAAGAACACTTACCTCTATAAATTTTATAAAAGAGGTGAAAGAGCAATGATGTATGAACAAATAGAGCCAAGCACTGGACAAACAGTAGGGTTTGAGATATTTAAGAGAAAGATAGACAAACCAAAGGTAGTATTTGGTATCCAATTGAATGAGAGAGAAATCTTTCCAGGAAACGAGGATTTTGGTAAATGGGCATGGTCCATTACTGATGAGGGAAGAGCTCTAGAAAGATTTAACCTAATTGAGAGTCAAACCGATGAATAAGCAGGGACTAGTATTTTTCTTAATTATAGCCCTTGCACAATCCGGTGCATGGTTCCAGCAGTTTTCCCAAGTGAGATGGGAATGGTTTAAAAACAACAACTGGTTTAATATTGGTATCCTTGGAATTCTCCTTTCTATACTTTTTGTGTATGGTGCAAGAATTGGGTACACTGCCTGGGAAAGTGTTTGGAAAGTTCGATTGATACAATTTTCGATTGGAGCATTTGTCGTATCCTTTTGGAGTTGGATAATACTAGGAGAGGGTGTGAATTTAAAGACTTTTGTTTGTTTGATCCTAGCATTGATGATTATCCTTATTCAGGTTTTTTGGAAATAGAATATGAAAAGGCTTATTATAGTAGGTAAAGGTGGTTCAGGTAAAGATCATCTTAGGAAAAAACTAGAAGACAGAGGATTTAAATATTGTGTATCTCACACAAGCAGGCCACCGCGCCACGGAGAAATTGACGGGAAGGATTATCACTTTATATCCCTGGATACTGCAATCCATGAATTTATTGAAACCAATAGATTCTATGAGCATGTTATTTTCAATGGCTGGGTTTACGGTACTTCTCTTGACGAATTTAACTCGAGTAATCTTTTTATTATGACACCCTCTGGTTTGTCTTCTATGAAACCCAGAGATAGGGAAGAGTCTTTTGTGGTTTATTTGGATATAGCCGAGGATGTAAGAAGGTCTCGATTATCTAAAAGAAACGATGCTGATAAGCTTGAAAGAAGGCTTCAAGCAGACTATGATGACTTTAAGAACTTTTTTGATTATGACGAGAGGATTACTGATCCTTTATTTGACAGTGTAGGTGATTGGGGAAATTTAAAATTTTATAGCAATGATTAACGTACTTATTGACGGAAACTACATATTTCATAAAACATTTGGTGTTTTTGGTGGATATGGGAATAAAAACCCTGGCGATATCTTAGGAACCCAAAATGAGCAGTCAATGTTTATTAGAAAAATATCGACTGACCTAACATCATCCCTCAGATCTATTCCTATTGGGGGAAAGCTAGTTTTTACTGTTGACAGTAGAAGTTGGAGAAAGGATGTTGAAATTGAAGGTGGAGGTTATAAATCCAACAGGGTGAAGGACGAGGAAGTTGATTGGAGTGTTTTCTTTAACCTCCTTACTTCTTACGGGGAACACCTTGAAAAAATGGGATTTATATTTTCCAAAGTAAATGGAGCTGAAGGTGATGATTTGCTTTATTTCTGGGCTGATTACCTAAATACCAAGGGTGAAAATTGTATCATCATTTCGGGGGATAAGGATTTACATCAGCTGGCTAGATGGAAAAAAGATAATTGGACCATAGTTTGGAACGCAAATTCTAAAAACAATATTCTCTCTGTGCCCGAAGGCTGGGAGGATAACTGGCTTAATAAAAACACAGAGGCAAGTGTATTTGATATGGGCAGTGTAATGGACCCAGATAAAGATAAGCTTAAGGAATTTATTAAGAAGGTTGAAGTAAATGAAATTAATCCTAGGGATTTCGTTTTCATTAAAATGCTTGTTGGTGATAAGGGAGATGCTGTCCCAGGTATATGGGAGGTACAAGCAGGATCAAAAACCCAAAGAGTTACCCCCAAGAAAGCTGAGACTGTTATGGAATCCTTGCAATCAACACAATGGGCTAAACTTCCCTTTGCTGAACTTATTGAAGACGACCAATTCCTGGAGTGGACTGCAGGCTATTGTATTAGACTTCTCAAGGATATAGACAGCAAGGATAATCGGGAAAAAGCTGCTGAGAATCTAAAAAGAAATTATAAACTCATGTGGTTGGACAAGACCGTAATCCCACAGGAGGTAATTCAAGGAACCGTAGAGGAATTAAAAAGAGGAATATCCTTGCCTAAAAAATCTATTACCCTTGATAGGGTGAAGATTCTTGAGGGAACAAGCTGGATAAGCTCACAAAATGCTCCTAGCCAATTTGACCCCTTTAAAAACTTTGGATAATGGAATTATTTGATGTAGTTAAAACAATTTTCAAGAAGGATAAAGACTGGGATAAGGTTTCCAGGAACGATAAGGTTAGAAATTTCTTTATGATTAATCGGATAATGTCCATCCAATTTCCTATCCAGGCGGATCAGTTCAACCACACAAAGATTTTACCAAGGCCTGTTGTGGATTGGTGGCACGACACGCTGAGCAAGCATTATACCAGAATGCCTGGTTGGATCTTCACCAAAACCAAAAAATCCAAAAATAAGACAGCCCCAACCTCCGATATTGAGATCGATAAATCTATCGAGGAGTTTGTAGCAAACAAGTACGAGGTATCATTAAGAGACCTTTCTGATCTGAAAAGATTCTATCCGGAAAAATATGAGAATTGGATGAGATCTATAGGGGAACAAGTCACTATGATGAAAAAGTGATTGTGTGATATATAAGATGTTCCCTAATTAGATTTTTTATGAGAAATGATTTCAGGAAATTAATAGAAAAGGTATTGTCTAGTTTAGATTGGGATACCATTTTTGAAATACACAAAGTTTTTAAATTCGGAGTTGGTGAGGGTAGCGAAGTAATTCCTGGACTGAAAAGAAAGATCTATAGCGAGGATCTTACTAAGAATGATGTTAAAAACGAACTCAAGTCCCTACTTAGATTTGTAATCAATAACGACGTTTCTAAATTTGGATATGGACCGTGGATGATTACCTGGTTTAATCAGGATTGGGATATTATTTTCAACAATGAGTCTGAGGAGGATTTTGGTGATGACGAGTTGGATGATATTCAATTCGATTCAAGACTAGAGGTTGTTTATGCTCCACAGCGTATTTGTCTCACTGTTAATGCCGCTCCTGATGCTAAGGAAGAGATTTCTTCGGAGGAAAGTGTGCTAAATAAAATGCTCAAAAAAGCTCTTAAGTCCGAAAATTATGAACTTGCTGGAAAAATCCAGGAAATCTTAGATGAAAAGAAATCTAAGGAGAGTTCAGATAAATAGTATAAATAAATTTATCCTTGAGGTACATTAAAACCATAAATGAATTTTTTGACGTTGGTGTTTTTGGAGACACCTACGGATATGGTGGGGCAAATGGTATATTCAAGGTTCAATATAAGCCTTATAAGGATCTTTCCGTTTCTGTTGGTCCTGATCCAAATGTAAAGAGGAATGTAAGAGGATCACAATTTCAGGTTGGTGATATTGTTATTGGACAGCCTGTAGATTCTGAGAAGAAAGTTGCTGGAATGATCGTTAGAGCTGAAAGAGCCCCTGACAACAAATCCTATAAGTATTTCGTTCAGGTTCACACTAAAGGAAAGGACACAGAGGAGGTATTAGAGCTTATCCCGGATTCGGTTGAATTCGTTGACAATGGCGATAAAGGGCATAAGCAAATTATCTCTCACTTTAAGCTGGATACCATGCCGGGTGGGGTTTACAATTCTCCTACTGTTTACAACAACACAAAACTTGGCATCGAGGCTATAGGAAGTTAGAAACTTTCATTCTTTTTACTGCTAAGATGTATTGATGATTCTAAGCAGGAACTTAAACAAAATAGGCTACATTAACAGGGAGATACCTCAATCCCTGGAAGGTGTTTCGCAGTTCCTATCTTTGATCCTAGATAACCTAAAACTTGATAGTGATAGAGGTATTCCTGTATCGTGCTTTGAGGTTCCTCAGGGATTCCAAGTTTTGGATTTTTCATCTATTGAAGAAGGGTCTGACGAGTCCTCTAAGGTGTGGGAGATTTTCCAATTCCTTAAAAGTAGTAAGCAAAGGATTTTCTTTTACTTGCCTAATTACTATTTCTTAGGTAGCCAAATACCAGAAGTGGTTGAAACTACCAGAGGAATGATTTCATCCCTTTGCTCTTTTTTGGAGCAGGTTGGTGTCAGGGAAACCTCGGTTGTTATTAGAATTGGTAGTGCTTATGGTGCAAGAAAAGCTACCATGGATAGATTTTGTAGCGAGATTAGATCCTTCGATAAAACAACAATTGCAAAGCTTTCTGTTTGTAATGATGAAAAACCAAGTCTCTTCTCGGTAACAGACCTTTTAAGTGGAGTCTTCTATCAGGTTGGAATACCTATCGCCTTTAGATTTCTACCGCATCAGTTTAATAATGGTGGACTTTCGGTTAGGGAAGCTTATTTTCTTGCTGTCTCGACGTGGGATAAAAACCAAGTCCCCGTTTTCTTTCACTCAGAGTCCGAAGAAGTTGATGAGAATGGTTACTCATTATCACCTTCACCCTCGTTAAAACTGAGACACCGAATACCCACTTTTGGACTTGAGATTGATGTTATCTTGGATTCTTCTGACGGCCTTTCCACTTGTGCAAATTACCTAGGTAATTATCTTTCCCTTAAGCCTATGGTAATTAATAAAGTTAGTAAGAAATAATTTTTATTAGCGTTTGTTTTCCTTAGTTTTGTGTAAAACAAGAATATGCCTGAGTTAGCGGAGCTTAAACTTACTTCTGATTTTGTCAATGGAGTTGTAAAGGATAAGGTGTTTACACACATATCTAAAAATCCAGAGCACAAATGGATTGAGGTTGATTTTGGTGAACCCTTTGCTTTGAGGTCTTTCAGCAGGGGTAAAGAGATTAAACTGGTTCTTGAATCTGCAGAAACTGACAAGGTCGATAATCTTATGATGACCATGGGCATGGGAGGTCATTTCCAATGGGCTTCTCGAGGGGAGACTATAAAACATACCCACCTTTTCTTTCACTGTAATGACGGTGGACATTTGGCCTTTGTTGATGTGAGGAGATTTGGTAAATGGAAGTGGGGAGATTGGAATAAAGATAGAGGTCCAGATCCAACCACCGAATATTTCCTTTTCTGTAATAACATTTTACAAAATCTGCACAAAAGAGCCTTTGATAAACCCATATATGAGGTGCTAATGAACCAGAGGTACTTCAATGGAATTGGAAATTATCTGAGAGCAGAGATTTTAATCAGAATTCCTGATGAGGATCCTTTCCAATCTGCCAGAGAATTTATCAGTAAAAGGAAATGGGAACTATTTGAATTGTGTAAGGATATACCAATTCTTGTTTATGAAATAGGAGGGGGGACACTAAAAGATTGGAAGAATCCCTTTGGTGAAGTATCCTCAGTTCGGGCCTTTATGAAGTGTTACGGAAATCCAGTGATGGAAAAAATAGAAGATCGTGGCGGAAGAATGTTCTGGTACGACCCAAAATGGAAAAATTAAAAATATGGTAGATAAAAGAATTTTAGAAAATTGTCTCTTCCTTGACGTTGAAACAGCTACGGGATACAGATCCTTTGAAGATCTGGAGACTGAAAATCCAAGACTAGCAGATCTTTGGTCAAAAAGAGCAAAGTACTACAGAACAGTATATGAAGACATGAATGGTCTTTCGGATTCTGAGATCTATAAGGAAAAAGCTACACTCGAACCTGAATTTTCTAGAGTTGTATGTGTATCCTTTGGTGTACTACAAGAAAGTGGACAAGTGAGAATGACCTCTTTTTATGGAGACGATGAGGAAGAAATATTAACCAAGTGTGCTAAGGTCTTTAATAATGCACACGTAAAGAGTATGAAGCTTGCTGGTCATAATATTAAGGGATTTGATATTCCATGCTTGGGTAAAAGCATGATCTATAAGTTAAGCTCACCAGAATTACCTCCAAATTTGGTTATCTGGGATAAGAAACCTTGGGAAATACCTTACCTAGATACCTCCGAGGTTTTTTCTTTTGGTAGCTGGTCTCACCAAAAATATCTTTCTCTTGACCTATTAGCATGCTCGCTTGGTATCCAGTCTCCTAAGGATGATATGGATGGATCGAAAGTGAGTGAATACTTTTGGTCAACCGGAGATTGCGAGAAAATTAAAGAGTACTGTGAGAGAGACGTACAAACGGTAATTGATGTTTTGCTAAAGGTGGCTAAATAAGATTTCCCTTTATTTAAATCCTCCTGGGATTGTTTGGATATATAAGATTCAAATAATCCCTTTTTTGTGAGCGTAGTTAAAGGCTTTAGTGATTTTGTTCTAAACGAAGACAAGGTAGGTTCCTTTTATAACGATGAGCTTAATCCCAAGTTTTGGGATAAGTACAAAACTAAAGACGGAAAGGAAGAATGGGTATTTGATAGAATAGTAAGGAAAAAACTTCTTAAGATTGCTGAAGACTTCTATGAAAAGTATGAGGATCTTCTGGGAGATCTCCCTATATCAGATATACAGCTCACTGGATCCTTAGCTAATTTTAACTACACCGATAAATCGGACCTTGATGTACACGTCTTGGTAGATTTTAATAAGATAAAATCCAAAAGGGATATTGTTAAAGCTGCAGTGGATGGAGTAAGGTTCGTTTGGAACCTCAGACATGATGTTATCATTAGAGGCCATGACGTAGAACTTTATCTTCAGGATGTTCACGAACCACATACAGCTTCTGGTTTATATTCTCTTATGGATGATAAGTGGATACGTAAACCAAAGTTTGATCCACCAGAAGTTGACGAGCATGATGTTAGGAAGAAGTTCGATGGATTTGCTTCTGAAATCAACCAAATGGAATCTAAACTTGTTACATCCTCTGCTTTGCCTGACAATGCAAAAGAGATGTACAAGCGTCTCTTGAGGATCAAGGAGAAGATTCAAAAGATGAGAAAAGATGATCTTGCCAAGGATGGTGAGTTCTCTGTGGGTAACCTAGCCTTTAAAATGCTCAGGAATGAGGGATATATAGGTAAAATAATAGATCTTATTTCTAAAGCTTACTCTAGGATCTATTCAGAATAATAAAAAGAAAGACAATGTTATTAGTATTCAGAAAAGGGTTGGAATATGATGGTAGCATGAACGGCGAACCGTCGGACAAAGAAGCCAATATATTTCCACTAATGTCTTTGCCTCTAGATATGGAGGGAGAAGAAACGGATTTAAATGATTTCCAGTGGTGGGCATATTCCGATAAATGGAAAGAGTGGCTAGAAGATAATCCTAGAGAATGGCAAGCAGAATCCAAAACGTCAGACTTTGATAAAGCTGAAGCTGTTCTTGAAAACATGGTTACCTCTAAGGGTGCTATTTCTGAATATGTCTCAAGTCAAGCTAAAAATATTTGGAACAACGGTAAAGTATCTTCTTTCAGCGATTATGTAAAGCTTTTGGAAGCTGAAGATGAATCCGGATCTTCCGAATCATTCAAGAAATTTGTAAAGTTAGGGTTTGCTCTTGAAAAACTTGCTAAAGACGGCAAATTGAAAGACAAACTAAAAATAGAAGATCTTGAGGAAGACAAGGAATATTCCATTGTTATAGATCCTATGAACGAGGCTGGCGAACCCATACAGGAAGCCAGGCAAGCTATTAGAATTAAAAAGCTGGACGAATCAGCAGGTTTTATCCTTGCTAATTTCGATTATAGTATTCCGGTAGGTAAAGTTAAGGATACTGAAAACTTTCTTGATAAGGTTTCTGATTTTGCAAAAGATGTTGCTATAGCAGGTGCAGGATTTGCAGGCCTTTATGCTGTTGCTTACGTCGGCGGCGGTCTGTTATCATCTTGGGTTCTAATGAAGTCAGCTCGTGGAATTTATAGAACCTTCTCAAGGGGTAGAAGAATATATGGTGCAGTTCAAGCAGCAAGAGGTTCTAGTAGTGCTATTAGAGGTGGATTTGCAACTGTAAAAAACTTTGCAACTAGAGCCTTTGGTAGAAGAGCAGCTCAAGGAGCTTTAACTAATGCCGCAAGAATAACTTTACCCTCTGGTGCTTTTGTCGAGGGTGGACTTGCTTACTCAACAAGAGCTACTGGTAATGTTCTTCTAAAAGGAGCAGCAGAGCAATCGGTTAAAGCTGCAGCATCAAGAGCAGTTGCACAAGGTGGTGCCCGTGCAGCAACCGCTATCGGGGCAAGAGCAGCAGCCGGTGCAGGAGCAGGTGCTCTTGCTGCAGAAGCATCTAATCCTGTAGGATGGATAATGTTAGCAGTTCAAGCTGTAGGTTCTGGAATAAATCAGATTTGGAATTGGTACAGCGATAAGCAGGCACCTAGATATAGTGAGGTTGAAGATTTTGCTTATGGTACATTTAAGCCTAAAAATATTCCTATCGGAAAATCAATCACTGTTTGTTGGACAAGCGATGGAGGAGCAGGCTGGGGTGAATACATCTTGGATATAATAACAATGAGCAAGGATGACACAAGGACTACTATGGAGATAGTTAAGATTGGTGAACTTGAAGGTAGATCTATTTTCATGGTTTTGCAGATCAATTCGGAAATGTTCCAGAAAGCTTTGCAAGATAACGATCTAATGCTTATGTCATTTAGCAATAGTGATGTATTTGAAAGGGGATATCTAGATAATGATGATTTGGAGTTCCAAACAATCCTTATACCAGATATTACTGAGCTTACAATCGCTACTTCATTTGTTGGTTACTCAACCTGGGACGAAATGGAGGAGGCTTATAATAAAGCCCCAGACAATCCAGTATATGTTCCAAAGGATGCTAAGAAAACTTACGAATTCCATTATGTGGATTCTGAGGGCAGGGATGTAAACGTAACCGGTACACTAGTTAGTGAAAGTGAACTTGAAGGAAGTGTATTGAAAGAGCTTATACCTGGTGAAGCGGATGTTGTTGAAGAATCTTTTGACGGTGCAAGAGAATTTGAGGATCTCTTAAACGAAAGTAAAGTGGTTTCATTCTCTGATTTTTCTATGAGAACCTCTAATTTAATAAAAGAGGAAGAAAACGAAGATCCTGCACAAGCAGAAGAAAAACCAGCAGAACAGACAGAAGAAACCCCAACTGAAGATGAAAACAAGGAACTTGAAGGATATGAGGCTGAACTTGATGATGTAATCAATTCTGGAGTTGGCTTAAAGAAAACAACATATTCTAGAATTCCAATTGTTTCTTATGCGGTAAATACAATCAGTTTTGTAGATCCTAATATCAATGAATCCCCTGGGGAATTTTCATACTTCTTAGTTGGTGATCAAAGTGTAGATCCCAAACCAAACCAACCTATTTTGGTAGAGTCTGCTTCTGATGATCTAATCGGAGAACCAAGATTCGGTTTGAAAAAATACGTACCACCCACTGAGGAAGATGATGAAGGTACTATTGTAGAACCAGACGAGGAAGTAATTGATATAGAAGATGTTGATAAAAAGAGAACTAAAATTTCTACAGATCGTGCTGATGTGCAGATAAAAAGTGGTTCTAGATCACTCTCTATTAAAGATCGTGATATAGAAGGTGGAATAAGTATCCTTGCCGAGTTTGGGACTGATGACCTTAAGAGAAAGCTTAATATCGAAGACTGGGAAGAAATTTCTAGCGTCAAGGTTAGAGAAAATAGTGATGGTGAGCCAATCAAAGTAGTACTTAAGAATAGGTTTGCAAAAATGGGTGATAGAAGAAGGGTTCTTAGAAAAGGAGAACAAGGATTCAACACTGCACTGAAATTTGCTAACTCAGTTGAGGATGGTATATCTTTCTCTGGATAAAAAAACGTCAATTTTTCTGAGAAAGAAAATCGATATATAAAGTTAAATAATAGTAAAGTCAAGAAATGAACGAGTCTTTATTGAATGAAAACCTCCTTTTTATTCTTGAAAAACAAGATAATAATCTTGATGTTTCAAAGGATGGTGCTGAAAATGGCTATGTACTGAAAGGTATAGCAGCTCAATTTGGCAAGGAGAACAATAACAATAGAATATACGAGGAAGGTGAATACCTGCCTCACCTTGAATATCTAAAGGATAAGATAGGACAGAAGAGATTGGTTGGTGAATTAGATCACCCCGAAAAATTCGATGTCTCTCTTAAAAACATTTCTCACGTTGTTGAGGATCTAGTTTATGATAAAGACGGAAGAGTATTAAACATTAAAGTTCGTTTGCTTGACACTCCAGCAGGACAAATTGCTAAAAAGCTTGTTGATGCTGGTATACCTCTTTCTATTTCATCTAGAGCAGCTGGAAATGTTGGTCCGGATAAGAAAGTCCAGATCAAAAAAATCTTTACATATGATCTAGTAGCTGATCCTGGTTTTCAGGACGCACAGCTCGAGAGGGTTTACGAAAGCGCTGGTTTTGATGCTTTTGAATTTGAAGAAAGATCAAAAAAGTCTGTAGTAAACAACTTAGAGTGTGTAAACGAATCGCTAGGGCTAGAAAATGAATCTAGTATAAAGATATATAAAGTTGAAAATAGCGAAGAATTCGAAAAAATCCTTAATCAAGACAAAAATAAATCCAACATTATGGAGGCCAACAAAGAATATGTTACTGCTGACGAGCTTAACAAGTATTCTATCTTTTTGAAAAATAAGATGGATGAGCTGGAAACGCAGATTTCTGAAATGAAACAACAAGAAGCTCAGGTATCTGAGAGTGAAACTGACAGTGTAGACTGTAAAGCTCTGGAAGAAAGAGTTGCTAAACTTGAAAAGTATTCAGAATATCTTGCTGAAAACCTAGAGAGTGCTATTAAGTACGGTGAGTACCTAGCAGAAAATCTAGATAGCAGCATTACTTATTCGAAGTATTTAGCTGAAAACCTAGATAAGACTATTTCTTATTCTAAGTATTTGGCTGAAAATGTTGATAAGGGTATTTCATATTCAGAGTACGTGGCTGAAAATGTTGATAAGGCAATCGATTATTCTAAGTATCTTGCTGAAAAGCTAGATGATGGAATTCAATACACAGAGTATGTTGCTGAGAATCTTGATAAGAACATCGCTTATTCAGAATATCTAGCAGAGAATGTTGATAAGAACATTGCTTACTCTGAATATTTGGCTGAGAATCTTGATAAAGGAATTTCTTATTCTGAATACCTTGCAGAAAACCTTGATAAAGGTATTGCTTATTCTGAGTACATCGCAGAAAAGCTTGATCAAGGTATCAACTATACAGAGTACCTTGCAGAAAACCTAAACAAAGGAATTGCTTACTCTGACTATTTGGCTGAAAAGCTAAATGGAAACATAGCTCAAACTGAAGCTATTCACGAAAGTGCTAAAACTCAAGTTTCTCCTTCTCTAAATGAGAACGCAAGAGAAACTGCTGAAAGCGCTTCACAAACTGAATTGGTCGAATCAGGATTTGCTGGAGATTACGAAAATCTCGGAAGCAAGATTGATTCTCTAATTGAATCGGTCAAGACACAAAAGACTGAGGAAAACATAAACGAGGCTAATACGAAAGTACAGCCAACTGCTCAAACACAAAAAGCAGATGAGGCAATCAACGAAGCCGAAGAAACTGTGGTAGAATCATCAGGTCACAAATTTATTGATGAAATGCCAGAAGATTATGCTCCGATTTGGGAGTCACTAAATGAAAGTCAAAAGCAATCAATCATTGCACAATCAGCTTTCTATAATTTAGAGACAAACTATCAGATCAAGAATTTCTGGTCAACTCGTCAGCTTGGTGCTAAGCCAGTAGGTTTACAGAAACTTCAAGAAAGCCAAGAAACACCAGAGCCTAAGACGGCTTCAAACCCCCAGGGGTACTCAAATGATTACCTTAATTGGGTCGCTAAGTCGCTCGAAGGTAAGTTTTAAAATCTAAAAAATATCTAAAAAAGATGAAACTAATCAACGAAGCAGAAATCTTCGAAACCTGGTCTCCTATCATCGAGCAGAAGGCTGGAATTCAAGATGCTGAGAAAAAGGGATGGTTGAGCAAGTACTGCCACTACCATTCATTAAACGAGTCTGCTGGAGCTTACCAGTCTCTAGCAACTGTAAACGGTATGGGTGCCGTACAACCACCCGCATACCCAGGTGGGTATAACTCAACTGGTGCAGCAGTAGGTACGCAAGCTAACTCAGCTTTCTATAACTCTGCTAACCAAGGTTCAGGAGATAAGTTTCCTTCACTTCTTCCTTTGGCAATTCAGGTTGCTGCGAAGACTGTTGGATTCGATATCGTTCCTGTAATTCCTATGTCAGGTCCTACTGGCGTACTTTCTTACCTAGATTACGTATACTCAGGTGGTAAAATCAGCCCTAACGCTGCTGGTTCTACTGCTGCAGATGCTCTTGCAACTGCTCCATCGATGATCAAAGTACAGATCACTTCTTACACCGCAGGATATCCTGATAGTTTTGCAGTAGGTACTACTTACTACATCACTAAGGCTACTTCAGCTGGTGCTTACATCACCACTGAATTCGTTGGTCTATCAAGAATTGATGGTTACCCAATCTTCAGAATCACAGGCCTAACCGCAGGTGAAACTGTCTCTGACGTTCTTGATGGTGGTGCAGCTAAAGTTGGTACTACAGTAAACGGTACTGAAGCTGGTACTACAACTGCAAGAGCAGAATTGGTTAAAGCTCTTGAGGATCACATCCAAGGATTCTCTGGTGCTGGTTTCAACAACGACCAAGACTGGCAAGGACCATTCGTAGATGGTACTAAGACTTACAACCCAATGCTAAGAGGTGTTGGTGAGAGCACTTACTACCAATCAATGGGTCTTTCAACGTTCACTAAGTTCGTTGAAGCTGATACTTTCCAAGTAGCTGCTTCAGTAACTACTGAGCAAATCCAAGACTTGAACAAGCAGTTTGGTATCGACGTTATCTCAATGATCGAAAATGCATTGGTTAATGAAGTATCACAAGCTATTAACAAGCACATCCTTTCTAGAGCATTCGCACTTGGTTGGTCTAACCACAGCGAGTTCTTAACTACAGAAGGTCAGAACTTGAACCTAAACCTCGTTATCGGTGGTACTGCAGGTTCTTACACTATTCCTTCTTACGTAGGTAAGTCTGACTCGGGTATCGCTATTGCTTCTGTTGCAGGCCCTGCATCAGGAACTTACGAGAACTTGTCAACTCTACAGAGAAGACTATTCTCTAGAATCTTAGCTTCTGCTAACGTAGTAGCTAACAGAGGAAGAAGAGGTCCTGCTAACTTCATCGTTACTAACGCTAACGTTGCAAGTGCATTGCAAGACATCTCTCAGTTCACTTTTGCTCCTTTCTCTAACACTCTTACTCAAAACAACGGAACACTTTACCCAGTAGGTTCGCTTGCAGGTATGACCGTTTATGTTGATCAGAACATGAAGTTCGGTGATAACAGAGTACTAGTTGGAAGAAAAGGTGGTGACGACGAACCAGGACTTAAGTTCATGCCTTACATGATGGCTGAGTCTATCCAAACAATCTCTGAAGGTACAATGTCACCTAAGATTGCGGTTAAATCTCGTTACGCTCTAGTAGAAGCTGGTTTCCACCCAGAAACTATGTACTTCTGTTTCCACGTGAACGTTCCTGCTGGAGGTCTATCCTAATCAGTAGTTAGTACACACTAATACTAAACCCCAGGTTTTTGCCTGGGGTTTTTTTATTGCCAGGGGATATATAGTATAAATGTGGTCGTTGCATAATGAGTAGAATTAAATCACATAAGCAATTTTTAATAGAGAGAGATCTTTCACAAGAGGTTGATCAGGTTATTCTTGCTGAGATGTTCTTAGAATATTACAATATTAATGAGGGTAAGGCTTTGGATACCCTCAAAAATAGTGTATCTAAAGCTCTATTAGGACCTTTCTCAAGATTGTCTGTTATTGATACAATTAGGAAGGGAAATTTAGATATTCAAAAAGAAATCATAACTAAGCAATATGATGTTGAGGATGAAGTTCTTGATCTAGAAGGTAAAATAGATGACCTAAGGAGCAAAGGAGCTTCAAGAAATGATATTGCTAGAATACGTACCCAAATCGAGAGGAAGAACAAGGAATTCCGATCTTTCGTTAAGATGAAAAGGGAACAGATGAATAAAGGAATGAAACTCCTGGAAAAAACCGTTGGTAAAAATCCTAGAAGAAAGGAATATTACGAGGCAGGTTTTATCGATGATAAGTATGACCTTGCTAAATTTGAATATGAGTTAGCTCAAAAGAAATCCAGTGACCAAGATAGTATTAAAAAGCTTAAATCCGATTTAGATTCAGCTTCAAAGAAAGCCGAATCTTTTGTCTCTAAAACAAAGGATTCCTCCAAGAGGGAAGCAACTATAAAGGATTCTGATCTTGGAGATCTTGCAAAGATTAGAAAAAATGTTGGATCTAAGGACCTTAATGTCGTTGTTTCCTTGAGAGAGAAATCAAGGGAAAAGATAAAGGATTTAAAATCTAGCATGCAAAAGGTACTTTCGGATCTTAAGTCTTTTATGTCGAAGTCTCCTTCCTACGATGAGGTTCAGAAGTCTGGAAAAATATCTAAGGGAATTAAAGATCTAGAGGAAAGTGCTAACGAGCTAGACTCTTTGGAAAATTTAGCATCTATTTATAGCAATGTAATTAGTAATAAGGGAAAGGATCTTTCCAATGAATCTTCTTTGACCTCCCTTTTTTCTAAAATTAATAATGCAATTAATGACGGAAACGATGCAGGGTCTGGAATAACCAAGGAGGTAATTGATCTTAAATCTGATATAACCCTTAAAAAGGTTGGTAATCTAATAAAAAAATTAGCCTAACATGTTGTTAAGTTTTAAACAGTGGGAATCACAAAACATAAATGAGAAAGACGGTGGTCTAGATAAGATCATGAATTGGCTTAGCTCCAACTTTGGTGGCACTATTTCTAAGATTGATTCATTACTTTCCGATATTAATTCTATTGAAACCAAGTATTCAAAAGAATGGAATGATATACAAACTGATATAGATGCTTTGGAGGTTAAAAAAGCACAAACCAAAAGTGATCCTGCTGAAGCTAAAAAATTGGAAAGAATGATAGATAGGAATCAAAAACTCCTTTCAGCTTTAGGTAAAAAGAGAAAAGCTGATATTGATAAGATTGATTCCAAGGTTGAAAAACTTACCAAAGGAAAGCAAAGACTTATCTCCTACTGGAATTTGAAAAAATCTGAGCTCGAAGCTGATCTAGCCGAAAAACTTTATAAAATGGCAAAAGACCTTACAGACGAGTCGATAGCTGACGATCTCTATGATAAGTATAAAAAAGCAGCCTTAGATGCTAAAAAGAAAGACGAAAGATTTAGAGAGAAGTTTGGAAAGCTTGACCTTGCAAAACCTTCTACCCTAAAGTCTGATGTGGAGGCTAGAGCTATTTCTGGTGCTAATTTTTCAATGGATCCTATATTTTCTATGAATGCACCTCAATTTACTAAATTTGTACAGGATCTGGAAAAAAGTCAAGTTGGTGCATTAATAAAAGCTATGCAATCTGAAAGAAATGAGAGGTATGCTACTCTAGATACTGAAAGGGATAGATTGGAAGCTCAAGCTAAAAAGAAAGGTTTATCTGCAGAGAGCGTTAAAAAAGATATGTCAGATTTAAGAGAAACCCTTATGAGACAGATAAGAGACCTAAGAACCAAAATAACAATTGCAAGAAGATATGCCTAAACACATTAAGAAGCTTGACGAATTCCCAATTTTTGAGGGGGTTAATGAGGATCTGGTTAAGGCCAAAGCAGATGTTAATGCTAAGCAAGCTGAGATAGCTGAGGAAATAGCTAAACAGAAGGAAACCACAGACCTTAAGGAAAAAGCAGCAAGCATAAGAAACCAATCAAGATTGGTGGGTCAAATGCCAGCACTTTTAAATGCTTTAGCTAATGCAATGGATGCAAAAGCTGATTCAGGAGATACAACAAATATTTACTAAAAGATGTCAAACAATTATCTTAGAAATAACCCGGTAGCTAACCAATTGTCCATAGATGCTTTTAAGCTCTATGAGAATAAAGATGTTGACGATGCTTTAAGAATATCAATCGACACGCTTTTAGCAGCATGTAAGAAGATTATATTCGATTTTGCTTCGGATCGAAATAGGACCTACGAGTCTTTTGCAAAAAAGATAGAATCCATTGGCGATACTTCTACTGTTAAGGGCTTGATTGCAAATATCAAGGATGTTTGTGAGGATACTGAATTACATGATTCTGTTCTTGCACCACTCAAAAAAGCTTACCTTGACTCTATCGATATGATAGGTGATGCAGTAAAGAGAATGATAGAGCTAGATCCTTCTCTTGAATCAAAAGCTATCCAAAATTTTAAATCTGCTGGTAAAAAACTTGTTGAGAGTGTAAAAAGAACAGCGGACGAGTATCAGGAAAAGCTAAACGAGTCTAGTGAAATAGGGGTACCTGGTAGAGTTCATCGGTTAAAGAAAATATTGATTAACCACATTGTTGATTCTAAAGGAAAGGATGCAAAATCTGGATATGGGAGAGATTGGCAAAGGTTGTTTACGACACTTGCACAAAAACTTTCTTCAATAAATAGCGATAAAGCTACTTTCTCTGATAACGATAGAAAAAACCTTGCAGAGCTTGAAAAAAAAGCTGATAATCTATCCCAGGAGTATGCTCAGTATAAAGTAAGAGCCGTAGAATCCTTGATGGGTAAACTGATGAAGGATGAAGATTTGGAATCTAAATTTGGCGACTTCTTTGAGATTATGACCAATGCTTTGGATAAAGTAACGAAAGCAAATACCGAGGAAGGACTTATAGAGGTCAAAGTAAGGGAGGATTTGGATGACAAGGAAACGAAAATGAATGATAGAGTGTTTCCACTAAAAATCGGTGACAAGGATAATGACACTAAGTTAAAGGGGTCAGGTCTTATTTCTTCTATCCAAAAAGCCCTTATCGATGCTTTTGTACCTATTAAGAATTTAATGGATCCTAGAGGTGGTGCTAATGGTAAGTATGAATCCGCTACAGAAGTTGCTGTGAAATCAATACAATCTACATTAGGAAATAAGGATGTGAATGGTAAGCTGGATAAACCTTTGCTTGATATAATTTTAAAGTTAGATCAGGTATCTAAAGAAAACAAAGAGGCCATTAAGGATTCTATTAGTCAACTAAGGGGATCTTATTCTTCGGTTAGAGAATCTAGTAATGCATTATCAGCTGCTGACTTTATGAGATTAATGGAGGCTATGACTTACATAGATCCAAACGAGATTGAGGTAAATATCAAAAATTATAGTCAGGAATTGGACGAGGATAACGATTCTGTATCAGAACCTACGACTTCCGATTACTCATTAGCAGAATCTCTAGCTAAACTTTTAAGGACCAAAGACTATAATAAGAATGCTGAAGCCGAAGATTTCCTGAAGGAAGACGGAACTCTGAAGGGATCTTGTCCCCATGATTATGTTGATTGTTGGACAAAGGCTGTTTCTGGAGATAAACCAGTTTCTTTTTTTGTAATGGTTGACGATAATGATAATTGCTCGCTTTTCCCAACAAAGAGGATTTCTGGTAGTGTAAACAAGCCTTGTAATTGGAAAAGATATAAAGCCATTACTGGTGATGATATTGATGATGTCCACAAATTTGGAAATTGGTACACTTCATATTGGAAAAATTTCGGCGGTGTTGGTTCAGATATAAAGGCTAAAGTTTTGGACGAAGTAATGTCGTCCAATTGTAAATTGGCAAAAGAGGAAGGATTGAACGATGTTGCTTCTATCTACGAAGAATTGGAAAGTGCATTTATACCCAACAAGGAAGAAGTTTCAGGGGGGTATATTAGGCCAAATTCTATGAGATCTTTGGTATCAAGCATCAAAGGTATGATTGGAAATGATGGTATATCTAATCTTAGTCCTGGGGAACTCAGATCCCTTTATAATACTGTAATTGTTTGTTCACCCTTGATTACTTATAATAGAGAAAAAGATGAATGGGTCCCTGCAATAAAAATGCTATGTAACTCTCTGGATATTACTGAGGATGACCTTGTTTCTGAAATTAGGAAGAATTCTTCTCTTGGAAAAAGAGGTAAAATGTCAACTGAGAAGGTAGCTTTATTCGACACTAATTCTGGTGATAATGAAATTCTTAAGTCTACTATTATCGGGAGCACAGAGGATGCTGAGAAAGTTAATAATATGAAGCAAAGTCTTGGTAAGATTAAACCAATTCTAAAGAGCCTTTCTAAACACTGTAAAAGAATAGGTGTGAATGTAATTGATGACATTACTCCTGATATCTCAGACTCCATGGTCGTTATTACTAAGGAGGGATAATCTAGAAACTTATCCCTTCCTTTTTCCTATAATTCACTGAAATATAACTTGGGTGGATCAAAGTGCTAAATTTTATTTTTTGACCTTTTGTAGTCTGGGTGCTCCCCACGACTCTGGACGTGATTTGAGTAGCAATATTTCCAATCTTAAATCATTACTTTCCTCTTATTTTGATGAAATAATTGTTTATAGCCCTTCATCCCTAAAGGAATGTGAGGGAAGTGAGGATTTCTGTAATGTGCTTGAAGGTGTGTTTCCTCTAAATCCTGGGATAAATGCTAACGGATGTGGTGATTTTAAGTCATTTATTATAAATAAGACCTTGTCTGAGATGTCCGATGGAGATATTCTTTTCTACCATGATTGTAACTTTGAAAAATATCCTCAGTACTGGCAGACTGATTGGGGATTTCTAAGAGATTCGGTAGAGCTTTTGCTGCGTGAAAATAATTCAGATATATTCATTCCTTTTGAAAGCGAAGCCTTTGGTAAAATCCCGAAGGTTAGAATGCATGGAAAGAGATATACAACCGATGCAATTATAAAAGATCCAGTCGAATCTGATATAGTCTCTAGATGTTGGGAGATAGCTTCTAACCGAATGATGATACGGAATAGTCAATTTTCAAGAGATTTCTTTGCTGAATACAAGGAATTGTGTGGGAGAAAAGATTTGCTTATGAAGTACCCAAACCCTAACCCGTATCCACAATTTACACACAGCTGTCCAGAACAGCACGTTCTAAATTGCCTTATTTATAAGTACATCTTAGATGGAAAGTTAGATCCAAGATTTCCAAGATTTTCTTTCCCGAACAGAAAATTTGTCTTAAATTCTGATGTTGAAGTAAGAGTTAACTCTGAATTGTCGAAATATATGCAAACCAAGTCGATAAAAGAGTTTGAAAGAAGAAAAGCATTTAATGGGATCAAAGATCAAGATATTCGAGGGACCAAGGAATTCAGGCAAGACCTTTTTAGCACGTAAATATTCTGAGGTACACAACATTCCGATATTTAAGTTTGATTTTGTTGGTTGGTTCAACAGGCTTTCCTTGGATGACCAATCTCACGAGACACATAGCTTTGCTCTAGGTAAAGAGCTAATGTTATTGCAATTGTGTCGGGACGGGTTACTACCTCCTTTTATATTAGATCGTGGATTTCTAACAGTTCTTACTTGGGGAATACTTTCTGGTCGTATTACCGAAGATGAAGCAATAAATCAATTAAAGATGATTGCTGAAGAGGGATTGCTTAAAGATTGTGAAATCTATTTTGTTACCGGTGATAATCCGAACAAAGAAGATAGAAACAAGGATAACTGGGATTTTCGGGATGGAGATTCAAAGGAACAAGAGATCATGGAAAATCTGAGGGATTATGTTATGAATCAGCCATATAATGTTTATGTCCATCGGATATTCAACAGCTTTAATAATAAAACAGTAAACGACTTAAGACATATCTAAATGTGCGGGATAGTAATCACAAAAACACCAGGTGAAGAAATACTGGATACCATAAAACATCGTGGTATTGAAAAAACCGTTGTTGAAAAAAACGGGCTTAGTATTTGTCACCACAGGCTTCCAATCCAGACAGTTGATGGTGATGATTGGAATCAACCAATAGAGATAGCAGATGGCATCTATTTGCTTTTTAACGGGGAGATTTTTAATTATGACCGTGAAAGATTCGATTCCGACGTAGAATATCTCACTAATATTTTTGGTAGGTATCGAGGTGGGAGCTTTGAAATGTTTTGTTCTTTGTTTATACCAGAAATCCAAACTTGGGATGGATTTTGGGCTATTACAATATATGATGCAAACACTAATGATGTTATTGCTTTTACGGACCCTCTGGGACGTAAATGTCTTTATTATAATTCCCTTGGTGATATTGCTTCAGAGATAAAACCTCTTGTGTATGAAAATTCCCAGATAGATGAGACTTTTATCAGCACGGTAAGAAAATGGGGATATAACACAGATGAAAGGACACCATATAGTGATATTAAAAGAATACTCCCAAATAACATATACAGTTTTAATTTAGATGCACCTGAATTTAAGAATGTGTATAGCACCTATTATAAAGGCTTCGATTTCCCAATCCAGGAATTAGTTGGTAAAAGTTACGAAGAGCATATGGAGTGGCTTTGGTCTAAAATGTTCGAATCTGTGAGAAACCGATTGGTTTCTAAGGATTATCCTATTTCTCTTCTTATTTCCGGGGGACTGGACTCATCTATTATTGCATCAGTTTTGAATGAAATTGGAGTTGATGTTAGATGGTTTAGCATTGAAAATGGTGAAAAAGAGTTTGTAGATATTCTCTCTGAAAGACTTGGTAAGGAGGTTTCCTTTTTGGACTATAACATGGATGAATCTATGAATGAGGAGATTTACAAAAAATGGAACGAATCTCCAATAGACCTTGGATCTGTTATACCCCAGTATCATTTGTTTGATGCTGTTAAGAGGTTTGGGGGTTATAGGATAGTTCTTTCTGGCGATGGTGCGGATGAGCTTTTTGGTGGATATAAAAGAATCCACGAATATGATTCACAAAAGTCGGATGTATTTGATGAGCTAACTTACTATCATTTACCAAGATTGGATAAGATGTCTATGGCTCACACTTTGGAACTTAGGAGTCCTTTTTTGAATTTGGATCTTGTAAGATTTGCTTTGCATTTGCCTAAAGAATGGAGAACTGATAAGAAAATACTTAAGGACACTTTTTCACCACTGCTTCCTGAAGAAATAGTTAACAGAAAAAAAGCTCCTCTTAAAAACCCTAAGATCAAGCAGGATAAAATTGCTTACCGTTATAAGGCAGTGGATCTTTTCTTAAGGAATAGATAAACTAGTCCAAGGAGCGATATATAAAGAAAAAAAGCTCCGAATGGCAAATAATATTAAGTCCTTTGAGGATTTCAAATCAGAATCAGTAAATGAGAATTGGTTCAGTGACGGATTGAGTGGATTACTCGGTTATGCTGGTAATGCTTTCTCTGATGTTCTTAAAGGTAAAGCCTCTGCATACCTTTTAAGCTTTTTTGGAATTGGTGAACAATCTATATTCAGCAAGCTTGTACAAAACTTTGTTGAACAAATACCAGTTGCTGATTTAACTAAAATTATTTTTGCTGGAAAGGCTAATTCAGCCTACCTTGCACCCAAGATGGCGGATGCAACAATTGAATTCCTGACAGAAAAAGGATTGGATGGTATTGCTCAGGATCTTGGTATTGAGCAGGACGGGTGGATTTATAGAACAATCTCTGAAATGCTTGCAAACCAGGCTAGAAGGGAGGACTTTAGAAATTCTTTAGAATCATTCTACTTACAGGCTTTCAATGGATTTGAGGGTGCTGCTGATAAGGATGATTTCATGAAGTCCCTTTCATCTACAGAAGAAAGAACTCTAAAGAGTGGAATTGATAGAGTGATAGATGTTAGAGACAAAGAGGTAGATATGAATAAACCAGCAGGTGATCTAGTATCTGATTTTCTATCTGGTTTAGCCGGAAATGGACAATCCTTACAATCTTTGGGATTAAGCTCAGGAGGAACTATACAATAAAAACTTTAGATCATGAATATAAATGACGTTTCAAAGAGGGAAGTTTTAGACTTCGATCAATTTAAGAAAAAGGTGCACGACGAGACATTTAAGCCTTTTGCTGCCGAAAATCAGGAAGGTGGTGAGGGTAAAACTGGTTTGCACAAAATAAAGAGAGAACCTGCTTATGATTGGGTAGGTTATGCAGATGCAGTATTTAGTCCAGAGAAAGCTGGTATCGAGGTACCTGGATACAATGCTGATGGTGATAGGGAATATACTATAGCAAATGCTGGACCCTCTATAGTTAATGCACCTAATTCATCTATTTCAGGGTTAGGAGAATCCGAAAAAGCTGTAAATGAATCTTTCTCAATAAAGAGATTGGGAGATTTCTAATAATTATCAAATTAACTAATTCTTTAAGACAGGTTTCTAACGAAACTTGTCTTTTTTGTGTACTATAAAAAGAAAAGATTAGAATAGCATAATGAATATCAAACTAGTCCATATACTCACAGAACCCGAAACAAGAAGGGAGCAAGCATCGATAGATTCTTTATCTCCCCTAGGTGAAATGGGATTGACTTACTATCAGCAGGTAAATGAGAGATACAAAGGTGAAGCTTGGAGGGAAGTTCCTGCTCTATCACAATCTCCTGCAACTAATCACGGTCCTGGTCATTACGGTGCCTTCCAGTCTTTCAAAAAAGCAATGCTTGAGAATTTTACCGACGATCTTGATGCTTTGGTTCTTTGTGAATGTGATTGTGTGTTGGAAACTTCCCATGAGGATTTTATGAAAACCCTTGAGAGGGGTATTGAATTTTGCAATGAAAACGATCTTAAATACCTTTCATTGGGATCTAGGTTTGTAAAGGGGGTTTTACAGTCCCCAGAGACTGGCAGTGACCCAAAATTCCCTGAATTTTATATTACAAACAAGGTAATATTGGCACATTGTGTTGTTCTCCCTGCTTTGTCTAGGGATGTCATTTTAGATTGTATCGATAAATTTAGCTGGGATAGCCCAGATATTTGGTTTAATGAGGTACTTTGGAGAAGTGGGCTAAACCAATTCGCAATTGTAAAGGAAAGACTTGCAAGACAACACGAAGGTGTTTCCCTTATTGATAATGTTTGGAAAGAATCTCAATAACTATCTCTTTTCTTTTTGTTCTTTAGAAACTTCTCTTATAAATAATTCCTTAGCTATCTTAAGAATAACTGAATCCTCATTAAAGTCTTCGTAGATCTCCATAATATTGATATCCGGATCTACGTCTTTTTTTATTTCCAACGATTCAATTGCCTCGTGTGCGATGAATTCGTAAGACATTGAAAAATAAGGGTTTCTTAGAGGTATTTTTTTGAGCATTGTTGCATCTGATCCCTTGTTGGTTCTTCCGCATTGCCACCAATATACAAAAACGTTGTCGGTGGACATGTTTCTAAATATTAGGATCCCACAATCTCTATTTTCTTTTGTGGTGAATCTTTCCAAACTAAAAGCCCTAATCCTGTTCTCTAAATTTTTCCAAAGGCTCATTCCCATGTCCGCGTATTTATAGAGAATGTTTAGCGAATTATCAATTATAGACAGAATCTCTTCCACCTCATCATCGCTAAAATCGCATCCTCGGAAATAAGTTATAAGATCGTGGATATTTGAAGGTAGTTCTTCTGATACCTCCTTGAATTCGTTTTCGATCCAAACCTTAACGGAGGTCAATTCTTTGATCATGGAGAAAATTCTCTTGATCGGATAATATATGTCTTCGTCTTCTATGTCTTTATTGACCGTAGATAGGAAGTCTAATAAAATGTATTGTTTGTATTCTTGATCGATTGGATATTCGATGAACCATGTGGGTTTAATGTCTTTCATGGTGGGAAGAATTATGTTTGTTACTCTATATATTAACCCCCCGCCATTCTTCTAGACTTTTAAAGAACACGTTTTGAATCTTGATATATAATACATAAAAAAAGTGGTTTCCCAATGCCAAGAATAGACGATTATATTTCTTTTAGTTCTAATAAGAAAAACAATATTTCCAACGAGTTTTCATTTTCAGCTGAACTCGGGTTACTTGATGTCCAGGTAGTTAATAGGCCACCTGAAATTAGTGATGTTGATTCTCTTGAGTGTGAGATTGAATACAAAGCTGGAATAGAGAGGAAAAAAGGGGGAATCCAAGATATTAGCTTTTTTGTAGAAAGTATTGAACTCGAAATTAAGGTTGATGATTACCCTAACGAACAAAAAGAATTTGAGTTTGATATTGTCCCCGATGCAACTATCCCTATTCCTTCCGTGGTAATTCAGAAGGGAACAAGGTTAGTTCCAACAGATCCAACTTTTCTAAGGATTGATATGAGAAAATCAATGAATCCGAAGGACTTTAAAGTGCAAATCCTTTTTGGAACAAATGAATAAAGCCTTAAGTTTTAAACTATTTGGTAAACTCCACGAGTCTAAGTCCGTATCCAAAAGTGACATTGGTTTGATAGGACCTAACCTTAATGGAGAGATCAAATTAAAATTAGAGAATCCTGGACTAGTCCTAAAAAGGGTCGAGGAGGGAGATGACTATGTTTTCAGCATTGGAGAAAAGTCCTGCTCTATTCCAAAAAAGTACGTGGGTCTTAGTACCCAACCTGGTTTTGAAGTTGTTACTTTTGATACCAATATGAATTGGTTTAAGGATGAGAAAAACAGAAATGCCTTTGACGATATAGTGGAAGAATTCGTTTCGTCGAAATTTTCAAAAATGGGAAAATCTTTTAATAAGATTGAGGAGGATGCAAACGTTATCTTAGACATGCTAGGAATAGAAGATGATATTAAATCATGTAATCATTCTTCTGATTTATCTTTGGATGCAGAGATCTCGAACGGTATGGAAATAGAGCTGGTTAAAGAAAATCACGATGACCTCTTTAAGAAGATATTCATTTATAGAGATTCTGATGCAATACATCCATTCCTTGCAATTAAAAGGAACGGGAATAGGTTCAGCTGTGAATACCGTACACCACGGGGAATGTTTGAGTGTAAACACGATTCAATTGCTGAAATGCTAGAGAATCCCGTTGATAAATATCTTCTTACTGTATGCACTGGAAGTGAAACAGAGGGTTCGCAAAGGGAACTAGTCGATCATCTAATGAAGCTTTTTAAATATCATTCTTGGTCTAATCCGGACCAAAAAAATCCTAAAAGTATCCAGGAGAGAAAAGAGATAAAAAGGGTAATGAGTATTTTAAAAAATTCAATACCCGACGATCACATCGAGGAAATGTACTCTGATGCTAGATCAAAATTTCTATCGAAAGGATAAAAAGCGGAACACTTTACAACATTCACCATATAATTCTTAAATCCAGCAATGCTGTCCGGTGAATTGTTATTTTGCATATCTCTTCGAGTTCCAATTAAACTCTTAACATTTGAAGAAAAATGGGATGGCTGAGTCGAATATTCAAGAAAAAGAAAATGGATCTTAAGGAAAAAACTTTAACAGAATTAAAGGAAGAATTATCCCAGGTTGACTTCCAGTGGATTAAAGGGGATAAGATGGGTAACGTTGAGAAGTTCAACGGGGTTACTCAGGACGAAGCTACTGGAATGACTTTTGTACAGTTTATTGGTGGTGGAAGGATTAACATTGAGCTTTTGGAGGAGTATTTAGAAACATTCCCTGCTTCTAAGGTTGATTATAATAATACCTCTGGCAATATTGATTTGACTCAACCGGATGTTCAGATGCAAAAGCAACAGGTTATTCAGGAGCCCACCGTTTCTAAGCCTGTTAGAAATACTGTTTCTGCCATTGAGCTTGAAGAATCACCGATATATAAACTATTGAAACAGCAGAATGAAAATTGGGTGAATGTGAACATTACTCTTAAGTTAAATCTGCCTTCAAAAAATTTATACAATGTTTTAATTAGCTCCTTTGATGGTGCTAATGAGGAGATAATTAATTATGTGACCGAAGGAGTTGATATTGATGATATTAGAGGTGCTTTGGCAGAATCGATTACTTCTTATTATGGTGGAACTCAAAAATCAACTAGCCAAAGGATAAAGAAAAAGCAAGAAACCAAAACGGCGGAAGAAGATGACGAATAAAATACTTTTTGAAACTAAGGGATTAAACCTTGTTGAGAGAGACGGTAGGGTTGGAGTAGTTCCAACTTTTATGAATGTTGTAGTAATGCCATTCGTTTCTGATGAACAAGGACTTCCTCTTGCTATTGGTGTCCTAAAGGAATCAAATCCCTTTAGAGAAGGTGGAATGACAGTTTCACTTATAACTGGCACAAGTGATGATGAGGATCCAGATCTTTTGACCACAGCAAAGAGAGAATTGCTAGAAGAGAGTGGATTTGATGCACCAGAAAATGATAGGTGGTATTATTTGGGGTCAGTTACCTCCTCAAAGTTTGTAGACCATGAGCAGCCCTGCTTTGCTGTTGACGTAACAGGATTGCAAAAGGGAGAGGCTTTGACAGATGGAACAAAGGAGGAGCAAGAAATGGAATTTAAATTTATTCCAGCTAACGATGTTGTTAAAGCTAAAGATATCTTCATTCCTGGGCTTTTCCTTAAATTGTTCAAGTATGTTTTGGGAATTGACATACAAGGTTCCTCTCAAACTCCCGATGATGAAGTTTTTAAATTTTCTGCAGAATGAGTCAATCAAGAAGACAAAGAAGACAAATGGCTAAACAGTTTGGCCTTTTAGGTAAAAAGGAATCTTTTTCTGATATGAGAGAAAGGATCAGGAGAGCACAACAGATGGGTAAACAAATACATCTGAAAAACCTTGAAAATAATCGCAATAACCAAATCGAGGCTGATTTGGATAAAGAAAGGAAGTCCCAAGATTCTTTAATCAAAGAGGTTGTTAATAGAGAAGATCGGGAGGAATCCGATATTCAATTAAATCCCGGGTCCTTTGACTTTTTAAATGATGTTAAAGATGGTCCGCAGGCTGCTAGTGAAAATGTGAGTGAGGATAATGCCTAAAGAAATTCCAAATACAACATTTTTACTTACCTCTCGGTCTTTAAAAGAGGCCAAAAGAAAATATTGCTCCGGTAAAACTTATTACATAGTTGATATAGGTAAAATAATTAGGGAGCTCGGATATGACATGGATGAATTAACACCAGAGTCAGAATTCGTCATCAATTACGCTGTTCAGAAGAAAATTACACAAGGAATATATAGTACAAGATGCAATGACATCTTGGTGGTTTACAAAAACATCTCACAGAGATTCGCAGAAAATTTAGAACATTTTCTAGCTGAGGACATGGAGGAGGAGTTTGAGTTTACCATCACGGTTGAATAAAAAAATCTTGACTATATAAATGTCAACTTCCAATAACAGGAACTCACAAACTGGATCTGTCTCTCAAACCGAAGGGTTTTCTAATAGGGTGTTAGGATTTGATTATGGAGCAACTAATGCTGCCAATAGTTCAATCTACGGATCAAAAGAAGCTCAGAGAGATGCTGCCTCATCACAGTTAACTGGCAGGATGTCCAATCTGGGATCTGTGAATCCCAACAAGGGTCCAACTGCAAGGACTCTTTTTTATAACGGGGGTTTCTATAGCTCAGATAATGCCAAATACGGGCAGTTTCTGCTTTATTCGTTTGGTAATAACCAAAATGACTTCATTCAGGAATACTACAAATCAGAAAACCGGGATTTCAACTCCAGGATTTCTTCTGTTTTAAGTGTTACTGGGAGAGGCGGTAGCAAGAACCCGTCTGCTGGCCAATTGGTAAATATTACCCAGACTACCCTTAACCAAATAGACTCAAACCCTGAAACAAGTGAGGAAAGGGAAAGCTTAAGTACAAGGGGTAATAAGTCTTTGATTGTTGGTGGCGCTTCCGCTCCTTATTATTGGAAGGATTTCCTTTATTGTAAATATTACGGATCAATCCCTAATAATTATATGATTACCCTTAGAAGATTCCCAGCTCCGATGAGGGATAATCTTTCTATTCCAGATCAGCTCTTAGCAAGTGATCTTTATGGCAAGCAGGGAGCAGGAAGACCTGTTGCCCAAGCGGTAACGTGGTGGGGCGGTGACACAAACAATTCATTAAAAGACGTTATTGGATTTCAAGCCGGACTAAAATGGGATCCAAAAACACAGGATGATGTTAAGTACCAAAAAGGATTTGATCAAGGATTTTTCAAAAGTGTTCTTGGTCGAGCTTTTGCTGGTGCAGCTGCTGGTGCTGGAGCAGGTGACCTTTTAGCCAGAGCTGGTGATGTTGCCAACTTAGCTGTTGCAGCTACCGACGGAGGTAGAGATGAGGTCACTATACCTAAGATTAACTTTGCGTTGCGTGATAAGATGCTGACCGAGGGAGGTCCACTATCGGATTTTATATTTGTTTCTGTAGATACCGTCGATAAAACCTGGGTTAGAGATAGAGGTTTAACTTTCTCAGAAGAACCCTTCCAGCTTGATTTTCATTATGAGCTTACCTCAGTTGGTGAGGTAAACACTAAAGCTGCAATGATCGATATATTAGGTAATTTGCTTGCTATTGGTACCAATTATGGAAATTTTTTAACCCCAGATATTAGATACGATAATACCTTCCCTGCTATCGGATTTCCTGGTGGTGAGGAGGGTCTCAAAGCATTTTATTCAGATCCTATTGGCTGGACAAAAACTGCAATTAAATTTTTGGCCAATCCTGATGCTGAAACCATGAACGATCCACAGGCTCAGGCTTTTAAAGAGTCTGCTGCCACTGTTGAAAAATCAATAGCTGAGCTACAAAGTGTGATTAAGCAGCTTGATAGCAACGATTTAGCTGAGCTCATTGAAAAAGATGCAGCTATCGGTAATATTCTTGCTTTCGCATTGGCTGATGACTTTATACAAAATATACAGTTGCCTGTTGCTATCCAAACCGGAGCACCTACTGGAGAATGGCACTTAGTAGTTGGCAATCCCATGAACCCAATAGCTATGATTGGTAATGTTATTTGTGAAGGTGTAGATATCCAATTTAGTGAAGTTTTAGGCCCTGATGATTTTCCAACAGAACTTGTTGCTACTTTTACATTAAGACACGGTAGGAATAGAGAAAGAGGTGAGATTGAAAGCATGTTCAATAGAGGTGATGGAAGGCTTTATCAGAGCACAATTCCGACATATGCTAGTAATCAATCTAGCTTTAACCAAGGTCTCTCCGATGGATCTACTGTTAGTACTTTCAGAGGAGGAACAATTACTACAGATTCACCAAACGATATTTCAACTAGGAACGGAGGAACCCCTCAGTAAAAAACAATATTTAGCATATGTTGCAGATTGATATACTTAATAAAAATAAAGGTCTTTTCAATCCAGATTCTGAACAACTTCAAAGAAATTATGGAATTTGGGATTTAACAAGATCTAGTATAACTTATGCTGGAGTAGACGTAAGGTTTAAGAAATATGTGGTTATTAAGAGTGACGACCAGATGAGGCCTGATTTGTTAGCTTATAGATCTTTTGGTGACATGAACTATACAGGTAGTTTGTTAAAAATTAATTCGGTGTCAAACCCTTTTGCTGTTGGTGAGGGAGATGTTTTTGCTATTCCAACCCCTAAATCTGTGGAAGGGATGTTTTCTAATAAGAAAACTCTTAAAGATGAGTCAAATAAGAATCCAAATTCACAGTTTAGAGACTCTCAGGAGCAAAGAAAATTCAAAGTAAGTGATTCTAGAAAAGAATTTCTTGCCAAAAGGAAAAATCCTACACCTCAGATACTTCCTCCTAATGTTTTGCAAGATGGCGAAAGACAAACTGTAAGGACAAATGCTGTTATCGGGCTTGCTCCTGATGTAAGCAATGCTTCTCCAAATCCTAATGCTAATGTTTAAAACTAATGGCATCAGATCAGATTGTAATAAATAATTTTTCAAAAACAAGTATCAGACTTGATGAGCTTGTTGTTCCTAATAGATCTGGGCAAGAAATACCAAACCAACCTTTATTTAGCGATGCCGACGATAAATCTTGGGGAGCTTATAGACCTGTTGTTTTTATCAATGGGTATTATGTTGATCAGTATATGGACCATTTTGAGTTCGTTCAAGGGGATTTCCTTCCAACTATAAGGGTTACATTTACTATGGGAGATCCACTTTTTATAAGTGTCAACTATCCAAAAGATGGTGATATAATTTCTATGTACATACGGTCTAGAGAGGATATCTATAAGCCAATAAGGATGGATTTCAATGTGCTGAGTGTAAGATCCTCGCAATCTCAAGATCCCGATGGGTCCAAGATAAGGTTTACTATTCTGGGGGAAACTAGAATTCCTGGCTTATATTCTGAGGTTTCTAGGGCACTTAGAAATATGACCTCCTATGATGCTCTTTTTGAAATCTCTCAGGCTTTAAATCTTGGATTTTCTTCTAATGATGATGGTTTGGATGACACCATGACTTGGATTTGTCCTAATTTTTCTCTTTACCAATTTATCCATGAGATATGTGAAAGAGCTTATAAAAATGACGAGAGCTTCTACAAGGTTTGGATAGACCCCTATTATAATCTAACATTTGTAAATCTGAATAACCAATTGACGGCGGATGACTATATACAACAAGTGAAGGTTGTTCGTGGAGATCCTGATTCTACAAATGATACTTTTTTACCCGGGACAAATCTTGATATGCAAGAAATGCCTTTAGCTTTCACAAACCAAAAAGGATCAGGAGATCTTCCATTTTATATTACCAATTTTACCATGCTTTCGAAGGCTGGAAATACGAATAACAAATACGGATACATTCAGGAGGTTCAGTTTTATGACGATGGTTTGCAGGTTGAAAATGGGAATTTTACTGAGAAGTATATTAAGTACACAATAGAGGCCACTACAACTGAAAACATCGGTGAAAATCAAGTTTTACAAAAAGGTAGACCAAAAGAAGATGAATACAAACTTGAGGTCAGAAAAGCTTGGTATGGATCTCTCAATAACAGCCCTGGTGGCGGAGGTGTACATGATAACTTTATTCAAGCCTTAATTCAAAATGAATTTAATAAAGGCGACCTTGAAAAGTTTACACTCAAACTGGAATTGAGTGGATATTATGCAGGCATTTACCGTGGACAAGCAGCCCCTGTTTTAATCTATGCTAATAAGCAGGGAAAGAGGAAAGAAAACACCGGGGTATCAAGTGATCAGAAACCCCAAGATGATGTAAACCCGGTTTTAGATCAATTTCTATCCGGTATTTACATCATTAGCTCAATTGAGGTTAAGTATGATACCTTTAGAGGTATGTACCAGGTAGTTTATCTCAATAAAAGAGAATGGACTCTCAATAGTGCTGGTCCTTTCCCTAAATCTTTCCCAATAAATCTCCTAACCGGATAAATATAAGAAAATAATAAGCCCATATGGGAATTAGAGCTACAGATAAAAATAGGAATCTATTCCTCAAAGGATTTAAACTGTCCGATTCTGGAATGAACGAGGATCCAACTTACCTTGGATTTAAAATAGTTTTTGATCCAGGAATATTGCCTATTAACCCTGAATACGGATGGGCTCCAAGTCCTTTGTTGAGAGCACAAAATTACACTGAAGGGAATGGGGCTTCTTTTGCTTCATCTCTAGGAAATCCCTTTGGTCAACCTCAGTATGAAAGGAGACAGAGTGATGTAATCTATTATTCTGCTTATAACTATTTACTGGAAAGGGAAGCAAATTTCCCAGGACAAAACACTCAAAGGAGAGCTCAAGCTCTAAGACAGTTCCAGAAGCTTTTACAGGAGATAAACACCAATTCCCCTTGGTTTTTCCAATCTATTGATGGACTTGACCAGCTTGGTAAAATTGTTAATCGAGGCGGATGGCAAAACGAGGACGGAATGGATAATTTCAATCCTCAAAGAACTTCAGGAAGCACATTAACTGTAAATTGTTTGGAATCATTAAACCTCCGTATTTCTGCTTTAGCAGATCTGTATAATCAAGCTACCTTTGATTATGACAACATGAGGTATTTAGTCCCTAGAAATCTTAGAAAATTCACTATGTGGATCTTTGTTACAGAGATAAGGAATTTTTTTAAGACTAGTAGACTCACAGCATCGAGCACAGCATTGACAGCGTTGGATGATTTATCTTCTCTGTTGACCACAAATAGAAACCCAGGATCTTCTGTTGTTGACCAGGGAAATGGGCAATATAGTGTGGGCGGATTTAATATGGGTTCTGAAAACCCAAGCCCTGGTGGAGGTGGAATTGGAGGAGCGTTTAAGTCCTTTGTAAATAATGTATTTCAGGGATCTGGACTACAAAACGATGTTCAGGCTTTTACTAACCAACAAGACCAAAGCGGTATTAAACCCGTTATGATTTATGAGTGCCAGCAGTGCGAATTTGATTTTACTGAAAGTACACCAATTAAATCGACCATTGATATGGGATCAAGTACAGCAGATCCTGAAAAAAATGCTTTTAGAATTCACGTAGGTAAAGTCAGAACTAAAAACCAATATCCAAATATTAGGCAAGATAAGAAGCCTTTGGTATTAGCAGACGGATGGGATCAAAATAGATCAAGTTACCAATTTTTAGGTGATGATACACTTTCACTAGAAAATCTATTAGGTCTGGGGCAGCAAGCTTTAACCAACGTGGTTTCTAACGCAGTATCGGATTTAGTGAACGAGGGTATTAATCAATTCATTGATCCAGCATTAAGTGGAATAGATCAATCATTGCTTGGGAATATTTATTCCTTCAATCCTTCTCAGTTGACTCAAATGACCAGCCAAAATGGGTCTTTTGGTTTTAATAATTTAGAGAACTTCCTTAACGGAGCTTCTGAAACTGGTATTGATAATATTTTCAAAGGGAATTTGCCAAACCCCCAAACTATGGGTGAGGGCGGACCTAGGGAAAGGGTCTATCCACCTGTTCCGCCAACTGATGTTTATGGTAAAGTACCAGGTGAAGATTTGGGAGTTCCTGACAGAGTTTATCCTGGTGTTAATGCGGATGTTTACCAGAACGTTCCTGGTGAAGACTTAGGAGTTCCGGATAGGGTTTATCCTACAGTTAATGATGATGTTTACGAGAACGTTCCTGGAAGTGATCTAGGGGTTCCCGACAGGGTTTATGCGGATCCCTCGGGAGATGTTTACGAGAACGTTCCTGGAAGTGATCTAGGGGTTCCCGATAGGGTTTACGCGGATCCCTCGGGAGATGTTTATGATAATGTACCTGGTTCTGATCTGGGAGTACCTGATAGGACATATCCCGAACCTGGTGGTGATGTTTATGCTAACGTCCCTGGTTCCGATCTTGGTGTTCCTGATAGGAATTACTCACCGAATATTAGTGATAATGACGTTTACACAGACTCGAACTTTACCACTGATGCCCTAGGCAATTCTAGAGTTTATGGTGATAATTCGTTGGTTTCCTCCCGAGGGGAATTAAGATCTCCTGAAAATACTTTTACTGAACCACCAGGCCAAGTTTATTCCACACAGAGAAAAAACCCAACGTCCGGTGATATAGGAAATGTTTACCCCGTTACAAATGGTGATTTCATAATTGAAAGCCCCCTTAATTTGGGGAACTCTAAACCCGCTGATAAATACAATGTAAGTCTGGGTGATTATAACCCTGACGAATACGAAGAGCAATAAAATCAGTAATAAATGCCTTATACTCCACCCAAAATCTATCTTGGTGAGATTGTAGATATTAATGATCCAATAAAGGAGGGAAGAGCTAAAGTAAAGGTCTTTGGTCTTTTTGACGAACTTGAGGTAGAAGACATTCCTTGGGCAAGTCAGGTAAATGGTATTTCTTTTGGTGGTGATGGAAATGGTAGGCTTTCTGTCCCGAGGGTTGGATCTGTAGTAGCTGTTGAGTTTGATGGCCAGAATTATTATAGAATGATTTATTATGGGCAGTGGGAAAGTTCACCGGAAATGCTGGCTGAGATAAGTGATTCATATGAGGGTGCACATTCATTTGCATATGATACTGGGGCAGAACCTGGGCCTCTAAAGATATTTTATACCCGTAAAAAAGGTATGAACTTTATACTTGGTGATGCTAAGGTTCAGCTAGATACACAAGACGGTGGGCAGCTTAGAATTGTTATTGAAATGGGTGATGACCAGATTAGAATGGAGAATAATAAAGTTATTGTGAACTCTAACAACATCGAGCTTGGTGAAGCAGCCACCGAATCTGTAATCAAGGGAAATATATTCCAAACATATTTCAACAACCATACTCACTTGGGAAATTTAGGCGGACCTACCTCACCTCCGGTTATACCTTCAGATCCTACCCACCTTTCAAACATTTCAAAGACCAAGTAATGGATGGCTATTTTACCCGATAAAATACTACAGGATTATGAATTTGAGGCTTTCATTAAAAGAGTTAACGAAGGGACTGAAAAAATTATTAGTGATCCCAAGTTTAAGTTAACGACCCCAGATTTACCTGGTTTATCGTTCCTAATCAAACTCCAAATTAGGGTTTTTGAAAAATCTCTTGCAAGTTCTTTTGCACCTATTTTTCTCGGAAAAAAGGCATTGAGCGAAGGGTTTAGTGCAGTTAAGGATGCTTTCGAAGCAATCAAAACTTTATTTAGTAATCCTCTACAATTTTTGCTTGACGAGGGGGTAAACTCAACATTGGAGGATTTCCCATTTCCGCTGAGGCTTGAGCTCGGGGGGAGCAATGTAGGATCCCTTGATTTGCCTCTTTCGGATGCTAGTGATCTTTCTGGTTATCGTACTTTTAATTATAACCCCTTATTTAATAGCTCATCCCTCCCTGGTGATGGCGAATACACTACCCCGCAATCTTCCATAGAGGATATTCGATCTATTTCTATAAGTAAAACCACCAATACTGATAGTGAAAACATTTTCCTGTCTGTGATAAAGACCGGAGATCCTATTCAAATCTCGGATGGTGTAACGGTTGGTAATTATACAGTAAGTAGAGTTCAGCAGCAAAGTAGCAACAATAGTGTTAATTTGGAACTAAATTTTATTTCAGCCTCTTTGCTTTCCGACACCTCAGCACAAACTTCTGTTCCTGGATTTGGGTTACCGAGCATAGGGTTTGAAAAATGTCAGCTGGCAGTAAGTAATTTTATAGATCCTAGTGGATCCCTAAAAATTCCTATATCTTCTCTAGGTGTTAATATACCTCTTTTAGGTGGACTTACCTTTGTCATTGGTGATTTTAGCAAGCTTAAAGATAGTTCCCCGACTAAAAAATTTGTAGATCGACTTTCACAAGAATCCGGTTTGGAATTTCAAGATGTGTTTGGCGGAATTTTATCTGGTAATTTCCCAAAAGTTGACTTTGCTAAAATACAAGAGGAGGCTGAAGCTGACATAGGCGAATCAGAGGAGCAAAGTAAGGTTGATCTTATAACGGTTGCCAGGTTTTTGCAGATAGGTGTATCTAACCCGTGTTTCCTGATCACTGTAATATTGAATTATGTAAAGCTGCTCCTACTTCCAATTAAGGTGGTTGTTAATGTTCTAAAAGGTCTTGGTGATATGATCACAGGACCAATTAAGCTTATTAAAACCATTATTACTGGACTCACCAACCCACTGAAACTTATTTGTGATCTTATTTCCCAAGCTTTTTTGGAAGTACTCAAGCCCTACATACAACCGTCTCTTACAGCTGCTAATATTACTTGGACTGAAGCACTTGAGGATCCTAATGATTCGACACGTGGACTAAGACCTCTTATCTCCGATATGATATGTGGGAAGTTTAATAAAAGACTTAAGGACTATATCCCAAATCAAAGTTTCTTTGACAATTTAAGCAATCAGCTATCCTCACTATATGATGACTCTCAGGAAGCTCTTGGACCTCAAATTCCATATGATCTGAGAACAGATGGACTCTCGCCGGGGGAAGGACAGGTTTCTGTGAATTCTGGAAACACCTCTGATATTAGGAACTTTAAGGCTTCGACTTTTTCAAATACCGTTGAAAATGCAACTGGACTTCTTGCAAGTCTTTCTCCGGGGGATGAATTTACGTTTTCTTTCGATGATCAAAGTGGTAAGTATAGGGTCAGCACAAAAAGGTTTGTAACGGATAACGAATTCCCTTATTTTGAATTGGCAGTCCAGCCAGTTCCTGGTATACTGGAATCAGCTTCATTAAGTAGTAATCTAGACAAAGTTTTGAGTGGTTTAAATGTAGATACGCTAAAAGCACAGCTTTCTATTGCTAATCCAGATAAGGAGTTTTTGCTGATAGTTGAGAAATATCTTCCGATAAAGGTTGTTGCTATTTGGGAAGCAATTAAAGGCATTATAGCAATTTTTGGGAGTCTTGCACAACAGGTGCCTTCGCTTTTACCAGCAGTTATCCGGGGTTTATTTAGTAACGGAAATGACGGACAAAGCGAAGCTGAAATTTTGGCTGCAATAGAAAGCGGTGAATTTGACCAAACCTCAACAGCGATAGACTCTGCAATTGAGGTTACTAATTTGTTGTATGGCGGGGGAAATGCTTATACTTACCGAAAGGGATTAGTTTATCAAGGCTCACCTAGGAGTGGTGGTAATATTCGAGAAAGCAGGGAAGCATTAAGTGATATTTTAAACAACAGCTCTTTCAATGTAGGCCCTGGAATTGAAGATGTTTTTTATGATTTGGGGGTTTCCCTAACTGCTTCTGGAAAACAGCCTGTTGTATTTAAAAGTAAATTATCGACCAAACCTGGGAGGAGCACGGAGTTTAATAATATGCTCAATAGAAAAGTAAGGAAAAAACTAGTTTTTAGAAAAGATGCACCAGGTAAATCTGTTTTTTATTGGGGGGCTTATAACTTGAATGACGTAGGAAATACTGTGAAGGTACTCTCTGTGATTATGAGAAATCTTAATATACAGGGAGAGAAGTATTTTAGTACCAAAAATATAAATTTAGAAAAAGCAACTCTAAAAGTGTATGTAAATAATGATACCGGTACTGGTAGAAAGCTTCTCTATAGTGGAAATTATTTAAATGCCCTCCGTAAGTATAAGTTTGAGGAGTATAACCTTAAGAAAAAGATTGATGCATACGATCTTAGAATCGTGATAAACAGACAAATGGATCTTTTGGTAAACTATCTCCTCCCGTCTCTCAAATAAAGCTAATGTACAGTGTGGATATATACTGTAATTAACTTTCTAATTCAAAAAAATAAATGAACACGCCAGAAAACACAGATCAAATCCAAGAGGAATTTAACTGGAACATTCCTAACCGTAGAACAATCAACAGAGACATAGAGGTTTTTGATGATTCGAAAGTTTACTGTAGGGAAGATTATGCACAGTCTCTCTATTACCAAATGGCTGAAAGCCTAAAGGGAGTAAACTCTTCTAAGGATTTGAAAACTGGAAATGCTTATGATAGCACCATTACCACTTTAACTGATAAACATGCGATTGCACAAACTTATGAGGGACAATCAATTTATATTGATTTGGTAAAAGAAAGAAAGGATGCAGATAAGCTTGGTATAACTGGAATTGACTTCGAGATTGGCTCTGAAATTCAGACCGTTGTTAGAAATGTCAATGGAACCTATTATGGATCTGTCATTGACTGTTTCATTGAAACCACTAAGCAAGAATTCTTTGAACAGATTAAAAAAGAATCCTTGGCTTATGAAGCTAGGATTGAATCCATTAATAATGGAGGATACATTGTGGACGTCCAGGGAATTAAATGTTTCCTTCCAGGTTCACTTGCAGCTGCTAATAAAATTACTGATTTTGAGGCTTACCTTGGTAAGAAGATCTATGTCATGATCGATGGTTATGTACAAAAGAAAGACATTTTTGTAGTTTCTTATAAGAAGTATCTGAACAAGATTATGGATGAAAAAATCCAAGAACTTGATCTTACTAAGAAATATAAAGGGCATGTTACTGGAACATCAAGCTTCGGAGTTTTTGTTGAGTGGGAGGATATCTACACTGGCCTTATTCACAAAACTGAATTTGACAACCAAAGGGTTGAAGGATTTACCGCAGGCGATGAAATAGAATTTTATATCAAGGAGGTTAAGGACGATAATAGATTGACACTAACCTTTGGCGAGCCTGTTGATAAAACCCTGAAAATTTATGATCTTAAGAAAGACCTTGAAGATGGATCTGCTCCAATATCTAATGCTAAAGTAAAGCATAAAAGGAAGAATGGAGCTTTGGTTGAATTGCCAGAATTTGGTTTGATGGCAATGATCCCGCAGGGTCGTTTGGGAAAAGACCACAAAGGACTTAAAACCGGAGACCAAATCCTTGTAACTGTTTACGAGGTTGACCAGGTAATGGGAAAAATATTTGTAGAACCACTCAATGAGTAATACCCACTTTGATAAAAGACAGTTACTTTCCTCTGCCTTATTAGGCTTTGAGTTTGAATTCTTCTCTGAAATGGTCAGGGGAAGGATAACTGAATCTTTGTCCAAACTCTTGGGTAAAAAGGTAATTCTTTCAAATAAGTATCATTCTAAAATTCCAGTTACTAGTGAGGTTTTCAAGCTAGAGCCAGATTATTCGGGAGGAGGAAAGATGAATGAGCTTGTAACTGGGCCTCTTCCATATGCTGAAGCTATCCCTGTTCTGATCAAGGTTCTAAAATGGATTGACGAAAACGGGTGGACTACCGATAAATGTGCCTTCCAATTTTCTCTTAGCTTTGACAAATTTGATAGATCTGTTAAAAGAATGGAAGAACTTGATAAGTTACAATTTATCCTTGGTATTGACGAGGGGCTCATATATTCTAAGTTTGGTAACAGGAAAAATAACGTATATTCAAGATCTATCAAAAAGGTTGTACCAAGAAATAGATTTTCAATTCTTGAGAACGTTTCACAGATTGACCCAAAGCTATTTAGAATTCCTGACGAGAAATATTATGGCGCTAATTTTACAAAGGTACCAAAGGGATACATCGAAATAAGATATCTTGGTGGTAAAGACTATCAGAAAAAGATAACTGCAATTCGTGATGTAATAGATTATGTGGTTCTTTATACCTATGATATTCTTTCGGGGAGAAGGACATATACTAAAACTGACCTTGAGAACCTTAAATCCATGATGAAGGAATATTCAAAGGTTGTAAGAAGTTTTTCTGATCCAGAAGCTTTCTTTATGAATTTCCCAGATTTTCACCTTTTGGTGGATTTGAAGGGCTATCTGGAAAATATTAAGACCTATTTCCCGTACATCAGGGAGAAGGTCTTTGATATCATAGTGGAGGGTAATGTAAAGAACGGTTTCTTCAATTATGATACTACTAATGGAAGATTCCAGCTTAAGGATGCCAAAATTAAAAGTGCAACCTATCTGGACAATTTGGATCTTATAAATTGTAAGGTTAGATCTTCTAAGCTTGACAATTGTAGAATATTCAGCTGTGACATTAGGAATAGTGAAATCTACAACTCCGAGGTTTTAAATGGTAATAAGGTTTCTAAATCTAAAATAAAGGACACAAGTGCCGATTTTGGAAACAAGCTTATTGAATGCTATATAGATTCCCCTGAAAAAATGATTGATTGCGAAATCACTGGCGGTGTTTTGAGAAAGGGTGATATCGGAAGGAATGCCGATGTGAGTAAAGAAACCGAAAAGGCCAAAGACTTTAATGAAATTAGAAAGGGAAGATTTATAACTGACTCGAGATTGAAAAATCTTAACGACCCTATTTCTAGGATAAAGTTTAAAAATCAGAATTACTAAAATGACTCTAGAAGAATTAGTACAGGAAATTAAAGATGATCTTTCAGCAAGCTGTTCGCTTCCGTATAACTTAAACGATGATGAAATTCATAGAATTATCAGGAGAGCAAAGTTATACATGTATGACAATTATCAATATGCTGCTGAGGAAAGGGTTTTCATCCTGGCTAATAATCTTTTTGCACATGAGGAGTTTAGGAGAACTAGACAGGTAAAACTTCCCGAAAAGATAGTTAGTGTTTATGACGTTAGGGAAGTAAATGGTATGGGAATAGCTGGAACCCCAGATAGGGATTTCGGTGATTCCAAGCTATTGGGATCTGAGCTTTTACTTTCTCCATTTACTGGAGACAACCTAGTCTATAGGACAGTAATGTATTCTTATTTTGACTTAGCCCAAGCATATCTGCTTCCAACCTTTGCTTTTAAGTTTAACAAGAATAATAAAAAGCTTACCATTCTTGGTCGCGATCCAAATAGATCTGGATCTGGTGGAGTTGGAACTGGATATAATCAAAATGGAATGGACGTCGCTGTTAGATGCTTTATTGCTATTGACGACTATGAGCTTTATGACGATGAACTTTTTGTTAGATACTGCTTGGCAAAATCTAAAATTTCACTATCTAGGGTGCTTAGCGCATTCGATTATAACCTACCTGGTGGCGTTAGAGTTAACACTTCAGAATTAAGATCTGACGGTGAAAGAGAACTCCAAGAGGTTATGGATATGATCAACGGAGAGAACACTCCTTCTTATTTCTTACAGTGGAACTAATCTTGATATATATGGGGAATTAAAATTTCCCATGGTAGAGATTTATAACAGAGATCCAGGAGACCCTAATTACAAAGAAAATGTTGTTGAGATAACTCAGCCTGTAGAAATTTGTGTAGGACAGCTGAAAATGTTGCTTCTTACAAATAAGGGTGAGGTATTAGGGGATCCTAAATTTGGGTTAAATCTAGAAGAACTCGTTTTTAGCCTAGAATTATCTGAATCAACCCTTAGGGAGGAGATTGAAAAGGGTCTTAGATTTTATGTACCTCTGTTTGGTCAGCTTGGTGGTTATTTTGATTTAAAATTTTATCAGGGAACAGAGAGAGATATCTGTCTATTGGATTTTTTCATTCCACAGTCCAGTAATCAAAGCCCTTTAATATCACTGAAAGTAAGTTAAAAAGATGGCCAATAACATTTTTAAGAAGAATAACATCCTTATAAAGGGACTTTTGGGAGATTCGTTTGAATTCCTACAAAGAACATACAACCAAACAAGGAATGTTTTCACGGTTGCTTCTGCTTGGGGTCAAATCCTTTTCGTTCTTGAAAACCTTTCCCAGCTAATCCTTTATTTCATAGAGGACTCAATTACTGAGTTAAATATGCAAGAGGCTACAAGAAATTACTCAATTAAAAGCTTAGCAAGAATTGCTGGGTACGATCCGGTGAGAGGCATGTCTGCACAAGGCGAAGCTTCCGTTGCTTGGAATCTTAGAGAGGATGATGCTGGTGGTGGTGCGGTGATATTAAGCAATAATCCAAAGATCCAAAATATACAAAATGGTTTACCCTATACTCTAATATTAAATTCCCCCTCTGTTAAAGTTCCGCTTTCAAGGGGAAAGTCATTTAGCTTTAAGGTCGTGCAGGGAGCTTTTTCATCTTCTACCTTTACCGGAACTGGCCAATCCCTTCAGAGTTTCAATCTTCCTTCTAAAGCTGGTGCTTATATAGATCAATTCTATGTGAATGTATATGTCAATGGATCCCCATGGGAAAGATATGAATCACTCTATGATATACCTTATGAAAGTGAGGGCTACCTAGTAAAAACTGGGATAAGTGAGGGTATTGACATATATTTTGGTAATTCTAATTTTGGAAAAATACCACAGGCAGGAAGTATAATTAGGGTAGAGTATTTACAAACCTCAGGATTTAGCGGAAATATACAGTCTAAGAAGGATACCAATCTAACATATAGATTCCTTGATAGTGGTACTGATCTTTTTGGTAACGATGTTAACCTAAACAACTATCTGACAATAACCGGGGTTTTAGACCCTAGCTTTGGAGCAGATCCGGAACCAATTGAGCTTACGAGAATAGTAGCTCCGAAAACAAGTAGATCCTATGTTTTTGCAAATGCTGAAAATTATGAGATCTACCTACAGAAGCTGAATATATTTTCTCAAATACAAGCCTTTTCAACTTTTGATGATGAATACTTGGACGACGATAATGTGGTATACATTTTCTTGGTTCCTGATGTAACTATATCTATGACATCTAACCAGGACTATTTTGATATCCCACAAGATCAGTTTTTGTTAACTCAATCTCAAAAGCTTTCTTTATTAAATCTTATTGAAGATTCCGGGAGAATGATTGCCACAACAGTAGTTAAGATTCTTGATGCTGAAATAAAGAGATATGTTGGTAATGTTTCTATGTCGATCTTTGAAGGATATGATCCTGAGGTTCTAAAGGATAAAGTAAGGGACAGGATCTCAGAATATATGCTTAACCTTAAAAGAAGGGACCGTATCCCAAAGTCTGATATTATAGCTCTTATAGAGGGTATCGAGGGGATTGATTCAGTTTCTTTCTTCTTTGTCGGTGAAGAAAATGAAAGATATCATTCTACGGTAGATAATTTATCTAATGCTTCTAGCGCTCAAAAGGATAGAGAAGTAGGACTTGATGAATATGGTGATATAATTATCGGTAGGGGAGAACTTATTTTGCTACGAGGTGGATGGACTGATAGATATGGAACTGCTTATGAGCAAGGAATAGTTAGCGGTAAGCCCTCTGCTTTAAATATAGCAGTTACAAGTATAAATCCAAGAAATTTTCTAGGAAGTCTTAATGCTCAGGCTAAAGCTAAATTAATGGAGCAAAATAATAGTAGCAGCTCTTCTGTTAGCAGAAGATCAAATTCTAGGAGTACCCTCTAATAAATTTTTACAACTAAAATGGCCCAAAGAAATTACTCACCTTTTTTACCTCCAGTAGAATCTTCTTACACTGTTAAGGGATTTAAATTCAGGACAAGTACTTCTGATTTCGAAACATCTGACGATCTTTACAAGTCAATCTCGAAAGCTCAGGAGAGAGCTTATAACATTGGATGCTCTGGGTATAGAAGTGTTACTACTGATGCTTTGGGATCTACACTCTATGGGCCTTGTTCTAGTCTTGATACATATGTGAATATTACAAAACAGATCAAACCTACTTCTATGGATAGAAGATATTATGAATTCGATCCAACAGATAATCTTTATGATATAAGAAATTCTATTAATGATGATGTAAAGGAGGGATTTGATTATAAGAACCAAATTTTTGAAAGGACCCTTTCTAATGTTATGTTTAGGGATCCTAGAAAAATAGCTATACTCAATAACATGCAAAGGGTAGTTTTTGCTTTAATTGAATCAGTAAAGCAAATTAGAAATTTCTTCAATTATACGGTTCCATTCAACAATAAAAGGGTATTCTAAAAATGGCGGATAGACATTTAAAATTTTATAATAAGCAAGGAAATCCCCTAAACTTCGAATATATTGGGGCAACAGCTGGAATTCCCTTAACTTATACATTTAATTACGAGACATTTTCTGTAAATACTACACCTGTAGCAGGGCAAGTTTCACTTATATCGTTATCCAGTAATATCATCTACTTTAATGTTAAGGACTTAAATGGCTTTGATATTACCGGTTGGGCTAATAGCGTAAATGAAAAAATCCAAAAAGGTGGAAAGATAACTTTAAGGCTAACAATTCAACCTGCTAACGTTATCAATGCATACATTTCATCCACTTCTGTTGCTGGCGGAATAGTTACCGTCAACCTTAGTGGATTTAATGGTCCAACCGCGATCTCCAATAGCAACTTCACTTATTGTGAAACATTAGCACAGGATTTGCCTGGTGGATATTTTAAAGGAAGCATATTCTTCGATCCAGTTTCTGCTGGTCTTTATGAGAATGAACAAATATTTGTGCTCCAGGAATTTAAGGATTCTGGGTCTGGGTTAAACTTTGTTGGATTTCCACACACCGGATCTACAGGGGCAAGCTCTGATCCAATATGGAGATCTAGATGGGAGAATGATTCTTATGGTGATGTTGATGTTTCCAACGTGGTCTTTACCTATAAGATAACTGAGAGCGATCCAGAGGTTGGTGGAGATCCAACAATTACTAACTATCAGAACATTGCTTTCTCTGTCATAAAGAATCCTTCGGATTCCTATTCTAACGGCTATATCTCTACCCCAGAGGCGGCAACTCCTTCTAAAGCACTTCAAATTAATGTTGCTATAAATGCTCCAAATCAGGGCGCTGAGGTTTATGAGAGGAAATTGATTATTGAGGATATAACCTCTGGTAGCCCAAGTAAGGTTGCAGAGATTGATTTCTATGGACAAATCATAGGATCTGATGAAAGATTAGATGTTTTAACAAGAAACCTCGGTAGGGCCTTTATAAACGAGGATTCCCGGATTCTTAGAAATCATGATCCTGATGAACCCCTTCCGAATTATATTGAAATAAATGAGAAGAGGAAGGAACTTATGGTAGCAGGGGAGGAGATTTTCCCATATATTGGTAGCTATAAAGGACTTATCGGAGCTCTTAAATTCTTTGGATATCAGGATTTAAGGATTAAAGAATATTGGCTAAATCTTAATTACCAAAGGGTAAATCTAACCCCACTCCAGGAAAATCAGATTTTCTTAGATCAATATAACAATACAAAAACCCCAAATCAAACGGTTTTGATTGCGGATGTATTGGATAATGAGAATACAGGAAAGTATAGGTTGGAACAAACATATGGACCTAATTCTGATGGTGAATATGTACTTGACGTATCCTCTGAAAATACACTGGTCCCATCTCGTACCTATAAAAAGACCTCTCTTTTTGGTCTCTACTATGATATAAATACTACCTCTACACAAACTGATCCCTATGGATACCCAGTAACCCCTGAGGCTTTCTCTTTTACCCAAGAGGAGGTTCTGGTAAAGCTTTTTGCTCTAAAGCAGAGGTTGAAAGAAAGCTACTTGCCTCTTAACGCGAGGATAATAGATATAACTGGGGAGGGTGTTTATTACAATGTCTATAACTCTAAAGCTTGGAGCGACACCTTAGAAAGAGATGAGATTGATTCAGGTAACAATATAAAATTCATAAGTAATCCTGATTTTGGATTTTTGGAAGATCTAAGAGCATTCGGGACAAGGACAGATTCTAAATCTATCCAAGCACCAATGAACTATAATAATGTAGTAGATGTAGATGTTGAGGTAATAGGACCTTCTGGGGATGCATTTAGATTCTCCACTGGAAATGCACTAAATCCAACTATCTCAATTCAGAGAGGCAAGCAATATAATTTTAATCTAGTTTCCTCTGGATATGATTTGTATTTCACAACCGATGCTTCTTTATCCCAAGTTGACCCTGTGGGTATTTCAAATAACGGTGCCACAGGAGGTACTGTTCAAATAGATGTTAATCCACAAGCTACTGGACCCTATTATTACTATTCCACAGTCAACCCTTCAAAAATGAATGGTGAGATCAACATAACGGATTCTCCAATTTCCGATTTTGGGAATAATGTTTCTCCTTTTTATAATCAGCAAAGGTATACTGCTGAACAAAATGCCTTGATGCTACAGGCTATCGAGAACTTTTACGTAAAAAAAATGAATGGAGAAATAAAAAATTTGGGAGATAATTTAAATACTTCGATATAATGATAAACCAGTTAAAAAGAATTTATTTTGAGTGATAAAATTTTTGTCCAGATAGCTTCTTATAGAGACCCAGAGCTTATCCCCACCATAGAGGATATGTTGGAAAAAGCCAAAAATCCTGAAAACCTTGTTTTTGGAATTTGCTGGCAATACGATAAAGATGAAGATATAGACAGATACGATGGGAACGACTCTTTTAGAATTTCAAAATATCATTATTCGGAAAGTCAAGGTTTAGGATGGGCCAGAAATCAAACCAATAAATTGTATGGTGGTGAAAAATACACCTTACAGATTGACTCTCATCATCGCTTTGTAAATCATTGGGATGAGATAGTTTTGCAGGATTTCAATCAGGCACTAATGGTTTCCGATAAACCAATTATAACCACTTATTGTACTCCGTTCGAAACAACAGAGTCCCCTGAGAATTTCATCCAAACCCCATGTTTGATGTCACAATATGAGTTCAGTAACGATCGATTATTGATGAGCATGCCTTATTACATTCAAGATTATAAAAGCCGAAAAAGGGTGATAAGGGCACGGACTTTGAGTGGGCACTTCTATTTTACATGGGGAAATTTCATAAATGAGGTTCCGTATGACCCTGATATTTATTTTGGTGGATATACGGAAGAAACCACAATGAGTGTACGTGCTTTTACTCACGGATATGATATGTTTAGCCCATACAGGATGGTCATGTGGCACGAGTACACTAGAAACTATCGGGCAAAACACTGGGATGACCACTCTAATGAATCAAATACCGGTAAGAAGAGTGGGGAGAGGGACATTTTAGCAAGAAATAAGACCAGACAGATTTTTGGACAAGAGGATCATGGAATTGATCTCGGAATTTTTGGTCTTGGTTCTGAGAGAACATTAAGACAATATGAGGAATATGGTGGCTTTGATTTTTCCAATAATCTAATACAAGAATACACTCTCGAGGTAAATGAACCACCAAACCCTCTACCATGGGAGGATGGATTTGTTTCCTCCAAGCAAGATGCTACGGTTGATTGGGATCTAAAGGAGTTTGCCAATGCTCCCGTGGACCAGTTAAAACTTATTACCCTGGGCATAATTGACAAATTTGGAACAGAGGTATTTCGATATGATTTTAACCCTGAAAACCACCCTGATGTTTTTTCAGGCTTTGTTAACTCTTGGAATATAAGATATTCTAAGAAGCCTGAAGATATGCTTGTCATGTATTGTTTGAGTGTTGAGAACGAGTGGTCTGACAGATATGAAAAAATTTTATGAGGATAGTTTTTTTGGTTCCTGGGTGTGAAGGAAGACCTCTCCCTATAAATGGATATTCTATAAGATATGGCAATGCTCCTAGCTCAGGAACTGAACAAAGTGTTATTTTAGTTTCCGAGTATTTAGCTTCAAGAGGGCATGAGGTTACAATAGTAATTGATAAAACGGATTTTAAGGAAACTAACGGTGTAAGGTATACCGACTTTACTTATAAAGGAATTCCTAGTGAGGTGGATATCCTAATTTCTATGTTGTGGTTTGAAAAATATAATGAAATACCTTTTAGAGTTAAAAAAACCGTGGGATATTGGTTCCATATGGCTTGGGGGTACAGCATAAACGAAATAGCCGAATTTGCAAAAGCTCAGGGAACTGATGTAAAGTTAGTTTATCCATCCTCTTTTGCCCGCTATCATGCTAATTTTATAGAAGATATTATAAAGTCTAAAAATATTGAGTGTAGCGACTGGATAGTACCAAATCCCTTGGATGAAAAACTAATAAAGGAAGTGAAGTCAAGGGGCATTAAGAAGAACCCGAAAAAAGCTATTTTTCTAGCACAATTCTCTAGAGGTGGATCTTTAGCAGAACAGGCTATTAAAGAACTTGGTGATGAATATTCTTTTGAATCCTTCGACTATTTGGATACCCAAAATGGTGTGGATAAGAAAACAATTCTGGAAAAATTAGCAGAGGCTGAGTATTTTATTTTTCCACTTTACCATCCTAATGGCTGTGTTTATAAGGATACTTTTTCTTGTTCAGTAGCTGAGGCTATAGCTATGGAAACAAAGGTCATTACTTATCCGTTGGGTGCATTTACTGAATACTTTAATGCAGGATGCTATTATGTGAAATTCCCGGAAGATGCTGATATCAATGAAATGTACAGGGAGAAAGTTTCGTGTGATGCTTTTTACATGGATGTCTTTGATCCCTTTGTTTCTGCTGTAAAACATATCGAGAAAGACCCATCTTTGTTCCAAAGATTCGATATAACAAGTAACCACATCTCTTCCAAGTTTTTTGATAGAGAGATTGGTAAAAAGTGGGAAAGTATATTTTTCTGAAATTCAACCCTGTGAGGCTAGTAAATTACTAGGGTAATAGAGTTTGGATATATAATATTAGTTTTTTAGTAAATAAAATCACAAAAAAATTTATTTCCGGTAGGTGGCTTACGTTAACTTAGTAAATTGTTGTAACGGGCAGACGATCACACTCAATAACACCAGTGCTACTGGGGGAACATACACAGTTACCGGTGTTACAGGGGTGGGATCTAATTGTTATGCAACAACTGGTGGATCTCCAACTGCCGTTATTCTGGATGGTACCTCTGCCTCTTTTACTGTCGTGGGAGCTACTGCTGATTGTAATGATCCCGAGGTAATAGATAAGTGTCCAGATTGTCCTGAGTCTACCCCAACACCTCTACCAACAAGTACACCAACTCCAACACCTACTCCAACCGGAACACCAGCTCCTGCTCCAACTACGCCAACACCTACTGCTACGAGTACACCAACACCTGTACCTGCTACAGCAACCCCAACACCTACTCCAGCACCTACTGCTACGAGTACACCAACACCTGTACCTGCTACAGCAACTCCTACTCCAGCACCTACTGCTACGAGTACACCAACACCTGTACCTGCTACAGCAACTCCTACTCCAGCACCTACTGCTACGAGTACACCAACACCTGTACCTGCTACAGCAACTCCTACTCCAGCACCTACTGCTACGAGTACACCAACACCTGTACCTGCTACAGCAACTCCTACTCCAGCACCTACTGCTACGAGTACACCCACCCCCACACCTATCCCTGGAGCTTTAACGATAGGATCTGAAATAAATAATGTTTTGTGCTTTGGTGGAACCGGAAGCATTGATGTTGGTGTAACTGGTGGGGTTTCCCCGTATACATATTTATGGTCCAACGGAGCTACCTCACAGGATCTTAATAGTGTTACAGCTGGTACGTATTCTTTGACCGTAACAGATTCTGTTGGATCTACTGCTGGTGTTTCTTTAACTGTTACCCAGCCGTCTTCTCCCGTTGTTGGGACTATGATTGTTACTAACGAGACAAGCCCAGGTGCAAACGATGGTACTGCAACACTAAGCGGAACTGGAGGTACCCCACCATACTCCTATTTATGGTCTAACGGATTTACTTCACAAGTAAGGACTGGACTTTCACCCGGAACTTATAATGCTTTTGTTTATGACTCAAACGGAGCCCCTGCAGTTAATAATGGGTGTAGAAGTAGTTTAGTAACAGGCACTGTACTAGCAGCAGAAACACCAACACCTACTCCAGCACCTACTGGAACACCAGTTCCTGCTCCAACTACGCCAACACCAACTCCAACCGGAACACCAGTTCCTGCTCCAACTACGCCAACACCAACTCCAACCGGAACACCAGTTCCTGCTCCAACTACGCC
>Ga0208898_1000098_pt1 | contig 85056 bp, 80 predicted proteins | sample VirMetDEL_Mar_4_FD_184513 | JGI IMG/M metagenome (GOLD analysis project Ga0208898, IMG submission 184513) | Aqueous microbial communities from the Delaware River and Bay under freshwater to marine salinity gradient to study organic matter... | ecosystem: Environmental > Aquatic > Marine >... | reverse complement strand
GATAAGACCGCCACCGCTCGGCGCCCCGAGCTTGCAGGCCAACCATTCGCGCGGGGCGTCAAACCTTCGTCGAAACGGTATTTCTAGATCAAACTCCGGGCGAAGGCCCGGCGCCCCGCCCAGCCCTCCGCTTCCAAAGGGCCTCAAACTCCGCCGAAGGGACGGAGCGTTTCGCCGTGTCAGAATTCCGAGATCGCGCCCGGACGGCGCGAGCGGGTCTTCAGCCACATGACGCCCAGCAGGTCCGAGAAGGACGCCCGCAGCCGGCCCCAGTTGGTGTATTTCGACTGGCCCGTCTCGCGGTGGCGGTGGTCGACGTCGAGATACTGGTTGCGGAAGCCTTCGCGGATCATCAGGGCCGGTAGATAGCGATGGATGTGATCGAAATAGGGAAGGCGCAGGAAGACGTCGCGGCGGAAGGCCTTCAGGCCGCAGCCGGTGTCGTCGGCGTCGTCGCCCAGCAGGCGGCGGCGGATGCGGTTGGCCCAGATCGAGGCCTGGCGCTTGGCCTGGCTGTCCTGGCGCTTGGCGCGCCGGCCGCCGACCAGGCCCACATCGGCCGGCGCGGCCAGCAGAGCGTCGACCAGGCGCGGGGCGTCGGCCGGGGGGTTCTGGCCGTCGCCGTCCATGGTGACGACCACGGGGGCGCGGGCGGCCAGCACCCCGGTGCGGACCGCCCGGCTCTGGCCCGCATTGGTCCCGTGGGACAGGACCCGCAGGGCCGGCAGTTCGGCCATGGCGGCCCTCAGCTCCGACAGGGTCGCGTCCCTGGAGGCGTCGTCGACGAAGATCATCTCATAGGATCGGCCGGCGAAGGCGGCCGCGATCTCGCGGGCCAGGGGGACGGCGGCGCCCGCCTCGTCATGGACGGGCACGACGACGGAGATCAGAGGCGCAGGATTGTGTTCGGCGGTCATGGCCGCTCCATAGACGAGATCGACGGCTTAGGGGAGACGGCTGACGACGGGCCGGTCGCCGTGTAAGGAGTCTCTCATGAAGACTTTCGATCTGGATCGCCGCATCGCCGGCTGGAAGGGTCCGCTCCTGGCGGCCCTGCTGACGCTGATCGCCGGCCTGCCCGGCCTGCTGCTGCTGCCGCCACTGGACCGGGACGAGAGCCGCTTCGCCCAGGCCACGGCCCAGATGCTGGAGAGCGGCGACTATGTCGACATCCGCTTCCAGGACGAACCACGCTGGAAGAAGCCGGTCGGCATCTACTGGATGCAGGCCGCCGCCGTCGCCCTGACCTCGGACGTCGAGGATCGCGACATCGCCCCTTACCGGATTCCGTCGCTGCTGGGGGCCATGCTGGCCGCCTGGGCCGTGGCCTGGGCCGGGTCGGCCCTGTTGGGCGCCCGCGTCGGCTTCTTCGGCGGCGCGATCATGGGGGCCACCTTCCTGCTGTCGACCGAGGCGGGCATCGCCAAGACCGACGCCATGCTGTGCGGCGCCACCACCCTGGCCATGGCGGCCCTGGCGCGGATCTATATGGCGACACGGGCCGGAGAACGGCCGATCCGGCCGCACAAGCTGCTGTTCTGGATCGGGGTCGGCCTGTCGATCCTGATCAAGGGGCCGATCGGGCTTCTCGTCATCGCCCTGGCCGTCATCGCCCTGTCGATCTGGGACCGGAACATCAAATGGCTGGCGCGCCTCGGCTGGGGCTGGGGCCTGCCCCTGGTCGCCCTGATGGTCGGACCCTGGGCCATCGCCATCACCATAGCCACCGACGGCGGCTTCTGGCGCGAGGCTATCGGCGGCGACCTGGCCCCCAAGATCGCCGGCGCCCACGAAAGCCATTCGGGCTTCCCCGGCCTGTATCTGCTGCTGGCCCCCCTGCTCTTCTTCCCCTCGACCCTGCTGCTTCCGGCGGCCGTCTCGACCGGCTGGAGCCGGCGGGCCGAGCCGGCCATCCGCTTCCTGGTCTGCTGGCTGGTTCCCGGCTGGCTGATGTTCGAACTGGCCCCGACCAAGCTGTGGCACTACACCCTGCCGACCTTCGGGGCGCTGGCCCTGCTGGCCGCCGCCGCCCTGGCGCGGCCCATCGGCAAGGTGTCGCGCATCACCGGCGCCGTTCTGGCCCTGTTCGCCGCCCTGCTGATCATCGGCGTCACCGTCTATGGACTGACGGTCTACGGCACCTCGACGGCCCAGACCTGGGCCGCCCTGACCGTGGTCACCACCCTGGCCGCAGCCGCCGTGGGCGCCTTCCTGCTGCTGAACCGGGCCCCGGTCGCGGCCCTGGTCGCGTCCCTGGCCTTCGGCATCGTGGCCCATGGCGCCCTGGCCGGGACCATCCGCCAGCTGCGCCCCCTGGCCATCGCGCCCCAGCTGGAGAAGACGCTGGAGGCCGCCGACCTGCATCCGCGCCAGGGCCGCACGCCCGGCCCCGTCGCCATCACCACCTATCATGAGCCCAGCTTCGTCTTCCTGACCGGCCGGGATACGGACCTGACCGACGCCGAGGGCGCCGCCCGCGCCCTGGCCGAGGGCCGGCCCGCCATCGTCGAAGGGCGCGACGCCGACGCCTTCCGCGCCGCCGCCGGACGACTGGGCGTGTCGGGCCGGGCCGTCGGGGTGGTGCGGGGCTACAACTATTCGGGCGGGGACGAGATGACCCTGACCGTCTATGCGCCGCCGCCCCGGCCCGGAACAGGCGATGACGCAGGCGATGGCGCAGGCGAAGCCCCATGAGCCGGTTCATCCAGATCGTCGAGGTCGGCCCCCGCGACGGGCTGCAGAACGAGAAAACCGTGCTGGACCCCGCCGTCCGCGTCGATCTGGTGCGGCGGCTGGAAGCGGCCGGCGCGCGCCGGATCGAGGCCGTCTCCTTCGTCCATCCCGGATATGTGCCCCAGATGGCCGGCGCCGAAACGGTCATGGCCGCCCTGCCGCATGCGGCGGGCCGCAGCCGCATCGGCCTGGTCCTGAACGGCAAGGGCTATGACCGGGCGCTGGCGACGGGGGTGGACGAGGTCAATGTCTCGGTCGCGGCCACCGACGGCTTCGGCCTGAAGAACCAGGGCCTGTCGGTCAAGGACCAGCTGGCCATGCTGGGCGAAATCGTCGCCCGCCGGCACAATGCGGCGGCGTCGGACGGCGCCCCGTCCCTGTCGGCCATGATCTCGTGCGTCTGGGGCTGTCCGTTCGAGGGCGAGGTCTCGGTGGATCAGGTGACGGACATGGTCGGGGCCCTGGCGGACCTGGGCGTGGCGGAGATCGGCCTGGCCGACACCATCGGCGCCGGCGATCCCTGGGCCGTGACCCGCAAGGTCGAGGCCGCCCGCAAGGCCGCGCCCGACGCTGTGCTGCGCCTGCATTTCCACGACACCCGCAACACCGGCCTGGCCAACGCCTACGCCGGGATCGACGCCGGGATCGACGTTCTGGACGCCTCGGTCGGCGGCATCGGCGGCTGTCCCTTCGCGCCCGGGGCGACGGGCAATATCGCCACCGAGGACCTGGTCTATATGCTGGCGCGCGGCGGGTTCGAGACCAGCTATGACCTCGACGCCCTGATCGCCACGGCCCGCTGGATCGGCGAGGTCCTCGGCCGCCCGGCCCCGTCCGCCCTCAGCCGCGCGGGCGGATTTCCCCGCGCCTGAGCACGCCGTCACCTCCGTCGTGGCGAAACGGGACAAATAGAGTTAATCAAGCTTAACAAGCGCAGCCGTTGCGCCGGGGAGGACCGCCATGCTGATCGCCATACCCCTGCTGCTGATCCCGGTGATCCTGTACAATATCGTCGTGCTGTTCGGCGCGCCGGGCGACATGGGCATGGCCCAGGCCGACGCCATTCTGCGCGATCCGATGTTCTCGATCCCGATGGCGTCCGGCGCCCAGTGGAATATCGGCTCGGGCGACCTGATCCTGTTCCTGGGCCTGATCCTGCTGTTCTTCGAGCTGATCAAGTCGACCTCCAGCCAGAAGGTCGCCATCGTCAATCACGCCCTGTCGATGGTCCTGTTCATCGTCGTCCTGGTCGAATTCCTGCTGATCCGCGGCTTCGCCACCTCGACCTTCTTCCTGATCGTGGTGATGATCCTGCTGGACGTCCTGGCCGGCTTCATCGTCACCATCATCTCGTCCCGCAAGGACTTCGATCTCGGGAACTGACGGCTTGATCAGGCCTCAGGCCGCCCGACAGAGGGATGGACCCCGTGCGGCCTCAAGCAGCCCGACAGGGCGATAGGCCCCTAAGAAAAAGCCGTGAAGATCAGGGCGACGACGGCGACGTCGAAAACCTTGGCGGCGAGATGAAGGGCGGGCATGGGCTGGTCCGAAAAGAGGCGTTCTGGCCCCGCCCCAGCAAACCCCGTGCCGCTCAGCCCCGGCGGCGGTCAGATGTCGGTCTTGGCCGCCCGGCCCACGGGAGGACGCCGCTCCGCCTCGCCTGAATACTCGGCGCCCATATAGGCGGCGCGGGCCGCGCCCAGCACGGGCGGGCCGCCGCGCAGACCGCGCTTCTGTCCGCGCTGCCCCATCTGCTGGGCGACAAAGGCCGCCGCGCCGGGGTCGGCCGCCACATGGACGGCAGGTCTTGCCGGGGCGGTTTCGGGCTTGAACTCGGGTTCGGCGGGTTCGACCGGAACCAGAGCGCGAGACCTCTCCTGATCGGCCCGCCGCTCGCGTTCCCGGCGCTCGCCTTCGCGGCGATCGATCCGCTCGGGCCCGCCGACCGCTCCTATGCGCTCGGTCATTTCGCCTTCGACCCGCCCGCCAGACGATCGATCTGGGCGCGCATCTCGTCCATCTGGCGACGCATCTCGTCCAGGGCGTCAGGCGCCGCCGGAGCCCCGTCTCCGGTTTCCGTCGGCGCCGCCTGAGACGCCGTTTGGGACTCGGTCCGGGAATAGCCGAAGGCGGGGAACATCTGCATGGCCCGTTCGAACATGGCCATGTTCGCCTTGGCCGCCTCCTCCATCAGGGTCGCGCCCGATCCCGTGCCGAAGGCCCGGCTCATCTGACTGGCGAACTGTTCCTGCTGGCGGCCGAAATTGGCCAGCGACATCTCCAGGTAGGAGGGCAGAACCCCCTGCATGGAGCCGCCGTAAAAACCGATCAGCTGGCGCAGGAACTGCACCGGCAGCAGGGCTTCGCCCCGGCTCTCTTCCTCGAAGATGATCTGGGTCAGGATCTGACGGGTCAGGTCGTCATTGGTCTTGGCGTCATAGACGACGAACTCGGTCCCCTCGCGCACCATGGCGGCCAGGTCCTCCAGCGTCACATAGGCGCTGGTCCGCGTATTATAGAGTCTGCGGTTCGCATACTTCTTGATGACGACCTGGGCGCCGTCACCGTGTTTTCCGCCCTTGATCTTTTCGTCAGCCACGCTTGTTCTCGCGATGTTGCAACGCGTCACTATCCTCCGTTGCGACGCGATGCGCCAGAGGGGGGATTCGGCGGCCTGAACACGCAGGGATCGGACGGATATCCTAGTGGCTCATCGCGGGGGCCAGGACGACGCCCACCAGTACCGCCGTCCAGTGGACGGTCGCGCCGGTGACGACGAAACCGTGCCAGATGGCCCGGCGGAAACGCACCTTGGGGCTGATGAAGACCAGGACCCCGGCGGTGTAGATCAGACCGCCGATCACCAGCAGAGCCAGGGCGACCGGATGGACCGTCTCGACCATGGGCTTGAGGGCGGCCACGGCCAGCCAGCCGAACACCACATAGACGCCGCTCCAGAACTTGTCGGAAATGCGCGGCGCGAACAGTTTCACCCCGGCGCCGACGAAGGCCAGGGTCCAGATCAGGGCGGTGAAACCGACCGACCACAGGCCTTCGAATCTCTGGGTGGTGAAGGGCGTATAACTGCCGGCGATCATCAGGAAGATGGCGGCCTCGTCGAGCCGTCGCAGCACGGGTCGCGCGGCGCAAGGCTTGGTCCAGTTGTAAATCGTCGAAGCGGTCAGCATGCCGACCAGACACAGGGCGTAGATGGCCGTGGCCATGACCCCGCCGATTCCGGCGTAGACTCCCGCCAGACCGGCCAGGATGACGCCCCCGACCGCCGCCAGCATCAGACCGACGACATGGACCCAGAGGTCCGCCAGTCTTTCGGCGCGCGTCTGGTAGTGCTCGATCATGTCCAGCTCGTCCGGCGTGCAGACGTGGGCGGCGAAGCGTTTCAGCGTGCGGAGCATGGCCAATCAAATCCGGGATCGTCCGTATCGTTCCTCCAGAATGCGCCGACAGGGTGACGAATGACTGAATCTGCGGCGGTCTGTTTCGGCCACAGGTGACGAAGCCGCCGGGATGCGGCAAAACGGCAACTCATTATTCCGCATCGAGTGAAATCCCATGACCGAGGTCGTCATCGTCTCCGCAGCCCGCACGCCCGTCGGGTCCTTCCTGGGGGCCCTGTCCGCGCTGCCGGCGTCGAAACTGGGCGAGGTCGCCATTCGGGCGGCGCTGGAACGGGCGGGCGTGTCGGGCGAAGAGGTCGATGAGGTGATCCTGGGCCATGTGCTGCAGGCCGCCGCCGGACAGGGCCCGGCCCGTCAGGCCGCCGTCGGCGCCGGGGTGCGCCAGGCGGCGCCGGCCTGGAGCCTGAACCAGATCTGCGGCTCGGGCCTGCGCGCCGTCGCCATCGCCGCCCAGCAGATCGCGCTGGGCGATGCGAAGATCGTCGTCGCCGGCGGCCAGGAGAGCATGAGCCAGGCGCCGCACGCCCAGCAGCTTCGGGCCGGGCACAAGATGGGCGACGTCGCCCTGATCGACACCATGATCAAGGACGGGCTGTGGGACGCCTTCAACGGCTACCACATGGGTCAGACGGCCGAGAACATCGCCGACAAATGGGCCATCACCCGTGAAGCCCAGGACGAATTCGCCCTCGCCAGCCAGAACAAGGCCGAGGCGGCGCAAAACGCAGGTCGGTTCGACGCCGAGATCGTTCCGGTCGTCATTCCCGGCAAGAAGGGCGACGTCGTCGTCGACAAGGACGAATACATCCGCCACGGCGCGACCATCGAGCTGATGCAGAAACTGCGGCCGGCCTTCGCCAAGGAGGGCAGCGTCACCGCCGCCAACGCCTCGGGCCTGAACGACGGCGCCGCCGCCCTGGTGCTGATGAGCGCCGATGAGGCGAAGGCTCGCGGCCTGGAGCCCCTGGCCCGCATCGTCTCGTCCGCCACGGCCGGGGTCGATCCGGCGATCATGGGCACGGGGCCGATCCCCGCCTCGAAGAAGGCGCTGGAAAAGGCGGGCTGGACCGTCGCCGACCTGGATCTGGTGGAATCCAACGAGGCCTTCGCCGCCCAGAGCCTGTGCGTGGTCAAGGAGCTGGGCCTCGACCCGGCCAAGGTCAACGTCAACGGCGGCGCCATCGCCATCGGCCATCCCATCGGCGCCTCGGGCGCCCGCATCCTGACCACCCTGCTGTTCGAGATGAAGCGGTCGGGCGCGAAAAAGGGCCTGGCGACCCTGTGCATCGGCGGCGGCATGGGCGTGGCCATGTGCGTGGAGCGGAGCTGAGCCGCCCTCTCCTTTGATCCGTCGCCCTCGGGCCGGTCCCAAGTGTGACGGGACTTGACGGTCGGGGTTCACGCGCCGAGCGCAGACGCGACATGCACCCTGATTGGTCAGGCCTCCGTCTGAATGGATCCCGCGCCGAGCGTACACGGCAAAGACGGGTCAAAACGCCGCGTTCAGCCCCAGGGGCCGCGCGGCTCGATCGGCGTGGTCGGCACGCCTGTGGTCGCGCGACGTGGCGTGACAGGAACCGCCGAGACGGACGGCGTCGCCGCCGCGCGAGGACGAATCCCCGTCTTCGCGCCCAGCTCCGCCAGGGCGCGCACCCGGTTGGCCGTGGCCGGATGGGTCGAGAACAGGTTGTCGGCGCCGCGTCCGGCCAGGGGGTTGATGATGAACATCTGGCCCGAGGCCGGATTGCGTTCGGCGGTCGGATTGTGGATCCGCTTGGCGTAGGCGTCGATCTTCTGCAGGGCCGAGGCCAAGGCCTGGGGGTCGCCGGCGATCTCGGCGCCGATACGGTCGGCCTCGTATTCGCGGCCGCGGCTGATCGCCATCTGCACCAGGCCGGCGGCCATGGGCGCCAGGATCATCAGGGCCAGGGTTCCGATGACGCCGCCCGGTCGCTCGCGGTCCTCGCCGCCGCCGAAGAACAGCGCGAAATTGGCCAGGGCGGCGATGGCGCCGGCGATGGTGGCGGTCACCGTCATGATCAGGGTGTCGCGGTTCTTCACATGGGCCAGTTCGTGCGCCATCACCCCGCGCACCTCCTCGCGCGTCAGCATGTCCAGCAGGCCGGTGGTGGCGCAGACGGCGGCCCGTTCCGGATTGCGGCCGGTGGCGAAGGCGTTGGGCTGGTCGCTGGGGATGATGGCGACCTGGGGCTGGGGCAGGCCGGCGTCGCGGGCCATCTGGCGCACGTCGGCGACATAGTTGCGCACCACCGCGTTCGGATGTTGCTCGTCGACCGGCTGGGCCCGGTACATCTTCAGCACAATCTTGTCGGCGTTCCAGTAGCTGAACAGGTTCATCCCGCCGGCGAACACCAGGGCCACGGCCATGCCCGTCGCGCCGCCGATCAGATAACCCACACCCCCGAACAGGGCGGTCAAGGCGGCCAGAAGGATGAAGGTCTTCAGATGGTTCATCGTCGTTCCATCCGCGATCATCCGGTTTTTCTGGCGTCGCGGCTTCAATCGACTATTTGAGGCCATGAGACGCCGCCCTCAAGGGAGCCGACCTGTGACCGAACATCCCACCCCCGAGGGGGCCGCCCCCTCGCCCGACAATGAAAACGCGCCTGTTTTCAACGCCGAAATCCCCCATGCGACGCCGGAGAAGCCGCTAAGCGACGTCGCGCGCCGCGCCCTGCTGGAAGCGGCTGATCGTCGCGCGGCCGAACAGGTCGCCCAGACCGATCCGGAACACGGCGGGCCGAGCGGTCCCGAACCCACCCGTTACGGCGATTGGGAGAAGAAGGGCCTGGCCATCGACTTCTGACGCGGCGCAATTTCGCGGGGCGCGGGACTTGCCTGAACGGAGACAATTCAGAGGAGTCTGTCCCGTGACGATACAGTCCACGATCGCGGCCGCGTCGGCGGCCCTTCTGCTTTTCGCCGCTCCCGCCCTCGCCGGTGGACCGTCCGGCGGCCATGGCGGCGGCTGTGGAAGCTGCGGCGGCGGACACGGGGGCGGGGGTCATTACGGCGGCGGCCACAACAGCAACGTCAATGTGAACGTGAATGCCGGGGCCAACGCCTCGGCCCATGCCGGCGCCGCTTCCTATTCCGCCGTCAACGCCCGCGCCTATTCCCATTCGTCCAGCTTCAGCCGCGGCGGCGGCGGCGGCGTGACCTATGTCGGCGGGGGCGGTTACGCCGACGGCGGATATTCGGGCGGCTATATTCCCGGCCCGCCCGTGAACTTCGTCGGCCCGGCCCCGGTCAGCGCCCCGGTCGGCTATCCCACCTATGGCTTCGGGCGCGACTATATCGGCTGGCGCCCTTATCAGCCGCAACGCCCGGTCGATTGCGACTGCCGCCCCGCCCCGCGCCCTGCCCATCGCGAAGACCGGTACGAAGGCCGTTATCAGGAGCGGTACGAACACTATGAGCAGCGCGGCTACGAACAAGGCGGCTATTACGAGCAGCAGCGCGCCTATGTGCAGGCTCCGATCCAGGTTCAGGGTCCGCCCGTCTATGTCGCGCCGCAGCGGATCTATGTCGCCCCCTCTCAGGTGAACATCGCGCCGCCCGAGATCGTGACCGGCCCGCCGGTCTATATCGAACAGCCGCCCGTCTATGTGCAGGCGCCGCCGGTCGAAATCGCCCCGGCCCAGATCCATGTCGCGCCGCCCGAAGTCCACGCGCCGCCGCCCGTCCAGGACTATTACGGCGACCTGCCGCCCCCCGGCTATGTCGCGCCGCAAGCCCCGCCGCGCCAGCATTACGCCCAAGAGCCGGGCGAGCGCGGCTGATCAGATCAGGGCGATGCTTTCGGCGACCGCCAGGGCGGCGGCCCGGGGATCGGCCGCCGCCGTGATCGGGCGGCCGATCACCAGATGGGTCGCGCCGGCCTGGAGCGCCGCTTCGGGCGTCGCGGCCCGGGCCTGATCGTCCAGGGCCGAGCCCGCGGGCCGGACCCCTGGGGTCACGATCAAAAAGTCCGGACGGCCGGCCTCGACCGCGATCTCGCGCACGCGCGCCGCCTCATGAGGGCTGGAGACGACGCCATCGATCCCCGCCTCCAGCGCCTGTCGGACCCGGCGCTCGACCAGGTCGGCCGGCGACAGGCTGTGATCGTCGGCGGCCAGATCCTCGGCCGTCAGACTGGTCAGGACCGTGACCCCCAGCACCTTCAAGCCCGATCCCGCCACGCCGCGCGCCGCCGCCGCCATCACCTGGGGCCGGGCGTGAACGGTCAGCAGGTCGCAGCCGGCGTCCGCCAGATTGGCCGCCGCCTTCTCGACCGTGGCGCCGATGTCGTGCAGCTTCCAGTCCAGAAAGACCTTGCGTCCCTCGGTCTTCAGGTCACGCGCCAGGTCCATGCCGCCCGCCGCGAACAGCTGCAGCCCGATCTTGTAAAAGCCCACCGCGTCCTGGACCCGCGCGACCAGGGCGGCCGCCTCGGCGATGGTCGGGACGTCCAGGGCGCAGATGATCCGTTCGTCTGGACCGCGATTGGGGGCCAAGGTTTCGGTCTGGGTCATCGACGGACTCGCGCTGAGCGGCTATGCGAGGACGCAAGGGGTGCGTCGGCGCGGCCGGCGTGTTGAATTTCAAGAGCGAGGCGAGGCGATGAACGCGGTCGATCTGGGTGTCAACCTGTTCGTGACCCTGTTCGCCCTGCTGGATCCCATCGGCAATCTGCCGATCTTCGCCGCCGCCACGGCCGGGGCGACGCTGCGCCAGCGGATTTCGGTCTCGGCCCTGATCTGCACCTTCGCCGCCGTCTTCCTGGCCTTCTTCCTGTTCACCGGCCTGGGCCTGCTGCAGTTCTTCGGCATTTCGCTGGCGGCCTTCCGGATCGCGGGGGGCATATTGCTGCTGCTCCTCGGCCTGGACATGGCGCGCGGCGACTTCCTGGCCCTGTTCGCGGACAAGGACGCCATCGCCGACAGCCAGGATGTGCGCGGCTACGCCCGTCGCCGGTTCCAGCGCCTGGTCGTGCCCTTCGCCATACCGTTGATGATCGGCCCCGGCGCCATTTCGGCGGTCATCATCCAGGCGGGCGAGGCGGCCAAGCTGGGTTATGCCGGAACCATGGGATCGCTGGTCGCCATCGCGGCCGCCTGCGCCGTCTCCTTCGTCTGTTTCGCCATGACCGGATCGCTCAGCCGCCTGTTGGGCGAGGTGGGCATGGCCATCATCGTGCGCGTCCTGGGCCTGATCCTGTGCGCCCTGGCGATCCAGTTCATCCTGCTGGGTCTGGGCGAGGCCATCCCCGGCATGATCTCGGGGGCGGTGACGACCCCCTACCCGGCCACGAAATAAGGCTTCAGTCGGCGTCATCCTCGATGGCGTGGATATCGTCGTCGGACAGGCCGAAATGGTGGCCGATCTCGTGGATCAGGACGTGGGCGATCAGTTCGGCCAGGCCGACGTCGCCGCGCTCGCACCATTCGTCCAGGATCGGACGGCGATACAGGAAGACCCGCGACGGCTCCGCCGCCGGTCCCAGGCTGTCGCGTCGGCCGATGTCCACGCCATGATACAGGCCGGTCAGTTCGAACGGATCCTCGATCTCCAGATCCGCCAGCGTCTGTTCGTCGGCGAAATCGTCGATGCGGAACACCACCTCGCCCGCCGCCGCCCGGAACTCGGCCGGCAGGGCGTCGAACGCCTCGCGCGCCAGTCGGGCGAAATCGTCGAGGGAGGGGGCGAAGAGATCGGCGGTCGCGTCGGTCATGCCTCCGCTATCGCCGTCTGGGGCCCGCCATGCAACGGGGCGCGATGACGCGACGAAGACTGACTTTTTCTGGCCGGGTTTGCGGTATGGTGAACGCCGAATCAGGTCGCGGGACCCAGGGACAAGAATGGCCGAGGCCGACATCGCCTATGTCGCCACTGCGGGCGCAGCCGGGCTAGCCCTGGCGGTCAGCGCCTGGGCTCTGCGTCTGCGCGCCAGGCTGAACGCCGCCACGGCCCTGGCTGAGGGCGAGCGGGCGGCGGCCGTCGCCGATCTCAGCCGCCACGACAGCATGTTGCGCGCCTTCGACGACGTCAGCCTGGCCCTGACCCCCGAAGGCGAAGCCAGCGGCGCCCCCATCGGCCCGCCCGAACTGATCGATCGCCTGACCGAGGCCAGCGGCGATACGGCGGGACACGCCCTGCTGACCCGGCTGAAGACCTCCTATGTGGTGCTGATCGACGGTCTGGTGACGGCCGGCAAGGCGTTCGAAGGTCTGATCGAACTGGGCGACGTCGAACCCTGGCGGATCGAGGGACGGGTGGCCGGCGGCGGCGCCTGGCTGAGACTGTCACCGGCGTCGCGCGTCATGCTGACCGGCGCCGACGCGACCGAGAGCGGCCTGGCCCTGCTGGGCGACGCCTCGCCGATCCCGACCTGGGTGGTGGACGGCGCCGGCAAGCTGGCCTGGGCCAACCGGGTCTGGCTGCACGAGATCGGCGCCGACAGCGTCGAGACGGCGCGGAACAAGGGCCTGTCGTTCGACCGGGGCGCCGACGCCCTGGTCGCAGAAGCCGGGCGGCTGGGCGTGCGCCAGGAGGGCTTCCGCTGGACCACCGGCGGCGGCCATCGCCGCGCCTGGCGCATCATCGCCGAACCAGCCGGCGGCGGCGCCGTCACCGCCTTCGCCATCGAGGTGACCGAGGCGGAGGAGACACGCGACACCCTGCGTCGCCACGTCGACGCCCATGACGAGACGCTGAACCATCTGGCTGACGCCGTGGCCATCTTCGGCCCATCCAAGCGGCTGGCTTTCCACAACACCGCCTTCCAGACCCTGTTCGACATCGACCCCGCCTGGCTGGATGAACGCCCGACCCACGCCGAACTGCTGGATCGGCTGCGTCAGCGCCGCCGCCTGCCCGAGGTCATGGACTATGCGGGCTGGAAGGCGCGCGAGCTGGAATTCTATGGCGCGTCCCAGGCCTCGCCCGACGACAGCTGGTCGCTTCCGGACGGCCGCACCCTGCGGGTCGTGCGCCAGCCCCATCCGCTGGGCGGCATATTGCTGATCTTCTCGGACATCACCGACGAACTGAACCTGAGAAGCCGGTTCAACGCCCAGATTCAGGTCCAGACGGCGACCCTGGACAAGCTGAACGACGCCGTCGCGGTGTTCGGTTCGGACGGACGGCTGCGGTTGCACAACGAGGCGTTCGAGACCTTCTGGAAACTGTCGGCGGAACAGATCGCCGGCTCGACCGACTTCGACGCCCTGGCCGAACTGTGCAAGGCCGTCCTGCCCGATCCTGCCCTGTGGCTGGGTCTGAAGGCCCGCGTCGCCGATCCCGATCCCGAAAGCCGGGTCGCCATATCGGGCGAAGGCCGCACCATCGACGGCCGGATCGCGGCCTGGCAGACCCGTCCCCTGCCCGACGGCGCCACCCTGGTCGCCTTCTCGGACATCACGGCCCGGCGCGGTCTGGAACAGGCCCTGGTTCAGCGGGAACAGGCTCTGGCCGAGAGTCAGGCGTTGAAACGCGAGTTCGTCGGCAGCGTCTCCTATGAGCTGCGCACGCCGCTGACGACCATCGTCGGCTATTCCGAGCTGCTCGAGACCATGGGCGACCTGCCGGAACGCGGCCGCCAGCACGCCGGCGCCATCCGCGTCGCCGCCAGCCAGTTGGCCCGATCCATCGACGACGTCCTGGACATGGCCCAGATCGACGCCGGCGAGATGGAGCTGTCGCTGGGCGACGTGCGCGTTCAGGATCTGCTGGAGCAGGCCGCCGAACGGGTGCGCGCCAAGGTCGAGGGCCGGGGCGCGACCCTGACCGTGACCTGCCCGCCTGGTCTGAAGCCGATCCGCGCGGACGACCACCGTATCGGCCAGGCCCTGAACCACCTGCTGGAGAACGCCGCCCGCGCCGTGTCCGAAGGCGGCGCCGTGACCCTGTCGGCCGAGATGGCCCCGTCGGAAATGCGGGTGACCGTGTCGGATTCGGGACGCGGCATCCCCTATCACCTGCAGGCCCACGTCTTCGACCGGTTCGTGCGGCGCGAGCGCGGCGGCCCCGGCGTCGGCCTGGCCCTGGTCAAGGCCCTGGTCGAGCTGCACGGCGGCTGGGCCGAGGTCGAGAGCGAGCCGGGCAAGGGCGCCGCCTTCATCCTGCACCTGCCGCTGGGCGCCGCGACCAGCGCCGCCGCGCCCGAGCTGCAGCTCGTCGTGCCCTCCTTCCAGACGGCGGCCTCTTAGGGCCGCAGAGCCTTGGACTGAGCCCGCGCAGGGCCGAACTCGGCGCCGGGGTTCCATTCGGGCCAGACGTCGGACTGGGCCAGGTCGCGGCCGACGGCGTAGATCAGGGCCACGTCCGCAGCGGCGGCGTCCATGCGCCAGGTCGCATCCCATGCGTCCGACGGCTGGTGATAGCGGTTCTGGACATAGTCGCGGCTGGCGGCGCTGGCGCCGGTGAAGCCGGCGGCCGGGAACAGGGCCGGCACGCCCTTCAGGGCCAGGGGGAAGTGGTCCGAGCGATAGAAGGCGCCGGCCTGGGGCGCGGGATCGGCGATCAGGGTGCGGCCGGTCGCGGTCGCATGGCGGGCCAAAACCTCGTCCAGCTGGTTCTTGCCCTTGCCGATGACGACGACATTGGGGTCGATCTCCGTTCCCGGCAGCAGGCTGTCGACATTGATGTTGGCCACGGTCGTCTCCAGCGGCCAGACCGGATTGGCGGCGTAATAGGTCGAACCCAGCAAGCCCGCCTCCTCGCCCGACCAGGCGGCGAAGACCACCGAACGTTTCGGACGCGGCGCGTCCGCGAAGGCGTGGGCCAGCTCCAGCAGGGCCGCCACCCCGGTCGCATTGTCCACCGCCGCATTATAGATCGTGTCGCCCGAGGCGTCGGGCGTGCCCACGCCGTAACCGTCCCAGTGGGCGCCGTACATGACGGTCTCGTTGGGTCGTTCGGAGCCGGGTATGCGGGCGATGACGTTCCTGGTCTCCACCCGGTCGGCGATCTGTCCGAAATCGACGCTCATCGTCATCCCCGGCAGGACGACAGGTTTGAAGTCCGCGCTGCGGGCGCCCGCCTTCAAGGCTTCGAAGTCCAGGCCCGCGGCGGTGAACAGTTCCTCGGCCTTGGCCCGCTGGATCCAACCCTGGAAGGGGGCGCGCTCGGCGTTCGGGTCGGCGCGGACAATGTCGAACTTAGGCGCGGCCGATGAGTTCTGCAGCACCGACCAGCCATAGCCGGCGCCGGCCGTCTCATGCACCACCAGCACGCCCGCCGCGCCGCGACGGCCGGCCTCGAGGAATTTATAGGTCCAGCGGCCGTAGAAGGTCATGGCCTTGTCGTCGAACTTGCCGGCCACCGGATCCCCCGCCGGGGCTTCGAAATCCGGATCATTGACCAGGACGATGAGGACCTTGCCCCGCACGTCCACGTCCTTGAAATCATCCCACTGGCGCTCGGGCGCAGTGGCGCCATAGCCGACGAAGACGACGGGGGCGTCGGTCACGGCGATATGGTCGGTGGGACGGTCGCTGGAGACCAGGACGTCCGGCCCCCGCTCCAGTGCGATCGTACGGCCGCCGACCTGGGCGGCGACGGTCGCGGGGCCGTCCTGGCGCGTGCGCGACAGATGGGCGATCTGGACGAAGGACCCGTCCGAGCCGCCGCCCTCGGCGCCGGCGGCGCGGAATTGTTCGACCAGCCAGGCGACGGTCTTCTCCTCACCCGGCGACGCGGGGGCGCGGCCTTCGAATTCGTCCGAGGCCAGCACCCGCACCGCCTCGTTCATCCGGGCGGCGTCGATGTCGGGCGCGGCGGCGTCACCGGCCTGGGCCGAAGAACAGGCCATCATCAGGGCGAGGGCGGAAACGGCGGGCAGGGCGTGGCGCATTGGGAACTCCTAACGGCGAGCCCTCGACCCTGCCCCTCTCAGCCCCGGCTGTCGAGCCAATCGACAAGGCCGCGCGCCGCCTGGGCGCCCGAGGCGAAGCTGGCCTGGAGCAGATAGCCGCCGGTCGGGGCCTCCCAGTCCAGCATCTCGCCGGCGACGAAAACGCCCGGTCGCGCGACCAGCATCAGCCGTTCGTCCACCCCGTCCAGCGCCACCCCGCCGGCGGAGGAAATCGCGCGCTCCAAACCCTGTACGCCGGTCAAGGTCAGGGGCATGGCCTTGATCCGTTCGGCCAGGGCTCGGGGGGAAACCGGCAGAGGGCCGGCTTCATACAGCAGGGCGACGGCGACCGGCTCAAGCCCCACCACCTTGCGCAGATGGTTGGACAGGCTGGCCTTGCCCCGGGGTTTCGACAGCCGGTCGGTCAGTTTTCCGACCGCGACGTCCGGCTTCAGATCGATGTGGACATCCGCCCGCCCGTCCGCCTCTATTGACGCCCGCAGCGCGGCCGACAGGGCGTAGACAGCGCCGCCTTCGAGGCCGTAGCGGGCGATCATGGCCTCGCCGCGCGCTGTCCTGCTCCCATGCGTCACAGCGACGCCCTTCAGCGGCTGACCGGCGAACCGGTCGCGGAACAGGGAGGACCAGGCGAAATCGAAGCCGACATTGGCGGGGCGGAAGGGCGCGACGGCGACCCCGCCGGCCTCAAGCCAGGGCTTCCACGCGCCGTCCGAACCCAGGCGCGGCCAGCTGGCGCCGCCCAGGGCCAGGACCACGGCGTCCGGCCGTTCCAGCCGCTCTCCGTCCGGCGTCTCGAACGCCAGGGCCCCGTCGCGCCAGCCGACCCAACGCGACCGGATGCGGATCTCGACGCCCAGATCACCCAGTCGCGCCAACCAGGCCCGCAGCAGGGGCGAGGTCTTCATTGCGCGGGGAAACACCCGCCCGCTGGACCCGATGAAGGTCGGCTGGCCCAAGCCCTCGACCCAGGCGGTGAGGTCGGCGGGCGTGAAGGCGTCGATCCAGCGCGCGACCGGCGCCTGGGCCGAGCCATAGCGGGTCAGGAACCGATCCAGCGGCTCCGAATGGGTCAGATTCAGTCCGCCGCGACCGGCCATCAAGAATTTGCGCGCGACGGACGGCATCCGCTCGTGAACCACGACGCTCAGACCCGCCTGGGCGAGGCGTTCAGCCGCCATCAGTCCTGCGGGGCCGGCGCCGATGACATGGACTTCACGTTTGGATTGGGTCATCCCCCGCTTTGCCCGCTCGCGGCGACGCTGGCTATAGGGACCGGCGTCGCTATGTTCCGAACCATGAGCGTTGCATTCACCCGAGAAGAAGATCTGGAAGCCACCGCCGCCGACCTGGCGGACCGGCCGATCTCACCCCACCCCAATCTGGTCACGCCCGAAGGCCTGGCCCTGATCGAAGCCGAACTGGCCGCCGCCCGCGCCGCCTATACCGCCGCCCAGGTGAAGGGCTCGATCGAAAGCGACCGCACCGCCATGGCGCGCGCGACGCGGGACCTGCGCTACTGGTCCGCCCGCCGCGCCTCCGCCCAACTGCAGGAGCCCACCGCAGACGACGGCGGAGTGCGCTTCGGCGGTTCAGTCTCCATCGAACGCGAGGACGGCCGGACCCAGACCTGGCGGATCGTCGGCGAGGACGAGGCGGATCCGGCCAAGGGCTCGGTCAGCCATGTCTCGCCGCTGGCCCGCGCCCTGCTGGGCAAGCGGATCGGGGACGAGGCCGTGGTGGCGGGACAGTCGGTAGAGATCACAGCCGTCGGCTGATCGGGCTCAGCCCGGCTTGTCGGCGCCCTCGCCCAGCATTTCGCGCATCATGTCCAGGATCAGCTTCTGGTTCCGGGCCGGCAGGCGCGGGGCCAGGCGGGCGATCTCGACACTGTGTTTCGTCGGCTTGTGCTCGTGGTCGAAGCCGGGCGCCTCTTCTTCCCCCACGCCCGGCTGGGCGTCGTGGAAACCCTGGAAGAAGAAGGGGATGTCCACCTTCATGAACTCGGCCATCTCGAACAGCTTCGAGGCCGAGACGCGGTTGGCGCCCTTCTCGTACTTCTGAACCTGCTGGAAGCTGACGCCGACCGCGCGGGCCAGGGCGGTCTGGGTCAGTCCCAGATCAAGGCGTTTTTCCTGAACGCGGCGGCCGACGTGGCGATCAACGGGATGCGGCTCCTCGAGCTTCTCACGCGCCATGCCGTCCCCGCCCACTCAAATCACTGACCGATTCGAGGAACCCTAGTTCTTAGAATCAGCGGCCACAAGCCGGCGAGCGCGGCGGCCAGCAGGGCCGCCAGGAAAGGCCAGTCGCCCAGTCGTCCATAGGGGGTGACGCCGGTCGGGCGCGGCAGGGGGGCGTCGATCACCCCCATGACGCCGGGGTCCAGACGCTGCCCGTCCACAATCCGGCCCCAGGGGTCGATCATGGCCGAAATTCCCGTCGGCGTGGCCCGGGCGATGGGCAGTCCGGTTTCGATGGCGCGATAGCTGGCCAGGTTCAGATGCTGGCGGGGACCCGAGGTCGCCCCGAACCAGGCGTCGTTGGAGGCGTTGACGATCCAGTCCGGCCGACCCGCCGCGCCGGGGGTGAAGCCGGGATAGAGGCTTTCATAGCAGATCAGCACCTGGACCGGCGGCGCGCCTGGAATCCGGATCGGCGCCGGGGTCGGTCCGGCGGTGAAATCACTGGGCATATGCACCAGGCTGCGCAGGCCGATGGCGGTCATGACCGAACCCAGCGGCAGATATTCGCCGAACGGGACCAGCCGGTGCTTGTCATAGACGGCGGCGATCCGAAGGCCGGGCCCGCCTTCATCGGCCAGGGCGAACAGACTGTTGTAGTAGCGGCCGCCTCCCGGCGCCGTCAGATCCGCCTCGCCGCGCGCCAGCCCCATCAACAGGGTCTGACCCGGCCGCAGGGCGTCGGCGATGGCCGTCGCATCTGTCGAGGCGAAAACCTCGTTGGCCGAAGCCGGCAGGGCGCCCTCGGGCCAAACCACGACATTCGGAACCCGGGCTCCGGGCTGGCCGGTCAGGGCCACATAGCGATCCACAATGGAGCGATAGGTCTCCGGCGACCATTTCGTCTCCTGTTTCACATCGGCCTGGACCAGGCGGACCAGGGTGTCGGTGAACTGCAGATCGGCCTGGGCCAGCCGCACGGCGCCGAAGACGCCCGCCGAAACCAGGGCCAGGACGCCCAGTCCTGCCGAGATCAGACGGCTGCGCGTCGCGCCGGGGCCGACCAGAGGGGCCAGGGCGGCGGTGGCCGCGACCGTAACGAGGCTCAGTCCATAGACGCCGACGACCGAGGCGAATTGCGACATGCCGCCCCCTGCCCGCCAGGTCGCCCCGGCCGGATTCCAAGGAAAACCGGTCAGCACATGGCCGCGCAGCCATTCGGCGGCGCAGAACAGGGCGGCGAACAGCAGGACCCGGACCACCCCGACGGGGGCGAGCCGGCGATAAAGGGCGCAGGCGGCCCCCCAGAACAGGCCGATCCCGGCGGGCAGCAGGCTGGCGGCGAAGGGCGCCATCCAGGCCTGTTCTGGATTGACGAAAAAGGCTTCCGCCACCCACCAGCAGCCGATGAAGAAATAGGCGAAGCCCGCCAGCCAGCCCATCCAGAAGGTGCCGCGCGTCGTGTCCGACCGCTCGGACAGGATCATCAGCAGCGGATAGCCCAACAGGCCGAACAGCAGGCCGAACGGCGGATGGGCCAGGGCTGTTCCCGCACCGGCCACCAGGGCCAGGCCGATGCGGATCAACCGCCAGGTCAGGGCGCGCCGCCGCTCGGGCAGGGCGCGGATACGGGCGGCGAACCGGTCCAGGGCGGCGTCGGGAAACATGATCAGGCGTCCTGCCCAGAGTCAGAGGAATCGGCGGCGTAAGGGTCGGAGACGCCCAGTTCCGCCAGGATCTCGCGCTCCTCGGCCTCCATTTCCTCGGCCTCCGCATCGTCCTCGTGGTCACGCCCCAGAAGATGCAGGACGCCGTGGACGACCAGATGGCTCAGATGGTCCGACAGGGTCTTGCCCTGGGCCTGGGCTTCGGATGCACAGACGCCGTAGGCCAGGACGATGTCGCCCAGGTGCGGGGCGGCGCTTTCGGGCGCGGGGAAGGACAGGACATTGGTCGGCCGGTCCTTGTCCCGGAACCGGGCGTTCAGTTCCCGCACCGCCTCGTCGTCGGTCAGAAGTACGACCACATCGCCCGCGACGGCGCCAAGCGCGGCCTCGGCCGCCTTCGTCACCACCGCCTCGGTTTCCGGCAGGGCGCCGGTCCAGGCCTCGGCCTCGACTTCGATCTCGATCATGCGGGGTCTTCAAGGTCCGGAGTCGGGCGACCTTTTGCGGCGTCGGCGTCATAGGCGCGCACGATCCGCTCGACCATGGCGTGACGCACCACGTCCGAGGCCTCGAACTTCAGGATGCCGACGCCCTTGACCCCGTCCAGTATGCGCAGGGCGTGGGCCAGGCCGGAATCGCGGGGATTCAGCAGGTCGATCTGCGACGGGTCGCCCGTCACCACCATCCGCGCGCCCTCGCCCAGGCGGGTCAGGACCATCTTCATCTGCAGGCGCGAGGTGTTCTGCGCCTCATCGACGATGACGAAGGCGTGGCTGAGGGTGCGGCCGCGCATGAAGGCGATGGGGGCGGCCTCGATCTCGCCCTTGTCGCGGCGGCGCTGCACGTCCTCGGCGCCGAGGATGTCGTTCAGGGCCTCCCAGATCGGGGCCAGATAGGGATCGACCTTCTCGTTCAGGTCGCCGGGCAGGAAGCCCAGTTTCTCGCCCGCCTCGACCGCCGGCCGGGTGATGACCAGACGGTCCACCTGGCCGCGCCGCAACAGGGAGGCGCCATAGGCGGCGGCCAGGAAGGTCTTGCCGGTGCCGGCCGGGCCGACGCCGAAACTGAGTTCGCACCGGCCCAGCATGTCCAGATAGGCGGCCTGGGCCTTGGTCTTGGGCACGATGGCGCCGCGCTTGCCGCCCGGAAGCGACACCCCCGCCGCCGCCATGCCCGGCGTGCCCTTGCCGCCCCGCGCCTGGCCCAGGGCCGCGCGGACATCGGCCTCGGTCACCTCGGCGCCCAGGGCCGCGCGCTTGGCCAGATCCTCGATCACCTGGCGGGCGTCCGAGCGGTCGCGGGTGCCGCCGTTGACCGAGACCCCGCCGCCCGGCGCCTCGACCAGCACCTTGAAGGCGTCCTCGATCAGGGCGACGTGACGACTGTTCGGCCCGATGACGGCGCGCAGTTCGGCGTCGTTCAGGGGGACGAACTCGGATTCTCGCGCCATCAAGCGGCCTTTTCTGCTGGGGCCGCCGCCTCCGGGGCGACGAGCCGACCGGTCAGGCTGTTGTGCTGGCCGGCGATGATTTCGACCGGAACGATCCGGCCGATCAGATGATCCGCGCCATCGACGTGGACCGACTGAAGATATGGGGATCGTCCGACCGCTTGGCGACGGCTGCCGTGACGGCCCTTGCGATCAAACAGCACATTCAGGGTCCGCCCCGCCTGCGCGGCGTTGAAGGCGATCTGCTGTTCGGTGAGCAGTTCGATCAGACGGTGCAGCCGATCCTTGGCGACCTCCGGCTCGACCTGTTTGCCCATGCCGGCGGCCGGTGTGCCGGGGCGGGGTGAATACATGAAGGCGAAGGCCGAGGCGTAGTTCACCCGCCGCACCAGATCGAGCGTGTCCTCAAACTCGCGGTCCGTCTCGCCGGGGAAGCCGACGATGAAGTCGCCGGCCATGGCGATGTCGGGCCGGGTCGCGCGGATGCGGTCGATCAGGTCGAAATAGGTCTGACGCCCGTGTTTGCGGTTCATCAGCCGCAGAATCCGGTCGGAGCCCGCCTGAACCGGCAGGTGCAGATAGGGCATCAGGGCGTCCAGATCGCCGTGGGCCGCGATCAGGTCGTCCGACATGTCGTTGGGATGGCTGGTCGTATAGCGAATCCGGTCCAGGCCGGGGATCTCGGCCAGGGCGTAGGCCAGCTCGACCAGGCTCGACTTTCGGCCATCGGGCCGTTCGCCGTCATAGGCGTTGACGTTCTGGCCCAGCAGGGTGACTTCGCGCACGCCGCGGCCGGCCAGGGCCCGCGCCTCTTCCAGCACCGAGGCCAGAGGACGCGACCATTCGGCGCCGCGCGTATAGGGCACCACACAGAAGGTGCAGAACTTGTCGCAGCCTTCCTGCACCGTCAGGAAGGCGGTCGGGCCCTCGGTAAAGCGGGCGGCCGGCAGGGCGTCGAACTTGTCGTCGGGGGCGAAGTCGGCGCCGATCCGTTCGCCTCGCGCCCGCGCCGTGCGGGTCAGAAGTTCGGGCAGCTGATGATAGGCTTGGGGGCCGACGACGATGTCGACCGCGGGCTGGCGCTTCATGATCTCTTCGCCCTCGGCCTGGGCCACACAGCCGGCGACCGCGATGGTCAGGTCGCCGCCGGTCTCGCGCTTGATGTCGCGAAGTTCGCGCAGCTTGCCCAGCTCGGAATAGATCTTCTCCGCCGCCTTCTCGCGGATGTGGCAGGTGTTCAGGATGACGAAATCGGCGGCCCGGACATCCTCGGTGACGGCATAGCCCAGAGGGCGCAGGACGTCGGCCATGCGCTCTGAATCATAGACGTTCATCTGACAGCCGTAGGTCTTGATGAAAAGGCGCTTTGACGGCGCCTCCAGCATCGCTTCGGCTTCTTGAACCCGGATTTCGGTCATGCCGGGCTTATGATCGCCCGGACAGGCGACGACAAGACCGAGGCTCAGCCCGCATCCACGTCTGCGGGCAGATCGGCGGGGTTTACGCGGGCGGCATGGCGCTTGAAGATCAGCCCCTCGCGCTTGGACGGTTCAGCGCCTTCGATCGGCACGCCGTACAGTTCCAGCTTGTGACCGATCAGTTCAAAGCCCAGCCGGTCGGCGATCTCGGTCTTCAGCTTCTCGATCTCGGCGTCGAAGAACTCGATCACCTCGCCCGTCTTGGTGTCGATCAGGTGGTCATGGTGGTCGTCGCCCGCCTCCTCATAGCGGCTGCGTCCGTCCCCGAAGTCGTGCTTCTCGACCACGCCCGCCTCTTCGAACAGGCGCACGGTGCGATAGACGGTGGCGATCGAGATGTGCGGATCGATGGAGGAGGCGCGGCGATACAGCTCCTCCACATCCGGGTGATCTTCCGCCGATGACAGCACCCGGGCGATCACCCGACGCTGTTCGGTCATACGCATGCCGCGGTCGGCGCAGAGTTTTTCGATCCGGTCCATGACCCTAGAATAGGACGTCGGACCGTTTCAGGGAAGCGCCGGCTTTTCAGGATCTGCCGCGAGGTCCAGACTCAGGACCAGGGCGTCGGTCCGTCCCCCGTCCGGCGCGGCGTAATAGGCCTTGCGACGGCCGAGGGGCCGAAAGCCGGCTCGGTCGTACAGGGCGCGGGCGGCGACATTGTCTTCGGCCACCTCCAGAAACAGACGCGAGGCTCCGGCCTGGGCGGCGGCCACCGCCCCCCGCCCCGTCAAACGCCCGCCCAGACCGGCCCGGCGCGCCTCGGGCCGGACCGCCAGGGTCAGGATTTCGGCCTCGTCCAGCACGACCCGAACCAGGATGAAACCGTCGGGTTCGACCACGGCGAAGACCCCGGCCTGGCCCAGAAGGTCCGCAAACTCGGCCTCGCTCCACGGCGCGGCGAAGGCCTGGGCGTGCAGTCGCGCCAGCAGGGCCGGGTCGGCGGGCGTCATGGGACCGGCTGGCGCGGCTGACCCGGCAGGCGGGTGGGCGGCGTGGCGTCCGGCGCGCGAAGATACAAGGGGCGGGGCGGATGGTCGGCGGGATCGGCCGCGGCGACCAGTCGCCCCAGGGCCTGGGCCGACGGCGCGACGCGGGGGTCCATGGACGCCATGCTCAAGTCAGGAAAGGCCTCGACCAGGACGGCGGCGCCGGAGCCGACCAGTCGAACCTCTTTCCCCAGGGCGGTGATTCGTCGCGCCGCCTCGTCCAGCGACAAGGCCTCGTCCGGACCGACGGCCGCGCCGTCGATGAACAGCTTGGCGTAGACCTGGCCTCGCCGGGCGTCGATCAGGGCCGCGACCGGCGGTCCGGCCGAATCCACAGACGCGGCCAGTCCATCCAGGGCCGACACCCCGACCACCGGCCGATCCAGGGCCGCGCCCAGCCCCTGGGCGAAGGCCAGACCGACCCGCAAGCCGGTGAAGGAGCCGGGTCCGACAGTGACCCCGATCCGATCCAGGGCATCGAACCCCCCGCCGGCCTCGGCCATGACGTCGCGCACCAGACCGCCCAGGCGTTCCTGATGGCCCTTGGCCATGGGTTCGAAACGAACGGCCAAGGGTCGCTCGTCCTCGAACACCGCCGCCGTGCAGGCGCCGAGCGCCGTATCGATCACCAGAAGTCTCATGGCGCGCCTTCTAGGCCGCGCGAGACAGAACCTCCACCAGTCGCGTCAGGGCCTGACGCACCGCGCGGTCTTCGATGCGGGAAAAACCGGCGGCCATCGCCCGGCCTTCCGGTGTCGCAGCCATGGTCCGCATCATCGACAGTTCGGGGATTTCGGCCTCGTCCGCCGGCTCGGGAAAGAAGGCTCCGACGGGCAGTCCAAGGGCCAGGGCCAGATTGTGCAGCCGCGAGGCCGAAATCCGGTTCTGACCGCCTTCGTACTTCTGAACCTGTTGGCAGCTGACCCCGATCAGGGCGCCCAGGGCGGTCTGCGACAGACCCAGGGCCGTGCGTCGTGATGCGATCCGGGCGCCGACGACGGCGTCCAAGGGTTCCGGCGCGCGGGCCGTCTGGCGAGCAGTAGGGGGCGTCCTGTCCATGCCGGAACGATCTCACAACCTTTCCGCGTATGCAACCTTTTCGTTTCATGATTCGCGGCGGGCGATCACGGCCGAGATGCGGGCCACGGACTGGCGGTCGATCACCTCCGCCCGGTCCAGCGCGCCCGCCCCCCGGACATGGAGGCGGTCGTCCTCGGACCGGTCAAAGAGGCGCGGGCGTAGATCGCCGTCCTTCATCTCGATGACGCAGCCCTGGCCGCCCCTGGGCCACAGGTCCGGTTGGTATTCGAGGATGACGCCCGGTTCGGCCCAGGGGGAGAGGGCGTCATCGCGAACCTTCAGGTGTTTCACGACGACAGGCGGCGGGCCGTCGAAGCCGCGTCCCCGGCTTTCCAGGCCTGTCGCGGCCGGATCGACGTGCGGCGTCTGGGCGCCCGAAACGAGCAAGGCCAGGGCTTCGGGCGTGGCGTCCAGCGCCCCGGTCAGGCGACGCTGGACATCGGGCCGGAACAGGCCGGGCCGGCGACCGGATTCATAGAGGCCCCAGCCCTGGCTGGTCATGTCCAGACGCGCTCCGGCCTCGGCCTGGGACAGGCCGCGCCGACGGCGCAGGGCGGCCAGGGCCTCGCCCAGACAAAGGACTTCAGGATCAGGAACGAAACGCGGCATGGAGGACGAGGATGGCGCCCCGCCGCACGTCTGGCGAGAACGAAAACGTCAGTCGGTCAGAGGGTCTGCTCGACCCGCGTCACCTCGGGCACATAGTGGCGCATCATCTGTTCGACCCCGGCCTTCAGCGTCGCCGAAGAGGAAGGGCAGCCGGAACAGGCGCCGCGCATCCGCAGGCTCAGCACCCCGGTCGCCTCATCAAAGGCGTCGAACAGGATGTCGCCGCCGTCCTGGGCCACGGCGGGTCGGATGCGGCTGTCCAGCAGGGCCTTGATCTCGGCCACGATCTCGCTGTCGTCCTCGGCATGGGTCTCGGTTTCAGACCCCGCGACGGTCAATGGCCGGCCCGAGACGAAATGATCCATGATGACGCCCAGGATCGGGGCCTTCATCTCCGACCAGTCCGGCCCGCGCTCCTGTCGGGTCACCGACACATAGTCGGCGCCGAAGAAGACGCCGTCGACGCCCTCGAGTTCGAACAGGGCCTCGGCCAGGGGCGAGGCGGTCGCCGCGTCGATGGTGCGGTAGTCCAGCACGGCGAGCGGAGAAACCTCGCGGCCCGGCAGGAACTTCAGCACATTGGGATTGGGCGTGGGTTCGGTCTGAATGAACATGGGCGGGAGATGCGCTCGCCCCCGCCCCGTTGCAAGACCTAGCGCCGCTTCAGCCCGCCCAGCAATCCCCGCAACAGTTCGCGGGTGAGGGTGGACCCGGCCGTGCGCAACACCGACTTGGTCAGGGCCTCCATCGGGGTCTGACGATTGGAGGTTCTGGCGCGCGGCGTCGTCCGGGCCCGTTCCCTGACGTCCGCCCTTACCGCCTTCTCGTTCGATTTCGCCTGAGCTTCGGCGGCCTTGGCGGCGTCCGACTGCGCCCTGGCCTGAGTCTCGGCCCGATCGGAGGCGGCATGGCGGGCCGCGAGGATTTCCTCGGCGGATTCGCGGTTCAGCGTCTGGTCATAGAGGCCGCGCACCGGGCTGGCGGCCATGACGGCGGCGCGCTCGGCCTCGGTCGCCGGGCCCAGGCGCGAGGCCGGCGGCCGGATCTTCGTGCGGGCCACGACGGTCGGGGCGCCTTTCTCGTCCAGGACCGAGACCAGGGCCTCGCCCACGCCCAGGCCCTGGATGGCCTCGGCCGTATCGAAGGCGGGATTGGCGCGGAAGCTCTGCGAGGCGGCCTTCAACCCCTTCTGTTCCGACGGCGTATAGGCCCGGAGCGCGTGCTGGATACGATTGCCGAGTTGGGCCAGGACGCTGTCGGGAATGTCGGCTGGATTCTGGGTGACGAAATAGACGCCCACCCCCTTGGACCGGATCAACCGCACCACCTGTTCGACCTTGTCCAGCAGGGCGCGCGGGGCGTCGTCGAACAGCAGATGGGCCTCGTCGAAGAAGAAGACCAGGCGCGGCCGGTCGGGATCGCCCACCTCAGGCAGCTGTTCGAACAGCTCCGACAACAGCCACAGCAGGAAGGCCCCATACAGGCGCGGGCTGTTCATCAGCCGCGTGGAGTCCAGCACATTGACCTGACCGCGCCCGTCGAGGCCGACGCGGATCATGTCCTCCAGCTTCAGGGCCGGTTCCCCGAAGAAGGCGTCGCCGCCCTGTTGTTCAAGCTGCAGCAGGGCGCGTTGGATGGCGGCGATGGAGGCGGGGGCGACATTGCCGACCTCGCGGCCGATCCGCTCGGCGTTCTCGCCCACATAGACCAGCAGACTGCGCAGATCGCCCAGGTCCAGCAGCAGCAGGCCCTCCTTGTCGGCGATATGGAAGACGACGGTCATCACGCCTTCCTGCACCTCGTTGAGGCCCAGCATCCGGGACATCAGCACCGGACCGATCTCTGACACGGTCGTGCGGATCGGGTGGCCCTTCTGTCCGTACAGGTCCCAGAAGACGGTCGGAGCCGCTCGCGGCGTCAGGGTCAGGCCCATTTCGGTCGCCCGGGCGATCAGCTTCTCGTTCGGCGTTCCGACCTGGGAAATGCCCGAAAGGTCCCCCTTCACATCGGCGCAGAAGACCGGCACCCCGGCGTCAGAGAAGCCCTGAGCCATGATCTGAAGGGTGACCGTCTTGCCGGTGCCCGTGGCGCCGGCGACCACGCCGTGTCGGTTGGCGCGGTGAAACAGCAGGGCTTCCGGCTGGGCGGCGTCGGACTGGCCGAGGAATAGGCCGGCAGGGGCGTCGGACATGAAAAGTCTCCAGAGAACCGGCTAGGTCTAGCGCAGAGCCCCGCGCGTCGGAACCGTCGCTGTTCGTGCGTGTTGACGCCGCTCGGCCCGCCGCCGACAAGGATCGCCATGAAGAACCCCCTCACCATGCAGTCTTCGGCCGTATCGCGGAACGCCGCCGCCCTGATCGCGACCGTCGCTGCGGGCGCGGCCGTCTACTGGCTTCGGGACATACTGACGCCTCTGGCCATGGCCCTGTTCCTGCTGATCATGATCGACGGGGTGAAGCGGACCGTGGCGGCCCGGACCCCGCTGAACGACCGCTGGGCCGGTGTCGCCGCCCTCGTATTGGTGGTTCTGGCCTTCTTCGCCTCCATCGGCATCATCGTGAACGGTGCGGCGGGCTTCTTCGGAGAAGCCTCGGGCGTTTCGCAGAATATCGGACCGCGCATCGATCAGATCATCCGCGACGTCTACGGCATGGCGCGCCTGAACAATCCGCCGACGGCCCAGGAGCTGATCAACGGCGTCGATATTCGCGGCTATGTCGCCTCCATCGCCATACAGGCCCAGGGCATCGCCTCCGGGGCCTTCTTCGTCATGGTCTACCTGGGCTTTCTCCTGGCCTCGCAGATCGGCTTCCGACGCAAGATCGTCACCATGTTCCCGCAAAAGCGCCAGCGCGACGAAGCGATCGCAGTGTTCGAACGGGTTCGCGGCGGGGTCGAGGGCTATATCTGGGTCCAGACCGTCACCGGCGCCATGATCTGCGTCGTGGCCTGGATCCTGATGCGCGCCGTGGGGCTTCAGAACGCCGAGTTCTGGACCTTCGTCATCTTCATCGTCGGCTTCATTCCCGTGCTGGGCGGGGCCGTGGCGGGACTGGCGCCCCCCCTGTTCGCCCTGGTGCAATTCCCCAGCTACTGGCCGGCCCTGATCCTGCTGGTCGGGCTTCAGACCATATTGTTCATCGTCGGCAATATGATCCAGCCGCGGATGCAGGGCGACAACCAGAACATCGACCCCGTCGTGGTCCTGCTGTCCCTGGCCTTCTGGGGCAAGCTGTGGGGCGTTGTGGGCATGTTCCTGTCCACCCCTCTGGCGGTCATGGCCATGGCGATCCTGGCTGAATTCCAGGGATCACGCTGGATGGCCATCCTGCTGTCGGGCGACGGCGAACCCTATGCCGACGAGGGCAAGTCGAACCGGAAGAAGGCGGGCGAGACCGAGACGGAAACAGAGGGCAGGGCCGGAGCCTGAACCTGCGGCGCCGCGCCACATCGAAAGCCGTGTTTTCGTCTCTTGAACCTCAAACAAGGCTTCCCATCTGATCCTTACCGCTGCGGGACATTCCCCTCCGAACCGCAGCGAAGCGACCGACGCACACTCCCCTCCCCGAGCGTCGTTCGCGCAGGCCGCCGAGTTCCCCCGCTCGGCGGCCTTCTCGTTTGTGGCGCCGCACAATTCTTCCAACCTGAACGCTGTTCATGAGAATCTTCGATCATCGGGGGCTTCCCGCGCGACCGGACCTGGCCTAGTCAACGCTGTGGCGCCTCGTCGCGCCGTGCCCCTTGCGGCCAAGGCCGCGTCGCCCGAGACTGTAGTCCATGACCGCCCTCGATCCGCGCCCCGTCCCGGTTCAGCCGATCTCCCCGGCCGCCCTGGAAACCTCATTCGCGCGGATTCTCGGCACCAGCCCCGGCAAGCCGGAGCAATCCTTCCTCGCCCAGGCGTACGAGGACTACGCCGCAGACGAGACCCCCGAGCTGGACGGCGAGGATCTGGCCGCGCTCCTGGCCGCCTCGTGGCGGGCGGCCAAGGACTATCCGGCCGGTTCCGCTCCCCTGATCACCGTCGGCCCCCTGGCCGGCGCCGATGGCCAGGCCCTGGACTATGACCTGGTCCGCATCGTCCAGACGGACGCCCCCTTCCTGGTCGACAGCGTCATGGGCGCCCTGGCCGAGGCCGGGGTCTCGGTGCGCGCCCTGTTCCACCCGGTGGTCGAGCTGGGTGATCGCCGTCTGTCGGTGATCATGCTGGTGATCGACGGCGCTCCGCAGGAACGGCGTGACGCCCTGGGCGAGGGCCTGGCCGAGTGCCTGACCGACGTCCACGCCGCCGTGGCCGACCACGAGGCCATGACCGGCCTGATGCGTCAGGCCATGCAAAGGCTGGAGGCGACGCCGCCAAGCGTCGATCCCGCGGTTCTGGCCGAAAACATCGCCTTCCTCAAATGGCTGAAGAGCGATCATTTCGTCTTCCTGGGCGCTCGCGACTATAATTACCCCCTGAAGGCCGACGGCGACTACGAGGCCGAGGCTCCGTTGAGCCAGTCGAGCGCCGGTCTGGGCATACTGGCCGACCCCGACCGCACCGTTCTGCGTCGCGCGTCGGAACCCGCCGTCCTGACCCGTCAGATGCGCCGGCAGCTGGATCTGAGCGACCCCGTCACGGTGGCCAAGGCCAACGCCCGGTCCCGCGTTCACCGGCGCGCCTACATGGATTATGTCGGGGTCAAGCGTTACGGCGCGGACGGCAAGGCGACGGGCGAGACGCGGTTCGTCGGCCTGTTCACCTCCGACGCCTATGACCAGCTGGCGATCGAAACGCCCCTGATCCGCCGCAAGGTGGCCAATGTGCTGAGCCGTGCCGACAAGGCGCCTGGCAGCCATAACGAAAAGCGGCTGCGCAATATTCTCGAGAATTATCCGCGCGACGAACTGTTCCAGATTGGTGAGGACGAGCTTCTTTCCATCGCCCTGGGCATACTTCACCTCTACGACCGGCCGCGCATCCGCCTGTTCACCCGCCAGGATCCGTTCGACCGGTTCGTCTCGGTCCTGTGCTTCGTCCCGCGCGAAAAATTCGATTCCTCGGTGCGCGAGCGGATCGGCCAGATCGTCGCCCGCGCCTGGGGCGGCCGGATCTCGGCCTGGTATCCGCAACTGTCGGACGCCCCCCTTGTGCGGGTCCATTTCATCATCGGCGTGACGCCGGGCGACCATCCGGTCCCCGACGCCGCCCAGCTTGAACATGATGTGGCCGAGGCCGGGCGCGGCTGGGTCGAGCGGTTCGAAGCCGCCTTGCGCCGCGCCGACGTGGCCGATGTCGAGGTCGGGCCGCTGAGCACCCGCTGGGCCCGCGCCTTCGGCGCCGCCTATCGCGACCGCTATGACGCCGACGAGGCCGCGATCGATCTGGGCGAGATGGACCGGCTGAACGCGACGGGACAGGTCGGAGCCGGAGAATCGGTGGCGGTCCGCGCCTTCCGCAACGCCGACGACAGCCGTCTGCAGTTCCGCTTCAAGCTCTATCGCCGCGGCCCGTCGGTGCCCCTGTCGGACGTCCTGCCGATCATGGCCGACATGGGTCTGAAGACCCTGGAGGAGTACGGCTATCCGATCCGGCCGCTGGGCGAGGAAGAGATCCACGTCCACGAATTCCTGATGGAGGATCCCCGCGGCGAGGCCCTGGTCTTCGCCGATGTGAAAGGCCCGTTCGAACGGGCCTTCGCCGCCGTGTGGAACGGCCGCACCGAGAGCGACGGTTTCAACCGTCTGGTGGTCGAACTGGGCATGGAATGGCGCGAGGCCGCCCTGATCCGCACCCTGGCCCGTTATCGCCAGCAGACAGGCCTCGATCCGTCCCAGTCGGTGCAGGAAGAAGCCCTGCGCGAATATCCCGACCTGTCGCGAGCCCTGCTGTCGCTGTTCAAGGCCCGGTTCGACCCTGCGGACGGCGCCGTTGAGGCCCGCGAAGGCGCGGTAGCCGAACTGAACGCCAAGATCACGACCCTGTTGCAGGACGTGAAGAGCCTGGACCACGACAAGGCCCTGCGCCGGATGGCCGCCCTGATCGGCGCGATCAAGCGAACCAACTATTTCCAGCTGGGTTCCGACGGCCTGGCCAAGCCGCACATCTCGATCAAGATCGCCTCGAGCGAGCTGGAAGATCTGCCGCTGCCCAAGCCCTATCGCGAGATCTTCGTCTGGGCGCCGCACGTCGAGGGGGTGCATCTGCGCTTCGGACCGGTGGCGCGGGGCGGTTTGCGCTGGTCAGACCGGCGCGACGACTTCCGCACTGAGGTGCTGGGCCTGGTCAAGGCGCAGCAGGTCAAGAACGCCGTCATCGTTCCGGTCGGCTCCAAGGGCGGCTTCTATCCCAAGCAGCTTCCACGCACGACCGATCGCGAGGCCATCCAGGGCGAGGCCATCCGCGCCTATCGCACCTTCCTGTCGGGCCTGCTGGACATCACCGACAACATCGCCGCCGACGGTTCTGTAGCCCGCCCCGCCCATGTCGTGGCCTGGGAAGGCGACGACCCCTATCTGGTCGTCGCGGCGGACAAGGGCACGGCGACCTTCTCGGACATCGCCAACGGGGTCTCGGCCGCCTACGGCTTCTGGCTGGGCGACGCCTTCGCCAGCGGCGGGTCGATCGGCTATGACCACAAGGCCATGGGCATCACCGCGCGCGGCGCCTGGGAGGCCGTCAAACGCCACTTCCGCGAGATCGGTCCGCGCGCCAAGGTCTGGGACATCCAGACCGAACCCTTCACCATGGTGGGCGTGGGCGACATGTCGGGCGACGTCTTCGGCAACGGCGCCCTGCTGTCCAAGGCGACCAAGCTGATCGCCGCCTTCGATCACCGCGACATCTTCATCGATCCCACGCCCGACCCCGCCGCCAGCTGGACCGAACGCAAACGGCTGTTCGACCTGCCGCGTTCGTCCTGGCAGGACTATGACAAGGGTCTGATTTCCCAGGGCGGCGGCGTCTTCTCGCGGTCCGCCAAGTCGATCCAGCTGACGCCTGAAATCAAGGCGGCGCTGGACATCACGGAAGACGAACTGGATCCGGTCAGCCTGATCCGGGCCATCCTGAAGGCGCCGGCGGATCTGCTGTATCTGGGCGGCATCGGCACCTATGTGAAATCGGCGGCCGAGACCGACGCCCAGGTGGGCGACAAGGGCACCGACGCCCTGCGGATCAACGCCGACGAGCTGCGGGTCAAGGTGGTGGGCGAGGGCGCGAACCTGGGCTTCACCCAGGCGGGCCGCATCGTCTTCGGCCAGGGCGGCGGCCGGATGAACACCGACGCCATCGACAACTCGGCCGGGGTCGACACCTCGGACCACGAGGTCAACATCAAGATCCTGGTCGGGTCGGCCGTGACCAACGGGGTCCTGCCGGCCGAGGACCGCGCCCCGCTGCTGGCCTCGATGACCGAGGAGGTGGGCCTGAAGGTGCTGGCCCATAATTATGACCAGACCCTGGCCCTGACCTTGCAACAGGCCGAAGGCGCGACCGCCCTGGACGCCCAGCAACGCTTCATGCAGGCCCTGTCGGCGCGCGGCAAACTGGACCGCAAGGTCGAAGGCCTGCCGAACGACGCCCGCATCAAGGAGATGATGGCGGCCGGGGTTCCGCTGGCCCGGCCGGAACTGGCGGTCCTGACCGCCTACGCCAAGCTGGAGCTGTCGGAAGAGATCGTCGCCTCACGCGCGCCGGAAGACCCCTTCTTCGAACAGACCCTGGTCCGCTATTTCCCGCAGGCCCTGGCCCGGTTCGAGCCGGAGATGAAGAGCCACCGTCTGCGGCGCGAGATCATCGCCACCGTCATGGCCAACGAAGTCGTCAACATGTGCGGTCCGACCTTCCCGGACCGGCTGCGCGGCTCCGCCGAGTGCGACACCACCGCCCTGATCATCGCCTTCGAGGCGGCGCGGCGCGTGTTCCGCCTGGACGAAGCCTGGGACGCGGTCTCGGCCCTGGACCTGAAGATCTCGGCCGAGGCCCAGACCGCCCTCTATCGCGAGATCGCCGTGGTGCTGCGCCGCCAGACCTTCTGGCTGGCGCGTCGCGCCAAGGCCGGGGCTTCGGTCCAGGGCCTGATCGACCGCTATCGTCCGACCGCCGACGCGCTTCAGGCCGAGGGCGCGCCGGTTCTGTCGCGGTTCGAACAGGGCCGTCTGGATGATCGTGTCGCCATCTTCGCCCATCATGGAGCGCCGCAGGATCTGACCCGCCGCATCGCCATCATGCGCCCCCTGGTGGCCGCCGCCGATATCGGCGATCTGGCCCAGGAGAGCGGCTGGCCGGTCGCGGCCATGGCGCGGCTGTATCACCAGGTCGGCGCCGCCTTCGACTTCGACCGGTTGCGCGCCGCCGCCGGTTCGATCCCGTCGATCGATCATTTCGACCGGCTGGCCGTGCGTCGCATGATCGAGGACCTGATGAACGAACAGTCGATCCTGACCCGCGCCGTGGCCCGGGTCTCGGACGCCGCGGTCGGGGTCAGCGAGGATGCGGCCGAGGGCGCCGTGGACGCCTGGATCGGTTCGAAACTGGCCGTGGTCGAAGGCGTGCGCGCCTCGGTGGACGAGATCGAACAGTCCGGATCGGGCTGGACCTTCGCCAAGCTGACCATCGCCAATGCAGCGATCCGCGATCTGGCGTCCGCAGCGGTGAGTTCTTGAAGACGTCTTCGGCGCTGGGCCGATAGGCGGGCAGGGGAGCCGGCATGCCGAGAAAATTCCTGGTCGTCGTCGATGACAGTCCCGAGTTCGAGGCGGCGCTGCGCTTCGCCTGCCGACGCGCGCGCTCGACCGGCGGAAGGGTGGTCATGCTGCGGGTTCTCCCGTCCAACAGCGACGCCCACTGGTCTGGCGTTCGTGAGGAAATCGAACGCCAGCAGCGGGAAGAGGCCGAAACCCTGCTGAACCGGCTGGGGGAGGAGGCGCTGGAGCGATCCGGCGCACCGCCCGTCTTCCTGATCGAACAGGGCGAGGCCCAGGGCGCGATCAAGAAGGTGGTCGGCGACGATCCCGACATCAAGATTCTGGTTCTGGCCGCCGGGACCGGGTCGCGGGGACCGGGGCCGCTGGTGTCGGCCATCATCAAACAGGGGGCGCAGCTGGGCGGGCGCAAGCTGCCGGTCACCATCGTTCCCGGCGAGCTGACCGAGGCCGAGATCGAGGACCTGGCCTAGACGTAGCCGGGCCTTAGGCCGAGGCGGACACGGTCTGCCCCTATTGCCACGCCACGCTCGGCAATATCGCGGCGACCCTGACCGTCGCCTAGCCTTTCGGCACCAGTCGCCACATGTGCAGAGGGTGACGCACTGTGCCTGCCTCGGCCCCGGCGGCGTCGCCCCGGCCCATATAGAGGTCGGCGCGGACCGGGCCCCGAATGGCTGAACCGGTGTCGAGCGCCATGGCCAGGCCCCGATACGAGGCCGTGGCGCCGCGCAGGTTTCCGCCATCCGCGTCCAGCCACACCAGTTCGCCATAGCGCCACTGGGACGGATCGACGGCGACAGCCCGACGCTCGGTCAGGGGAACACCCGCCGCCCCGGCCGGATGTCCGTCGTCATCCGGGTCGAGCCGGAAAAAGATGTAGCGTGGATTCAGCGCCATGACCGTCTGGGCTTCATAACCCCGGTGTTCGGCCAGCCAGGCGCGGATGGCGTCCCCCGAGGTTCCGTTTTCCGGCAACAGGCCCTGGCGCGCCATGGGTCGGGCGATGCCGACGAAGGGCCGGCCGTTGTCGGCGGCGTAGGCGGCGCGGGCGCGCGACCCGTCCTCGAACGTCAGATAGCCGGAGCCCTGGATCTGCAGGAAGAACAGGTCCTCGGCCCGCATCCAGGCCAGGGCCTGATCGGGGCGGGCGTTGGATTCCACCATCGCCCGGTCGCCGGCGCCGCGCGGATCGGCCGGCTTGGGCAGCACAGGCGCAGAAAACTCGTCGTCCGGGACACGGCGCGCCGGATATTCCGGCGCGAAATAGGCCGTCAACAGGCCCGGGCGGCCGTCGGCGGCGGCGGCGGGAACGGCGCTGAAGTTCGCTTCAAAAAAGGCGCGTGCGCTAGACGGCGTCACGCTCGTCGTAGCCGCCATGGTCTTGGCCTGGCCGCAGACCCCCCGAGCGGCGACGTCGCGCGCCGCGCCGCATCCATCGAGATAGGCGCGGAAGGCCGCCAGATGATCTTCGTCGTTCCAACCCGGCAAGACGGCGGGACTGAGAGCATCGGACGGCGAGGGCGGGGGAGCGGCCGGACCGGGCGAGGGGACATAGGGCGTGGGCCCTATTCCCGGAACGGTCGGCGTCGCGGGGCCGGTGGAACAGGCGGCGACGGCCAGGACCGACGCCAGAAGGGACGTCTCCCGGACCCGCCGCAGAACGGCCGACATCAGGCGTTGGCCGGCTCGACGCGGGCCAGGACCCAGTTGGGATCGGCGGCGCCCAGGGTGCGTTCGAAGGTCCAGTGTTCGGCGGTGCGGCGTTCCTCGACCAGGGGCTCGCCGGTGACGGAATCGGCGGTGTCGCCCGAGGCCTTGGTCACGCGGCTGCGCAGTTCGGCCAGAAAGCGGACCTTGGCCACCGCCTTGTCCCCCTGGACGGTGGCGCCTTCCAGATCGGCGCGGGGCGGGAAGAGGAATTCGACGGTCTCGGTCTCGCCGCGCGTCTCGCGCGCCGCGATGCCGGCGTCGAACGAGGCCATGACATTGGGCGTCAGGAGCGGCGTCAGGGCCGCGCGGTCGCCGGCGGCGTAACCGCGGACGATGGTCTCATAGGCCTGACGCGCGCCCTCGACGAAACGATTGGGGTCGAAGGCCGGATCGCGCGCCTTCAGCCCGGCGATGGAAGCGAGGGTGGCGGCGTCCAGGGCCGGGGTTTTGGAGGCCTCGGCCGTGGAGGTCGGCGACGAGGGGAGGGCCTTGGCGTCCTCCTGCGGCTGACGGCCGACTCTCTTGCCCAGCACATTATAGAGCTGGAACAGGACGATCGCCGCGATGACGGCGAAAATCACGATCTGGAACTGGACCGGCAAGGGGACTTCCTGACTGTCGGCGCGTGAGCGAGGGTGCGCCATGGAGACGATTACGGGCTCATATAGGACGGCGCAAGGCGGCGCGCGCCCCCTGTCGAGCAAGCGACGTTGCGGCCAAGCGTCTCGGCGTGGTAGTCGCGGCGCCTTATTCCGGCCCAATCGGCCTTTTTCCGTAATCGAAGACGCCCATGACCGACGCCGCTCCGCCCGCCGACACCAACGCCCAAAACGGGGCCCCGAACGGGACCCAGCCGCAGCAAGGGCAGCCCGCCGGTCCCGGCTTCCGCATCCTGGCGCAATATGTCCGCGACTTCTCGTTCGAGAACCCGCGCGCGCCGGAATCCCTGCGTATCGACGGCAAGCCGGCCATCGACCTGGGCGTCGAAATGTCGGCCCAGGGCCGTCCCGACGGTCTGTTCGAACTGGACCTGAAGCTGTCGATCAAGGCCAGCCACGAAAACCAGGCGGTCTTCCACGTCGAGCTGGTCTATGGCGGCCTGTTCCAGCTGGCCAATGTCCAGGAGCAGGACATCGAGCCCCTGCTGCTGATCGAATGCCCGCGCTATCTGTTCCCGTTCGCCCGCGAAATCATCTCGCGCGCCACCGCGGACGGCGGCTTCTATCCGCCCTTCATGCTGGACCCGATCGACTTCGCCGCCATCTATATCGCGCGCCAGCAGCAGATCGCCCAGCAGCCGGTCGAAACGGGCCAGGCGTAAGCACAATTCCCCCTCCTCTCATGGGGGGAATTTGACTAAGCCGCCTCTTCCTCGACCCTGACTCCATAGGCTTCCCACAGGGCGCGGTCCTTCAGAGCCTTAGCCAGGAAGGCGATGTGGGCGGCCTGTTCCTCCGGGCTCGAACGCAGGGCCAGCGGCTGGGGACGCGGGCCGTAGGCGGCGGTCGGGACGGCGACGCCTGCCGAACGACCCGCGACCGGCGCCGACGACAGGTCCAGCACCCGCTCCTTGCCGCCGCGAAGCTCCAGATAGACCTCGGCCAGCAGGCGGGCGTCGATCAGGGCGCCGTGAAGCGTGCGTTCGACCAGCGACACCTTGAACCGCTTGCACAGCGCGTCCAGCGAATTGGGCATGCCCGGGAACCGGGCCTGAGCCAGTTTCAGCGTATCGATCCAGCGCGTCTCGCCCGTGATCGGCCGGCCGCACAGCTTGTATTCGAAGTCGATGAAGTTGCGGTCGAATCCGGCGTTGTGGGCGATCATCGGCGCGTCGCCGATGAATTCGATCAGATCGTCGGCGATCTCGTGGAATTTGGGGGCGTCCTTCACCTTGTCGTCGGTGATGCCGTGAACCCGGATCGCGTCGGGAGGGATCAGGCGTTCCGGATTGACGAACCGGTGAAAGGTGCGGCCGGTCGGCAGCAGGTCCTGAATCTCGATACAGCCGACCTCGATCAGCCGGTCGCCCGTCTTGGGGTCGAAGCCGGTGGTTTCGGTGTCCAGAACAATCTCGCGCGCCATTGGCTCTTAATGGAGTCGTTCGTCGCTTTGCGGAAGACCGGCTTTACCGTGACGCGGAGATATCCACGCCGGATCCAGCACGGTCTCGACTATGGCCGCCACATCGGCACGCGCCGCTTCGAGCCCACGGCCCGTATCGATGACGAAATCGGCGCGGGCGCGCTTTTCGGCGTCCGGCATCTGGCGGGCCAGAATGGCTTCGAACCGCTCGCGGGTCATGCCGGGGCGGGCCAAGACGCGTTCGGCCTGGATCTCTGGGTCGGCGGTGACCACGACCACCGCGTCCACATGGGCGTCGCCGCCGGTTTCGAACAGCAGAGGGATGTCCAGCACGGCCAGCTTCACCCCCATGACCCGGGCCGCCGCCAGATCGGCCGCCCGCCCCCGCGTCACCAGGGGATGGACGATGGCCTCAAGCCGGCGGAAGGCGGTTTCGTCCCGGCCCAGGGCCTCGGCCAGGCGGGTGCGGTCCACGGCCCCCTCCACGACCACGCCCGGAAAGGCGGCGCCGACCGGTTCGACCGCAGCGCCGCCGGGCGCATAGAGCCTGTGCACGGCGTCGTCGGCGTTCCAGACGACCGCGCCCAGATCGGCGAACATGGCCGTCGTGGTCGACTTGCCCATGCCGATGGAGCCGGTCAAACCCAGCAGGATCATGTCACTTCGCCCAGATGGGCCGTCAGCAGGGCGCGCAGGTCCAGCGGCGGGGGCGGACGACGGAACAGGGCCTGGAACGAGGGCGCCGCCTGACCGATCAGCATGGCCAGACCGTCCACCGTCGGCAGGCCGCGCGCCCGCGCCGCCGTCAGGAAGGGGGTGGCCAGGGGCTTGTAGGTCATGTCCATCATCACCGTGCCCGGGGCGACGGCGTCGAAATCCAGATCCGGCTGGATGCTGAGGGCGTTGATCACCAGGACGGCGCCGTCGAGAGCCTCGGACGCCGGCATGACCCGGACCGAAGGGCCCAGATCGGCGGCCAGGGCTTCGGCCCGGTCGCGCGACCGATTGACGATCCGAACCTCGGCCCCAGCCTCGATCAGGGCGCCTGAGCCGGCCCGCGCCGCGCCGCCCGCCCCCAGCATGACCACCGGTCGACCTGCCAGGGTCAGATCCGGCGCCTGTTCCTTCAGGCCCAGCATCAGGCCGATCCCGTCCGAACTGTCGGCCGAGACCCGGCCGGCGTCGAAGGTCAGGATATTGGCCGAGGCTGTCAGCCGGGCCGCCGGGGTCGCCTGATCCGCCAGGGCGAAGGCCTGTTCCTTAAAGGGCGCGGTGACGTTCAGACCCAGGATCAGTCCGGCGCGGCCCGCCGCGACCAGGGCCTCGAACCCCGCCGCATCGGCGGGGGCGAAGGGCGCATAGACGCCGTCGATGTCGCCGGCCGCCAGCCAGGCGTTGTGGATGACGGGGCTGAGGGAATGGGCCACCGGATTGCCGGCGATCCCGGCGACCAGGGCCGCGCCCGTGATGCGATGACGGCTCATGCGGACAGGACCCCCGCCCGGCGCAGCTCGGCCAGGACCGGCCACAGCGGCAGGCCCAGGACGGTGAAATAGTCGCCGTCGATGGCCGCGAACAACTGGGATCCCATGCCCTCGAGCCGATAGGAGCCGACACAGGCCAGCAGGGCCTCGCCCTCGGCCGCCAGATAGGCGTCGAGAAAGGCGTCGGAAAAGTCACGCATCCGCATCTCGACCGTGTCCACGCCCGACCAGACGATCTCGCCCTTCACCGCCAGGGCGGCGCCGGAATGGAGGTGATGGATGCGGCCGCGCATGGATTTCAGCCGTTCGCGGGCGGCGTCGAGCGATTTCGCCTTGGAAATCAGCCCGCCGTCGAAGGCCAGGGTCTGATCCGAGCCCAGCACCCAGGCGGTTTCGTCATCGCGCGAAACGGCCAGGGCCTTGGCCTCGGCGAGCCGCACCGCCAGGCCGGCGGGATCCAGGTCGGTCGAGACGGCCTTGATCGCGTCTTCGTCCACGCCGGCGACGCGGACCTCGAACGGCACGCCGGCGTTTTCCAGCATCGCGCGGCGGGCGGCGCTCTTGGACGCCAGGATCAGGGTCTCGCGCCCTCCCGGGCTGGACAGGGATATGTCGCTCACCAGCTTGTCCCGATCTTTTGGTTGCGATGCTCGCTGAGCAGGTTGGTGATGGCGGCGGCCGTTTCCTCCACCGACCGACGGGTGACGTCGATGGTCGGCCAGCCGCGCCGGGCGAAGGCGCGCTTGGCCTTGATCGTCTCGTCGCGGACGGCGTCCTGATCCGTATAGCTGGAGGACTGGCTGGCGTTCAGATTGTCGATCCGGTTGCGCCGGATCTGGATCAGGCGGTCGGGCGATACGGTCAGGCCGACGACCAGAGGATTCTTCAGCCGCGTCAGCCGCTCGCCGTCCTCCTGTCCAGGCACCAGCGGGACATTGGCGGCGCGGATTCCGCGATGGGCCAGATAGATGCAGGTCGGGGTCTTGGAGGTCCGGCTGACCCCGCACAGGACCACATCGGCGCCTTCCAGCTGTTCGGTCGTGCCCTGGCCGTCGTCATGGGCCATCGCAAAGTCTAGCGCCGCGATCCGGTTGAAATAATCATGATCCAGGGCGTGCTGAGCCCCGACCCGCGTCGACAAGGCCGCGCCCAGATAGCGGGACATGGCCCCGACCAGAGGATCAAGGGCGCCGATCTGGGGCATGTCCAGTCGCCGGCAGCCGTCCTCCAGCTGTTCGCGCAGATGGCGGTCGACCAGGGTGTGCAGAACCACGCCCGGCGCCGCCTCCACCTCCTGCAGCACACGCTCCATCTGCTTCTCCGATCGGACAAGCGCGTAGATATGTTCGATCGGAATGACGCCGTCGAAGCGGGCCGTCACCGCCTTGGCCATCGCGTTCAGGGTCTCTCCGGTCGAATCCGAGACCAGATGGACGTGAAAATAGGTGGCCAGACGGGTGGGGCCGGGTCGGGGGCCGGAAGGTCGCGCGGGGCTCATTCGGTCTGTCGACTCCCTGTTGAAAAATGGGGGACGGCGGGGGACCGTCAGGGCGCCGTTCTCCTTAGCGGGTCATCGACAAGGCGGCGAGCGGGGATGACGGTGGACGGCGCCTTCGGTTCGAGGGTGGTTCATCCCAAGGCGGACAACAGGTTTGGGCTTGGCTGTGGAAAATCCTAATGGAAGGTTAAGTTCGCTTAACCCCGTTCACAGCCCCGGCCCCCCGCAAAGCCTTGGGCGTTAAGGTTTCATTAGGGATTGTCCACCGAGGGGATAGGGCTGTTCGACATCCCCGGTAAGCCTTGGCGCGGCGTGGATATCCGCTTTTGTTCTGCTGGCGTCGGCCAAACCGTCCCCGCCGTTCCACCGCCCTACCTGCCACTTCGAATCTTTTAATTCTTAATCTGATTAGGGATTGAGAGCGGGGGCCTGTGACCTTAATCGTCCGGCATGACCGATCCGACCCAGCACGACGTTCAGACGCCCCTGATGATCCGGGCTCTCCGAGGGGAGACGCTGGATCGTCCGCCGGTCTGGTTCATGCGCCAGGCGGGACGGTACCTGCCCGAATACCGACGGCTCCGGGCCGAGGCGCCGGACTTCATCGCCTTTTGTCTGAACCCCGAGATGGCGGCCGAGGCGACGCTTCAGCCGATGCGTCGGTTCGGTTTCGACGCGGCCATCGTCTTCGCCGACATCCTGCTGATCCCGCGCGCCTTGGGCCAGGACGTCTGGTTCGAGACGGGCGAGGGGCCTCGGCTGGGCGAAATGCCTATTCCCGGTCGGATGGCGGAACTGGCGCCGGATGCGGGCGCGCATCTGTCGGCCGTGGGCGAGACCCTGTCGATCGTGCGCAAGGCCCTGGAGCCGGAACGCGCCCTGATCGGGTTCGCCGGCGCGCCCTGGACGGTGGCCACCTATATGCTGGACGGCGAGCACCGGACCATCGGCAAGGGCGAGCGCGCCCAGGCCCGGACCTACGCCTATGCCGATCCCAGGCGGGTCGACGAAACCCTGGAGGTTCTGGTCGAGGCCACGGCCCGGTATCTGAAGATGCAGGCCGACGCCGGCGCCCAGGTGTTGAAGATCTTCGAGAGCTGGGCCGAGGGCCTGCCGGACGACCTGTTCGAAAGATTGGTCCTGAAGCCCCACCAGGCGCTTGTGAGGCGTACGCGGGAGCTGGGCGTCACCGTGCCCCTGATCGGCTTCCCACGGGGCTCTGCGGCGCTTGCAGAGCGGTATGCGGAGGAGGTCGAGGTCGACGCCGTCGCCCTGGACACTGCCTGCCCGCTGGAGGTCGGCAAACGGGTGCAGCAGATCAAGCCGATCCAGGGCGCGCTGGACCCCCTTTTGCTGCGCGCCGGCGGCGAACGGCTGGATCGCCGCGTGGATCAACTGATGGAGGCCTGGGGCCAGGGGCCATGGGTGTTCAACCTGGGACATGGCATATTGCCGGACGTGCCCATCGACCATGTCGAACGGGTTCTGAAACGGATCGGCGCCCAATGACCCAAACTCTGAAAGGCCGCCGCATCGCGGTGGTGCTGTTCAATCTGGGCGGACCGGATGATCAGGCCTCGGTGAAGCCGTTCCTGTTCAATCTGTTCAATGATCCGGCCATCATCGGTCTGCCGGGCGTTCTACGCACGCCCCTGGCCAAGCTGATCTCCAGCCGGCGCGAGACCAGCGCCCAGGCCAACTACGCCCTGATGGGGGGCGGTTCGCCCCTGCTGCCGGGCACGCGCTGCCAGGCTGAGGCCCTGGAGGCCGAGTTGAACGCACGTCTGGCCGGAGACGAGGTCCAGGTCTTCATCGCCATGCGCTACTGGCGGCCGTTCACCGAGGAGACGGCGGTCGAGGTGGCGGCTTTTGGACCCGACGAGGTGGTCCTGCTGCCGCTCTACCCCCAGTTTTCGACCACGACGACCGAATCCTCGCTGAAAATCTGGAATGAGACCTATGCCGGATCGGGCGTCAGTCGCGCCGTCTGCTGCTATCCCAGCGCCACAGGCTGGGTCGAGGCCCAGGCCCATGCCATCGGGTCGAAGCTGGACGAAGCCGGCGAGGGGCCGGTGCGGGTCCTGTTCTCGGCCCACGGCATCCCCGAGAAACTGGTCAGCGGCAAGGGCGACCCCTATCAGGAACAGGTCGAGACGACCGTCGCCGCGGTGGTCGCCGCCATCGAGCGCGACCGGGGCCCCATCGACCACGCCCTTTGCTACCAGAGCCGGGTCGGGCCGATGAAATGGCTGGGCCCGTCCACGCCTGAGGCCATCGCCCGGGCCGGCGCGGACGGGGTGGGCGTGGTCATCACCCCCATCGCCTTTGTCTCCGAACATATCGAGACCCTGGTGGAGCTGGATATCGAATATGGAGAACTGGCCCACGAAAAAGGGGTAAGTCTCTATCTGCGGGCGCCGGCCGTCGGGATCGCCCCCCCGTTCATCGACGCTCTGGCCGATGCGGCCGTCGGCGCCCTGGGTCGGGCGGGCGTCGCCCCGTTCGGTCAGGGCTGCAAGGCGGACTGGAAGGCCTGTCCGTATCGCAAAGGGAAACACGCGGCATGAACCCCTATGACCTCGCACGCGGCCTGCACATTCTGGCGGTGATCGCCTGGATGGCCGGCCTGCTGTTCCTGCCGCGGCTCTACGCCTATGACGTCGAACAGGACGCCAAGCCCGAGCCGCTGCGCAGCGAGATGCAGGCCTTGCTGAGGCTGTGGCAGACGCGGCTGCTGCGGATCATCGTCAATCCGGCCATGATCCTGGCCTGGGGTTTCGGCCTGTGGCTGATCCATATCGACGTCTCGGCGCGCGGCGCGGCGTTTCTGGCTGAGCCCTGGATGGTCACCAAGCTGATCGGGGTGTTTCTGTTGAGCGGTTGGCATGGCTTCCTGGCGGCGCAGCGGAAGAAGATTGCGGCGGGGACGTCCAAATATTCCGGCAAGTTCTGGCGTATGACCAACGAGGTTCCGTTTGTCCTGGCCATCGTCATGGTGCTTTCGGTAACGACCGAATGGACGTTCGGTTGAGCGGCTCCGCTTGACCTGAACCGCCGCCTGTGGTTCCGCTGACAGTGAACCGTTCGGCGTTTCGTCGGCGGTCCCTCTCTCTTCGCGACGCCTGCAGGTTTTGACCAGCGGGAGCCCGCCGCGCCTCCCTTCGGCCTCTCGGCCAGACATTTTCAGAGACATGACGCCGCGACAGCCGTTGCGCGCGCCTGCGAGCCTGTACCATGACCGACGTCCGCGACACCGATCCCACCGCCCCCGAGACCGAAAACCTCGAGGTCCAGACCCCCACGCATCACGGGGACGAACACGAAGCCGGCGACGTCGCTGGTGCGGATTCCGGCGTGGACACCACGGCCGACGACGAGGACGACGGTGAACCCGTCGTCGCCAACGGCCGGATCACCCTGGCCGAGCTGAACGAGAAGACGCCGGCCGATCTGGTCGCCTTCGCAGAACAGCTGGAGGTCGAGAACGCCTCGAACCTGCGCAAGCAGGACCTGCTGTTCGCCATCCTGAAGGCCCTCGCCGACGAGGAAGTGGAGATCATCGCCGACGGGGTGCTGGAGATCCTGCCTGACGGGTTCGGCTTCCTGCGCAGTTCGGACGCCAACTATCTGCCGGGACCGGACGACGTCTATGTGTCGCCGTCGCAGATCCGCCGCTTCGGCCTGCGCTCGGGCGACACCGTCCATGGCGCGGTGCGGGCGCCGCGCGAAGGCGAGCGCTATTTCGCCCTGCTGAAGGTCGACACGATCAATCTCGAAGACCCCGAGATGGTCAAGACCAAGGTCCTGTTCGACAATCTGACGCCCCTCTATCCCGAAGAGCGGCTGCACATGGAGATTCAGGATCCGACCCTGAAGGATCGGTCGGGCCGGGTCATCGACATCGTCGCGCCGCTGGGCAAGGGGCAGCGCTGCCTGATCGTGGCGCCGCCGCGCGTCGGCAAGACGGTGATGCTGCAAAACATCGCCAAGTCGATCGAGAAGAACCACCCGGAAGTCATCCTGATCGTCCTGCTGATCGACGAACGGCCGGAAGAGGTCACCGACATGCAGAGGACGGTCAAGGGCGAGGTCGTGGCCTCGACCTTCGACGAGCCGGCCACGCGCCACGTCGCGGTCGCCGAGATGGTGATCGAAAAGGCCAAGCGTCTGGTCGAGCACAAGAAGGATGTGGTGATCCTGCTGGACTCCATCACCCGCCTGGGCCGCGCCTATAACGCGACCGTCCCATCGTCGGGCAAGGTGCTGACCGGCGGTGTGGACGCCAACGCCCTGCAACGGCCGAAACGCTTCTTCGGCGCCGCGCGGAATGTGGAGCAGGGCGGGTCGCTGACCATCATCGCCACGGCCCTGATCGACACCGGCAGCCGGATGGACGAGGTGATCTTCGAAGAGTTCAAGGGCACCGGCAACTCGGAAATCGTGCTGGACCGCAAGGTCGCCGACAAGCGCATCTTCCCGGCGATCGACGTGCTGAAGTCCGGCACCCGCAAGGAAGACCTGATCACGCCGAAGGATCAGCTGGCCAAGACCTATGTCCTGCGCCGCATCCTGAACCCCATGGGTCCGCAGGACGCGATCGAATTCCTGCTCGACAAGCTGCGTCAGTCGAAGAACAACTCGGACTTCTTCCAGTCGATGAACACCTGATCCGTCTTCGGACGTTTCACGTGAAACAGGAGACGGTTCGATGAAGGTCAATGTCGAAGTGGACTGCACCCCGGCGGAGGCGCGCGCCTTCCTGGGGCTGCCGGACGTCACGCCGCTGAACGACGCCATGGTCGCCGAGATGCAGAAGCGGATGCAGGTCAATGTCGCCGCCATGCAGCCCGACGAATTGATGAAGACCTGGACGAGCTTCGGCCTTCAGGCCCAGGACCAGTTCCGCCGGATGATGGACGCGGCGGTGAAATGAAGACGCCGCGTCTCCTCCCGACCGGAGGGGAGGCATAATCCGATGATGCAAGATACGATCTTCGCCCTTGCGACGCCGCCCGGCCGTGGGGCCATCGCCGTCATGCGTCTGTCGGGGCCGGGCGTTGATGCGGCCTTGACGGCGCTTGGCGCCACTCGATTGAAGCCTCGAATGGCCTCGGTCCGAGACCTGGCCTACGCCGGCGACCACATCGACCAGGCCCTGGTGCTTCGTTTCGTCGCGCCTCATTCCTATACCGGTGAGGACTCCGCCGAACTCCATCTGCATGGCGGCCGAGCGGTCGTGGAAGCGGCCAGCGGCGCCCTGATCGCTCTGGGCGTACGGCCGGCCGAACCGGGGGAGTTCACCCGCCGCGCCTTTCAGAACGGGCGGATGGACCTGGCCCAGGCCGAGGCGGTGGCTGACCTGATCGACGCCGAGACGGCCGCCCAGGCGCGGCAGGCCCTGGGCCAGCTCGACGGGAAGCTCAGCGAGACCTATGCGGGCTTTCGCCGGGATCTGCTCCACGCCCTGGCCTTGGTCGAGGCGGAGATCGATTTTCCGGATGAGGACGTACCCGACAATCTGGCCCGGACGGCCGGACCGGTTCTTGACCGATTGGCCGAGGATTTGCGGCGCGCCGTGGATACGGGGCGACGGGGCGAGCGGGTGCGCGACGGCTATCGCATCGTCCTGATCGGCGAAACCAATGCCGGCAAGTCATCGCTGTTCAACGCCCTGGTCGAACGGGAGGCGGCCATCGTCACGCCCATCGCCGGTACGACGCGGGATGTGCTGGACGCCGACCTGGTGATCGGCGGCTATGCCGTGACCCTGTCCGACACGGCGGGCCTGAGAGAGAGCGCTGATCCTGTCGAGGCGGAAGGCGTGCGGCGGGCGCGGATGCGGGCCGAACAGGCGGATCTGCGTCTTTGGGTCAGGGCGCCAGGCGATCCCGATGGCGTGGCGGCGGCCTATGCCAGACCAGGCGATCTGGTCGTGGCGAACAAGGCCGACCTCGGTGGGTCTGTTCCAAGCGGGGGCTTCGACCGAATCGAGGTCAGCAGCCGCAGTGGGGAGGGTCTGTTGCTTCTGCGCGACTGGATTGCGACGCGGCTGGCGCAGGATCTATCGGGCGCCGATTTTCCGGCGGTTACGCGGGAGCGTCACCGTCTGCGCCTGAATGAGGCCCTGGAGGCGGTGGAGGCCGGGCGGCGTGCCTTGGATGCCGGGCCAGAGATGGCCGGCGAGGACCTGCGGCGTGCGGCCGAGGCCCTGTCGAGGGTGACGGGGGCGATCGGGGTTGAAGATATCCTTGGCGAGGTGTTTTCGACCTTCTGCATCGGCAAGTAATACCGGTGTTTCACGTGAAACACCTTAGGTAATACCACCGATCTTCGAACCGGGCGCCGGTCTGTGGTGTAGCGAAAACCGTCCATCTGGACTATGTGGCGGGGATGAACTCCCCCCTAGAGATTTCCTACGACGTCGTCGTCATCGGCGGCGGTCACGCCGGTTGTGAAGCCGCCGCCGCTTCATCCCGTGCTGGCGCGCGGACTCTGTTGCTGACCCAGAAGCTGGAAACCATCGGCGAAATGTCGTGCAATCCCGCCATTGGCGGCCTGGGCAAGGGCCATCTGGTGCGTGAGATCGATGCGTTGGACGGGATCATGGGACGTCTGGCGGACGTGTCAGGAATCCAGTTCCGTCTCCTGAACCGGTCCAAGGGCGCGGCCGTGCGCGGTCCCCGAAGCCAGATCGATCGCCGTCTGTACCGCGAGGCCATGCAGGCGGAGTTGGCTCGGACGCCGAACCTGAGCCTGATGGCGGGAACGGCTGAGGGTTTGATCCTGGACGGCGATCGCGTGGTCGGCGTGACGACCGGGACCGGGGAGAGGGTGAGGGCAGGGGCCGTGGTCTTGACGACCGGCACCTTCTTGAACGGCGTCATCCACCGGGGCGATGAAAGGATTCCGGCAGGTCGTCACGGCGAGGATCCCTCGACCGGTTTGGCCGCTGATCTTCACGCCGCCGACCTGATGATGGGGCGGCTGAAGACCGGAACGCCGGCGCGGCTGGACGGACGAACCATCGCCTGGGACCGGCTGGAGATGCAGCAGGCGGACGAGACGCCGTCCGCCTTTTCCTTCATGACGGACCGGATCGACGTGCCGCAGATCGCTTGCGGCGTTACCCATACGACCGAGGAAACTCATCGCATCATCGCCGAGAACCTGGGCGAGAGCGCGGTCTATGGCGGCAAGCTGTCGGGCCGTGGACCCCGCTATTGCCCGTCGATCGAGGACAAGGTCGTGCGGTTCGCCGACAAGACGAGCCATCAGATCTTCCTGGAACCAGAAGGTCTGGATGATCCCACCGTCTATCCCAACGGTATCTCCACTTCGGTGTCGGAACCGACCCAATTGGCGTTCCTTCGGACCATCCCCGGCCTGGAGGCGGTGGAGGTGTTCCGCTACGGCTACGCCATCGAATACGACTACGTCGATCCACGCGAGCTGAGCCCCGCCCTTGAGGTCAAGAAGCGGCCCGGTCTCTATCTGGCCGGCCAGATCAACGGCACCACGGGATATGAGGAGGCGGCGGCCCAGGGCTTGATGGCCGGCCTGAATGCGGCCCGCACGGCTGGGGAGGATGCGCCGGTGATCCTGGGTCGTGACCAGGCCTATATCGGTGTGATGATCGACGACCTGGTGACGCGGGGGGTGACTGAACCCTATCGGATGTTCACCAGCCGGGCCGAGTACAGGCTGACCCTGAGGGCGGACAACGCCGATCAGCGACTGACGCCGCTGGCTATCGCGCTTGGGATCGTGGGACCTGAGCGCCGGAAATGTTTTGAGCTTAAGGCCCAAAAACTGTCCGAGGCCGGCATTGTTTCACGTGAAACCCTGTTCACGCCGAAGGAAGCCAACGCCATTGGAATTCCAGTCAACGCGGATGGCAGACGGCGTTCCATGCGGGAACTGTTGGCGTTTCCTGATGTGACGCTGGATCATTTCGTCCAGACCCATCCGGTCGTCGCCTCTTGGGACGCCGAGGTGCGGGAGCAGGTGGAAATAGACGCCGGCTACGCCAACTACCTGGACCGGCAGTTGATCGACGCCGAGGCCTTGCGCACCGAAGAGGGTCTGCTTCTGCCCACGGACCTCGACTATGCCGCCATCGGCAGTCTTTCGAATGAAGTGAAGGAAAAGCTGGCGCGAGTGCAGCCCCGCACCCTCGGCCAGGCGGGCCGGATCGAGGGCATGACGCCTGGCGCTCTCACGGCCCTGCTGGCGCATGTGAAGAGGGCGCCCAAGACCTCGGTCCAGGGAGGGGTGGCGGCCTGATGCTGAATGCCGAAAAGACCCTCTTTCAGGGCAAGGCCGGCGCGACGTCGCAGCAGATAGCGGATCTGGATGATTTCCGTATCCGGCTGAGCGAAGCCAATTCGGTGATGAACCTGGTCGGCCCGGACAGTCTCCCGGATTTCTGGAACCGCCACGCCTGGGACAGCGCCCAGCTGTTGACCCATGCGCCTGGGGCCCGCACCTGGGCTGATCTCGGCGCTGGGGCGGGGTTCCCGGGCGTGGTTCTGGCTATTCTGCTGAAGGACGCCCCGGGCGCGCATGTCTGGCTAATCGACAGCCTCGGGAAACGGTGTCGGTTCTTGCAGGAGATCGTCGATGTCATGGATCTGCCGGCGACCGTGATCAACGGTCGGGCGGAGGAGCAGGCGGTCAAATGCGATATCGTCACCGCCCGTGCTGTCGCGCCGATGGAGCGATTGCTGGGTTATGCACAGCCCTACTTCCAAAGGGGTGCACAAGGTCTGTTCCTGAAGGGGGAGAAGGCCGAATCCGAGTTGATTGAGGCGCGGAAATCCTGGCATCTCGACGCTGAACTGGCCCCGTCGCAAAGCGACCCGCGCGGCCGCATCGTGACAGTCCGGAGTGTTCGACGTGCCCGCCCCAAGCACTAACAAACTGCCTGCCCGCGTCCTCGCCGTATCCAACCAGAAGGGCGGCGTGGGCAAGACGACGACCGCCATCAATCTCGGCACCGCCCTGGCCGCCATCGGCAAGCGCGTGCTGATCGTGGACATGGACCCCCAGGGCAATGCCTCGACCGGTCTGGGTGTTCCACGTGAAACACGCCGCGTCACCATCTATGACGTGGTTGTCGATCAGCGCTCGGTCGATGACGCTGCCGTGCAGACGACAGTGCCCGGTCTGTGGATCGTGCCGGCCGACGCCGACATGTCCGGTGTCGAGATCGAATTGAGCCAGGCCGACCGTCGGTCCTATCGTTTGCGTGACGCCTTGCGGGCCCATGATCACGGCCCTACCGCGTATGACTATGTGTTGATCGACTGTCCGCCCTCTCTAAACCTCCTGACCCTGAACGCGATGGCGGCGGCCGATGCGGTCCTGGTGCCGCTTCAGTGCGAGTTCTTCGCTCTGGAGGGGCTCAGCCAGCTGATGCGGACCATCGACATGGTCAAGCAAAGCCTGAATCCCGCCCTTGAAATCCAGGGTCTGGTCCTGACCATGTATGACCGCCGCAGCGCCCTGTCGGGCCAGGTGGCCAATGACGTGCGAGCCCATTTCGGCGACAAGGTCTATGACAGCGTCATCCCCCGCAACGTCCGGGTGGCGGAGGCGCCGTCCTTCGGCAAGCCGGCCCTGATATATGATCTGAAATGCGCGGGCAGCCAGGCCTATCTGCGTCTGGCCAAGGAAGTGGTGAAGCGCGAACGCCAGCGGCTGAAGCTGGCCGCCTGATCCCGACCGACCGGTCCACGAGTTTAAAAGAAGAAACGGAACAGTATCTTGGCTGAACGACAAAGAGGTCTTGGACGGGGTCTTTCGGCCCTGATGGGCGAGGCTGTCGAAGCGCCGACGGCGGCGGGCGCGACCCTGCCTTCGGGCGTTCAACGCGTGCCGATCGAGAGCCTGAAGCCCAATCCTGATCAACCGCGGAAGATCTTCACCCAGGAACATCTGGAAGAGCTGACGGCCTCGATCCGCGACAAGGGCGTGCTGCAACCCATTCTGGTCCGGTCGCAGCCCGGCGAGGACGGGGTCTGGCAGATCATCGCCGGTGAGCGCCGCTGGCGTGCGTCCCAGGCCGCTCGGCTGACCGAGGTGCCGATCGTCGTCCACGAGATGGACGACGTCGAGGTGTTCGAAGTCGCAATAATCGAAAACGTCCAGCGCGCCGACCTGAATCCGCTGGAAGAGGCCGACGCCTATCGGGTGCTGATGGAACGGTTCGGACGCACCCAGGACCAGGTGGCGGGCATCGTCGGCAAGAGCCGCAGTCACATCGCCAACACCCTGCGGCTGCTGCAGTTGCCGGAGGAAGTGCTCTGGTACGTCCGAAACGGCAAGCTGACCGCCGGTCACGCCCGCGCCCTGATCACCGCGCCCCACGCCGCCGCCCTGGCTGAACAGGCCTACAATGAAGGGCTGAACGTGCGTCAGGTCGAGGCCCTGGCGCGGCGCGCGGCGGAAGGCCCCAAGCCGGTCAAGCCCAAGCCGGCCGAGGGCGGGGAGGGGGCGGCCGATGTCGCCGCCCTGCAACAGGATCTTGCCGACGCTCTGGGCCTGAATGTCCAGCTGAACGACCGCAGCGGCAAGGGTGAACTGACGATCCGCTACGGCTCGCTGGAACAGTTGGACGACCTTTGCCGGCGGCTGATGCGCGCCTGAGACGCCAGACTCATCGCCGAGGACGTGCTAGGATCAATCCATGACCGACGAAACCGCCCCCTCCGCCGCCGACAAACTGAAACAGGCCGTGGCCGCCAAGAAGGCCAAGGCGGGTCATGGCTTTAACGCCCAGGTCGGCGCCAAGGCTGAGGAAAAGAGCGTCTCGGCGCGGAATGTCGCCATGGCCCAACCGGCCTTCCGAAAGGCTTCGAAGCGGGGCTGAGGCTTCGTTTCCTCCCGTTTCGTGGGAGGAGGGACATTAAAGACCGAGCCTGCGCGCGCGGCCGGCGATTTCCAGCAGCAGGCGTTCGGCGATCAATTGATCCGGCATTCCGGTCGTCTTGGTGGCGACGTCGGCGGTGTTGATACTGTCCAGCACCTCGTCCAGCGCCTCCAGCCGCCAGGCCCGGGCCTGGCGTAGCATCTCCGCCTCCTGCTTCCAGAAGACCCCAGCCGCCTTGGCCGCCTCCTTGGCCCCCGCTCCATTGGCCTGCAGGATATTGATCCGGCGCAGCCTTCCCAGGTGCAGGGCGGCGGACCGCACGGCCAGGACCGAGGATTCACCCTCGGCGAAGGCCCGTCTCAAACCCGATTGGGCCGGGCCGGGCCGGGCGCCGAAGGCCTGAAGCGCCGCATCGGACAGGGAGGCGTCGGGTTCGACGCCCAGATGCTGCTCCAGCTCTTCGACATCAATGGTCCGGCCCGAGCCGGGGCCGATGAACAGGGCCAGGCGCTCGATCTCCTGGCGCATCAGGCCCCGCTCGCGCGGCAGTCGGCCGACAAACCGGTCCAAGGCGTCCGCCGTCAGCCCCACCTTGTCGGCGGCCAGGGCCTCGCGGGTCATGCGGGCGATGTCGCCGGTCTCGTCCTCGTAGCAGACGATGCCGACGGCCCCGGCCTCCTTCTCGGCGGTCTTGCGCAGAGCGGATTCGCGGCCCAGCTGGTCGGCCTCGACCACCAGCATGGCGTCGGGGTTATAGCCGCCCTCGGCATGAATCTTCACGGCGGCGGCGACCGCCTTGTCCACGCCGGGTTTCAGCGCCGACAGACGGATCCGCACCAGACGACGCCCGCCCATCAGGGACATGGCCGTCAGGGCCTCCTCCAGCTTGCTTTCGTCGCTGTCGATGTCGCTGTCGGTTAGGACCGTGACGTTGAAAGGGTCGTTCAGGTCCGGCGTGATCGCGCGGCACAGGACCTCGGCCCGTTCGGCGACGCCCGACCGGTCCTTGCCGTGGATGACGGCCGCCCGGACAGCCGGATCGGGCGCCTTCAGAAAGCGATCGATCTCTGGGCGTTTGGCGAGGATCACCGGTTCGACAGCGCCTGCATGAGGTCCAGTCGGATCAGGCGGGCCAGTTCCGCCGCGGCGCGCTCCTCGCCGTCCTGCTGGGCGGCGATGGCGGCATAGGGCTGGTCGGCGGTCGCATAGGTGGTGGTGACGGTCTCCACGCCGGTGACGGGCGTTCCGCCTGCCGCCGGCGTCAGGGTCCAGGCGGCCTTGACCGTCAGTTCGTAGCGGGTGGCCGTATCGTCGATCCGACGGCCCAGCGAGCGGCGGCTCTGTTCGACCTGTGTCGTCAGGCGATACAGGGGCGTGGCCGACTGATCCCAGGCCAAGGCGTCTTCCAGCTGTTCGCGCAGACGATAGCCCAGACGGTCATCCTGAGTGGATACGGCGATCCTGCGCAGGGACGACCCCATGGCCGGCTCGGCGTAGATCGGGGTGAAGCCGCAGGCCGAGACCGCCAGGGACGCCCCCAGCACAGTCAGAGCCGCAAAGGCCGCCGCGCCCCGCATCAGCCGGCCACCAGATTGACGATCCGGTCCTTGACCACGACGATCTTCTTCACGCTCAGACCCTCCAGCCGCGCCTGCACGGTCTCGTCGGCCAGAACCATGGCCTCGACCTCGGCGGGCTCCATGCCGCGCGGCACGCGGATTTCCGCGCGACGCTTGCCGTTGATCTGGATGGGCAGAACCACCTCGTCGTCGGCCGCCAGCGCAGCGTCCCACACAGGCCACGGCGCGTCCAGAACCATCCCGTCTTCACCCAGCCGCGTCCAGCATTCTTCGGCCAGGTGCGGGGTGAAGGGAGCGATCAATCGCGCCAGGGCCGACAGGGCCTGACGCTTGGCGTCGCCGCCGGCCTGGGCGCTGTCGCGGACGGTGGCGACGAAGGCGTACAGCTTGGCGATGGCCGAGTTGAAGCGGAAGCCCTCCACGCCCTCGGACACGGCCTTGATCGCCTTGTGCGTCTCGCGCAGCAGTTCGGCGTTGGCCTTGTCCTCGCCGGCGAAGCCCGCGTCATAGGCGTCGAACAGGGTCCAGGTGCGCTGCACGAATCGGCTGGCGCCCTCGACCCCGCCGGGGGTCCATTGCACGTCCCGCTCAGGCGGGCTGTCCGACAGGACGAACAGACGGCCGGCGTCCACGCCGTGCGATTCCAGGATTTCCTGGGGCGCGACGACGTTCTTCTTGGACTTGGACATCTTCTCGATGTCGCCGATCATCAGGGTCTCGCCGGTCGACAGCTGGCGGGCGGAGCGGACGCCGTCAGCATTGGTCAGCTCGACGTCGGTAGGCTCGACCCACTGGCCGTTCTCGCGACGATAGGTCTCGTGGACCACCATGCCTTGCGTGAACAGGCCGGCGAAGGGCTCCTTCACCGACAGCATGCCGGCGTCGGACAGGGCGCGGGTGATGAAGCGGGCGTACAGCAGGTGCAGCACCGCGTGCTCGACCCCGCCGATATACTGATCCACAGGCAGCCAGCGGTTCGCCGCCTCGGTGTTGATCGGCTCGGCCGCCGTCGGGTCGGTGAAGCGGGCGAAATACCAGCTGGAGTCGACGAAGGTGTCGAGCGTGTCGGTCTCGCGCGTCGCGTCCTGGCCGCAGGACGGGCATTGAACGTGTTTCCAGCTGGGATGGCGGTCCAGCGGATTGCCGGGCACGTCGAAGGTCACGTCGTCGGGCAGGACGACCGGCAACTGATCGGCGGGAACCTCCACCGGCCCGCAGGACGGGCAGTGGATGATCGGGATCGGGCAACCCCAATACCGCTGGCGCGACACGCCCCAGTCACGCAGGCGATAGATGGTCGCGCCCTTGCCCGTGCCGGCCGCCTCAATGCGGCGGACCGCCTCGGCCTTGGCGGCCTCGATGTCCAGGCCGTCCAGGAAGTCGGAATGGAAGATGGAGCCCGGGCCCGTATAGGCCTCGTCGCCCACGGCGAAGTCGTCGCCGGCGCCCTCGGGGCGGACCACGGGGATCACCGGCAGGCCGTATTTGCGGGCGAAGTCCAGGTCGCGCTGGTCGTGGGCCGGGCAGGCGAAGATGGCGCCCGTGCCGTATTCGGACAGGATGAAGTTGGCGATCCAGACGGGGATTTCCGCCCCTGTAAAGGGATGGACGGCCTTCAGGCCCGTGTCCCAGCCGATCTTCTCGGCCTGGTCGATGTCGGCCTGGGACGTGCCGCCGGCACGGCATTTGGCGACGAAGTCAGCGACGGCCGGGTCGGCCTCCGCCAGGGCCTTGGCGATGGGATGGTCCGGCGCGATGCCCATGAAGGACGCGCCATACAGCGTGTCCGGGCGGGTGGTGTAGATTTCCAGACCGTCAGGCGAAGCCGCCGGCGCTTCGCCCGCCCATTTCCAGGTCATCTGCAGACCCTTGGACCGACCGATCCAGTTCTCCTGCATCAGCCGGACCTTCTCGGGCCAGCGGTCCAGGGTCTTCAGACCGTCGATCAGGTCGTCGGCATAGTCGGTGATGCGCAGGAACCACTGGTTCAGCTTGCGCTTTTCGACCACCGCGCCCGAACGCCAGCCGCGCCCGTCGATCACCTGCTCATTGGCCAGGACGGTGTTGTCGACCGGGTCCCAGTTGACCACCCCGTCCTTGCGATAGACCAGGCCGCGCCGATACAGCTCCAGGAACCAGGCCTGCTGCTTGCCATAATATTCCGGGTCGCAGGTGGCGAACTCGCGCGACCAGTCCAGCGACAGGCCCAGCAGTTTCAGCTGGTCCCGCATCTGGGCGATATTGTCGTAGGTCCAGCCCTTGGGGTGGATGCCGCGTTCCATGGCCGCGTTCTCGGCCGGCATGCCGAAGGCGTCCCAGCCCATCGGGTGCAGGACGTCATAGCCCTGGGCGCGCTTGGACCGCGCCACCACATCGCCCATCACATAGTTGCGGGCGTGGCCCATGTGGATGTTGCCCGACGGATAGGGGAACATCTCGAGCACATAGTATTTCGGCCGGCCGGTGTCCTTCGTCACGAAGGCGGAGGCCTCGGCCCAGCGGGCCTGTTGGCGGGGTTCGGCGGTCTTGGGTTCGTAACGGGCCACGGTCGTCCTGAAAGTCAAAAGGGCGCTGCCGCCCTCCGTGCTCAACTAGCCCGAAGGACGACAGCGCCCAAGAAAAATGCGTTCTCGTCGCCTCAACGACGACCGAACTCAGACCAATCGGCGCTCAACTAGCCCGAAGGGCGGCAGCGCCAACCAGAAAGTCAGCCTGCGTTAGACAGGTTCAGTTGGCGCGCCTTGGTCAGAATGGCGTTTTCCAGGTCCGCCTCGGTCTGGGCGGCGACCGGGGCGGCGGTCCATTGACCGTCCGCGCCCTTCACTTCCTTGGTTACCGTGACGTTCAGCGCATCGGCGCGCAGACGGGTGTCCAGGATGAAGACGGTCGCCTTGAAGCGCTCGTTCGGCGTCTGGGGATTGGTGTACCAATCGTAGTTGATCACGCCGCCCCAGGGATCAGCGGTCAGCAGCGGCATGAAGCTGAGGGTGTCGAGCGAGGCGCGCCACAGATAGCCGTTGACGCCGATGCCTTGCTGCACGTTCGTCTTGGGGGTCTTCTTGTCGCCGCCGACAAAGGGGATGCTCGAGCAGGCGCTCAGGGCGACGCCCGAGACCAGGGCGATGGCGACGCCGCGAACCAGGGCCTTGTTGAGGCTCATCAAGGAAGTCTCCGTAAACTCAGGGACGTGAAGGCCCTCGCCCACACGCGCGCAGGGCGCCGCGCGTAAGTTCGCGCCGCTGCGTGGCTCTATAACACGGGCAAAAGGGGCGATGACAAGGCGAAGTGCGGCCCCGCGGCGATACGAGTTGCGCCGTTCCGTGACAGGTCGCTGACAGCAACGCTCCATTTGGCGTCAAATCCCGTGACGCTTGAGCCACATCGCACTGCAACAATGCAGCGGAACCCCGACATCAAGACCACGTTGCGTTGACCGGGCGGACCCCCGGTGTCTAATCGCGGCGTCCACGACCATATCAAGGTCGGTTCAGGGTAGGACGTCTTCACTCGAGGGCGTTCAAAGGGTTCAGAATGCGTTTCGGCGATGTCTCGGCTGTGATTTTTGCGACGATGGCGCTCGCCGTCTCTGCGCCGGCGCTTGCCCAGAACGCTGCGCCGACGCGCGCGCCGAGCGTCACCCTGTCGGAAGCCCAGGCCGCCCAGCGCAATGCGCCGTCGCAACAGCGTCGCGGTCTGCGCCTGAACGACCAGGGTCGGTGGGGTTTGGATTTCAATCTGAACCAACCGGTCGGGCGCGAGACTGACTGGGGCGATGTCGAGGCGGGCGCCTATTACCGTCTGAACGATCGTCTGCGCGTCGGCGCCGCCGCTGCTGTGGCTTCGCGCGAAGCGGATCCGGCCCGGGCGCCTGAGACCAATGGCCGAACCCAGCCCCGTGTGCGGCTCGAGACCATCTTCAACTTCTGATTCGCGATCGACACCGACGGCGCGGCTTCTGCGAAGCGCCGAGACGGGCTCAACTATGGAAGGCGGACTGTATCGCCTCCACCCCGGCCAGTCCGCAGGCCCCCGATCCCGTCAAGGACGCGACATTATCCGGTCCGATCCCGCCCAGGGCATAGACCGGCAGATCGACATCCTGAATCCATCGTCCGAATTCGGCGACGCCCAGCGCGGGCTTTACCGCCGAAGCGCCGCCGGCCGGAAACACCGGCGACAGAACCAGGGCGTCGAGACCTTCGGTTATGGGCCGGCCCCCATGCCAGGCGGCGGTCAGCAGCCAATCGGGATGAGCCCGGCCAACCGATCGCGCCTGTCTCGCCTCGCGCTCGGGCAGATGCAGCCCGTCCGCTTCCAGGATCTCCGCCAGATCAGCGTCTCGCCCGACCAGCAGTTTCACCCCGGCGCCCCGCGTCGCCTCCCGCAACCGACGGCCCGTCTGGATGGCGTCGGCCGCTCCGAAGGCGCGATAGACCACCCCCGATCCGGCCGGCAGACGGGCCACGGTCTCCCACGGGCGGGACGTGCGGTCCGGGTCGGTGAAGAACAGCAGCGGCGGCAACCGGGCGACGCTCGGGCTGACAGCGGCGGCGGCGCGGTTTAGAGCGGTCGCCGCATCCCAGAGCGCGCGCGCGTCGTCGCTGTAACCGGCCGGCAGGATCATGACCCCTTCTTCCCCCGCTTCGCCCCTCCCGTCCATCGCCGAAAGGGTCGCCGGCGTCCGCGCCCGGATCGACGCGGCCTGCCACGCCGCTGGACGAGATCCCGCCGCCGTCACCCTGACGGCCGTCTCCAAGACCCAGCCGGATGAGGCGATCGACGCCATCCTGGCGACGGGTCAGCGGGTGTTCGGCGAGAACCGGGTGCAGGAGGCGCAGGCGCGCTGGACCGAACGGCTGTCGGGTCTGGACGGATTGGAGCTACGGTTGATCGGCCCCCTGCAGACCAACAAGGCCGAGGACGCCGTCGTCCTGTTCGACGTGATCGAGACCCTGGACCGCGAGAAGCTGGCCCGCGCCCTGGCCGAGGCGGCGCAGAAGCGCGGCCGATCGCCGCGCGTTCTGGTTCAGGTCAATACCGGCGCCGAGCCGCAAAAGGCCGGCGTCCTGCCCGAGGCCGCCGCCGCCCTGATCGACACGGCGCGACGGACCTACGGCCTGACGGTCGAGGGTCTGATGTGCATTCCCCCTGCGGATCAGGCGGCCGAACCGCATTTCGCCCTGCTGCGCGACATGGCCGAACGCAACGGCCTGTCGGTCCTGTCGATGGGGATGAGCGGCGACTACGAGACTGCGATCCGCTGCGGCGCGACCCATGTCCGGGTGGGAACGGCGTTGTTTGGGGAACGAAATCGACCTTAAACCGCCTCTAGGCCGTAACCCGACGTGAATTCGCACCCCCAAGCCTTGGCGCGGGGGCCAAGCCTCGCCATTGTCTGAACATGCCCACGCCCAAGACCATATTGATCATCGACGACGACGACGACCTGCGCGAGGCGTTGGCCGAGCAGTTGAACCTCCACGAGGAGTTCAAGACCCAGCAGGCAGCGACCGCTACGGACGGGGTGAGGATGGGGCGCGAGATCCGCGCCGACCTGATCCTGCTGGACGTCGATCTGCCGGACATGGATGGGCGCGAGGCCTGCCGCCTGCTGCGCAAGGACGGGGTCTCCACCCCGGTCATCATGCTGACGGCCCAGGCCGCCGACGCCGACGCCATCCTGGGCCTGGACGCGGGCGCCAACGACTATGTGACCAAGCCCTTCCGGTTCGCCGTCCTGCTGGCCCGCATCCGCGCCCATCTGCGCAGCCACGAACAGTCGGAAGACGCCGTCTTCTCCATCGGCCCCTATGAGTTCCGGCCCGCCGCCAAGGTGCTGATGGACGCCAAGGGCAAGAAGGTGCGGTTGACCGAAAAGGAAACCAACATCCTGAAATACCTCTACCGCGCCGGCGCCAAGCCCGTGTCGCGCGAGGAACTTCTGACCGAGGTCTGGGGCTATAACGCCGGCGTCACCACCCACACGCTGGAAACCCATATCTATCGCCTGCGCCAGAAGATCGAGCCCGAACCCGGCCAGGCCCGCCTGCTGCTGACCGACGCCGGCGGGTACCGTTTGCAGCCCTGAGGCTCAGCTGGCGTCCGGATCGTGAACATCGGCAGGAAGACGTGGACCAGCGGGCCGATGCTGACGGCGTAGACCACTGTGCCCAGGCCCACGGATCCGCCAAGGGTCCAGCCGACGGCCACCACGATCACTTCTATCGTCGTCCTGACCCATTTCACCGGCCAGCCGGTGCGCGCGAAAATCCCGGTCATCAGGCCGTCGCGCGGCCCCGGACCGAGACCCGCGCCGATATAGGCACCGCTGGCCACACCGTTCAGCAGGATTCCTGCACCTAATAGAACGGCCCTGACGGGTAGGCCCAGGTCTGTCGGCAGCCAGTCCAGACCAAACCCCGCCACCACGCCGATGACCAGAACATTGGCCAGAGTGCCGATTCCTGGCCGCTGGCGCAGCGGAATCCACAGGACCAGCACCGCCATACCGATCAGGTTGACGACCAGGCCGAAGCTGATACCCGCCGGGCCGGCGAACCGTTCGAATACGCCCTGGGTCAGGACGTCCCACGGGTCCAGCCCCAGATCGGCGCGCACGATCAGGGCGATGGACAGGCCGTAGAGGATCAGGCCGACGAACAATTGGATCAGGCGACGGGTCATTTCGTCGAATTGCGACAAACTGGCTATTAAAAAAAGGTCCAGTTATGCCATTCTGGCCTTATGTCGCCGCGATCCATCAGTCCTGTCTCCCTGACACGCCATCTCGGCTCCTGGCGCACGCCGGGCGCGGGGGCGGCCTATCGCCAACTGGCCGGCGCAGTAAGACTTCTGATCCTGGACGGACGACTGCCGTTGGCGACTCGGTTGCCGGGCGAGCGAGAAATGGCGCAGGCGTTGGGTTTGAGCCGTACGACTGTATCCGCTGCCTATGGCCGACTTCGGGATGACGGCTTTCTGACCGGCGGACAGGGGGCGGCGGCCCGGACAAGTCTTCCCGCGGGGCCTGGTCCGCGTCATGCCCCCGGCGTCGACGAAACCAAACCCGGCCTGATCGACCTGACGGCCGCAGTCCTGCCCGCCGACCCCAATGTTCACACCGCCTATGTTCGCGCGCTGGAGCGATTGCCCGCAAACCTGCCCGGCCACGGCTATGAAACCGCCGGGCTGGAGGAGCTGCGCGAAACGGTCGCGGCCGGCTATCGCCGCCGAGGCCTGCCGACGTCGCCTGGCCAAATCCTGATCACTCATGGGGCGCACAACGGCTTGGTCCATCTGTTGCGCCTGACGGTTCGGCCCGGCGATCCGGTGGTGATCGACCATCCGACCTATCCCCAGGCCATTGACGCCATCCTGGCCGCCGGAGGACGCGCCACGCCCGTGGCCCTGCCGGACGACGCGGGAGAGGATGGTTGGGATGTAGAGGGTCTGGTCTCGGCCTGTCGGCGCAGCGGGGCGCCCATGGCCTATCTGGTCCTCGATCATAATAATCCGACCGGCCGGATGATGCGTGCGCCCGACCGGTCGCGTTTGTTGGCCGGGTTGAAGGGGAGCGAGACCCTGCTGGTCCTCGACGAGACCCTGGTCGATCTGACGCTCAGCGGACCGCCCGCGCTCAGCGCCTCGGCCGTCGATGCGCCGCGCGTCGTGCGGCTGGGCTCCATGTCCAAGAGCGTTTGGGGCGGGTTGCGCATCGGCTGGATCCGCGCCGACCGGGCGGTGATCCAGCGCCTAGCCCAAAGCCGCGCCAGTTTCGACCTAGGCGTGCCGATCCTGGAGCAGTTGGCGGCGGTTGAACTGCTGAATGACGGTGGAGCGGCCCTGGCGGTGCGTCGCCCCCTTCTACGAGTGCGGCGAGACCATTTGCGTGCGCAGCTCGCCCAGCGCCTGCCCGACTGGACCTGCCCCCGTCCCGCCGGCGGCCTGTCGCTTTGGGTCCGCCTGCCCGCGCCGATCAGCTCCGCCTTGGTGGTGCGAGCCGAGGCCGAGGGGCTGCGGCTGGCGGCGGGGCCTCGCTTCGGCGTCGACGGCGCCTTCGAACGCCGCCTGCGCCTGCCCTACACCCTGCCCGAACCGGTCTTGGATCAGGCGGTGGACCGACTGGCCAAGGCGGCCAAGGCTCTGGGCCGACGCCCCAAGCCCGCCACCGCGATCCGCGGACGCCTGCTTCCCGTCTATTGAGGGTCAGACGTCCAGATCGACCGTGACCGGGGCGTGATCCGACGGGCGGTCCCATTCGCGGACGTCATCGTGGATTCGGGCGGTGTCTTTGGCCACGGCTGGAGTGAGGCCCGGCGAGGTCCAGATGTGGTCCAGGCGGAGGCCGCGATTGGACTTGCGGAAGTCGGCGGCGCGATAGCTCCACCAGCTGGCCAGCTTTTGCGGCTCCGGGAATCGGTCCCGCAGCACGTCGGCGAAGCCGCCTGTGGCCTGGAGCCGGTTCAGGGTCTCGACCTCGATCGGCGTGTGGCTGACGATCTTGGACATGTAGCGATGGTTGAAGACGTCGCCCTCGCCCGGGGCGATGTTGAAGTCGCCGGCCATGACCAGGGGGCGCGACTTGTCCTGTCTGGCGACGATGGCGGTCAGCTGTTCGTAAAAGTCCATCTTGTGATCGAACTTGGGGTTCAGGGTCCGATCAGGGACGTCCCCGCCGGCGGGTATATAGAAGTTCTGAACATCGATCCCGGCGACCTGGGCGGAGACGCAGCGCGCATGGCCCAGTTTGCAGACCTGGAAGGTGTCGCTGTCCTCCAGCGGCAGGCGCGAGGCGATGGCCACCCCGTGCCAGCCCTTCTGGCCAGCCACGCGCAGGTGGGGCATTCCCATGTCCTCAAAGGCGGCGCGCGGAAATTGATCGGTCGTGCACTTGATCTCCTGCAACAGCAGGACGTCGGGCGCGCGTTCGGCGACGAATCGGGCGACCTGGTCGATGCGCAGGCGGACGGAGTTGATGTTCCAGGTGGCGAGGCGAAGGGTCATGCCCCGCCATAGCAGGCCTCGGCGCATAAAAAAGGCCCGGCCGCTACGGGCCGGGCTTATAAAAGGTGATCGTCTCTCTCGCCGCCGGGAGGGGGATGCATCCGAGGCGGTAGAACGGCCGCCGCCGCTCTGTGCTTCTAATGTCACGGCAAAAAGAAAAGGTCAAATTGTCATATTTGATGTTTGGCTGTGATTATCCGGCAACGGACGGATAGTGTTGATCCTTGAAGCCAGACTCAGTTGCGGCCGGGGCGACGGGTCGGATCCCGGAGCTGAAACAGGCTGGAAGCCAGGTTCGAGGCTGGCTGAAGCGCTGTCAGCTGGGTGCGGGTGCGGGCGCCCTGTGCGTCCGTAATGGTCCATTCATGCAGCCGCATCGGATCGCCGGCGAAGGCCAGAACGACCGCACCGTCGTTGGGACGACCGGAATCGCGCGCGGTGATCGCGAAGGCGCCGGAGCTCATCCGCGTGACACGGTCGATGCGGACGCCCTGGTCCAGACGGACATTGCGCGCCAGGAAGGTGGACAGGGGCGTGCGGCCCAGAGGCACCTGCTGGAAATTGTTGAGGCGCGGGTCATAGCGTTTGACGTTGTAGCCGTCCGACACCACCAGAAGTCCGGCCGGACTGGTGTATTCGAACCTCATCTTGCCCGGACGCTGCAGATAGAAACGGCCTTCACGACGTTGACCGCCCGGACCCGTCTCGACGAAGGTCCCCTGGGCCGAGGTCAGGGTCTGCAGATAGGCTTGAGCCTGCTGCACCACGGCGCGGTCTTCGGCGGACAGGTTGGACTGGGCCTGGGCCGTATCGAAGACGCCAAGCGCCGCGAAGCCGGTCAGGAGGCCTGCGCCCAGCAGCAGCCGACGGCGCTGGAAATCGGCGGGGGCGAGGGCGAGGGTCTTGGCGTGGGCGGTCATGAAGTCAGTCTCCCGTTCGGGACGGTTGTCGATCCTGCCGTCTTGCCCGGTCGGCTTGGCGTCGGAATGACGCGAGCCTGACCATATTCCGGCGCTCCGATGAAGTCCTGTTCATCGAAATGCTGAAGCTTGCGACGGCAGCGGGAGGGGTAACGGGCTTGGACGCCGCCTGTTCCGATGCGGCGTCACGCCATCGGCGGCGGACCGGCCAGGACATCGCGCTTGCCCGCGTGGTTGGCCGGGCTGACCACGCCTTCCTGCTCCATCCGCTCGATCAGCGAGGCGGCGCGGTTGTAGCCGATCTGCAGCCGGCGCTGGACGTAGCTGGTCGAGGCCTTGCGGTCCCGCGTCACCACGGCCACGGCGCGGTCATACAGGTCATCGCCGGAGCCGCCGCCCCCTTCATCCATCGCCCCGTCGGCATCGCCGTCCGGTTCGTCGGTGATCAGGTCCAGATAGTCGGGCTCGGCCTGGGCCTTCAGGTGTTTGCAGACGTCCTCGACTTCCTTGTCGTCCACGAAGGGGCCGTGCAGGCGGGTGATCCGCCCGCCGCCGGCCATGTAGAGCATGTCGCCCTGGCCCAGCAGCTGTTCGCCGCCCTGTTCGCCCAGGATGGTGCGGCTGTCGATCTTGGAGGTGACCTGGAAGCTGATCCGGGTCGGGAAGTTGGCCTTGATGGTGCCGGTGATGACGTCGACCGACGGGCGCTGCGTCGCCATGATCAGGTGGATGCCGGCGGCGCGGGCCATCTGGGCCAGGCGCTGGACGGCGCCCTCGACGTCCTTGCCGGCGACCAGCATCAGGTCGGCCATCTCGTCCATGACCACGACGAGGAAGGGCAGGGGCTCGGGCCGGATCTTCTCGGATTCATAGACCGGGCGGCCCTGATCGTCGAAGCCGGTCTGGACCGTGCGCTCGAAATGCTCGCCCTTCGCCTGGGCTTCGCGGGCGCGCTCGTTGTAGGAGGCGATGTTGCGCACGCCCAGTTTGGACATGCGGCGATACCGGTCCTCCATCTCGCGCACCGTCCATTTCAGGGCGACGACGGCCTTCTTCGGGTCGGTGACGACCGGGGCCAGCAGGTGCGGGATGCCGTCATAGACCGACAGCTCCAGCATCTTGGGGTCGATCATGATGAAGCGGCACTCGGCCGGGCTGTGGCGATACAGGATCGACAGGATCATGGCGTTGACCCCCACCGACTTGCCCGAGCCGGTGGTGCCCGCGATCAGCAGGTGGGGCATCCGCGCCAGGTCGGCGACATAGGGTTCGCCGCCGATGGTCTCGCCCAGGGCCAGGGGCAGCAGGTGGCCCTTCTTGTCGTATTCGGCGCTGGACAGCAGATCGCGCAGATAGACGGTCTCGCGCTTGGCGTTGGGCAGTTCGATGCCGATCGCGTTGCGGCCCTGGACCACCGAGATGCGGCAGGCGCGCGCGGACATGGAGCGGGCGATGTCGTCGGCCAGGGCCACGACGCGGCCGTGTTTCACGCCGGGAGCAGGCACCAATTCGTAGAGTGTGACGACAGGGCCGGGGCGAATCTGGTCGATCACGCCGCGCACGCCGAACTCCTGCAGCACGCCTTCCAGCATCTTGGCGTTCTGCTTCAGCGAGTGCTCGTCCACCGAGGCGACGCGCTGGGCCGGTTTGGTCAGTATGCCCAGGGGCGGCAGATCGAAGGCGCCTTCTGGCCGAACGAAGTCGAAGGCCTGCTGGTCTGTGTCGTCCTTGCGGGCCTTGGGCGCCTTGGGCGCAGCGACGCGGGGCTCGATCGGCCGGGCGGCCGAGGGGCGGGGCGCCGCCTGAGCCGGTTCGTCTTCCCACGGGGGCAGGTCGTCATAGGCGGTCTGAGGGGTGTCGGCCGAACCGGAGTCCGTCGCGACATCGTCGAGGCTTGCGGCTGCGCGAGGTTCGGCTTTGGGCTTGGCCGCGGCGCGGGGGCGGGGCGTCTTGACCGCAGGGGCGGGGGGGGCGGGCGGACGACGCAGCGACCGGCCCCAGTGCAGGGCGTCCACGAAATCCATGGCTCGCAGGCCGATTGCGAAACCGGTCAGCCACAGGCCGCCGATCAGGAAGACCAGACCGGCGATGATCCGTCCGCCGGGAATGCGCAGGGCGCCTATGCCCTGGGCCGTCAGGCCGGTGAAGCCGTCGCCCCACAGACCGCCCAGTCCGGCGGCCAGGGGCCAGGCGGCGGGCGCGGCCAGGGCGGCGAGGGCGCCGGACAGCAGCAGCACCCCGCCCGTCGCGGCCAGAGCCTTCAACGGTGTCGGCTTCAACCGCTGCTGGATGGCGTCGCCGACCGCACGGGCCAGACCAAAGGCGACCAGCAGCAGGGCGGCGGGCCAGGCGGCCAGACCCAGCGACTGCATGAACAGATCGGCGAACAAAGCGCCATTGGCGCCCAGCCAGTTGGTGGTCGGCAGGCTGGAAGCCGCGTTCAGGCTGGCGTCCGCAGGGTTCCACGAGATCAGGGCGACCAGAAGCAGGGTCGCCAGCAGGGCCTGAAGCATGCCCCGGAAGCGCACCACGAAGGGCGCGCCCCACAGGATGCGGGTGCTGATCCAGGCCTGACGGCCGACGGCGAGGGCGGTGGACATGAAAGGCGTGACCTTCAGGGCGGCTGACGTTCGACCGCCCTTGTCGCACCTTCAGGGTTAAGAGGTTGTTTACCAGCCGTCCCCAGCCGTCAGAGGATCACCGCCTCGACGGAGCGACGCGGGGACAGAGGCAGGGTCGGACCGAAGCCGAGCCGCAGCACCAGGTTCGGACGTTTGTCGCCTTCGCCGACCAGGGCGGCCAGTTCCGGGCGCAGGGCTGCGACCTCGACCGGCTGATTGACGAAGGCGTGGCGAAGCCCCAGGCCCGTCGCAGCCAGCATCAGTCTCTGGCAGGCCCGGCCGACGGCGATCCAGTGGGCGGGATCGGATCGTTCCGCCACGAAGACGGCCACGGCGGCGGACGAGGCGATCTGGGCCTCATAGCGGGTGTTTTCGCTCGCGGCTGTAAAGAACCGGTCGAAAGCGAGCCGGCCCAGGCCATCGGGCAGGACGGGACTGCCGCTGGACGCCGAAAACAGGCCGTCGCCCTGGCGCAGGGCGGCGCGGGGATTGAAGCGCAGCCAATGTTTCAACTCGGCCATGAAGGCGGGATCGGCCATCTGGGCGGTGTTGCCGGCGACCACCAGTTCGCGGACGCGATCCAGGCTGGGCCGGTCGGTCAGAAGATGAAAGGCGACGCCGGGCGCCGTGGTCGCCTGACGCAGTCGGGCCAGCGCGCTCGGCGGTATGGGATGGCCGTCATAGATGGTGCGGCTGGAGCGTCGAGCTGGAATGGCGGCGAACAGGGGATCCGGTTGGGCGGCTCCGGAGGTGAAGCTGTAGCGCAGGCTGCGTCCGTCAGCGCCCAAAGCCAGTTCGCCGGGGCGGCCGGTCGCGGCGGCGGCGATGCGCAAATTCTCGGCCGCACAGCCCAGGCTGACGAACAGATGGTGGTCATCGGGATCGACCGCCGGCGTCCGGCGGGTCAGGTCGGGCAGGATGTCGACGGCGCCGTCGGAGAGGCGAAAGCGCCAGGGTTGGGTGTTGTGACCGCTGGCCGCCAGGGCGGCGTACCGGACCAGTTCAGTCACGGGGGGAGCGTCCGTCAAGGGGGCGCGAAACCGGGCCGTGAGACGGTCGTAGTCGCCGCTTGATCCTGTGGATGTCCGCCAAGCGAAGCCGCCCGCCGCGCCCAGGGCGAGCGTTGCGCCGGCGCCGATCAGAATCCGTCGTCTGTTCATCCTGGCCTCCTGCCGCGCTATCCGTGGGGCAGTCGTCGGGCGAAAGCCTTGACCGAGGTCAAGGCCTGTCGGCGTTGCGACGATTTCCCGTCTGGACGTTTCGGTCTTCGGGCGCGACAAGCCTGCCATGGCAGACACCGAACGCTACGACATCATCATCGCCGGTGCGGGGTTGAGCGGGGCGGCGTTCGCCCTGGCGGCGGCCCAGGCCGGGTTGAAGGTGGTCCTGGTCGATCCGCAGCCGTTCAGCGCACAACTTGCGCCGACGTTCGACGGCCGTTCGACGGCCGTGGCCTTTTCGACCTTCCGCATGTTGGACGCCCTGGGCCTGGGCCAGTCCCTGCGGCCCCACGCCTGCCGGATGGACCATATCCTGGTGACCGACGGCCGTCGGCCGGGCGCGGCCAGCCGGTCGGCCTCGCCGGCCTTCCTGCGGTTCGACGCCGACGAGATAGGCGGCCGCACGGGCGGCGAGCCGCTGGGCTATATGGTCGAGAACCGCCGCATCCGCGTCGCCCTCGCCGAGGCGGTGACGGCGGCGGGGATTGAGGTTCGGGCGCCGTCCTCCGTCGCCAGTGTCCAAACCGACGTCGGCAAGGCGACCGTGACCCTGGCGGACGGCGCGACCCTGATTGCGTCTCTGGTGGTGGGGGCGGAAGGGCGGGGTTCGACGGTTCGACGGGCCGCCGGCATAGACACCGTCGGCTGGGCCTACGGCCAGAGCGGGGTGGTGGCCACGGTGCGGCTGGGCCGCGATCATGGCAATGTCGCCCACGAATATTTCCTGCCCAGCGGCCCCTTCGCCATCCTGCCGCTGACGGATCAACGCGCGAGCCTGGTCTGGACCGAGACCACACGCCGGGCCGAGGCCCTGCGCGACGCCTCCGACGCAGCCTTCCAGTCCCATCTGATGCGGCGGTTCGGCGATTTTCTGGAGGGTGTCACGGTCGAGGGGCCGCGTTTCGTCTATCCGCTGTCGCTCAGCCTGGCCGAGAAGATCGTCGCGCCGCGCATCGCCCTGATCGGCGACGCGGCCCACGGCGTGCACCCGGTGGCCGGCCAGGGCTTGAACATGGGCTTGAAGGACGCGGCGGCCCTGGCGGAGGTCCTGGCCGAGGCCGCGCGTCTGGGCGAAGATATCGGGGCCGAGACGGTGTTGGAACGTTACGCCCGCTGGCGCCGGTTCGACACGGCGGCCCTGGCGGCGGGGTTCGACGCCTTCGTGCGGCTGTTCTCCAACGACATCGCCCCGGTGCGGATCGCGCGCGATCTGGGCATGGCGGCGGTCAATCGCATCGGGCCTTTGCGTCGGGCCTTCATGCAGGAAGCCGGCGGGGCGACTGGGGATTTGCCGAAGCTGCTGCGCGGCGAGGCGGTCTAGTTCAGCCGCAGCCGCACGCGTTCGAAGGTCGAACTGCGCCGCGCCTCCTCGACGCCGTCCAGGCCGTGAGCCCGGGACAGGGCCTGGAGCGAGCCGGTCAGGGCGCCCTGTTTCTCGCGCGCGGCGGCGACGTCCAGCCAGGGCCGATGATCGTCGGGGTCCAGCAGGGCGCGGCGCAGGGCCGAGCGTTCGGCGGAGTCATAGTCGCGGCTGTGGATGGCGCGGCTGAACAACATGTTCTGCAGCCGGATCAAGGTCTGGCGGTCGGTCACCGGCGCCATCAGTATGTCCAGACGGTCGGCGACATGCGGCGTCAACCCGGCGCGTAAGGCGCGGCGCGTCAGTTCGCTGGGCATGACCAGCCGCCCCTGACTGAAGGGGTCCAGGGCCACCGGTCCCTCGGCCGTCTCGACACGGACCAGAAAATGGCCCGGGAAATCCACACCCGCCGCCTTGAGTCCCGCCGCTCGGGCCGCGTGCAGATAGAAGACCGCAAGCGCCGCCGACAGACCGCGCCGACGCTCGGCGACCGCGATGATGTCGGTGTTGTCGGGATGGTCGTAGTGCAGCAGGTCGCCGTTCAGCCGCAGGTCGGCCGCCATGGTCTCGGACAGGGCGTCGTCGGGGCCTTCTGCGCCGATCCGTTCCTTCAGCCGTTCGCAGGCGCCGTGGGCCAGGGTGCGGACGGGCTCGGCGTCGCGCAACGGATTGTCGTGAATGGCGCAGGCGATCGCGGCCTCCAGCAGCGGGAAGCCGTCGTCGCCAGCCGCTCCGGCCGACGTCAGGATGGCCTCGGCCTTCTCCCGCGTCATGCGATCCTTTCAGCCCCCGCCATGTCTCTGGACGCCGCGAAGATGACGCGGAAACCGGCCAGGAGCCAGCGCCACCATATCAATTCTCAAATCAAGAGGTTGCAGGGCCGGCCGATTGCGTCGGACGGCCTCGCCCGCCGCGATCAGTCGATCATGCTGGGCCGGCTTCAGAGCCAGGAGCGCGGCGTTCAGGGTGGTGCGACGTTTGACCTCGACCACGGCCAGAATCCGGCCGCGTCGCGCCAGCAGGTCGATTTCACCGGACCGGGTCTTCAGGCGGAAGCCCAGCACCTGATAGCCCTTGAACATCAGCCACAGGGCGGCGACCCATTCGGCCGCATGGCCGGCCTTGAAGGCGGCGCCGCCCTTGGCCTGACGCCACGCCGCCTTGGGGCGTCGCTTCGGCGCCGGGCGGGGCAGGCGGGCGTTCACTTGCCCTGGAGCTCCAGAGCCCGGCGGTAAAGAGGCTTGCGGGGCAGGTCCAGGGCGCGCGACACCTCTGACGCCGCTTCGCCGGGCGCCAGACGGGTCAGGGCCTCGGCCAGGGCCGCATCGGCATCTGCAGCCGAGGCGACCTCTGCTTCGCCGGGGCCGACCACCACGACGATCTCGCCCTTGGGACCGTCGAGTTTGGGGTGGACCGCCAGTTCGTCCAGCGGGCCGCGCACGCATTCCTCGAACAGTTTCGTCAATTCGCGCGCCACGGCGGCGGGGCGCGGTCCCAGGACGGCGGCCATGTCCGTCAGACTGTCGCGCAGACGCGGCCCGCTCTCGAAGAAGACCAGGGTCTGGCGCTGGCTTTTCAGGTCTTCCAGCATCGACTTGCGGCCGGCGGTCTTGGGCGGCAGGAAGCCGGCGAACAGGACCCGGTCGGCGGGCAGGCCGGCGATGCACAGGGCGGCCAGCAGGCTGGACGGACCGGGGATCGGATGGACCGGCAGCCCCTCGGCGATCACGGCCCGGGCGACGACGAAACCGGGGTCCGACACCAGCGGCGTGCCCGCGTCCGAAACCAGGGCCACCACCTCGCCGTTCCTGAGCCGTTCGATGGCCAGTTCAGCCGCGCGGGTCGAAGCGTGATCGTCGCAGCGTTCAAGCTTCGCCTTCAGCCCGTATGCGGTCAGCAGTTTGGCGGTGACGCGGGTGTCCTCGGCCAGGACCAGGTCGGCGGCGGCCAGGACGTCCAGCGCCCTCAGCGTCATGTCGCGCAGATTCCCGATCGGCGTCGCCACCAGATAGAGACCCGGCTCCACCCGCCGGGGCGGGGGGGCGGTGGGCGGGAAGGGGCCGGGTTCGCTCATGATCAGACGGTGGGGGGCACCGCAGTGGTGGTCTTCTCGACCGCCGCTGCGGGCGGCCGCGGCGCCGAGGTCAGGCCCGACCCCTGGAAGGCGGGACCGGCGTCATAGGCGGCGAAGGTGGCGGCGGTGATGATCTCGCTGACCGAGGCGCCCAGGGAGACGATCTGCACCGGCTTCTCCAGCCCGACCAGCAGGGGGCCGATCACCGTGGCGCCGCCCAGGGCCTGGACCAGTTTGGTCGAGATGGCGGCTGAATGAATGGCGGGCATGACCAGGACGTTGGCCGGCTTGGTCAGGCGGTTGAAGGCGTAGGCCGGGTGGCCCTTGGGATCCAGCGCCACCTCCGGCGGCATTTCGCCCTCGTATTCGAAATCGACGCCCTTCTTGTCCAGGATGCGGATGGCCTCGCGCACCTTTTCGGCCCGGTCGCCGGGCGGATTGCCGAAGGTCGAATAGCTGAGGAAGGCGACGCGCGGATTGCGGCCCAGCCTGCGCACGGTCTCGGCCGCCTTGACGGCGATGTCGGCCAGTTCGGCGGCGTCCGGCAGTTCGTGGATGGTGGTGTCGGCCACGAACAGGGTGCGGCCCTTGGCCAGCAGGATCGACAGGCCGATCAGGGTGTCCTCGACGTCCAGCACGCGCTGGACCTCCTTCAGGGCCATGTTGAAGTTGCGGGTCACGCCCGCGACCATGGCGTCGGCCCGACCCTTGGCCACCAGGGTGGCGGCGAAATAGTTGCGGTCCTGGTTGATCATCCGCGCGACGTCGCGGCGCAGATAGCCCCGGCGCTGCAGCTTCTCGTACAGCCAGTCGGTGTCCTCGACATTGTGTTCGGAGACGCGGGCGTTCGTGATCTCAATGCCCAGGTCATCGAAATTCAGACCGGCCTCGGCGGCGTTCTGACGGATCAGATCCTCGCGGCCGACCAGGATGGGCGTGCCCAGATCGGCCTGTTTGAAGCCCCAGGCGGCGCGGATGACCGCCAGTTCTTCGCCCTCGGCGAAAACAACGCGCTTGTTCGGTCCGCCGCGCACCGCCGAGTTGATCTTCTGCATCAGGGCGGCGGACGGATCGACGCGCGAGCGCAGGGCGTTGCGATAGACGTCCATATCCTCGATCTGGACGCGGGCCACGCCGGTATCCATCGCCGCCTGGGCGATGAAGGGCGGGATGTACCAGATCAGGCGCGGGTCGAACGGGGTGGGGATGATATAGTCGGGGCCGAACTTCAGCTTGCGGCCACGATAGGCGGCGGCCACCTCGTCGGGCACATCCTCGCGGGCCAGGGCCGCCAGGGCCTGGGCGCAGGCGACCTTCATCTCGTGGTTCACCCGACGGGCGCGCACATCCAGGGCGCCTCGGAACAGATAGGGGAAGGCCAGGACGTTGTTGACCTGGTTCACATAGTCCGAGCGGCCGGTGGCGATGATGGCGTCGGACCGGACTGACTTGACGTCTTCCGGCGTGATCTCGGGATCGGGGTTGGCCATGGCGAAGATGATCGGATTAGGGGCCATGGAGGCCACCATCTCCTTGGTGATCGCGCCCTTGGCCGACAGGCCCAGGACGACATCGGCCCCGACCATGGCCTCGGCCATGGTGCGCAGGGGGGTGTCGGTGGCGTGGGCGGCCTTCCATTGGTCCATGCCGTGTTCGCGGCCCTGATAGACGACGCCGTCCCGATCGCAGATGACGGTGTTCTCGGCCTTGACCCCGGCGGCCTTCATCAGGGCGATCGAGGACAGGCCGGCCGCGCCCGCGCCCGACAGAACCACCTTGACCTCGTCCAGCCGTTTTCCGGCGACGTGGCAGGCGTTGATCAGGCCGGCGGTCGAGATGATGGCCGTGCCGTGCTGGTCGTCATGGAAGACGGGGATGTCCAGCAGGTCCTGAAGCTCGCTCTCGATGACGAAGCACTCGGGGGACTTGATGTCCTCCAGATTGATGCCGCCCCAGGTGTCGCCGATGTTCTTGACGACGGTGATGAATTCGTCCGGATCGGTGGTCTTGACCTCGACGTCGAAGCTGTCGACGTCGGCGAAGCGCTTGAACAGGACCGACTTGCCCTCCATCACCGGCTTGGAGGCCATGTGGCCCAGATTGCCCAGGCCCAGGATGGCGGTGCCGTTGGAGATGACGGCGACCAGATTGCCCTTGGACGTATATTCGTAGGCCTTGTCCGCATCGGCGGCGATGGCAAGGACCGGCACGGCCACGCCCGGCGAATAGGCCAGCGACAGGTCGCGCTGGGTCGCCATCGGCTTGGTCGGGGCCATCGAGATCTTGCCCGGGGTCGGGAAGAGGTGGAAGTCCAGCGCCTCCTGGTCGGAGAAGGTCTGTTTTTCGGTTTGATCGGGCATCGGGGGCGTCCAGGGCGTCAGCGGGGCTGTAACCGTTCGTGTCCTAGAGCGTGGGAAGGGCTGCGCCAAGCCTTGACCCCCCGGAAGGCGTACAGACCTGTTCCGAAGCTTCCGTTGGCGTCAACGTCAACCGGCCACGCCGCCTAGAAGGACAGCGCGCCCGTGCGTTCGATCTCGACAGGGCCGGTCATCAGGACATGGTCGGTCGCCGGGTCCCAGTCGATCACCAGTTCGCCGCCGTCGACGACGACGGTGGCCTTGCGATCCGTCAGGCCTCGCCGGGCCGCCGCGACCTGGGCCGCGCAGGCGCCGGTGCCGCAGGCCTTGGTCAGGCCGGCGCCCCGCTCCCAGACGCGCAGACGGATGTGGTCGCGGTCCAGCACATGAGCGAAACCGACGTTCACGCCCTCGGGAAACAGGGGATGATGTTCGACCAGGGAGCCGGAGCCGGTGACGAAGCCGTCGTCCTGGCGGTCGGTGAAGAAGACGACGTGCGGATTGCCCATCGAAACGGCGCCGGGCGTGTGCAGCAGGGGGGCGTCGATGGGGCCGACCTGAAGCTCGATGCCGCGGGTGTCCATCTCCTCGGCCAAGGGCACCTGGGTCCAGTCGAGGCGCGGGCGGCCCATGTCCACCGTGACCCGGCGGTCGCCCGCACGTGTGGCGGTGGTGGGGCCGGCTGCGGTGTCGATCGTGACCCTGTCGCCGCCGCCGGCCTCCATCAGCAGCCAGCCGACGCAGCGCAGGGCGTTGCCGCAGGTCTCCACCATGGAGCCGTCGGCGTTCCACACCCGCATGAAGGCGTCGGCGGTCTCGGACGGCTCGATGGCGATCAGCTGGTCGAACCCCTCGCCCGAGGCGCGGTCGGCCAGGGCGCGGATCTGGTCCTCGGTCGGACGAAACGGCGTTTCCAGCGCGTCGATGACGATGAAGTCATTGCCGGCGCCGTTCATCTTGATGAAAGGACGGGTCATGCAGGCCATATAGGCCTATCCCCGTCGTCCGGAAACCACTGTGTCCCAGAGCGAAACCGACCCCAAGGACGGCCTGAGGCTGCGCGCGCGGCTGCGATACCTGTATCACGGCGGCCAGCCGGCGGCGGTGAAGTTCCGGTTGACGGTCATTGTCATCGACTTCGCCATCATCGCCTTCTTCCTGGCGGCGCCGATCCTGAAGAACATGGGCTGGGCCTTCTATGTGCTCGACTATCTGATCGCCGCCCTGCTGGCGGTCGATCTGGCGGCGCGGGCCTACGCCTATTCCGACATCAAGGACTGGCTGAAACGGCCGATCGTCTGGCTGGACCTGTTTATTCTGGCGACCCTGCTGTTCCCGGCCTGGCTGTTCAACCTCGGCTTCCTGCGTATGCTGCGGCTGTGGACCCTGCTGAACTCCGACTTCTTCTGGCGGACGGTCGGCGCGCGGTTCGACGACACCCGGGTCGAGGGGATCGTGCGCGCGCTTTCGGGCCTGGTGACCTTCGTCTTCGTCGTGACCGGCTTCGTCTATGCGACCTTCCGGGGGCATGACGGGATCAGCGGCTATATCGACGCCCTCTATTTCACCGTGGCGACCCTGACGACGACCGGGTTCGGCGACGTCACCCTGCCGGGGCCGCTGGGCAAGCTTCTGTCCATCGCCATCATGCTGGTGGGGATCACCCTGTTCCTGCGTCTGGCCCAGGCCCTGATCAAGCCGCACAAGGTTCGTTTCCCTTGCGACCGATGCGGCCTTCAGACCCATGACCCGGACGCCGTCCACTGCAAGGCCTGCGGAAATCTGATCTGCATCCCGGACGAGGGCTGAGACAAAGATGACAAAACCGTAAGGGCGGATTCGTCGCCTTGCCGCGCGGCGGACCGCCGTTAAGGTGCCCGTCTTCAATTCCGGGGACTGTCCATGATCCGCTCATCCGCCGCCGTGCTCGCGGCCCTTCTCGCCTCCACCAGCCTGACGTCGGTATCCATGGCCCAGACCGCTTCCTCCGCTCCCGCCTTCGCAACCAGCGAGGCGAGCGACCCCTATGTCTGGCTCGAGGACGTCGAGGGCGCGCGGGCCATGGCCTGGGTCAAGGACCACAACACCCATTCGCTGGGCGTGCTGCAAGGCGACCCCCGCTATGAGCCCTTGCACCAGCAGGCGCTAGCCATCGTACAGGCGCGCGACCGGATCCCGGCTCCGGGCTTCACCCATGACGGTCATATCGACAATTTCTGGCAGGACGCCCAGCATGTGCGCGGCGTCTGGCGACGCACGACGCTGGACTCCTACAAGACCGCCGAGCCCCAGTGGGAGACGGTGCTGGACATCGACGCCCTGGCCGAGGCCGAGAGCGCCAACTGGGTCTACAAGGGTTCGACCTGCCTGGCGCCCGAAGAGCGCTACTGCCTGATCAGCCTGTCGAACGGCGGCAAGGACGCCGTGACCCTGCGCGAGTTCGACAGCGTGACGCGCAGCTTCGTCGAGGGGGGCTTCGTCCTGCCGGAATCCAAGGGCGGCGCGACCTGGCTGAACAAGGACACCCTGCTGATCTCGCGCGATTTCGGCGTCGGCACCCTGACCAACTCCGGCTATCCGATGATAGTGAAGCGGATGATGCGCGGTCAGTCGCTGGATCAGGCCGACGTCCTGTTCATGGGCGAGCCGACCGACGTCTCGGTGTCCGGCTATACGCTGCGGGACGCCGACGGGGTGCTGAAGGCGACCCTGATCAACCGTTCGATCGACTTCTATTCGTCCGAGACCTATCGCGTCACCGACGACGGGGCGGTGGTGAAACTGGCCCTGCCGGCCAAGTCGGACATCACCGGACTGGTCGCCGGTCAGCTGGTGGTGTCGCTGAAACAAGACTGGACCGCGCCATCGGGTCAGGACTTCAAGAGCGGCAACCTGATCGCCTGGCCGCTGGACGCCTGGCTGGAAGACCAGGCCACGCCCGCCGTCCTGGTGCTGCGCCCGACCGAGCGTCAGGCGGTCGAGGGGGTCAACGCCACGCGCAACACCCTGGTCGTCGCCCTGTATGACAATGTTCGCGGTTCGGTGCGGATCTACCGGCCCGGCGAGACGGAATGGACCCATACGACCCTGGACCTGCCGCAGAACGTCTCGGTCGGCGTCGGCTCGGCGTCGGAGACCGACGACAAGGTCTTCGTCAGCGTCACCGGCTATCTGAACCCGTCCAGCCTGTGGCTGGCCGATGCGGCGACCGGCGCGGTCGATCAGGTCAAGTCGATGCCGGCCAAGTTCGACGCGACCGGCATGACGGTGGACCAGCATGAGGCCCGCTCGGCCGACGGGACCATGATCCCCTATTTCGTGGTCCATAAGGCGGACATGCCGCTGGACGGCTCCAATCCGACGCTGCTGTACGGCTACGGCGGGTTCGAAAGCTCGCTGTTGCCCGGCTATTCGGCGACGGTCGGCAAGCTGTGGCTGGAGCGGGGCGGGGTCTATGTCATCGCCAATACGCGCGGCGGCGGCGAGTTCGGTCCGCGCTGGCACGAGGCGGCTTTGCAGCAGAACCGCCAACGGGCGCACGAGGACTTCCAGGCCGTGGCGCTCGACCTGATCGCCCGCGATATCACCAGCCAGCCGAAGCTAGGGATCATGGGGGGCTCTCAAGGCGGCCTGTTCATGGGGGCGATGCTGACCCAGCGGCCGGATCTGATCAACGCGGCGGTCATCCAGGTGCCCCTGTTCGACATGCTGCGCTTCCACAAGCTGCTGGCCGGCGACTCGTGGAAGGGCGAGTACGGCGATCCGGACATTCCGGAACAACGCGCCTGGATCCAGGCCTATTCGCCCTATCAGAACCTGCGGGCCGGCCAGCCCTATCCCGAAGTCTTCATCCACACCTCGACCAAGGACGACCGGGTCCATCCAGGCCACGCCCGCAAGGCGGCGGCGCGTCTGGAAGAGCTGGGCTATCCGGTGCTGTTCTATGAGAACACCGACGGCGGCCATGCGGCAGGGGCGAACCTGCAAGAGACGGCGCGGCGGTTGGCGTTGGAATACACCTATCTGTCGCGCCGACTGATGGACACGCCGGCGCAGGAGTAAGGGCTTTTCTTTCCGCTCATCCCCGCGAAAGCCGGGACCCAGTCCTTTCGCAAGGTTCGGCGGCTGGGATCGAGTTCAGCACGAACGGGCGACGCCGAACGCCCAAAGGTCTGGGTCCCGGCTTTCGCGGGGATGAGCGGAGAGTTTGAGCCATGCGTCACCTGATCCTGTCCGCCGCCATTCCGGCGCTTCTGCTCGGCGCCTGCGCGAGCAATCGGAACATGGAAGAGTATTTCTCCCCCATGACCGTCGCTTCGGAGACTTCCCCGCCCCACTTCCCCCGCGACCTGACCCCGGCCGGTGTGGCGGCCGCCGACGACCATCTGGCGCTGGAGCAGGTGGACGGGGCCGAGGCCATGGCCTTCGTCGCCGAGGAGAACCGCAAGTCGCTGGCCGTCCTGACCGGCGATCCCCGCTACGAGACCTTCCGCGCCGAGGCCCAGGCCATCCTGACCGCCACCGACCGCATCCCCGGCCCGTCCTTCCTCGGCGACGGGATCGGCAATTTCTGGCAGGACGCGGCCAATCCCAAGGGCGTCTGGCGGCGCACGACGCTGGACAGCTACCGCACCGCCACCCCGCAGTGGGAGACACTGCTGGACATCGACGCCCTGTCCAAGGCCGAGGGCAAGGACTGGGTGTTCAAGGGCGCCGACTGTCTGGCGCCCGACGAGACCCGTTGCCTGATCAACCTGTCCGACGGCGGCAAGGACGCGGTGGTGGTGCGCGAGTTCGACCTGACGACGAAACAGTTCGTGGACGGTGGTTTCAACCTGTCAGAGGGCAAGCACCGCATCGAATGGCTGGACCGCGACACGCTCCTGGTCGCCACCGACTTTGGCTCCGGAACAATGACCGAGTCCGGCTATCCCTTCATCGTCAAGACGTTGAAGCGCGGCCAGACCCTGGCCCAGGCGGTCGAGGTCTATCGCGGCGAACAGGGCGACGGCGGCTATGGCGTCAGCCCCGCCGTCTATCGCGACAAGGACGGCAAGGTCACAGCCGTCATAATCACCCGCCCGCTGGACACCTTCCGGTCGGAGACGTGGCAGTTGGTGGGGGAGCGAACCTACAAGCTCCGAATTCCCGAACGGGTAAGCATCTACGGCATGCTCGACGGCATGTTGGTCTTCACGCCCGAAGAGGTCTTTGGCCGGGATCTTCTCGGATATGGCGGCGGGCCTGCCGGAGCCCTGATGGCGATGCCATTGGACAGCTTACATGACCGGCCTGACGGTTCTTGGGCGGGACCGAGTCATCAGGCGGCACAGGTCTTCGTTCCAACCCCACGGCAAGCCATCGCCGATGTCAGGGTGCTTTCTGATCGGATCGTCGTCGCCATAAACGACAATGTCAGCGGTCGCCTCTCGATATTCACGCCTCAAGGCGAGTTCCCCTGGCACGAGCGGTCCGTCGCCGTGCCCGAAAACCTGGCCGTTGGATTAGGCGACTCGTCCAAGTCGCGGGGCGAGGTTTTCGTCTCGACCCAGGGCTTCCTCGTTCCGCCGACCCTCAGCCTTGCTGATGCGGATGCGGCGACCCTGACCCCGCTGAAGTCCGCTCCGGCCAAGTTCGACGCCTCGACCCATGTGACCGAACAGTACGAGGCCACCTCGACCGACGGGACCAGGATCCCCTATTTCATCACCCGGCCGCGCGACATGAAGCTGGACGGGTCGAACCCGACCATCATGCTGGGCTACGGCGGGTTCCAGGTCAGTCTGAACCCGGCCTACAAGCCCGAGATGGGCAAGCTGTGGCTGGAGCGGGGCGGGGTCTTCGTCCAGGCTAATATCCGTGGCGGCGGCGAGTTCGGTCCCGACTGGCACCAGGCGGCCCTGGACGGAAACCGCCAGCGCGCCTTCGACGACTTCGCCGCCGTGGCGCGTGATCTGGAACAGCGGGGCGTCACCAGCCCGCGCCGTCTGGGCATCTACGGCCGCTCGAACGGCGGGGTCCTGACCAGCGTGTCGATCACCCAGCATCCCGAACTGTTCAATGCGGCTGTGATTGAGAGCCCGCTGGTCGATATGCTGCGTTATCACGAGCTGCCGGCCGGCGCCTCGTGGATCGGCGAATACGGCGATCCGCGCATCCCCGAAGAAGCCGAGTGGATCGCCCGATATTCCGCCTATCAGCAGCTGCGGCCGGACGTGACCTATCCCCGCGTCTATCTGACCACCAACACCCGCGACGACCGGGTCCACCCGGGCCACGCGCGCAAGTTCGCCGCCCGTCTGGGCGACCAGGGCCATGACCATCTCTATTACGAGGATACGGCCGGTGGTCACTCCAACGACGCCGATCCGGTGGCCAACGCCCGTCGCTGGGCCCGTCACTATGTCTATCTGTCGCAACAACTGATGGATTGAGGCCTGGGGCTGCGGGTCACGCACTTATGACTCCCGGCCGCATCTGCGCGGGCTAAAGAACGTCGCCATGAGAAACAGGGTCTGGATCATCGCAGCGACGGTCATGACGGGCGTTCTGTTGTCCGTCGGGTCAGTCGCCCAGCCTGTCGGGGCGCGGGGCAAGCCCGTGCGCGCGGCCGCCACGGCCGGCTCGCCGGTGGTGGTCGAACTGTTCACCGCCCAGGGCTGCGGCGGCTGTGTCGAGGCGAATGCGGTGGTCGAGCGGGCGGCGGGCGAGCCGGGGGTCATCGCCCTGACCTATGGCGTCGACTACTGGGACTATCTGGGTTGGACCGACACCTTCGCCCGGCCCGAGTTCGTGCAGCGCCAGCGCGCCTATCGCGCCGCTTTGCGCCAACGCGGCGTGTCCACGCCCCAGGTGGTGATCGACGGCCGCCGCCAGGTTTCCGGCGCGCGTGGACTGGAGCTGGAACACGCCATCGTGGAGGAGGCGAGCCGCCGTATCTGGCCGCCCGAGATCGAGTTCCGCGAGACCGGCGATCAGGTCGGGATCGGTTCGGGCCGCCCGCCGTCGGGCGGCGCGGAGGTGCTGGCCGTCACCTATACGCCCGGCCCCCAAATGGTCGAGGTCAGCCGTGGCGAGAACCGGGGGCAGACCGTACGTCACGTCAATGTGGTGCGGGATATCGTGAATCTCGGCGATTGGCGCGGCCGCCCCATCCTGTTTGATCTGCCCCAGACGCATGGCGGAGACGCCGTGGTGGTGATGATCCAGGGCAAGACGGATCGCCGCATCCTGGGCGCCGCCGTCAGAAATTGAACCGCGCCTACTGGGACGTCGGGCAGGACGCGCTGACGGGGTTTGGGCCTGTCGCCGGCAACCGGTCGTTCGGCGCGTGAGGCTCAGGGGCGGATAGAGCTGCAGGGGCCGGCAGGGGCCGGCCGGGGGGTTCTAGGCACCCGCCTTCTTCGCAAAGCCCCAGGCCGCGTCACTGAGCGGCCCGACCTGGGCGGCCATGGTGCGGGCGTGGGCGCTGGCCGCTGTGCCGTCGCGGACGCGACCGGCGATGCCCTGGCAGATGGCCGCCAGCCGGAACAGATTATAGGCGTACAGCCAGTCCAGATTGGCGGGCCGCATCCCGGTCGCCACCGCATAGCGTTCGACTGTTTCCTCGACGGAGGGAATCCCCAGAGCCTCCAGGTCGGCGCCGGCCAGGCCATTGCGCAGGGACGCCGGAATGGCCCAGGCGATCAGCAGATAGGAGAAGTCGGCCATTGGATCGCCCAGGGTCGACAGCTCCCAGTCCAGCACGGCCCGAACCTCGGCCGCATCCGGCGCCAGGATCAGATTGTCCAGCCTGAAGTCGCCGTGGACGATGCGGCTGGGCCCCTCGGGCGGCAGACTGTCCGGCAGGAAGGCGATCAGCCGATCCATGGACGGGATCGGCTCGATCTCGGAAGCGCGATACTGTTTGGTCCAGCGGCCGACCTGGCGGGCGAAATAGTTGCCGGCCTTGCCATAGTCCGACAGGCCGATGGCGTCGGGATCGAAAGCGTGCAGCCGGGCCAGGGCGTCCGTCTGGGCCTCATAGACGGCGCGACGTTCCGCCGGCGTCAGGCCGGGCAGCTTCAGGTCCCAGAATATCCGCCCCTCGACCTTGTCCATCACATAGAAGATCGAGCCGATGACGGTCTCGTCCATGCACAGGGCGTGCGGCCGGGCGACTGGAAATCCCTGGGCGGCGAGGGCTGAGATGACCTGGAATTCGCGGTCCACCGCATGGGCGCTGGGCAGCAGGACGCCGGGCGGCTTGCGGCGCAACACATAGGCGGCGCCGGGCGTGGTCAGCTCATAGGTCGGGTTCGACTGGCCGCCCTTGAACTGGCGCATCGTCAGCGGACCGAAGTAGCCAGCGACATGGACGGCCATCCAGGCGTCCAGAGCCTCCTCGTCAAGCCGATAGCGGGGATCGACCTCACGTGTGCCGGAAAAAGCCGTCTGGGCGTCGATTGTAGCGTCGGTCATGGGCGGCCTGTTGTTTCCTGCACCGGCCCCGTCTTATGCGCGGTCCGGCGCGGCGATGATGGCGGCCTTTACGGCGCGGCGCCAGCCGGAAAGCAGGCGGTCGCGCTCCGCCGGTTTCATGCGGGGCGTCCAGCGGGCCGGGGCCTCGGTCGTGCGGGCCTTCAGATCGGGCAGAAGTCCGACGCCGAGGGCGGCGAGGCGGGCGGCGCCCAGGGCGGTCATTTCCTGGAAGGCCGGTCGTTCGACCTCGACTTCGCAGATGTCGGCGACGAACTGCATGGCGAAACTGTTGGCGGTGACGCCGCCGTCGACCTTCAGCGTCTTCAGCGGCGGGGCGCCGTCCTGGGCCAGGGCGTCCAGCAGGTCGCGTGTCTGATAGGCCAGGGCCTCCAGCGCCGCGCGGACGAAATGGGCCGGGCCGGAATCCCGCGTCAGCCCTACCACGGCGCCGCGCGCCTCGGGCTCCCACCAGGGCGCGCCCAGGCCGGTGAAACCGGGCACCATATAGACGCCGCCGTTATCGGCCAGGCCCTGCGCCATGGCCTCGGATTGGCGGGATTCCGAGATCAGCTTCACCCCGTCGCGCAGCCACTGGATCGCCGAGCCGGCCGAAAAGATCGAACCCTCCAGCGCATAGGCGGTCTGGCCTGCGGCCTGATAGCCCAGCGTGCCCAGCAGACGACGGGTCGAGGCGACGGGTTCCGGCCCGACATTGGCGACCAGGAAGGCCCCAGTGCCATAGGTGATCTTGGCGTCGCCGGGGTGCAGGGCTCCGTGCCCGACCAGGGCCGCCTGCTGGTCTCCTGCGGATCCGGCCAGGGGCAGAGCGCGGCCGAACAGGCCGGGCTCCGTCTCACCAATCACCCCTGCGCAAGGAACAATTGGGGGCAGGGCGGCGCGGGGCACGGCGAACAGGGCGCACAGATCGTCGCGCCATTCGACCGTCTTCAGGTCCATCAGGGCGGTGCGGGCGGCGTTGGAGGCGTCGGTGGCGTGGATCCGGCCGCCCGTCAGTTTCCAGATCAACCAGGCGTCGATCGTGCCCAGCTTGACCTCGCCCCGGATCGCCCGGTCGCGCGCCCCCGGCACGGCGTCCAGCAGCCAGGCGAACTTCGTCGCCGAGAAATAGGGATCCAGGATCAGGCCGGTCGCAGCCTGGACGGCGGGCTCGTGGCCTTCTGCGGTCAGTCGCGCAGTGACGGGGGCGGTGCGCCGGTCCTGCCAGACGATGGCGCGGTGCAGGGGCGCGCCGGTCCCTGCGTCCCACATCACGGCCGTCTCGCGCTGGTTGGTGAGGCCCACGGCGGCGAATCGATCGACGCCGCCCGCCTTCTGCACCACTTCGCGACAGGTCTGGAGCACGGCGGACCAGATCTCGGACGCATCATGCTCGACCCATCCGGACTGTGGGAAATGCTGGGCCAGTTCGATCTGGCTGACAGCCACGGGGCGCAGGCCCCCGTCGCGGACTTCGAAGGCGATGGCGCGGGTCGAGGTCGTGCCCTGGTCGATGGCGAGGATCAGGCTCAAGCGGTTTCTCTCCATATCGGCGCCTTACGCGGCGCTCGTACCCTGGGCTAAGGGGAGCATATGACGACGCACCTGCCCAGCTTTGAAGGCGTCCTTGACGCCGCCCGCCAGATCGACGGCGTCGCTGTCCGCACGCCGTTGATCGAAAGTCTCGCCCTGAACGCCGTGGTCGGCGGGCGGGTGCTGATGAAGGCCGAGAACCTGCAGCGGGCAGGGGCGTTCAAGTTTCGCGGGGCCTACAACCGCATCAGCCGACTGAACGCCGAGCAGAAGGCGCGCGGCGTCGTCGCCTTTTCTTCCGGCAATCACGCCCAGGGCGTGGCCGCCGCCGCCGCCTTGGTCGGGACGTCGGCGATCATCGTCATGCCGTCCGACTCGCCCCGGGTGAAGGTCGAGGGGGTGATCGGATTCGGCGGAGAGGTGCGGCTCTATGATCGCTGGACCGAGAGCCGAGAGGCCATCGGCGCCGCGATAGCAGCCGAGCGGGGGTCTGTTCTGGTCCCGCCGTTCGACGATCCCTTCATTATCGAGGGCCAGGGCACGGTGGCGCTGGAGATGTTGGACCAGGCGGATGCGCCGATGGACCAGCTTTTGTGCGGCGCCTCCGGCGGCGGGCTGATGGCCGGGATCAATCTGGTCATGGCTGAACGCAGTCCGCAGACGAAGGTGATCGTGGTGGAGCCCGAGGCCTATGACGACACCGCGCGGTCTCTGGCGGCGGGGGAGCGGGTTGGTCATCCGCAGGGCCCGCCGTCCATTTGCGACGCCCTGATGTCCCCGATGCCGGGCGTACTGACCTGGCCGATCAATCGGCGGCTGGCGGGTGCGCTCACGGTGTCGGATGCGGAGGTGGCCGAGGCGGTGCGGTTCGCCTTCCGTCACCTGAAGCTGGTCGTCGAGCCCGGCGGAGCGGTCTCCCTGGCCGCCCTGCTCTCCGGCAAGTCCGAGACGAAAGGACGAACCACAGGCATCGTCCTGTCCGGGGGCAATGTTGACGCAGTGCTTTATGGCGAGATCTTGGAAGGCCGTTTCGAGGGGTAGGTCTTTCCTTCCGGCATTGTCTCGGCCACCGTCGCTCAAACAGGAAAGTCGGGAAGGAATCTCATGGCGAAGACAGTGATGACGACGAGCGAGCTCCAGAGTTTGGTCGGCCAGCAGGTGGGAATCTCGAGGTGGTTCGAGGTCAGCCAAGCCAGGATCGACGCCTTCGCCGATTGCACCGAGGATCGGCAGTTCATCCATGTGGATCCCGAGGCCGCCCAGGCGACGCCGTTCGGCGGCGCCATCGCCCACGGTTTCCTGACCCTCAGCCTGGCGTCGGCGATGAGCTATGACGCTGTTGCGCCGCTTGAGGGTGCGGTGATGGGAATCAATTACGGATTTGACCGGCTCAGATTCCTGGCTCCGGTGCGGGCGGGGTCGAGGGTTCGGGGGCGGTTCCGGCTGCTGTCGGCGGAAGACAGGGGCGCAGGGCGCTGGCTGTTAAAGCATGAAATCACGGTCGAGATTGAAGGCGACGACAAGCCCGCCCTGATCACGGAATGGTTGGGAATGCAGGTGATGGCCGGCTAAATTCTCGTTCGGGGGTACGTGCCAGCGCCCCGGCGTTGTGTTCTCGCGGGGTCCAAAGTGCGTCCAAGCAATGGCTCAGAGACAATTTTACCTGTAGCATCAATAGCACGGTGATCAATTCAGCGCGCTTGTCCGCCTCGTTTTCGCCTCGACCTTCCACGGCAACGCTGGTAAGACCCGCGAAGGCGGTAGACCCGCCCGAATACAAACAGGCGGAGGGCTAATCCCCATGCGTATGAAGACTATCGTGCTGGCCTCCAGCGCAGCGGCCGCCCTGGCCCTGTCAGCTGGCGCGGCTTCGGCAGAACCTAACGGCTGGTACGGCGCGATCGACGCCGGTTACCACATGATCGACGACATCAACGCCGAATCGTCGACGACGGGCGCCAACTGGAACTATGAAGTGAACGACGGCTGGGCGGCTTTCGCCCGTCTCGGCTATCGCTTCAACCCCAACTGGCGCGTTGAACTCGAAGGCGGCTACCGCTCGGGCGACATCGGCACCGTGCGCGCCGTCTCCGGCACCCAGGGCCTGTGCAACC
>Ga0208898_1000097_pt1 | contig 87864 bp, 123 predicted proteins | sample VirMetDEL_Mar_4_FD_184513 | JGI IMG/M metagenome (GOLD analysis project Ga0208898, IMG submission 184513) | Aqueous microbial communities from the Delaware River and Bay under freshwater to marine salinity gradient to study organic matter... | ecosystem: Environmental > Aquatic > Marine >... | reverse complement strand
TTAGTGGTCTACCTCAAAGTGGCATACACCCAACCATATGCTTTGCATCTCAAATTTTTTATTATTACTAATACTTATTTACGCTTAGTTGGAGTAATAATCTGCTTAATTTGGCCAAAATAGCGGTTTTCTGAAGTAGTAACAGGGAATTAGCATAAGCAATAGGTGGCCCAACTTTCGCCGTCTGCAAGAGTTAAGATTATATTCTGATAGCCGATGCGTTTGTTTGAGGGTCGTGACTCTAGAACGAGAAACTTACGATTTATTTCTTAGTTTGAAAGAAGATATTACAATGACATTAGCAATGGCAAAACACCAATCTAACGATACGAAACTACAACAGAAACTCAATACGATTACTAAGGAATTACAAAAGTTAAGAAGTAAGATTACGAAACTAATACAACTTGACAGGGCAAAATCAATAGAAGGCCAAACACGACTGTAAGAAATACTATTTTTATACTGGGAATAAGAAATACTAAAAATAAAAAAGTGGGTAAGTGCCAAAAAAATCGCCAGCAATTTTTTGAATATTTTTAGGTGAGCATTATGTGGACAGACATTATCAAAAGAAAAGTCAGCAGAATGAGGGACCCTATGAATCCATTTCCGACAGGATTATTTGAATCATACAACGAGTATGACGATGATGAATTGTTTGAGATTATGCTTCTTTTACTAGAAAAAATACACGGTTATCCTGTTATTGAGGAATTGAAGTTAGATGCTTATGCTTCATTGAATGAGATTCTAGAAGACGAGAGCGGGGATAGATACCTAAAGGGAATGGATACAAAAGAATACCTTTTGAGGCACATCTTGGGTGGTTTGAGAAGGCAGGGTAAGAAAGAGGCTACCCTTGCTCAAGTGTTTAATGCTATTTTTGGAAAGAAGGATATTGACGGTTGAAAAAAAATCGCCAGCATTTTTTTTGAGAAACTTTAGGTGAACAATATGACGAACAACGAATGGACAGAAATTTTGAAAGATGAAAAGAACGAACTCAAAAAGGGTTTCGTGGAAGATATGTTTCAATCTATAGTGCGTCTAGAAAAAGCAGTTTCTATGTTAGAGGTTCCTATGGGAGTGTATTATGAAAATACGGATAATCCGACCGAGGAAAGAATCTACAAAAACTTCTACGAAGATGCAGTTAAGTTATCTTCGGAATTGCTTAAAGAAGCAAAGAAACAGGCCAAAGACGACACTCCTCAACAGGTGAAGGATTCCCAAGAATTTTATCGTGACCTTAGAAACAGAGGGTGAAGAACATGGATTGGAAAAATGAGATTAGAAAGAGTGGTCCGGATTATAGTGTGAATCCTAGTGTTCGCATGAGTAGAATGATTGCTCAAAAGACAGAAACGATGAACAACATGCTGAGAAAACTTGGTAAGATTCTTGAAGAGATGGACAATATGGCTTTTGATAATGATGAACTTCAACCCAAGATTAGCAAATTGTATGACGATTTTCAAGATTTGATGTTTGACTTTGGTAGTGCTGAGGATTTCCTTAGCGATTTTATGGAAGCGTGAAGAACATGGATTGGAAAGAATACGGAGCAATGTTGCTTAAAGCGGCAGAGTTACCTCCAAAACCGCAGGCAGGCTCTCCTATGAGAAATGAAGATAGGACCGCAATGGATGAATGGGCAAGAGAATACAATCAAGAGATTATCAATGCTCTCAACAAATTCGGGGATAGCATGAACTCTACTTGGTGTAAGATTGACCCTCAAACTAAGAAAATCCAATGGAATCTTGGTGGTATTAACACAACCTTTGATTATGGCCGATTTGCTAATGAACTGAAAGCATGTTTGAGAGCCGTCGCTTATGGGCAACATCGCAAGAATTATGCCTTTGCGACTGAAAAATATTTAGAAGATGCTGAGTATTATGTTAGAGATATGATGCGTAATTCAACTGCATCCAATGTGTTTGCTGATTATTTGAAGAAGTGATGAAGATGAGTTGGAAAAATACGATTAGGAAAAACGAGGTTTCGCCAAGCGCAAGAAAGGCATTTTCTTTGCTTGAAGAATCGCTTGCATATATGAGAGAAACCTATCATGAAACGAAAGACAAGCGTTTCTTGGAGTTGTCCGAGGATATAGGGGCGTTGTATGATAGTGCTTTCCCCGAAATGGGTGACTTATACGATTTCCGAAAGTCTAGTTGCACTCAAAAAGCAGGTTGTTCCTGTAGTGAGTGTGTTGGAAAGGCTCTTAGTTCCAAGCAAAAGAAGATTGCTGGAATGGCGGAGCCTAAGGACAAAATTGACGGTGCTGATTTCGCCGCTTTGAGAGAAGAGAAGGCGAACAAGGCAAAGTGTCCCCATTGCGACGGGAATGCTCCTCGTAGTGAATGTATTTGTGGCGGAAAGCACGACCATTGAGGTGAAGAAGTTGTCTTGGAAAAACAATCTCCGTATCATTAAGGCTACAGAAGAGTCTTTTTTCCAACTTGACTCCAAAGATGGTAACAGAATTGTTTCCATTTACATTGACGGGAACTACGAAGTTGACAACTACGACATTAAGGTGATTTCTGAGCATAGCCTTCAAGGAAATCAATACTACGAGCAAGTTTCTAGTATTGAAGGACGAATTGATTTCTATGAAACCTTTGATGATGATGACGGCGATGTGATTTCTCATGAGTTTAAGATTGACGGAAAGCAAATTGAGGCGAATTACAAGGTTGAGTTGACCGAGATTGGCCAAAATGCAGTCTTTGTTTTAGAAATGGGCATTGATACAGTTGATTTGGACTTTAGAGTTGAAGGTAAGAGCCTCATTTTGAAGTCTGCAAGCGTTGGTTTTACGGCTGAGAACTGAGTTGATGTTCTTATGACGAATTGGCAAGGCGAAATTTTGCGTGATGGTGTTACTGCCAAGCAAAAAAGAGCCATTTTTGAAACCTTAGAGGCCGTTCCTGTGGCAAATTGGGCCACGATTATGGAAGGGCTGAAAAACCGAGGAGTCAAAAGGTTCCAAAACAAGAACATTCGTCGTTTTTTGAACAATTCGCCGGAAATTGATGTGCGAAAGGACCGATATGACAATGCTGAATACAGATTGAGGCGGTGATTCCATGCCTCGCTGGTTTGAAATTCTAAAAAAAGTGGAATTGATGAGTGAAAACGAGGCTTCAACGCAAATGGAGGCCTTTACGAGAGCCGTTGAGCGTGGTTATCCTTCTGTTATCACTCCATTGACCTTGGTAGCGAAGGTAAAGGACGGAAAAGTGCTTGGTTTTACCTCTTTTAGTGACATGGGGAAGTTTTTCTTCGTGGGTTCGTCTTTGGTTTCGCCCGAAGCGAGAGGAACGGGGATTTATGGCGAGGTTATTCGGTATAGGGACACTCAAACGGGTGGAAAACCGAGAATTACGCTCATTGGGGCAAAAAAACCGGAGCATATTGCGACAGTATCCAAGGTTATTGAGCGTAACAATGGCGTTAAGGTTAATTCGTATGAACAAGTGCGTGACATTATGGACGAAAGCACTTACAACCAAATGAGAGTGCTTCCTATGTATCGTTATGACGCTCTTGGCGGTAGTCAAGATGTGGAAAAGGTGGCCGGAGCGGTAACTACATCAAGTGCGGCTCATTCACATCTCTTTAGGCCAACTTACGGCGGTCGTCGTAAGCGGAGAAAGAAGGAGGACTGAAAATGGCGAAGAAGGTGCAGAAGGTTACGGCGAAGGTCGGGGACGCTACTGTTACTCGTAGTGGTTCCATTACTTTCCCGGAGAAATACAAGAAGTGGGAGTCCACTTGTCGTAGTTTAGGGCCGGGTTCCATTGGTGGTAAGGTCAATCTTTTGACTTGGTTGAAGCGGCACGGTAAGCCCCGAAGAAAGGGGCCAAACTCAAACGATGGTAGTAGCGGTATGGCGGTTACTCTTCAAAACATCAATCGTATTTTGGAAAGCAGGCAGAATGGGATTTACGAAGAGGATGATGTTTTCTCCTTCAAGGATATTCTAGAAGAAATGGAAGAATATAATGCAGAGGGTAGTAATCTCAATCCTTCCAACATTCCCTTTACCACTTATCCCGTTGACTCCGATGGAGATAGAATTCCGGATTCGGACCCAAAAACTGTTTTTGGTCACTATTTGACGCCCTACTTCTATGGTAAGTATGGGTCCGATGGCGTTCCTTCTCAAGAAGCCGCCGCAGAATTCTTCTCTGCGAACAAGAACGAGGCCAATCCTCCCATCAAGCAAGCCATGTTTGGCGGTTCATTGTTCCCTGCTGGAACCGATTTGTATTCCATTATTCAGTTGGCCATCAAAGAGATTGAGGATTTACAGTATGACTTGGAGATTCGTTCCGGTCGTTCTCCTGTGGGATTGGTGAATGTTCCTTCGTTTAGAAAGAAGTTGGGACAGGCTATCAACTCATCTTTGGTTGACGGTAAAATCAGCATTAGTGGTGTCAAGGGCAAGTTGGAAGGTATTCGTTTCCCTATTGCTACTGAGAAGGAGCAACAATTCGTGGCTGAATACTCCAAGACGAAGAACATTGCAGGTGACTTCAAGGCTTTCAAGTTGGTTTCAATGACGCCTGCAAACACGAAGCGTTTGATTGAAACTTACATGGCGACGGGTAAGGGCAAAGAGCGTGATATTGTCAAGTCGTGGGTTGATTTGGTGAGAGTATGAGAAGAAAGAGTTGCGCCTTTTGTCAACACGAAGATGTTGATGAGTTAGAGCGAGCCTTGGATGCTTGTGAAATCTCTTGCGATACTTTGGACGAGCAAGAAGGATGGCGTAGCGGGACTTCTGCCCAACACCAAAGAAACCACATGGAGGCTTTTGCGGCAAGTAGCAACCCCAAGTGCAACTTCTGTGTTGACCCCATGCGAAAGCAATACGAGGTGGGTCTTAGCGACGGTAAATTGGAAACCTCTGTTGTGGCTGATATGCTGAGTGTTTCCAAACAACAGGTTCAGCGCCACATGAAGCACCACTTGGCTCCCATTGTGCAGGAGTCAGCCGCTACTATCATCGCTAAGAAAGAGGTCAATGAGGTTGACATGTTGGCTAACAACCTTGAGGTGCTTGATGGCAAACTTACAGAGATTGCTTCAAGGGATGATTTGGATTCCAAAGAGTTGGATGCTTTGGTTAAATTAGCGAGAGAGATTCGTGAGTCATTGAAATACATGATGGAGTTTAAGGGCAAACTTGTGCATAAGCGTCAAGATACTATTATCGTTGCACAGATGCAAATTGTCCAAGAGGTTCTAGCACAAGGCCATCCGGAAGTTTGGCTTGATGTTAAGAAGAAGATGCAGGAGAGATTGCAATGAGTTGGAAAGATATTGTGAAGGAAGATTATCCCGAAATTGTTTGGACAGACGAAAAGAAAATTAGTGCATGGGTTGATGGGAGAGGCCCATATACCAAAGAATCAATCGCCACAGAATTAAAAAGAATAGGAACTTACGACAAAAGAAAGGAATTTATTTCTGTTCGGGGTGGACAAATCCCTACTGAATCGGCGTGGGAATAGGAGAGATTAGCATGAAGAAAGATGTAAATGTTGACAGATATGAAAAGGATTTGATGAATCTTATTGAAAATCTTAGATTGGTAATCCAGCAAAAAGATTTGAAATTGGCTGAAAATACTATTGAAGATATTAAAGATTTGATGGAGTTGTATCGGGATGCTATGCAGAATAGGCTGAGTTATCCTAGAGATGATGGAGATATTCATGAAGATAGTGGCTTGAATCCTTCAGATTTACGACGCGTCGGTTAGGAGAGATTGCAATGACTTGGAAAGCCATCATCAAGGGCGAAAAGGAATACTCCGCTATTCTTGACGCAATTGAGAAAGTGGAACAGACAATTGAAGGCATTCATCAACACATTGAGGACACGGCAGTTGACCTACACAGAAGATTCGGTGTCGGAACTCTAGAAGAATACAGAAAAACAATGAAGAGTTCAATGGCTTCATCTCTTAGTATGGCAGAGGAGCGATTAGCACAATTAAGAGAGGCATTAGAGCGTTCATTTTAGAGGGATTGAAATGAAGTGGATTGAAGTTGTCAAGGGAAAGGGTGTTGTGGCCTATAGCGGAACTTGCCCTAAGTGTGGTAGGTTTGCTGAAAACGGAAAACCATGTCCGGCTAATCTTCCAGCAAAGTCTTCGGGTGTTCCTTCTACAAGTGCTTGCCCTATGAAGGTGGAATGATGGATTGGAAATCAGTAATCAAGCGGGATACTTTATCCCGACTACAGAAGGAAACCATTGATGGTTTCGTTGCTTCCAAAGACAAGGTAACGGTCCGTGAGGTTTCACAGAATCTTATGATTAAGTTGGGTTATCAAAACCAAGCAGGAAGAAGGGCCATTGAAGCCTATCTAGAGAACAATTATCCGGAAAAGTTGGAGTGATTGGCTTGGACTTTCCTCGTAGCGTTGACTTCTCTTACCTCTTGACCAATTACTTGTTGCCGAGAGGCAGAGGAGAAAATGTTGAGCAATTGGATAGCACATCGGGTCCACGGGAATTGATTGAGGACATAAAGGCAAAGGGAGCAAATTACACGAATGTTCGCAAACTCTTGGAGCCTTTTCGTGAGAAATCCCTTGTTCGGATTAAGCAGACACTCAAAAGCGTATATGGGCAAGACTTGGACAGAGTTGAAGTCTTGGCTGGTAGGAAGGGTATCAAACCTCAACGCTTGCCGAGCGTTTTAGCCCCTATTATCTACGACATGATGCCGGAACTTGAGAAGACTCTAGAAGAAAAGAGTCTTCCGGAACTTATCTCTCAATTTGCTAGAGATAAGGATAAGGCTACGGGTGTGCGTTTGGCTAAATTGATTCAAAATCGCTTAAACATTAGAAATGACTTATCACAGGCTAAGGTAAGTTCTGAGGATTTGATGGACGCATTCTATTCCATTTCACCTAGTCCCGAAAGTGTGAACTTGAAGGAAATGGAAGTGGATGAATCAAAACTTTCGGAAGAGGATAAGAAAAAGCCATTTGCCGCACAACTTCGTCAACAAACGCAAAACGAAGTTGATGAAAGGTTGGACAAACTCAATCGGGATTTGAATACGAAGACTGCCGTTGTTGTTTTCCGCTACAAGAAAAAGAATGGCGAAACAGGAGGCAAGATTGGGTATCTTCCCGTTAAAGAGTTGCTTGCAGGAAAGACAGGCCAATTTGAAAAAGCCGGGATTAGAGATGCCATGTCTACGCCTCGCTATCTTGTCATTTCCTACCCCAAAATTTGGTGGATTATCAACAAGGGCATAGAGTATGCCCCTGTTACGGTGACGCTCAAAGAAACGCAAGGTGCGGAAGAAGAAGCACCCGAATACAGAATCAACGATAGTCCGTTGCTATTCTATAATTATGCTCAAATGTTGAAGGGTGCGAGAAGTCAAGACCAAATCGGTAACTTGACGGTTCGCCGCAAATACATGCTTCCTAAACTTCCCGGTAGGAGTATTTCTAAGAACAGTCCTATTTTCCAAAGTATTGCGGGAAAGGGTATTTCGCTCAATCCCACCATACAGGAAATTCTGAGGAACCCAATCTATTTGGATACGCTTTTGGAAAGTAGCGGTCTTAGCGAACAAAGAATCAAGGATATTTTCACGAATGTTCAAGGGTCCAACCTAACCAATCGTGCTATTCGTATCAATCAAGACTACAAAGATGAGGTCGTTTCCTTGATGGAGAATGAAGATGCAATCATTGAGGAGTTGAAGGATGAAGGGTTTGATGAATTGAAACCTATAGATTCTCAAGTGGAGTTTTCCCAAGGAATTGGTTTAGACAACTACCTTCTTTTCCTCACGGACAATTTGGAGATTGTTTCAGCACTCAAGACCTACATTAGAGAAGAGGTTTCTTCTAAGGCTATCTCGGACCTTCTCATTGAAATTCCAAAGCAGAAGACCGCAGATAAGAGAAACTTTGCGGAAACTCTTAGCCCGGACTTCAACACGAAGACCGCTCTCCACAGTCTAGTTCTCATCGGTTCACAAAAAAACAACGCCATTCGTGACCTACTTACGACAAAGGAAGATAGAACAATGACCAATCGCAAATTCCTTAGAGAGTTGAAGAAGGTCACGCTTGATTTTATTGAAGAGTTAAAGGCAGGAATCACCGAAAAGTTGGAAGACATTTTGGCCGAACCGGAACACTACAAAAAGGTAGTCAATGAGGACATTTTTAATATCTTGGTGCGACACGGAATATTGTTAGGGGGTAACGAAAGTGAGGTTGAGTGATGAAGACTTTGACTCCTTAAATGTGGATGGCGCAAAGATTACTGCTTACTTTGAGATTGAAGTTGGCGGTAGGGCGCTTCCTAGACCTACTCCTATTTTTGAGCCTATCATTGAAAACTACAAGGAAACCGGAAACATTCGGTCGGCAATGAAAAAGATGCGGCGTATCATTGTAGCCAAATTAGAAGAGGAAGCCGAATCTCTTGGTCTTGAAGAGGACGAAGATGCAGATGATATTAGTGACCGAGTGAATAAAATATTCACAGAACAGTTGGCCCTTGGTCTTCTTCAACCCGAAGTTGCAGATGTTGGAGCGTTACAGAGCAAAGCCAACTACGAGAAGATTCTCAACAGTATCTTTTCCGGCGTCCGATACGAGCAGAAGAAAATCACCTTTGAGGTTTTCACAGGACAAAAGATGGAGAGTAGCAAGTTTTCGCTTTTGTCAAAAGAGGTTCAACCCGAAGACTTGGAAAGAAGATACAAGAAAAAAGAGAAGGAGTTTCCTGTTGATTTTGAGTCTTTGATGGAATATGAGAATGCGAAAGAGAATTTTGAAGCGGCTAAAGTCGGTGTGCAGAAGGCTTCCGATATGAGGAGCAAAGTTGAGCGTTCTAACATTAAATCAGTTCTTGAGATTCGTGACCCTGTTCTTTCTCTTCTCGGTGGGACTTCCAAGACTATCATCACTCGTAAGGATTCCATTTACCGTGGTTGGAAAGAGGTTAGTGGTAAATTTGCAGACTTAGAGAAAGCAAATAAAGCCCTCATTGCTAAATTTAAATCTCCTAACGCTCAAGAGAAGAAATTCAAAGAGGTAGCAGAAAAGTTAGAGAATTATGTTGAGGAATATTCTCAGCAAGCGGTTCCTGTTAAAGAAAAGGAGCGGGTGGCTCTTGACCTCATTTTTACATTCTTGAAGAAGTATGGTAAGATTGTAGAAGAAGCCGAGGAAAGAGATTCTACATTAGGCGTAGGTGAGATGGACCTCAGCCAAAAGGATATTCAAGATACCGAACAGGCCTACAACGACAAAGTTGACCCTATCACCAAGTATTACTTGACGAAGATGCTGGATGGAGTTTTTGTTCCAAAAGCCTCTGCTGGTGAAATCAAAGAAATGATTAGGACTTTCATTAGGGAAGACTTGCCTGCTTTGGATACCGATGATTTCAACTCTTTAGACCGTTTCATTAATGATATTCCCGATATTGATGTTTACAAGGGTGAAGCCTTCTTACCCGTGCAGTTTGCTCCTATGCTCAATGTCAAGGAATTGAAAGATAAAGCAGGACCTATCAACGATAATTACGAAGATTATCTAAGAGCCTTGGGTGGTTTGATTGAAGAAGGTAGTTACCGAATGGGTTCTTCTACTATCCATAATGTGATTACCGGCGGAACAGATTTCGGCTCGGAAAGAGATTACAGATACTCTGCTCGTAGCACACCAAGACAAATGGAGTTCCGTGAAACATCTTATGCAGAAGAGTTGAAGGCAGTTCTACAGGCACTCCAAGCCTATCTCTTTACTCCAACACAAAACCCTCTACTCTCATTAGGCTACTCTTTCCAAGAAATTAGAAAACCAAAGGAATTCAAGATTCTTTCCGTTTATGCGGCGAACTCTTTGGGTGAAGAAAACATGTCAACACAGGCAATTTCCTCGTTGTATGATAGATACCAAAAGAGGCCAAGAGCGGCCATGTTCACCAACAAACAATTGAAGGTGCTAGAAACCTTCTTGGTTGGTCTTCGTAGAAACTTTACCTTTGATGCTATGGAAAAGAATCTAGAAGCAGTCTATCAATCCGTAATCAAACCCGTTTACAGAAAAGCCGGTAGTGGTTTCCTTGACCGAACTCACAGGGCTTTTGGTAAGTGGACTGCTAGTATCTTCAACAAGTTGTTTGAGAAGGGAGAATATACGCACCCTTCGGGTGTCACAAGTGCAGAAGTCAAGAATGCAGAAGTTGAAGTTGATGATGTTCTAGAGTTAGAGGCTTTCCTTGAGTTGAAGGATTTCATTATCAACAACAAGGACAGAATCTCTACGAGTAGCACGAAGAAAACACTCAACAACATCATTAATGAATTCAACACTTTGATGAAATCCAAAAAGTTGCGAAACAGAATCTTGGATGCTCACGACGCTTTCCGTATCTTGAAGGGCTTCCCCATCTACTACGCAAGAGGGGACATTGATTCCGTTACTGATGTTTCATTCATAATTGACAAAATCCACCATGAGATGGGCCTCAATGTTGTTGCTACGGACATTGTAAAAATGGTTGAAGAGGTTGACTCCTTCGCTAACATCGCCACAGAAGTTGGTCTTAGCGAGGAAGTTGTGTATTTCACAAAAGCGCACTTTAGGTGATACTTTGGAAATCAATGCGCTTAACCTAGAGCATGAAATGGACTTGCGCCTTTCGCAACAGTCCTTTGCTTATTTCTTTGAGCATGTTTTAGGTTTCCAAATGACGGACCATCAATTGGAATGGCTCAATCTTATGGATGAGAGCAATCGCAATGTGATTATCTGTAGTCGTGGTCACGGTAAGTCCGTCTTCATGCATTCGTGGGTGGCTTGGAACCTTCTCTTCCAACCTCCACCTTACCAAATCGTTTACATGTCTTCTAACCAAAAGCAGACGAACATGCACATGAAGTCCATTGACAAATTGTTCAACAATCCTCTTTTAGGGAAGTTCAAGCCAACGGGTTCCAAAGGTTGGGCCGTTGAAGAAATGAATCTCGTCAATGGTAACTCCATTGTTGCTCGTTCGGTCAACTCACAGGTTCGTGGTCTTCACCCACAAGAGATTATCATTGACGACCCTCTCAAGGAGTTTAGCCTTACGGGTATCCAAAAGGTCACTGATTGGTTTTTCGGTGACATGATTCCTGCGCTTCACCATTCTGCATCGCTAAGAATCATCGGGACGCCATTCAGTTACACGGACATTTATTCCCAACTAGAGGAGAACTCTCAGTATCTAGTGAGAAAGTATCCCTGTTTGAATGCTCTTAACGAACCCTTGTGGCCCGAACGATGGGATTACGATTCACTCATGGACAGGAAGGCTGAGATTGGCTCTCTTAAGTTCACAAGAGAATACATGTGTGTGCCTATCTCCACGGGGACTTCTTTGTTCAATCCCGAATACATTGAGAATGCGAAGAATAAGCATTTGGTCTTGAGTGCAAGGCGTCGTGAAGGCTACAAATACTTCGTTGGTATTGACCCTGCTATCTCTACAGATGGCGACTACAATGTAATTACGGTTTTAGAAGTGGACCAGCACGACAACAAATCAATCGTTTACATTGACCGGGCAAAGAATGTAGAGTTTAGAGAGAACCTACAGAAGATTCGCCTCATTGGTAAAATCTTCAATCCGGAAGTTGTTCTGTTTGAAACCAACACCTTTGCTAAGTCGTTCACTCAAGAGTTGCGAAATATCTCTGACATTAATGTGCATGACTTCAACACAACGAGAAAGAAGAAGCAGGACATTATTTTGAATTTACAAATGAATTTTGAGAATTCCAAGATTCATCTTCCGTATGGTAACGAAGAGAGCAAGAGAGTTACAACTGCGCTTGTTGAGGAGTTGTCAATGTTCTCTATTACCGATAAGGGACGCTTTGAAGGTGTGGGCGCTCACGACGACATGGTGATGAGTTTAGCATTGGCTAATGCCGCTACGCAGAGGGCTAGTGAAAATTTCTTATTGCTTGACGACTTGGGACTCTTTGATGCAAAACCTGTTAATCCGTATCGGGGTATCATGGGACTGAACTTTTGAGGTGATATGATGCCAACTTCCCAAGAATTAGCAGAGGCTAGCGATAAACTTGAAGAGATGGCGGAAGCCCAAGAAGAGGCTGAAAACGATTTAGATAGTCTAGCCTCATCACTCAAGAAAAACTTCGTTATTCGTTCCGAGCATGAAATTGTTTCCGAGGTTTGCAAGGAATACAAAATCAACGCTACGCAAGCAAAGAAGATGGTTGAGGCTTTCCCACCAAAATACACTTTCTATGACCAAAGTATTCCCGATGTGATTAAGACGCTTAGGAAGGAGAGAAGGGGTCTTAAGGGCGATTCTAGGGAGAAGATGGCCAAGAGTATAGATACCCTCATTGAAGGCTATTCCGAGCATCTAGAGAAGTGCCTAGATAGCATCTATTGGCTCAACCCCTACAAGCAGACCGTGAGGAAGATGGGTTTCAAAGAAACGGACTTGATTAAACTCCATTCGCTAAAGTCTGCTGATGAAAGACGAGCAGTTGTTGATGTTCTCTGCAAGTATTGGGAGGCAGAGTTGGACCGTAATGAAGTCAACTATGGTCGCATCTACGCTCAACTTGACAAGGAAATGAAGATGGCAAAGAGTGAATACAAGAAGTTGGTTAAGGAAATTCCCGATACGATTTTGCGAAAGAGCATCAAGGACAAGACCAAGGAGTTTATTCTCAAGCAGGTTTGTGCAGAGCAAGGCATTAGTGCTAGGCAAATCCATGACAGAATGCCCTTGCAACTCCACAACCGTAACTCTTGGAACACCATCGCTAAGATTTCCAAGGAGTTGGATATTGTTTCCTTGGAAGGAAGATACTACAAAGTCAACTCCGAGATTAAGAAGAACATTTGGGCTTACACGGCGGCGTTTATTGACTCGGATGGCTACATTACAATGGACCGTAAGCACAACCCAAGAGTGGGCTTGATTGCTACAGGAGAGCGTGGTAAGGCGTTCATGCAAGAGATTCACAAGGCTATTGGTTTTGGGAAGTTGCACCTTGACCAAAAATCTCCGCAGGATACTCGCCCGGTCAACCGTTTGAATTTTTATTCGCAGGATGATGTTTACAATTTGTTGACGAAGTGTTTGCCTCATTTTAGAATGAAGAAAGGCAATGCGAAATTGTTGTTAGAGTTGGTTCGTATCAAGAAAGGCTACAAGAAAGAGCCTTGGTATAAAGAGCGATGCGATGAGATTTTCAAATTGATGAAGTGGGAAAATCACCGTGACCATGTTGGTTATGATTTCGCTAAGGAAGGTATTTACATTGATGATATTCAAAAATACAAAGACAATTGTAAAATGTCTTTGATGGATGAAAGAGAACAAATTGGGGTGGTTCTTTGAGTTGGGAAGATATTCTCAAAAGAGGCAGGGTTCCTCCAAAGAAACCTACTAAGAAAGAGAAGCCCGATACGAGTTGGCAGAATAAATTGCCGGAGAAGGAGAGAGATGACTATACTCCACCGGCAAATATCGTTGAGCAAATAAAGGAAGAAAGCGCAAGAGAGGCTCGGCTAAAAGAATACATGGAGCGGGAAGAAGAACGCAAAAATCGCCAACGCCACTACTCTTTATCCGATGAAGAAAAAGAAAGAAGACGAAGAGATAAAGAGTGGGATGAACGAAGGGCTAGAGAGGAACGCATTAAAGCGGCAAAAAGAGCAGGAACCCACAGACCCAAAAAGGGTCAAAAAAGGAATCAAAATCCAAGGCAACAAGCCCCTAAGAAAACTCGCTCTCAAAGAAGGGCGGCTAGTGAGGCTAAGGCGAGAAGAGAGGCTAATCTGGAAGCACAAAGAAGAGAAGATGCGGCTAGAGCCGCAAGAGATAGAAGGAGAGGACTTTGATGGATTTATACCTTGAACAATTTATTGACGATATGGTGAGTAACTTGGAATATAGAAATGGAATTTTCAAGACGACTTGGGACTATACCCTTGTTGGTTTGTTCTTTATTGTGGCTCTCCCTATCGTTGGATTTCTTGCACTCAAGGAGCGATTCTTGTGAGTTGGAAGGATATTCTCAAGAGAAGCGGCTACAAACCTGCTAATCCTTCTCTATGGAGTCGGGCTATTGCGGCGGCAAAAGCCAAATACGATGTTTACCCTTCTGCTTATGCTAACGCTTATGCTTCTAAATGGTATAAGAAAAAAGGCGGAACATGGCGCAAGTCTAAGAAGTGAATTACATGTGCGAAACTTATTGGGAAGACATTCTGTATAAGGGATGGGTGGCTTGCCCTTGTCCTAAGAAAGGAAGACCAAAACCTTGTGGTAGACCCGATGCTTCGGTAGGAAAGAAAAGAAGATGCCGACCAACATGTGACGCTTGCAAAGATTATCCTAGAAGGATGGGTAAGAGAGGAAAACCCCAAAAGAGAAAGGCCGGAACTTTTAGAGCGGAGAAAAGGTATGGACTTCGTGGTTGGTTAGGAAGAAGAGGTGGTAAAGAATGAATTGGAAAGATATTTTGAAGATTTCTCGTTTAGAGTTGGAAATCGCTAGAGAGTATGCGCCGGAAGAGTTGGCTAAGAGAGGAAGAAAAGTCACTCGTCCGGATTCTAAGAGGCTCAAAGGTCGTCCTATGAGTCGCTTTAATGAAGAAGACGCAAATAGGGCGAAAAGAGAAAGAGATAAAATTATGAGCAGAGGGAAAGCCCTAAGAGAAGCAGAAGAAGCGAGGCAGAAGGCATTGGAAGAATATCGCAACTCTCCGGAGGCCAAGAAAACACAGAAATACGGAAAGGTGATGTGTCGGGATTGCGGCTCAGAATACTATGCTGATGATAATTTTAAAGGTAAATGTGATGGCGGGGATAGTTACACCAATAATTACGGAGGCAAAGACGGTGGTTGCGGAGCCGAAGGCGATGATATGTTTACTGTTGTTGAACAAGGCGAAATGGGTAATACCGAGAGATACATGAGGTAGTGATTATGTCATGGGAAGATATTCTAAAGCAACCTTCGCTAACCCCTCAAGAGGAACAAGAGATTCAATCCATGATGCGATTTAGAAACATGGATAGGGAATCTGCGGAGAAGTCTGTTAGGCGTAAGTATGGTAAGTTGGGGCAAGTGAGGCAACCTGTAGGTAGGTTGACGAAAGAGGATATTCTAAAGCGAAAGCCCAAGTCCGGCCCTAGAGAAGCCGCTCGTAAGAGAATGAAGGCTAAGGGGCTAAGGTCGTTCAATAAACCGCAACGCCTCAACGATGATTCGGATAAATCGCACCATGTCATGGCTTCCGAAGGTGGGAAATACAAATACATCAAGTTCGGACAGAAGGGCGTCAAGACCAATCAAACTGCTGGACAACGCAGAGCCTTCAAGTCACGCCATGCAAAGAATATCAAGCGTGGAAAAATGTCTGCGGCTTATTGGGCTGATAAGGTCAAGTGGAATCCAAGCAAGACCAAAGAGAAGAAGAACAAGAAATGGCGGAAGGGTTCGTGATGTGGAAAGATGTTTTGAAAGCACCCTTTGATACTAGGGAATATGAAGAGGCTACTTTTTCTATGGCTGGTTTAAGGAAGTTCCTAGTTGAGTTCCTAGACGAGCGGATTAGAGGCGCAATAAGGACACGGCGAAGGCCAAGAAGAGATGAAGACGGTAGGACATATACAGTAACGATAAACAAATACAATCTTAATCGTAAGGATTCGGAAAATTTGGGTAAACTGCTAAGAAAGGACCGAACAGATTTCACCGAGAGAGTGAAAAAGATATTTAGAGAAGAATACAACATGGTTAATGTCAAATTTAACCGAGGGCCTTGGTATGAAGACCACTATGGGGTTCTTGAGTTTACCTTCCAAATCAAGGATGGGCTTTGAGGTTCGTGAGGCCCAAAGCAATTAAAAAGGCGAACCACTACATTTTGATTAGGGGAATTGGTCATGGCTGAAAAAAGGCGATTCTCCTTCACCAATCTCTTCCGTAGGACGACCCCTACACCGGCTGACCGAAAGGTGTTCAATGTCGGAATTCAAGAGCGTGAAAACTCTTACATGATGACGGCTCCATTGGTTTACAATGTCGTCAATCAGTCCGTTATCGTGCGAACCTGTATTACACAACTCAAGCAGGAGATTTTTCGCCGGGGCTATGTTTGGGAAAAGGCCTACGAGTCCCGTTGTAATTCTTGTCAAAAGACTCACAAGATGCCCGTAGAGGTTTGTGCTAGATGTGATTCTCCGGATTTGAAGAAGCCCGACCCAAAGCAATTGGAATATGCCGAGAACTTCATTGAAGGATATGTGAACAAGTCCGAACAGAAATTCATTGATGTGTTCAAGGAGTTGGAAGATGACCTCAACATTATGGACGACGCCTACATTGTTCTCGTCAAGGAATACTACTTGGACGGCAATGGAAAAATCCGTATGCATCGCATCAAAGAGTTGTTCCGTGGCGACCCCGTGACCATGAGCATTTACGCTGATGAGGTTGGGATTAGAGGAACCAAAGGCTTCACTTGTATCAATCACCGTTCGTTCTTAGCCCAAGAACCTCATGAGCCATGTCAAGAGTGCCGTGGTCCTGTTTATCCGATTCATTATGTCAACAGAGCAAACGGTGAGGAGCAGTATTTCATTGAGGGAGAGGTTCTTCACTTTAGCAAATACAGTCCTAGTAGACTCTATGGACACTCGCCCATTCTTACATTGTTTAACAACATCATGACGCTCATTGCTATGGAGAATTATGTCAATTCATCTTACACTAAGAGTCGTATGCCGAGAGGCTTACTTGCCGTGCAAACCCGTAACATGGACTCTATGGCGGCATTTTGGCGAGGCGTAAAAGAGCGCATGGAACAAGACCCCCACTACATTCCTGTTATGGGTATTGAAGCAGAGAACGGTAAGGGTTCTGTTGAGTGGATTAAGTTCATGGATAGCCTCAAAGAAATGGAGTATGTTGCAGTTAAGGACGATTTGCGTGACCGTATCTCTGCCTTCTATGGCGTAAGTAAGGTCTTCATGGCCGACAATACAACGAGTGGTGGTTTGAACAACGAGGGTATGCAAATTCTTGTGACGAATCGTGCCGTGCAAATGGCGCAGAATGTTTACAACAACTATGTCTTCCCCTTCTTGACAAAGCAATTCGGTATTACTGATTGGGTCTTGAAACTGCCTCCAAGCGAAGAGGAGGACGAAGTTGCAGTTTTGCGAAAGCGTGAGTTAGAAGTCAACATTGCCGCCTCAACCAAGAATCTTGGGTTTGAAGTTGACATGGACGAAGATGGTAACTTTACTTTCTCTAAGCCGGAGCCCAAAGAAGAGGAGGCTCCGGAAGAAGGACCGGTTGAAACCAATCCGATGGCCGGTTCCAACATTGACCAAAGAGAATTAGCAGAGGCTCAAATGGCTTCTTTGGAAGAAGGTTCTAAGCCTCAAGAGAACCCGCCAGCCACAAGGAATAAAGCGAGGATGAGCGTAGGACCCGATAAGAGGCTTACAGGATTGCCGCAAGATGCTGGTAATCAAAATGTAGATAGGAGAAGCGAAGGGAGAGTGAGATGATGAATTGGAAAAATATCCTAAAGGAAAAGTTTGACCATGATGTTGAAGATGTTAAGGGCTTTCATCCTAAATATAAGCATCTCGCTTATTACGAAGCCAAACCCTACTATGGTTCTTATCTTATCACTTCTCCCGCAAAAGATGGTTCTATTTTGATGAGCGAAGATGATACTAGGGCCATGTTTGAAGATAGAATGGATGAGGGCTACGGATATTTTGTGGATGATTATCTAGATTTTTTTGAGAAGGAGGAATGAGTATGAGTGATGCGGCACGAAGAGAAAAAGAGTTGGTGAAAGAGTTGGCTAAGGTCCGTTCACAAAGAGCGGCAGAAGACAGAACGGTGAGAGTGAGTCGGGATTATTCCCTTGGTGGCTTGCCTCCCGATACTACGCACAAAGCAAAGCGTGGTTCTGCTGATACGCCCGATGTGGTCCAACTCCCTCTGCGTAAGCGAAACCGAACCGAGAACAAGTGGTGAGGCTCATGTCTTACATGGATATTCTCAAACTCAAAGTTGATAGCCAAGAGGCTAAAGACGAGTTGATAGAAGAATTATCCCAAGATTTAGAAGAACTTCAAAACTTTAGACCTGAATTGGTTGGCTCAAAGAAAAGACCTAAATCAAAACCAAGTAGAAAGGTCGGTCAAAAAAGAGGCAAGAAAACGAAAATCCCTACAACTATTGGAGGGAAATACAAGACCTCCGTTAGGCAGGAATTTGAAGTAATCTTAAGAGATATTACAAGAGCCATTGAAGAACAAAAACTAGCCAATCGTGTTAAGGGTGAATCTGAAACTGATATTACCTATATGGGTCGTAAAATTAGGTTGACTACTCCGGAAAAGGCACTTCCTAGAATTGCTTTTACTTTTCTAGTTGATTCTGTCAAAGAAGAATTAGAAAACGCTAAGAACGCCGAAATTAGGGAAACTAAAGAAAGAGATACCGGCCCCAAACCAAACCTCACTCCTAGGGAAGCAACTTCCGAAGAACAAAAGAAGCGAGTTGAAGAACAAATCAATTCTACAATCAAAGAAGGGGGAGGTAAGAGTGAATTCAATTACGAACTCTTGGAAGAACAAATCAACAATCTTCTAGATGTAGAGGACTTCTTGCAATATTTAGAAGAAGGTCGCTCTACCGTCTATCGTAAGAAAATCGGAATGGTTGTTGAGAGCGCAACCAAAGTCTTTGATTTGTTTGGCTCTCTACTCAAGAGCGGTTCGGATATTAGTGCTATCCTCAAGACAATCCTTGAGGAGTTAAAGGAAACTGAAAGGAAAGCCACTAACCTTTTGTCTGAAGATAAATTCAAAAAGCACCCCTATGATGCTGGTGTTCTTCGTGAGTCAATGAAGGCAATCCAAGATTATCTCCGATTTAGAGTTCAAACCTCAAAGGATTATCACACCCTTACAACGAGGACCGTTAAGGTGCTTAGAAACCTCGCTGAATTTGTAGATAGTGCTTGGAAACACTCTATTGGAAGAGGACCTATCAGCCTAGATTACAATCTTTTAGGGGACAGTCTTTCGGAACAAAAAAACAATTTTTCTTTCTTGAAGATTCTTGCTAGGAATGACCAAGAACACATGTATCGCTACGCCCCAGAGAATAAGAACATCTTGATGAAACTTGTTGATATGAAAGGTAAGGGTAAGAGATACATCAAACATAGACCCGGCAAAGGGGAATCTTTATCCAAAAAACAAGAAAATCAAAACAAACTGTATGATAAGTATCTCAACTTGGGCCTTGGAATTACAAGCGTCTTTACTGATTTCGTTGAAGGACCCGATAAAGACGAAAAATCTGCAAGTAAATTTCTCCAAGACTTGGAGAGTCAAGGGTTTAAGCAAAGAAAGGTTGCGGGTAAGACAGAATATAAATTCACTCATGAAGACGAGGATGCAACTTTCACAACTCCTAACGGTAAAGTCTACAAAGTCGGTGATGTAATTGATGCCGAAGAGTATCTTGCTCTTATTGAGGAATACAATCCAAAGGACACTCTTCTTGATTATATTGCTAGCCAATACAAGAGAGATGAGGGACGCATTCTAGATGTGCGAATGGATAGGCAACTCAAAGGGCAATTGGATAAACTCAAAAGTAAAATTGACTCTATGCTTTCTTCTAGAATGGAAGAAAAGCCCGACCTTGAAATGAATGTGCCAACTACATTCAAAGATGTTAGAGAACAGAGGCTCAAAGAAGAGGAGGAGTAATCATGTGGGAAAGAATTCTCAAAGAAGATGTGCGTAAGGAATACAGTCCGGTGCTTGACACCTTGGATGAAAAGAAGCGAAAGAAACTCAAGAAGACTCTGCAATCAACAGAGCCTACAGAGTATTTCGGACAAGACTTTACTCGCCTTGGTGAGTTGATTGACATGCTCAAGGAATTAGAGTTTGTCAAATCGGACGAAAAACTCAACAAGAGATTCAAGTCCATTGACGAAAGGAACATTGATATGTTGGCCCTCTCTAGCAAACTCCGTAAGGAATACGAATTGTTGTATCGCCAACTTCGTGAAATCGTTTATCCAAAGAGAAAGGGGGATTTGAGAGATGAGTGATACACAAGAAGAAATGTTGGGTGTGTTGAAGGCATTGGTTGAGCGTATTCAGTCGCTTGAGAAGACCGTGTATCATCAAGACAATTTGTTGATGAAGTCCGGATTCGTTGTTGCTCAAACTCCTGTTCCTTCTATGAATGCATCTACTATGCCCACAGATGATATGATTCACAAAATGTCGTGGGACGACATTGAGAAATTTGTAAACGGACGGTGATACCATGCCCGAAAAACTGACGAGAGAAGAAGCACTAGTGGCTAAGACGATTGAGCAAGTGCGTATTGTGAAGGAACTTATTCAGCAAGAGAATGAAGTTATGTTACCTTATGATGATGGGATGGAAGAAGTCAAGGTCAAGCGACCTAAGGCTACAACCACCAAAGTTACCAATGAAGGTAGCGATGAGAACGGATTCGGTTCTGCTGGCGAAACTGTTGAATTCAAATGAGTGGTCTAAATGGCCTCTGCTGGTTTGATGGTGGGCAAGGTCAAAGCGCCTGCCTCGGATGAAATTCTTTCTCTCTTTGAAAAGGTCCGAGTTGCTTACCTTTCAGCCAAAGAGGACAAGAAAGAATATGGCGGTCGTTGGAGAAACGCCTTAGAAGAAATTGAAGAAGCCTTTGATTCTCTTTCCACTCTTGGAAAGGAATTGAAGAATTTCTTGGACGAAAGGCATCTTAACGACGATGATGCAAAGGACCCGGAAAGCACAACTGCTCGTATTATTTACGAGGCTATCAAAGACATGCGATTTGAATCCGACAAGGTGCAAGACCCATTCGCAGACCGTTTTAAGGGCGATGTGTTGGAAGCATTACTCAGCGATATTGGCATGATGGTGAAATTTATTCACTATGCTATTCGTTCCGATGATAAAGCATTATCGGGGAAGTTCTACGAATCTAAAGAGTTGCAACCGGATGAGATTACGAATGGTTTAGATGGTCTTGACTTAGAAGTTGATGATGTTCCTCTTTACATCATTGAACATTATGGCGACGATAAAGATTCTAGAAAAGTAGAATCTCAATACAAGAAAGCCAAAGCAATTCTTGATGAAATGATTCTTTCCGAATCTTCCGAAGAGGAATTAGAAGAATTGGAAGAAGTGGATTTGCATAAGGCAGAAAAATCCGAAAAGGAAAAGGCCGTAAGTCAATTCATTATTCCAAACAAGCCGATGTATCGTATCTTTGATATTGACGACATGAAGGAACTTAAAGGATTCAGCGGAGAATATGTTGTTCAAGAAAAATACGATGGTATGCGTATTCAAATTCATAAGATTGACAACAAGGTTCAAATTTTCTCCTACAACAAGAAAGACATTACAGAGAAGTGTTCTTCTCAAGTCAAGGAGTTGCAAAAGAAATCCTACGGTGATTGCATCCTTGATGCAGAACTGATTTTGTTTGATGGGGACAAGGCCCTCCATCGTGCCGATACAGTAGCCCATGTTTTCCAAAATAAATACAAAGAGGCTAGACTCCGAGCGCATGTTTTTGATATTATGCGCCATGAGGCTCAAGACCTTACGGATACGCCTCTGCGTGACCGAATCAACATTCTCTTCAACAATTATGCCGTTAAGTCGTCTTCGGATTTGGTCTTCCCTTCAAAGAAGGATACGAGGATTGCTGACTCCTTGAAGGACATTGACGATTACGCCAAGGAAATTATGGACATGCCTACGGCAGAAGGCGTGGTCATTAAGGACATTGAATCTACTTATTTCATCGGGACAAAGAAGAATCCAAAGTGGATTAAGTGGAAGAAGTTTGTTGATTTGGACATGTTGGTTTTGGATAAGAAATCAACAAAGTCGGGCTTGTATTCCTACTCTCTTGGCGCTGGTCCCGTTGCTGATGAAGACGAGGGCAAGCACATTGTAGAATACGAAGGCCGACGATACATGAATGTTGGAAAGGCACTTAACACCAAGATTAAGGCAGATGTTGGACAAATCATTCGTGTGAAGGTTGACGAGGTTAGAGAAGATAACGGAAGATTCACTCTTTATTCGGCTAAGGTTGTAGAGGTTCCCGAAGTGGAATTACCGGATAAGATTGTCACTTTACAGATGCTTTCGGGAGATACTAAGCCTTCTATCAAATACAAGGCATTGTCCTTGAAGAAAGGCATTGGTATTACTGATGGTATTCATGGAACTGCAATGATTATTGCAAAGAGTATGGATGGGTTTACTATTTACGGTTTCCAAGAGAATAATCTCATGGCTAAGAATGCTCTCCAAGACTTGGACATGTGGAAACAAGAAGCGGAGCAGATGATGAAAACAATGCAGAGTAATGTTCGCTCCGCCGTTATTCGTTATGTCAAGGACGCCACTTCTAGAAATAAAGAAGTGACAGTCAAAGAGTTGGATGAATTCTTATCCCGCAACTATGCTAATGAGTATTCTAGTTTGTTTGAGAACAAGCAAGACTTCCTTAAATTCCTTAAGGGGCAAAAAGAATTGAGTCATTTCTTGGATGCTAGTGAATACATTACTGTGCGGGGCAACAAAGTCTTTGTTGATGAGAGTGTTTTACAAAAAGAAGAGGAGCCGTCTAAATTCAAGGTGTATCTTCGTAAAGATGGCAACTTGAATTTCTCTGTTCGTCATAAAGGTGAGAATCTTATGTGGACGATTGACTTACAGACCGACGATGACATTTTCTCTTTGTTCGGTAAAGCAGTCAAGTATCCTGCTGAGATTTCCGAACAACAAGATACTCATGACCTCTTAGATGAAGGCGATGTTACCGTTGGCGTTCAGCGACATGGATACCACGAATACATCTTGAACGGTAACAAGTTTGAAACCAAACTACACTTCCGAGTTGTAGAGATGGATGGTGAGAAGACTTGGATTGCTTGGACGGGCTATGAGCAAGACCCTGTTGACCCCGATACAGATGAAGGGGTATGGAATATCTATAATGATAAGTTCAAAAGTATAAAATTGGATAAAAATACGGATAAGGTTAAATAGTCAATTAGAGAACGAGGAGTTGAGAAGAATGTCTTCCATCGTTAAGGCTGAAACTCATGAGGATTTCAAAATCATCAAGAGCGACAAACTAATGATTGGGGGATATGCTTCTATTGAAATGGTGGACAAGCAAAACGACCTCATTACCCTAGAGTCATTGAAAGAAGCCGTTAAAAAATTCATGGAGCAGAAGAGTTTTCGGAATGTAATGACCAATCACTCAAATGTTCAAGTCGGAGAAGTAATTGACAGTTACAGAGATACAAGCGGGAGGCTATGGAAAACAGAAGTGGATGATGTTGGCTTCTTCGTAGTGATTAAACTCCGTGATGATATTGAAAAAGCAAAAGAAATTGGACGAGGCATTCGCAAAGGAACATTGAGGTCTTTTAGCATAGGAGGACAGGCGCTACAGAAAGTGAAAAAGCGAAGTGAAGAGTTGGGCGAATACAACGAGATTAGCAAACTTGAACTTCATGAAGTGACCATCTGTGAAAAAGGAATCAACCCCGAAGCGAAATTTGACATTTTGAAACAACAAAAGGTGAAAGACATGACGAAATTGGAAAAAGCATTGGCGGAATTGGACACTCTTCTCGCAGAAGTGAACACTCTCCGTAAGGAAGAAGAAGAAGAACCCGCTATGGAAAACATGGGCGGAGAAGAAGAAATGATGGACATTGAAGCCTACGAGCGAGCAGAAAAGGGCGCAAAGCCTACTGTTGACGGTGGCTCTTTGGAAACCGGCGAGCCAGCAGACCTCGTTGTTGTGTCCGGTGGCCGACCAACCGGTTCCTCTCAAGCCGCAGAGGAAGGTCAGGTTAGCAAAGCCTTTGACAACGCTGAATTTGGAACGCTCAACCTCTCCAATGAGAACATTGAGAAGGCTTACGCACAATTCCGTGCCGAGCAGATGGAAGAGTTGGCTCTCAAGAACCTTGAGTCCACCTTCGCTAAGAGATTTGAGGCTGAGATGGCTAGCCGTGAAGAAATGGTTGCTAAGTCGGAATACGATGCTCAGTCCGAGATTGCTTCTCTCCGAGAGCAATTCTCTTCGCTCCGCAAGTCGTTAGAGAACGGCGCACAAGAAATTCGCAAGGCTAACGAAGCCGCCCAAGAAACCACGACCCTTTCCTTGGATGAGGTCGCTGAAATGTCTTGGAGCGACATTCACAAGATGGCCAGCGGAAACTATTGAGGTGATGAAAAATGGGTTACATTAACACGATTAGAGATTTAGAAGCAGCAACTTACGGACTACCAAACTTTGGCGGCAACTCCTTGCTTAAGCAAGCAGGTGTTGTGCAGGGCCTTCACACGGCTCACGACATTGCCGATGCAAGCGCAAGCGGTGTTTCCGGTATTGGGACCACCACCGGCATGTATAATGTCATCTACGGACAAAAGGTTTGGTCTATGCTGAACCGTGAAGTCAACGCCCTCGCTATGCTCTCCAAGAGAGCCTACGCTTCCAGCGGTTGGCGAATCCTCAAGAGTCGTCCATTCGGTGGTAGCGCCGCTACTCTTACCTTGCAAAGCGACGGCACGGGCGGCGGCATTGGTTCCGACGACCCACAAGCAGACGAGATTGGTGGTGTTCCTGAGAACGCCGGTCTTTCTACTGCCGCTGACGGTCTTGGTAGCATGGCTCCAACCTACGCTCAACTCTTCATGAGTCCAAAGACTGTGGCTCATCAGTTTGACATTTCCGAACTCGCTATGGAGATGGCTCAAATTGACGATGGCCTCGGTGACATTCGGGCTATCATCCGTGAAGACATGGGTAAGGCTCACGCCGAAGCACAGAACAAGATGCTGGTTATGCCTCTTGAGTTCTACGGTGAATCTTCCGCTCTTGGCGACATTGAGCGAAACTACACCTCGCTCTTGAAGATTGTTTCCAGCCGAGCAGAGATTCTTGCTTTGGACGCTGGCGTTCTCGCTACTGACACGGCTTCCGCTACCAACGCCCTTGGTAAAATCTACGGCGAGGAGCGATTTACTGCCGCTTCTTTCCTTGACTCCGAAGTTGACTCCGGGACCTACGCCGCTTCTTCGGTTCGTGCTTTGACGCTGACCAAGATTAACGACATGATTCGCCGTCTGCGAGTCGCTGGTGGTTCGCCCAAGGTTATCCTTACGGGCTACGATACCATCCAAGCAATCGCTGACTTGCTCCAAGCACAAGAGCGATTCATGGACCGCAAGGAAGTTATTCCTACCGTGAACGGTGTGCGTGGTATCAAGGGTCAAGAAGTCGGTTTCCGTGTGGCTACCTACTACGACATTCCTCTTATCCCTGTGAAGGAAATGACCTCCACCACCAACTCGGCTGACACCGGTATTAGCGACATGCTTTTCCTTGACACGGACCATCTTTGGCTCCAAGTCATGAAGCCTACGCAATACTTTGAAGACGGTATTTCCAACGGGAACCCATTCGGTGTGGGTCGCCTTGGGAACCAAGCCCTTTACCGCACCATTGCGGAAACGGGTTGTTCCTTCTTCTTGGGCCAAGGTAAGATTACGAACATCGCTTGAGGTGATTAAGCATGGCTTTTTCATCTACGATTACCGAAACCACGGTGTTTGGTAACAAGCGTGTTGCATACGGGACCTTCACCAATGGTGGTTCCGATACCGGCGGCGACATTGAAACCGGTTTGGACCGAGTGGATGCTATTCACCTCGTCCACTCCGGGTCTGCCGTTGTTGCTTCGGCTCCCGTTGTAAACGAAACCTTCCCATTGGCTAGCGGTGATGTGACCATTGTAACGGTCGCTGATGCTGACGGCTTTTGGATTGCTTACGGGGCTTGAGGAGGGTCTTAATTGGCGACCATCAAATTAAATGATGATTGCGAATGGGACTCTCGGCAACTTCAAGGTAAAGAAGGCAAATTTGAAGTTACGAAGGCTGAATCCATTGAGGTTTCAGCCTTCGTAGCCTCTCACTACTACGCAAGCCACCGCTTAGATGTGGTGTTTGCTGAAAGTGACCGAAAGGAATTGTCTTCTCTGCCCGATAGAGAGTTGTCTATGTTAGCGGTTGCATTACAATGCGAGCCTAGCGAAGTCGTCAATCTGCTTCTTCCTAAGAAGAAGGCCCCTCGTAAGAAGGCCTCTTCAAAGAAAGAGCAATCCGAATGAAGGACAAAACCTTCATTAATGGATGATTGATAGTCCTCTTTAGGTGATAACATGCCCGACGCATCTAGGTCTAGTGGAGTTTTGACTGCATCAGCAGTCATTGTAGCAAATCCGTGTAACTTGAAGAGTGTTCACATCACTTGCAGAGCCAACGGCGCTGACGAATACATCTTGAAGATTTTTGATTCCGAGGATGCTACCTTAACAGGTAACACGGAATTGGTGCGATTTGTATTCAATGGCGACTCGTCTGCAAACAATGTGGAGGCTGACATGCACGGTGTCCTCGCTAGAGAAGGACTCTACGCTCAAGTTACTGCCCCTGCTTCACCCGATGCCGCTTCACACTTCGCTTTTAGTGTGGAGTTCAACTGAGGTGAAACAATGGCGGCTTTGAACGCAGATACAAGGCTCATCATGACGATTCTTTTCGTTGGAGTGGTGAGTGGTGCGAATGTTTTCTTCTACGCTCAGTATGGTTCCAATTTCCCCTACACTCATTTGGCTCATGGAGTCCTATTCGGTCTTATTACTGTCGGTGCTATTCTCATCATGAAGGCAGTCAACGACTTGTTCTTGAACGACTACATTGAACAGGGCTTACTTGACCGAAGAATTGAGGCTTATTGGAAGTTGAAGACCAAGGAAGAACAACAGAGAAAGCGTATGCAAGAATCTCTCAAGACCTTCCAAACGGACTTTAACACGACGAGGGTTCCCGAAATTTCTACTTATAACAACGACAACGAATTAGGAGCAGAATTCTTAGCCTCTTTGCAATGAGGTGATTGAATGCCTTTAGGGGATTTGATGGGTTTCTCGGACTCCGACTACGCCTACAATCAGCAGAGAGCGCACTCTGCTGACATGTTCTTCATGAAGATGAGGTTCTATTTTTGGGGTTCTTGTGCCGTTCTCTCATCGTTCCTTATCGGGAACATCATGGGCGTCTTTGACTTGAATGTAGTGGGTTGGATGGTAGACGCATTTACAGGTCTTTGGGGGCATTGATATGTCCCTTCTTACCGGCTTTGCGGTAGTCATTACAGAAGCCGCTATTGCCTTCTACAAGAAAATACACGCAATCAATTTCGGAGTTTACGGTGCTACAATGGTTGGAAAGACGACACTACATCATCAATTACGAACAAGAGGTGAGGTCGCTCAAATTAAAGAGCGAACAGTAGGCTTACACAGACCCACAAGAAAGGTCGTCAAGATTGATGGGGAAGCCCATACATTACGCACTTCCGATGTTGGAGGAGAGTCCATCTATTGGAAGGAATGGATGAAGGACATTAAATCTAGAAAGGTGAAATACATCATCTTCATGATTGACCACCGACACTTGGATAGTGGTGCTAATCTAGACCATCAACTCGCATGGAAATTTCTTGTAGACGGTATTTGTTCAACGAGATGGCCTAACGGTAAGAAGAAAAAAGAAGAGGATTACCCCTTAGCGATTGGCCTTTGGGCAAACAAATACGACATTTGGGGTGAAAAGCACAAACATGATGGCGAGATTGGCGACCATCCTATCTTCAAACCGTTTCAATACGGAATGCAAAAACTAAATGAACGAGGAATACCGACACATAAATACATAGTTTCGGCTAAATCGCAACCCGAAATGGTTTATCGTGGCGTTACAACGATGATTAAGGACTACTGATGAGCATGTTTCAACAACCGAATTTGATTGGCGCACAATCGGCGCAGACTACAAATCCATTCTTGCCTCCTTTGACGCAAGCAAGAGCGCCGGGTCCTGTAGAGGAATACCAATATCGGACGCTTAAGCCCAAAAAAAGGCTCAAGGAGATTCGCCAAGTTTTGATGGCCGAGAAGAAAAAATTTTTATTTTTGAAATACAGTTGGAAGTTCAATCTTCGTGACCGTTGCGTTGTTTGTGGTGTGCATCATGTTTGGGATGCTGGTGATTATTTGCGGCCTCCTATCCCTCTTAGTCATGTGGAAAAGGGTCGTCCAATGAAGGGAACCTACTGTCCAAAACACGCCGGTATTCACAAGCAAATGGAAATGCTACAACAACAAATCATGGCTGAAGAACATGGTCTTGACTTTAAGGCGTTTATTCCAAAGCCTAGAGTTCCGCAAGTCTTATCAAAAGGGCCGCTAACCACATTATCACAGGCCGATATAGTTTCGCTAACGGGCGCTGGATGGGTGATTACAAGACCTCAAACAAAGAAGGACGAAACCCCTCCCGAAGAAGTAGTGAGATTAAGCCAAGAGATGCGTAATTCATTGGAAAGAATGCAATTTTTGATTGAAGGAAAAGGTGAATGAAATGGTATTTGGTCCTAGTAACAACGACATTGTGGGTGCTATTGGTGCTTCTCAAGAGTCGCAATTCAAAACGGTGAACAATCTCCTGTCCTTGCAGGACAACCATGTTGAAGAATTCTTCCAATATCACGGGCATAGATTTCTTACCTCTTTAGAGAAGTTAATGGAAGATGTAACGGAAAGAGTGGTTTCGCAAATGTTGGCTAAGTTGGAATTCATTCAAGATTCTACTACGGGTAAGATTACTGTTCACCCCGATTGCCTTAGGGAATACGAGAAGATTACCCAAGAAAACATTCAGTTGGACATTAATTCTATTATGCAATCAGCCATTGATACTGAAGTCGTCAATCAAAGAAAGATGGCCAAGCAACAATACCTTGAATCTCAAGGCTTTTCCTCCCCTCAAATGGGTGGCGGTCAAATGGCTGGCCCTACCGCTGGCATGGCTTTAGCAGGAGTGACCGGGAACACTCAACAATACCAACAAATGCAGGGTGCTATGAACAACGGTAGCGGATACCCGGTCCCCCCTAACGGAACCGATGGCTACGGTCGCCCGTATTGGATTGATGCTCAAGGCCAAATGTCTTACGAACCTCCTTCAAGTGGGCTTCATTTAGGTGCGGCAATCCAAAAGGGTGCGGCTTGGGCTAAATGGTTAATGTGAGTTGATTTGATTTGGTTGAATACAAAGTCCAAATCGGCAACGCTATTCTAGACGCAACTGCGTTTGGTAAGAGTAAGATTGTCAAGAATATTTTTCAGTCCTATTTAGAAGGCTACACGCCCGGAGATAAGGACGAGGATTTTGATAATCAAATTGAAAAATTAGAGGTTGTCAATAGAGGAACGAGTTACGAAGACAATGTTAGACCCGTTTTAGAACTTCTAGATGAGGAACTTGAAAGATTAGAAACTAAAGATATTGGTAAAACTTCTATCAAGTTTGACAAGAAAAAATTTGCTCTTGATTCCTCGGAGGATGAAGAAGGTAAATCCTTCGCCATTGATACAGACCAATTTGATTTTTCCCTTAGAGATTTAACCGACGATAGCAAAATCAATCAAATCCTAGGGTTCGGGGAATACACTAGAGAGTTTGAAGATTTAACTTCAGTTAAGGATATTACAAAGGAAATTAATGAAAGGCTAGATAGAAGTTTCCCAACTCTCTTCAACTATGTTCAAGAGAATTTAGTAGTGAAGAAAGAAGGAGAATCTACTGTTCTGTATTTTGATGATGGTGATTTCACTATGAATGTCTTGAGAGAGTTTTCTCCTTCTCGCTTGTCTTTCAAGAGAGAGAAAGGTGGGTCTAAATCGGCTGAATTTTCTTCGTATTTGCGTTTGGTTGAATTAGAAGAGAAGGTTTCGGATTTCCGGGATACTCCTACGGAACTTGTAAAGGAGATTCAAAAGAGTTGGAGAAATGAATTCTACGAACTTTCCATTGAAGGAAAGAGAAACGAACTCCCAATTGCTCGTCTAAAGGATATTAAAGAAGGCAGTAGAGAAGCCGCAGAACTATTCATCAAGACTATTTTCAATGGTGATAGGGCAATTAAAATCTTTAATGACGCCTACAATGTTTCCAATGAGATTGTTGATGTTAAGTTGACTTTCCCCAACGAAATATTGTGTGACCCGGAAGGAGAAACAGAAGGCGCTCAAGCATTCGCTAGTAGTGCCAAGGTTTTGGACGCCCCAATCATGGTGGAAAGAATTACTTCCGGAACCATGACTTGGACCTCTACGGATAGACCCGGTATGGAAGGCTACATTAGAGATATTGACCCATACGATAGAGGCGCTAGAGTGGACGGCGAGAGAGTCAAGGTCATGGGAGAGTTACCTCCCTACTTCCCTCAAGGCATGACAAGAGGCGATTCGGAAAAGGTCATTGATATTCTTGAGGATTTCTTGTATTCAACTGCGGCCAATTATTTGGAGTTGAAAGAAGCAATTCAAGAAGCATTGGCGAAATTACCCGACACAACTGAGGAGGAGTAACTTTGCCTGTATCATCATCCCCAAGCGACTACACCAACATTGATGTTGACTACTCGCAAGGAAAGGGCTACTACACGGACAAATCTGCTATTGCAGACCTCCTGCAAATCCCTGCCTTTACTTCAGTTACCAATCCTACTGATGCTCAGATTGGTAGTATTATCAAGCGTGTAGAGGGGATAATTGACGATAAAGTAGGGCGTTCTTACAGACCAATTATTTGGAAGGACGAGTTTAGGGATTTTGAATTTACTCGCCATCCTATTCAATCCTATTACGGCGGGTATGTTGGATTTGTCCAACTCAATCAAATGAAGATTAGAAAGATTATCAGTTTGCAAGTTTGGGAAGGCAACAACTACAGAGAGTTAGCCTCTGCTCAAGCCAGCATTGATTTGGATACGAGCGGCTACAACAACATCAATACGATTACCATTCAGTTACCCAATTCCGGTGACTCTTGGGTGTTGAAATACAACGGGCATACTGACGCTCCTGCCGCTTCTGCTTCTTTTAATTCCTCCTTTGGTGCAAAGACCACGGCCAAAGAAATCGCCGCACTCATCAATGAAGAGTTCCCCTCCAAGACGGCTCAGTTTACAGGAGCAACTACAGAGAAGGCGCTTCTCTCTACTCCCAATTCCTACAACATCTCGGACTTTTTCTACGCCTACACCGACAAACAGGACGGAACGAAGATTCACATTTCTAGTCTGTTGGAGGGAGAAGATGGCTCCGACTGCACTATTACAGTTGCAGACCAAGCAGGAAAGGATTCGTCAACTACGGTTGAAGACTTTACTGATAAACAAGAGATGCGTCGTCTTGGTGATTTTTGGACGATGGACAACGATGGTAGAATCTTCTTCCTCAAGCGTTATCCTTACCACAACAAGAATTCAGTCATTGTCAACTTTATTGCCGGTGATGGTCGTGTTCCTTCTGCTATCCACGAAGCGGCTACGAAACTTGTAGCGGCTGAGATTCTTCGCCACGACGACCAAACCATTCTCATTGCCGAAACGGGAGCCAATATCTCTACCAAAGAGAAGTATGACATTCTGCGAAAGGAAGCAATGGAGATTCTTGACGGCAAGAAGGACCTTGTGTATTTGATTGATTGATATGTCATTTCAAGACGCAAAGAAAATCTTTGAGCGTTTTTTGGAGAGGGAAAAAGAGAGAAACATACAGATGTTGGAACTCTCTAGACTGCTTGGTGTTGATTTTACCTTTTCCAACGAAGAAATGATAAAGCAGGCAGAAGAGGCATTTGTAGCGCACATGGAGTTAGAAGTGCAGAAGATGATTGAGGGGGCTTTAGATGGACGAGGTTAGTTTGGTTATTGACTTGCTTGATACCCAATGGTCAACTTCTGCAACTTCGCTTGTCAATGATGGAGTCATTGATGTTTCACATTCGGCTAAACCCAATCTCATTGATGTTCGCTCATTGGAAAAGAACAAGGGTGTGAGGTATGACCTCTCTTCTAAAGATGTGATTATTGTGTTTGAGGACTCAAATGAAATCATCTATCCTACTCTTTTCTACGATACTCGTAGAGAGGTGTTCAATTTCACGCTTCACATTAGGACGGTGCATGATGAACGAGGCGCTACAGATGCCGATTTCGGAAAAGACAGGCTAAGGGCTTTATACTTGATAACCCGTCACGCAATTGAGAGCAATCGTAGGGGGTATGAGTCTTCGGATAATTCGTGTTTCAATCAACTCTATTTCGGTTCACGAAGCGAGTCAAATGACAGAGCAAAACGATTATTCGGATACAAAATCAACCTCACGGCAAATCGGCGCTCATTACTCCCCTAGGGTTTGTTTGTAGGAAGTGGGATTATGGCAAGACCAAATATATTTTTAGGAAGCGGTGCATCGGTAACTTTTGTTCCCGAAGTGGATATTTATTTGAAGCCTACCTCTTTGAACGCAGATAAAAATGAACTCCTTATCCATTCGGATTTTACTGCTAACTTTGACTTGGTTAATGACCTGTATGTGGGTTGTGTTTTAGAGTTCTACGATAATGGAACGCTTACAACCACTCACAGAATTACTTCCAATACCGGGACGAGGATTACCTTTCACCCCGCACAAACAGGAATTACTTTGGATACGACAAATGATTACTACAGGCTCAAGGGATATGGTGCGCCTTGTCCCGCTAAAAAAGTCCTAGGTGGCTCAAACATTTACACCGCAGAAGTCACCAATTTTACCTTTGCTAGCGATACTAAAACGGACTATAGCGGGGATTGGATTTACTTCCACGAAATTCAAACAAGCGATGCGGGGGCAGAAAGAGCAGTTGTTGTTTGGTGGAATACTACAGGAGCCGAAACCGTTCCTAGTCATGGATTAGCAGGCACTCCTCTTGTTGTAGAAGTTGATATTTCCGACTCCGGACTTACCACTCAAGAAGAATACATTGCGGCTACTGTTGCGGCTATCAATGCAGAAAGTGTGGACTTAACCGCTAGTAGAAGCAACAACATTTTGATTATCACCAATACTTATGGTGGACCCACTACTGATGCAAACTCTAGTAATGCGAGCCACATTACACATGAAACCGCTACGCAAGGTTCTACTGTTCTCTCGTCTTCTACTGCCAAAAAACTCAACTCGGACAATTGGTTAGGTATCGTTGAGTCTTTGACTTTCCCTAGTGTTGATGTTGAATTCAAACAACAGAACCTCTTTGTTGGTGGTAGTCGTAACTATACCTACCAATACAAGGGGATTGAAACGGCAGGAAACGCCAGCATCGGCATTGTTGCAAATCATGGTGCTTGGCTTTACTATTTCTTCGGCAAGTGTGATTCTATCTCCGCAACTCTTCTTTCTTCCACGAATCCGGCGAGTGATTTCGCAGGCGCACTTACCGGTGAAAACAAGTTTTACCTTAACGGTGCTTCAATTACTGACACCGGGCCTCTCTTCTATCGTAGCATTGACAACGAAATGACTCCTCCCGTTCTTAGAGGACAAGATACCTATACGGACTTACAACAATTGGACCCCCCTACTATTGACGCTGATGGCCATATCACCAAAGCCATCACTTACACCTTTACCGAACAGGAGGGCGACGACTTGCCTTCTTTCGCTCTTGAACAGGTCTTCTCTAAGTTGCCAAGTTCAAACACTTACAGAACCAGCACGGACAACGACAACGAAGACACCAACTTCGTTCTCATTGCTACAGGGAACAGAGTCAACACTCTTACCATGACTGCTAACGAGAATGAAGAACTGAAAATGACGATGGATTGCATGCCTCGCAAGGTTCACAACTTGGAAAAAACCGAATCCTATGAGGCTAGAAGAGGCGTTACAAACGAAACCGAATTCATCAACTACTATAGTGAAGATGCTTGTTTGGAACCATTCTTCTTCTCTAGTGGTTCCATTAGTATGTTTGGTCAAGACTTCATGAGAATTACAAACTTTACCTTGACTATGAACAATACCTTGACGGATAAGCGATTTATTGGTATTGGTAGCAAGACCGTAAAGGATGCTATTCCTGCTCAAAGAACTTACGAGTTGACCTTCTCCGCTCTCGTTACTGACGATATGTTGTTCAATGAATTGAAGAATCAACACGAAACTACAGGAACGGTAATTGACCTTATCTTTGACAAGGGTAGCGAAGAACAAATCCGATTGAAGTTTGACGACTACTTCTTGACGACGAACACTTGGCCAATTCCCGAAGACAAGGGGGCCGTGACTGTTGAGGCAACCATTATCCCACGCTCTTTGAGTTCTTGCACGGTCAAGACTCATTGGATTTTGCAGGGGTGATACCTTGACGACCGTTCAAGGAAAAGACCGCTACACAAAGATGCAGGAATACCGTGAGCGTCTTGAGCGTGAACGGCAGGAGCAAGCGGCGAAACCTGCTCCAAAAAAGAGGGGGCGAAAGCCCAAAGTTGTCAAGGAGGAAGCCGTGGACACGGACTCCGAGTGATACATTCCACCAACATTGTTTGTTTGTTGGTTTTATGAAGGTGGAAGAAACATGAATACTGTAAAAGATAAATCGGTGCTTTTTGCACACACAGAAGAGAAGTGCTACGAACTACAAGTAGCGCCACAAAGTGACGAATGCCTCAAGGTTTGGGTTAGAGAACCCACTTGGCTTGAAGTTGAGCAAGCCCTTACAACTTTGATGAAGATTGATGCAAAGAAGCAAGACATGGGGATTGACCTCAACGCTATGTATCGCTATCTCGTTGAAAAGTTCGTCACAAGAACCGAACCTAGTTTGACTACAATTGAACTTATCCGACTCAATCCCTTTATTGGGAATCAATTAAAGGAAGTCTTGCCTAATCCTTTAGCCATCTTTGAGGAGAACGAGGAAAAAAACGAGTGATGAGAGATGCGGTTAGAAGAGGGCCAAAAGACCCTCAAACTGCTTCTCTCATGATTACCTACACTCTTAGCAAAGCCTTAGCCATTAGCCCTATAGAAATCATGAAAATGCCTGCTACAATGGTTATGGACTTCCTATACATACATCGGAACTTTGAAGAATTGAAGGCTGATACAATAGAACAGGAAATGAAGAAGGTGAAGAAGTGAGTGATGTAATCCGTCAAGCATCCGATGAGGCTACCCGTGCGGCTTCTGTTTTTACTGAACTTTCTAGAGCAATCGGAAATACCGATTACTCGGCTGAACAATTCAATGGCCGGATGCAAGGCTTTGCTAAAGTAATGGCCTACACTAACAAGATTGGATACGCAACTCTACCGTTTTACTTTCGTCTTAAAAACAGAGTTGAAACGAGCCTATTGGCTATTGGTAAATTTTCTGAAGCATTGAAGGGACAAAACGACCAAGTGGGGCTTTTGGGTAAATCATTCAAGGCTCTAGGAAGCCAATACCAAAAGGCAAAATCAATCTTGGGTCCTTCGTTCTCTAGAACACTACGAACTTCTCAAGATAGAATGAGGCCACCGCAATACGACACATCGGTATCGCAAAAAAGCAAAAAACAAATGGCGATGGAATCTTTAGATTATTTGTCATTTGGACTTGCAGGAAAAAGTGCTAAGTTGGGCGCATCCATTATGGGATTCATAAAAATGCAAAATAAGGGTAGAGTGTTTAATCAAAAATTATACAAGATAGGAGCAAAAGCCAATGAGAAGGTAAACGAATACTATACTAAAATCAAAGGCGTTCCGGTTAGAAAAATAATGCTAAGTTTAGGTTCTTTCTTGTTATTCGGTCTAAAAGCCTTAATTATTCTGACTTTAGCAATGACCGCATTGATTATTTTATTCAAGAGTAAGGCGGTTCAAAATACCGTCCGAAGAATTATGGATATACTAATGGAGGTTGGTTCTGTCATCTTTGATGCATTGAAGACGGTCTTTGACGGATTTATGCTCATCTTCAAGGCTCTGATGGGCGGAGAGGGCTTCATGAAATCTCTAGGGATGGCTCTAAAGGGATTGGGTAAAATTTTCTTTGGGATTCTCAAGGGCCTATTTGGAGTTGCATTCGTAGTTTTGAAGGGATTGTTGAAGGTTGTAATTGGGGCCATCTACGATGTTGGGTCATATATTGTCCAAGGGTTAGCGAATGCATTTGGTTTCGTGGCTAAGGCTGGTAAATTTATAGGGAATATTATGATGCCCGGAACTCCTTTTGCAATGGCGAGAGGAGGTGTTTCTTCCGGGGGTATGACTCTTGTAGGAGAAGAAGGACCGGAACTTGTGCGGCTCCCTACCGGTGCTAGAGTTTACTCAAATCAACAATCTAGGAGAATGGCTACCGGGACTACGAACAACATCACGGTAAATGTCCAAGGACGCATTGGTGCTTCCGATACGGAACTACGACAAATTGCTTCTAAGATTGGTCAAATGATAAACAAAGAAGTGAACAGAACGACTTCTTCTAGAGGGACCTTGGGGTGATTAAATGGCTGACCACTATGTATTTCTTAGAATTGGTGCAGGTTCTCAAGGTGGAAACGAACTTACGGACAACATCATCCCCCTAAAGGCAACAAGCGTTTCTATTTCTACAAGTAAAACTATTCCTTCTTTGGATATTCCGTTTAGTGGTTTGTTGACCGGTGAATCGGTTACTGCCGCTTTGGATTTAGGTATGTCTAGTAAGAGTATTTCCGTTAGCGGATTTCTGCTAGAGGATACTATTACTAAGAAGTTTGATGGGGAATCGGACGCTATCACAAGAAAATTTACGGCTATTGAATTGGCTCAACTCATTCATTCTAGTGTTGATTCTACAGGGCTACAATCTTATCAAGCCATTAACGAATTGATTTTTCTTTATGATTCTAAAGTTGACGAGAATTATGTGCAGAGAGATAGTCCCCAACTCATCCCGTTCAATTATGCGGCGAGAGGGCAAGGAGGGTTTACTGATGGAACCTTTGACAATCAAGGCGTGGCTTATCCAGCAAATTTTCCCACAAGTAGCACATCGGACGGCATGAAAGGATTCATTCGTTCCTTCAACACTACAATTGATTCAACCACGATTGATATTGCTTTTGATTTGCAATTTGAAGTTGCTCAAGTGTTCCCTCAAGGCAACATTATCACTAAGATTCAAGACGCATTGGAGTGATTTCATGTATCGTCTTCTCACCGGAAAGCAACGAAGTCTTGTCTTCCCGGTGATGTGCAACGCCTTTGTTCGCATTGATTATTCCGACAACATTCCTAGAGGTGAAGATGGAATTTATGAAAATAGTGACGACCAAACCTACGGTCTTTGGAACCACAAGGATTCATTCACAATTGAAACGACGCTTACACCATACGACATTAATGGACCCGGTGGAATTACAACGATTCCTTCTGTTACCGCATCGGAAAAAATGATGGATGGGATTAGTCGCACGACTTTAAATGACGCTACAGAGCGAGCAAAGAGGCCATCTTACAAATACCTCAAAGAGGCAGATAAAGAAGATTACGAGATGAGAGTTTTCCACAGTAGCAAAGTCAAACTTTCTCTTGTCAATGATACTGAACATACCGTCAACAACCCATCAAAATACAGAGTGAAGTTTGAGTTGACACTTGGAAGCACAAACCAAACGCTTCTTAGTCCTGTTGTTATCTCGCCAATCTTCGGTAAATCTTCGGCTACGGACAACACGGTTGGATTTGACTACAATGGGAAATACAAATACGAAGAGGCTACAACTGCTAGCATCTCTAGTTACACTTCTGTTCTCAAACTGATTATCTTTGATGCAAACATTGAGAGTGATTTCCACGAAGGGCAAGAGTTATTCGTTCGCAATGGGTTTGGGGTGACTTCTGTAGGGAAGGTTGACACCGTTTCGGGAACAACTGTAGAGTTGGTTTCTTCTTATTCCGGAACCTTAGATTCCACCACTCCTATTCTCATTGCTACAACGAAGAATCCCATTTACACACAAGAAGTTCATCACATTGCCGCTACTTACAACAATCTTAGCAAAGTTATGAAGATTTACTACGGTGGTGTTGAGGTTGCTTCTACTGAGCATACTGCTACAGACGCCTTCGCCTTTGACAAGGAGGACTTTTACCTTGGTTCCAACGGAACTTCAAGCACGGCAGAGGATTCAGCAAAGGACAACAACCAATTCATGGGCGAGTTACATGAGTTTGCTATCGTGAACGGGGCAAGTGAAGTTTTTGATACGGCAAGCCTTCGCCCTAGATATGCAGAAACTCTTCTGTATTTCCGATTTGAGGAGGTGGATGCATGACGCAATATGCTCTTAGAAAGGGGACTGCACCTAACCCTGCATCCATCATTACCACCATAAATGACGCTACCAACAATGTCAACTTTGACTGCCCTACCAACCCCGTCTTTTATGAGCAGACCCTTACAACTTCGGCTCATCGGCTTTTCTCGTATGTTTCTACTGATGCTAGCCACAGCCAAGACTTCGTTCAAGAGTTAGTTTCGGGGGATTCGGGCGGAACCCAATACAACAACTTGAGCAATACTGAGGGCTACAGTATTCATTGCTATGAAGACTCTTCGCAAACAGGGCTACGACTCAACAGTTTAGATAGTGACTATGATTACTTCGTTCTTATTCACTCCAATGATTTGTTGCAACACCACTTTGCTAGAATTACAGAGGTTAGAACAGGTGATGTGGACGGAGATTTCTTTGACTTTGAGCCACGACTCGGTAAGAAGATTCCTAGAGATACCAAATTTATGGTGTTTCGTGGTCCAGAGAAAACAGAAACAAGTATTGTTGCTCTTTCGGCGGGTGTTCTCAATCAACAAATTACCGCAGGTGGCTCTACTTACAATTATCAGCGTTCCTATATTTGTGCTAGACCTATCTTTTACTTCTACAAGGACCGCTTAGATAAAAAGGGAGAGTTGGACCACAATAAGAAGTATTTCACTAAATACGAAAACACTTCTACCACTAGCGCAACAATTACGCCTAGTGATACAAATTGCTTCGTTACTGCTCCCGACTACAATAATCGCATTGTGGACTACAGTAGATACACGATTAAGGCGACTTTGGTTGATAATCTTAGGGATTTAGACGACCCAACAAAGAACGCTATTACTTCTAACGAAGGCTACACTCTACCGGCGAACGATTTCACAGATTACGATGAATGTTTCTTCAACGCTAGAAGAGATTCAAACAATGTTTACGATTCTAGTGATGCTTCTACTCTCGTTCTTACCGGGCCTTATCGGTATATTCACTACAATTATTCACCCGAAAAAGCCAATACGAATTTTTCTCTTGCTTCGTTCAATGTCTTTGAATCGGTTGGGCAGAAGGGCGGGTATGCAGAAGCAAAACTCATTGACACTCAGCGCATTCTTTCTTCAAAGATTCAAGAGCAGGACTTGATGAGAGTTCGCCACCGAGTTCATACGGCTCGTCTAGAAGAATTCTTTGCTCTCAAAGCGACCGTTAATGCAGTCGTAAGCGGTAACAACTACACCTTTGATACAGAGTATGACCTAGATGATTTCTTTTCTGTTGGTGATAAGGTCAAAGTCGGAGATAGAATCCTTATTGTCAACACAATTGGCCTCTTCTCATCTAACCAACAGAACATTACCTTTGAAAGCGATAGCAGGCTTGAAAGCGCCTCTTCTTTCTCTACTGACTCTTATACCCTATCGGCAGGAGATAGGCTCTACAGACGGGCTTGGAACGCCTCTAAAGGGACTTTGCTTACGACCTTCAAGACAGTTGATGGGCGGCACAACAATTTGAAAGTGATTTTCAACACACTCATGGAAGCCACCGTTACTTCTTCCAACCGAGAACACAAGACCCTCACTCTAGATTTGAACGATTCTCTCTACGAATCGGTTTCAAATGTGGATTTTTTGACAGGAATCTACAGTTTAGAAATTGAGAGGTTTGAAGGGAACATTGAACAAATTGATACTCAAAGAGAATTCGGGCAGAATTTCTTGAAGATTTATGGCCGAAGCAATTATTCAAAATTAATTTCTCCAACAGTAAACAAGAATTATTTGTTTAGCAAGGATATTATTTATTCTTCCAATAGCCCCTACAATAATTTGGTTAAGGTTGGGACTTCTTCAGATGTTTCTTTTGCTAGCGACGAATTTGATTTAGATGCAGACTCAGCGGTTACTTTGAGTAGCGGAGATAAATTGTTTATTCGATACGATAATAGGTCTATCGCCTATATTGGGGAGTTTGACCGGCATCCCCGTGTATTTTTTATTCCCGATAGGTCAGTTATTGAATTAAAAGGAAATTCTTTAGCATCTTGCTATGTTCCCGGCTCACCCCCTATTACCGTAGATATTTACAAGGCTAACACTAAGAATTACATATTTTCCAAAGCACTTTCGGCAGATAACAGACTTACATCTTTTGCAACGAGTTTAACTGCGGCTACAGAAAAAGGTGTATTCTTTGAAAGTGGCGTGGATATTTCCGATAACACTTCTTTGACGAAAACTTCGGTTTCTACTGATGATAAAGCGATTGGCTATCATATCAATGACCCTACAAATATCAGCAAAGACGAAGCATTCCAAGCAAGGCTCTCCGATGGAGATTCAACTTTCTCTACTTTTGATACGGTGAATACTCTTGCTGACTTTACTGTTGTTTCAACTACAAAGAAGGACGGTAAGACGATTATTGAGTTGGCCCCCTATGTTCCTATTACTCTAGGCAGAATGGAATACAACGATGCAGATGAAACCGAAATTACCTTTTCTTCTTGGGGTGTTACTACCGGGTCAATTACAAAATCCTCCAATCAAAGATACATTGAATTGAGTGGTAATCCGGGCTTCTACGGGGATGAAGGTGAACCTATTTACATCAATGAAGTATTTGCAGGATACATTACCCAAGTAATCAAACCTAGCACTACTGCGAATTGGCGGGTGTATGTTGACCGTGCAGTAGAATACAGTAGCGGCGATACAGTCAAGGTATTGGACCAAACTTTGCTATCTACAGGTTCAACGGGTGGCGGAGAAAGGACAAAAGAAACTCACGACCTCTATTTGGTGAATGGAGCGCACCTTCATGGAGGTAAATTTGTTGCTCTCATCAACAGTTACTTTGCTGATGGTGTTCCTCATGTGATGAATTTTCACATTGAACAAGGCCTTACAACCAACATTCATCGTCACGGCTACCCGCTCTATAGAATTCACCATTTTGAGAAAGGAGTTTTTGATTATATTTCTTCTCCGGTTAATAAATCAATCAGCAAAGAAGATTCTAATTATTACGAAGGAGGTAGTAAACTAAAGTATTACGGGGTTTCTTACAAGATTAATCCAGCAAGGCTCTACGAATCTTTTACTTTCTACGATGGAATTATTGGTAGAAATCTAATTCAAGGTTCTTCGCATCAACATATGCCTGTTGAGCGTCGTGGTAATCATCCTGCTAGTGGGTCGTTGTATTTTGATTACAATATCTTTGAAAGTGGGCATAGCAAAGATGTGGTTGTTTCTGGTAGCGAACCCGATGTTCCGCAGTTTTCATCCATTAACCGATACCGACCTAGGGATATTCTACAACAATTTGACCCTAAAGCACAACGCTTGTTTTTGTTTGCTACTTCAGACCTTTTACCTTCTTCTAGCAAGAGAAGTGATAGTATCTTTAACTCCTCCGTGATTACAGAGAAAGAAGACCTGTTAAATTTCAAATTACTACTTTTGAATAATTCTTCTTCTGATTCGTATTCTGTTGCCCAATCCAATTTCAGTTCAACCGGTTCTTCTGTTAAAATGACGGACGAGAATTACGAAGATGCTTCTATTATTGAAGTTGACCGTGACATTACAAAACTAATGAAAACGGGAATTATGCGACTCACAGAAGTTGTCTTTGATTGCGCCTTCAATCAATTCAATCCCGAAAAGCCTCCTAAGTCAACAAAGACGCTTCCTCAATTTATCTACTACTACCATGAGGTTTCTTCTCTTGGTGTTACCGTTTCTAGTTATGGAACAAACGAAATTGAAGTCAGTTCTGCAATTACAGTAGCAAATAATGAGGTTCTCATTGATGATGAGGGAAATCTCATCGGAACTGCGAATGGCGCACAATCAAGTGTAACTACTGTTTCTCTTAACGCAAATCCTATTCCTACCGATAGCGGTAGTGAATACACAGGGACTCTCTACAAAGCGACAGTTAAGAAAACTACAATTAAGGGTCATGGGGAAAAGGACTCTCTTCTTGAATTTGAAGAGAATATCAATCTATTGAGAGGAACTGTTCTCAATAGCAGTTATGCCCCTAGTAATTTCTCTACAGTCTTTGGAAATGCCATCAATAGTCCCGGCGGAACTGCGGCTACTCAAAAATCCCACTTGATTCTTCCTCTGAGTTTCAATGATGAAGACGAGATTGGTAATTCAGTTGACGGACACCCTAGCCTTTGGTTAAAGAAAATTGACTCTCTCCCGGACTCCGCCGGTAGTAGAGATTCATTCTTGGATTCGCAACTACACGGGGTTTTCCTAGACAGATATGATGTTGAAGACGGTCTTCGTAGTAACAACGGTCTTAGCCGTGGGACGGCTTTCCCTGCAAACTACAACACTCATTTACGAAAATACGATAACGACATTACTACTTTGAATATGGGACTTCGTAATGATTACGACTTCTTGTATTTTGAAGGCCCTTATGGTGATTCTAGAACTGCAACTTCCAATGATGGTGAAGGGGTTCTCATCGGATTTAAGTTGCGCCTTGCTATTAATTACGGCCTCTCAAACATTACCCGTTCTACGCAATATGGTCCGGGCGGAAAAACTCTCTACAAATACACAATCACTTCCGAACCTGTTCTAGATTACATCAAAGATTTAACCGGTTGCTATTTGGTATCCGAAGAAGGCACGGTATATGGGGAAGACGATAACGGAGCGGCAGTCCGGGTGAATACTAGCACACCTACCCCACCGCAAGGCATCAACAATGTCATGCCCGATGATGTAGGATATGTTCTTTCACATGAGATTGATAGTAGTGATTCTACATTGACGCACATTCTCCTCGTTGACGCAGATTTGACCAACGGATACTACAGAGTAATGCAACCGAATGAAACGGCATTTTACGAATTTACGCCAAACAGAATCAAAATGAATACGCTTTCCAGCGAATACACGAAGGTTCCTTATGAAAATAAGACATACGATGTGACAAGAGATTACCTCTTTGGATACGGCTCCGGTGGTCGTGACTTCAATAGTGTAAACAATGCGGGACACAATGAAGCCGTCCTTTCCATGTATGTTCTTGTGGACCCCGACAGGCAAGACATTGACACCAATAGAAGCGAATTGGTTACGAGGACCTTTGGTTGGTCGCATTATGTGTTTTCCGGGGATGCGTTTGAATACACAAAACAGTTCAGCGTGTGTTTAGCCGATGGTGAAACGACCTACAAAACAAGTCTTGTAGCAGAATACCTTAGCAATACGAGAGGGGCTTACATTGAATTCGGTGAAATGCAGGAAATGAATGGTGTCGTTTCAGTTTCGGAAATGATTACCATTACCACTTCCAAGAATGTTTCAATTAACCCCAAGAGGGCAATGATTGGTTCCGTTGTTTCTATCGCCAATGAAGCAGAAGATATTCTCAATGACCTGTTTGAATCCAATGATTTGGAATACGAGTTCACGGATACAAATGATTACCCTCTATTCCTTGCCCCAAACTATAAGAGCGTAGACTTGTTTTCAGCCATCAATTATGTTCTTCAGCGCAAGAAAAAGGTATTGATTTACGAAAACGACAAGTTTACTGTGAAAAATAAAGATAACTCTAGCCTTTATCCAAAGATTTTCTTGAGCGATTCCAATAACAAGATTCAGATTAAGGACTTCAACCGTTCAAGTGGTCTGTTTGACCTTTACAATGAAATTATTGTGTATGGTGATTCGCATGTTTCTACCAAACGAAACCTACGAAGTATTGACAAGATTGGCAAAAAGACACTTGAGTTTGAAGACAAGACTATCTTTACTCAAGAAGATGCAGATGAGAAAGCCATTGAATTGCTTAGGCAACATTCCAAAACCAATGAGAAAATTACGATGGAGATTGGCCATGTAGGATTGAGCCAACTCCGGGCAGGCGATACCATTGATTTGGAATTGACTCAAGAAGGTGTATCTAGAGGCCAATATCTCATCTTGGAAATGGAACATCAAATTGATGGATTCATCAAATTGGAACTTGGGCGATTCAGTAAGGGCTTGGAAGACAGACTCGCAGAAGTTCTCATTTCCACAAAACAAAATAGAGCATTCCTTCGCTCAAAGGAATTGGCTTCCGCCAACGAGAATGCATCCTTGCTGGACCTCATCAATGTGAGGGAACGAAAACTATTGGTGCAGACTCGGACCTCTTCGGGAGGAAGTTCTTTTAACATAGGTTTCGTGGAAGAAATTGGGTTTGATACCGCAATGGGCTTTGGAACTTCCGGGGCAAGTATTACAACCACAACTGTTAGGGAGGTGGAATATTGATTACCGATGAAGCAAGAGCAGACCTCGCAAACTACTTGAAGACAACTTACACCAAGGCTAGAATTGGATTAGGCGGGAACAGTAGCAGTCCTATTTCCGAAGACCTTGATGTTCCCATTTATGATGTAAGCACGGTCGTTCGTTCTCTTTCCGATGAGAATGTTGTAGATTTCAAATTCTCTGTGGCGGGTTCTGCAATCTCCGGATACACGATTCGTGAATTGGGTATCTTTGATGCGACATATTCCAAGATGCTCACACGGCTCAACTTTGAAGGGATTGGTCCCTTCTCATCGGGCGATGTGGACTTCTTTGTGACCATTGAGGTGGAGTGAAATGACGAGTAGCGACAATAGCGGAGGATTCAGCAGAATGGCGGTTGACCCCACATTAGGGGGTCTTCGTGACGGAACTGATTTCCCACATAGCGGCATCTTCCATGCTTTGAACATAGCGAGTGGGGGCAGTTATGCCGTGCTGGATGGGAACAACTTTGACATTACGCAAAGTGATTCATCGGGCAATACGCAGTTTGTTGTAGCGGCTGGTAGAGTGTTTAGAGATGGAGAATACCTTGCAGAAATCGCTACTGCTACCTTTACACAAGGGACTCCTGCTACCTTTGACGAACCAACGGCTGGTAATATGTATTACCTTCTTGTTGTAAACGCCAGCAATGTTTTGGAACTGAAAGATAATAACAGTTTAACGGCAGTAGATATTGTTCCTGTTCCTGCCGCAGGAGATATTCCTATTGCGGTTATTCGTTTGGCCGCAGGAGAAACTACAACTCAGCGGCATATTCAATTCTTGACTACCGGTAAAACAAGCAATTCAGTTAGTATTGGTTATCCTAGCGGCTCCAATTATAGTGAGCAGTTGTCCATCACAAGCGATGGAACAAATGTTGCTTTTGCTGGTGCTAGTAATAGTGATATTCAGTTTACGCCTTCGGGTTCGGGACAAGTTGATGTGACTACGGGTGATATGATTGTCAGCAATGGGAATTTTGAGGTTCCCAATGGATACTCGGAACTCACAGTAGTTAAGAGTGTAACTGATGGAGGGGCCGCAGGATTAGTTGCAGGAACTCCTGTTTATCCAACGAATTACGCCTCCGGAAAAATTATCGTGGATAAAGCCGATGCTACTCAAGCAGATGGAAAATACCCTGCGATTGGTTTGGTGTATGCTAATATCTCTTCGGGTGGTAACGGTAAGGTTGTCGTCAACGGGTTAACCGGAGATATTGGAGCGGCTTTGTTTGATGCTGGTTCCTATTCCGAGGGCGATGTGATTTATCTTTCCCCCAATGTTGGAAAACTTACGAACACTCGCCCCAATGCAACTACGGATATTGTTCAAAACATTGGTAGAATCGTTCATCTTAGTTCTTTTACTGCGGGTTCTTCGGGAACGGCGAAAATTCTAGTGCAGGGTTCGGGCCGTTCAAACGATGTTACGAACGATGGCTTTGTAACCACTAATGCTTCTTCTATTCCTAACTCTAGACAGATTACTGCTGGAACAGGAATTGCGCTTAACGATGGTGGTGCTGGCTCAACTCTTGAAGTTGTCAATTCAGCACCCGACCAAACAGTAAGTTTGACCGGGGCAGGCATTACCGAAGTTACAGGGACTTATCCCAACTTTACTATTACTTCCACAGAAGAAGATACATTAAATTCAGTAACAGGAAGGGGCAACACAACCACCAATAATATTACTGTTGGTAACTTAAGTGCCGGAGAAACTGATGTTGACGGATTAACGAACAGTAAACACTTGGTTGCATCTAAGAAAGAAGCCTTACTAGCAGACTTCCCTGTTTTGGGTGGTGGTCCTCCGATTGAAGATATGGTCTTCTATATCAATGAACCGGGGCCGTTTGGATTACCTGATGCCTCGGCTCATGATGGAACCGTTATTACGCTCAAGAATATCTATGCGGCGGCAGTAACGATTTCTTCTCTTGCAGGGCAACTCATTGATGAAGGCGTTTTCTCTCACGATGCAAGGCTTACTGCGGCCAATACCATTACTTTGGATAGAATGGAAAGCATTACTTTGCAGGGCGTCACAGATGCTTTGGCTACTTTAACAACAGGGTGGATGGTTATTGATACTGATAGCGACACAGATACCGATACGGGCATCCTAAATGTTGTTGAAGATACTACGCCACAATTGGGTGGTATGTTGGATGTCAACGGTAATTCCATTGGGGACGGCACTAATGAATTGCTCAGTTTTTCGGAAACAGCGAGCGCAGTAAATTATCTTGAAATTACCAATGCCGCCACAACAAATGACCCTAAGTTATCTGCGGCTGGTAGTGATACCAATATTGGTATTGAAATTGAATCTAAAGGAACCGGGCTAATAACATTAGATGGTAATGTTTTGATGGGGGAAGTCGTCGGGACTTACGGGACCGCACCTAGAAACTTGAACTTAATTGGCCCGGATGCAGTTATGCGAGTTGCCCGAACATCAACACTTGCCTACGCTCCGGCGATGGAATTGATTCACCTATCTTCAGATGGAAACACCACCAACGCATATTTTGACATTTTTTTAGAAACAGACAAACTTCAATTTAGAGATAGAACAACTGCTGGTGGCGCAGGTCAAGCGGCAGGAATTGAAATCCTTACTCTCATGGAGGGAACAGGTAAAGTTGGAATTCAAAATCCCTCACCTACTGCTGACTTAGACCTTGTGGACGGGGGAACATTCCGTTCAACAAGGCTTCTAACTGTCAATATTACGGCTGACGATACTTTAACTGAAAGTGAACACGCCGGTAGGTATTGTTTTGTAACGGGTGCTAGCAGAACTATTACTTTGGGGGCGACAACGGCTGATGTAGCGGCAGGTATTCATTACACTTTAATTAGTAACGACGCCAACGGCTTCACACTAACTTCCACGAAAACAATGAATGGTTCATCTGATGATATTACCGTTACTGCGAGAAACGCTGTAACTATTATTGCCGATGGGTCTAATTATGTTGTATTAGGTGCGTGATTAAAATGTATTTGGGTGTTGCTGGTGCTTGCGCTGAACAGAAAGCAAATGCCTCCACTACCGCCTATACTTTAGAAGGCATCACCTTCCAAGATACGGGTGACTTCGTTGGGCAATACACAGTTGACTTGGGAATCGGCACGGGGAAGTTGGTGATTATTGACCTTGCAGGGGACTTCGTTGAAGCCTATGACTTTGATGATGCGAGTATGCCAGCCGTTAACGGAAGTGCTAATGAAACTGATAACCCCGGCCTCTCAAATCCCCGTGGGTTCACCTTTGGTGACAACGGTAATTACTACTATGTGGGTGGAACTGCCAGTCCTTGGGTTAGGCGGCTCGCCCTTAGCACCGCATATGATGTGAGTAGTGCTGGAACTGCACAGAACATTAGCAGTTCATTACATAATGCTGGTGTGCAGGGTATCGCATTCAACGACAATGGAACAAAACTCTTCATTGCAGACCAAGGATTCGTCAAGACTGTCACGCTTACAACTGCTTGGGATTTGAGTGCTGGTTCAACCTCAACGCACACAATTAGTAGCACAACTGATAGTGACGGTGACTCAATCAACAATCTCTCCTGTATTCGCTTCAACGCTGATGGAACAAAGATGTTCCTTTCTTACCGCACTTCATTCGGGGACCAAGCACAAACCGCCAATCATCCTAAAATTGCTGAGTTTGACCTAAGCACGGCATATACGGTGTCAACCAAAACATTCGTCCGTCACTTAGATGTTCACCCTTACCTTGGTCTTTATGACACAACGCCCATTCCCCGACCCACATTCATTGGTGGGTTTGATTGGAACTCCGATGGAACTCAACTGTTTATGTCGGCGGTTCACCAAGACGCTTCCGATAGTGTTGGTCCGAAGATTTTGAGATACGCTCTTTCTTGATTCCGCAAGGTTTATTTTCTACACTTGAATGTCGGTGTGTGAGAGTTTCTATCTACGAAGTCGGTCCTAGGGATGGCCTACAGGCCCTTGAAGAATTTGTCCCAACTGAGGTCAAGCAACGGCTGATTGCTTCCCTCTATGAAGCAGGGCTTGAGCATGTTGAAGAAACGAGTATGGTTCATCCTCGCCTCGTCCCCCAAATGGCCGACGCCGAGGAAGTTTTCTCTAAGGGAGCAGTCTTGGTTCTCAACGAGAGAGGATATAAAAGAGCAAAATCGGTAGGTGCTTCAAAAATCAACATAGTATTTTCTCCCTGTGAAACATTTAATTTGAAAAACATGAATAAAACTAGAAGCGAATTAATTCTCATGTATCGTAATTTCTTAGATAAGACTCCTAAAGATGATGTTAGAGTGTATTTGTCAATGGCCTTTGGTAGTCCTTATAGTGGTAGTTTTACTGAACAACAGATTCGCTTGTGTTTGCGAGATGTGAAGATGCTCGGCACTACTGTTGTTTTCTCCGATACTGTTGGGGTTGGGTTGGAGAAGGAAGTGGCTCTCTTTGCTAAACTTGCTAGAGAAGAAGGCCTTACGCCAGCCCTGCACCTTCATCATAAAGGAAAAGAAGAAAGAGCAATGTCATTAGTAAGAGCAGGATTGCTAGCAGGTATTACCCAATTTGATTCTAGCATCGGTGGTCTTGGCGGTTGCCCATTCGTGGAAGAAAGCGGGGCTAATCTTTCTACTGAAACGCTGGCTGAAAGCCTAAATGCTTGGGGTTTTGAAACAGGAATTGATTTGGAAAAACTTCGTAAATCCAGCAAAATCGCTGGAAAAATCAAAATGAAAAAAGGGGCCGCATGGCTCGTCAATTAAGACGAACCATACGACCCCAAAATTCACTTCCAAATACCGTTGCAACTACGGCATTCCCACAGTTTTACCTTTCCATCGGACCCAATGTAGAATCCTTGTATTCTTATTGCAATGGTGCGTTCACCGCAATAAGGGCATTTCTGCCTCAAACTCATTTCTTCTCATCTCGTTGATTCATGAGTCTTTTCATGTATTCTTCAACGGATTGTTCGGTCAAATTAGACCCACCAAAAGCGGCGAAAAACAACAGAATCGTAATCGCCATAAACAAAAAAGTCCCGACCCATTCCCATGTAGACATTACCAATCAACCTCCAAATTCAACATCTCTTCCTTTTCAACAGAGAAAGCCTTGACGATACCGTTCTCTTGACCATACTTCCAAAGGTCATACACAATCTTGGTATCCTTCATACAATACTCAACAACCTTGTCATATTCACCTTGTTTCCAAAGTTTGGGTGCGTCTGCACTCTCCATCAACTTGGAAGTATTGAGGGTGTTTTGGCCTAGGTTTTGCAACTGAAACCGTTCACCATAAGCCTTGGTCAAGATTCTACTTGTGTCAATGTAACGCTTATCGTTCAAGTATTTTTGAACACAGTAAATGTCCATTGAGTCTTTGAGAATCGCCAAATCAAAAGAAGCAATGTTGTGACCAAGAAGCACACCACCCTTCTCAAAATGCTCATCAAGGTCGTATTTCAAATCCCTCAATGACTTGATGATGTTACCCGACTTCGCAAACGAATCCAAAGGCTCGTCAACATACACCGTTCCAACCGAACCGTCCCAAGTAGCGACAGTAGAAACTTGGAACATGTGCGTATTACCAAAACCCCCGATTTCATGGGACATGTTTTTGGTTTCAATGTCCAAAGCAAGCACGGTCATGTAATCACTTCTTGGAGGGAGTGGACCACGCCTGCTTAATCTTCTGCTCGGTTTCATCAACGGACTCAACGGGTTCATCGGTGCGGCGCTTAAGGAAGGCCACAATGTTGGTGTTCGCTACTGTAAGCATGGAACAACACTCCCATCCTTCTTCTCCGTAAGTGTTCAAAGATTCAATGATAACCTTAGGTCCCTTTGTCACATCAAACACGATAAATGTATTTTCCCACTTCATCTTACTCACCTTTTAACTTAATGTAGACTGTTTTTCCTTCTTTTCTAGTATCAAAGTCGGCAGAAATACTCTTGAAGTTGCGATAGATGATTGCTTGTTTCTTCCCGGTTACTCGTTCCACTTCATCAAAGAGTTTCTTCTTCAAGAGGTATCCATCTTCTTCCTTGTCAAGTCGCACATAGGCTTTCAAGATTTCACCATTAAGCGGAGTGACCTTCTGCTTCTCTAGGCTCATTTCTAACCACTCTTTCAATGATTTATAGCAGTTCCGGACGATGAAGGCGGCTTGGTTTACATTGCGGGAACTCACAATAAACCGCTTATCCTTGTCTTTGATGGAGTTGGCCTCAGCCACGCAACAAAGAATTGCAATCTTACCAAGCAAACCCAACCAACGAGTTTGGAAGTTTTTCACAATGTCACGAACAGGACCAACTGAAGAATCACTCCACTTGTCCATGTCGTCAAGACGCATCTGCAAAGTGTCGTTGAAGTTGGGCGAGAAGCGAATGGTAAGGCGAGCATCAGCGTCACCGGTAGAAGACTCCTTGGCCGTTTCATCGTAGCGTTGCTTCGTTGTTTCGTAGACCTTGAACAGGGCATTTGCGAATCGGTCAATGGGCATGTCGCTCTCTTCAATGACACCAAAGTTTGCTACAATCTTCTCACGAATGTTGCGTTGCTTCTCTTCGGAAACATGGCGAACCAAGACCAAGGCTCTTTGGAAAAGACCCGTTTCAACGATAGCACTATCCAAATTCTTTGGGTGGAAAGTAGTGGCTAAGATGGAACGCTCGGACTTACAAACAACCTTTGGCCCTTCCTTGAGTTTCTTAGTAATCCTCCAAGAGGAACCGCAAAGACTGTTGCAGAGCGTGTTGAGGTAAGTGACAATACCTTCCTTGTGTTGAGTTTGCTTGAAGATACCGGAGTTGGAAAACTCGTCCCAACGAGCAAGTCCGTGACCATCCAATTCACCCTTGATGTGATTCCATCGTTGGTTTCCATCTTCGTCAATGTAGGGGTCTTGGTAGCCAATCAAGGCCGCATCCGTGTATTCAACAATGTCAAAGTTGTCGTATTGTTGTAGTGGGATAGAGATTGGCTCCTCGTTAGCATCAATCTCATTGTTGTTGTCCTTTTGGATACGGGCAATCTCTTCCCTAGGAAGATACTTCTCAACCGTGTTGATTCGTTCCCAAAGCATCTCGGAAACAGGCAAAACGAAGTCCATAATAGCAGTCTTACCGGTCCCGGAGTTTTGAATCCAAACAAAGTGCAGTCGGGAGTCGTCGCTTGACTTACCCCTAGGAATATGCACAAATTGTTTCACGGCTTGTCCAATCAACACAAGACAGGTCAATGCGGCAGGAATGTCGTTGTATTTGGAATACTTCAACGCCTCTTGCATCCATTCTTCAATGAGAGCAGGCAACTTTGTTGCTCCCTTGTCTTCTGCGGTTTCTTCTTCAAAATAAATGTCTTCATTCATATTTTCACTTTCCTTTCACTATAAAGAACCTCTAAAATTCTAGAGGCAGTCTTCTCACCTATTCCGTCAATTGTCGTGATTTCGTTGACGGGGTGGAGTCCAATTTCTTGGATTGAGCCAAACTTCTCAATGAGGGCTTTAGCCTTTTTGTATGATACGCCCTTGATTGAACACAATACATCAAGTCGCAAGTCGTCCGTAGTGACTCGCTTAATCAGTTCGGGGCGGATTGCTTCACGGTTGATGGGTTTGATTTTACAGAAGGCAGTAATCAACATTGATGCCTCCTTCTCACTCTCTACCCACATTGGTTTCGTATCCGTGTCCAAAGCGATTCTAGATATGCCTCCCAAAAATTTATTCTTTAAGAGGATTCTTCTGCTCTCTCTAGGCATTTTACTATTGGAGTTGTCAATTACAGTTTCTATTGCATCATCCAAAGAACCGTAAATAATTACAAAGTTTAGGTTAAAGTGCCTATCCATATTGTCAATTTGATTCCAAATTCTTTTTGACATTACAGAACCAAGAAAGTCAATTGTAGACTTTGCTTCAAAGCACATGTCTTCAAAGACATAATCTCCAACTTCAATCCACTTCTTCTCAGTAGTAATTCCTAGATACTTAGCATCTGCTTCTACCAAGCCCACAAGTTTGGAGCCTTCTTTTTCTCGGCTATCAATTACAAGCATCAGTCAACCCACCGTAGCAAACTTGTGTATTTTGGTCGCACATGTTTGTAGTCCTTCTGCGTTCCAATGAATTTGAAGACCAACCATTCGGGCCACTCTTCCGGGTATTCACTACCTTCATCTTTGAACGACTTGTGACGGTATCTAAACTCGCCCATGTAAAGTGGGTCAAACTTCCACACAACTCGGTCGCCTTCCATGTAGACTTCCCAACCGTCTTGATTGATGATTCTTCTAGGGTGCGGGTGTTCCACATCTTCCAAATCATCAATGTAGGTTGGTGCGCTCATCATTTTGTTCCAATCATTTTCATTGTATCTCATTGTTTTTCCTCCTTATCTAAGTAGTCGGGGTAGCGCCAGCAACGGCCAACACAATACCCTTCGGGGATGAGTTTGGTTTTACAGTTAGGAGTTTTGTAATTACCAAATACTGTGAACTTTGCATGTCTTCTTGTGGTGGCTTTATCCCAATCCAGCCACACTCCATCAATAGAAGCAAGCCGTTCAATTTCATCAATGACTCTATCCAAGACTTCCTTCTTTTGCTCGTCCGTAATCAATCTCGTTCGTTGCGTGAGTAGGTCACGATACCATGCTACAAGGTAGGCTCTCGCCATGTGGCTTGGATTCTCCACCATCACGGAGTTGTGAAGGCACGGAAGGAGGGGCAAACTGCCCTCAATCTTCGTGACTTTGACCTCTTCACCGCTCATTTCAATGGGCGGCAAATTTGGCCATTTTACGGGGTTAGAGTTTGACACTTTTCTTGCGATGAGCCTAGGCTCAGAGGCCAACTTTTTGATTTCTTGAAGGCCCGATTTTAGGTCGTCTTCAAAGATGGGGATGCAATAGTAAGGGACACCGTTTTCGTCCGAAGATGAGAGGTTCACCGTGTTGGGGACTCTCCTCAATCGGGTAGTTTGTCCTACTCGGTCGTCCAAGGTAGAGCCTTCCGGTAAGAGTCCCTTGATGATTCGGTGGAACGCTTGGATATTCCGAATGTCGTCGGTCACTTCACCATACACAAACAGGTGGAAGCCCTTACCGGAGAAAAACATGGTGTGTAAATAGTCATGATTGTTGATGTAATCCACCACGACTTTCAAATCTTCAAACGCCTGCTCCAAGTTACCATCATGTGCATCAAAATCTAAGAACACTCTGTCAAGAATTACAGAGGCTTCAATCTTAGCCGTTTCAGCAAAGGCGGCGAAATCGTAAACACTAGTGTAAACATTCGTGCGATTGTTGAATTCTTTGATGAACGAAATGTATTCATTCTTCGTCTTCACTATTTTTCTCTTCATCTGTGGTGCGTTCTTGATGTGACTCCCCGCCCACACTTCTCTCGGAAACTTCATTTTTATTACCTCCAAAGTTAATTGTTGCTTCTTCTAGCATTTGCATTACTACTCCTGCTATCTCTCCGTTTAGTTGTGTCTTAACGATGTGCCTAAAGGCATCTTCAATCGTATAGCCAACTAATCCTTCGTTGATTTTAGTTTCTCTTACTAACTCAAACCTATCAATAAGTTTGGACTCGTTGTAGATTTCATCAGCAAGATAACTGACTGTTTGCTTGATGTTGGAAATTTCTTTGAATGTCCAATCTCTTGCAAGAACCTTTAATTTAATTTCCTCACTATTCATTCCATCACAACCAAGTTTGTTCGTCACAGATTGGGAAGAAGGAACAATGCATACAAGTCTTCGCAAAGAATTTCTCCGGATAGGATTGGTCTTCATAAGCCTTAATTAATCTAGCAATGGACTTCATTAATGCAGTCGTGGTAGCCTTGACAACCTTCTCGCAAAAGAAATGGTTGGAAACAGGATAATACCAAGACCAATGCGTAACGGGAATGTTTGGTTCCATTCCAGCATTACGCAGAATAGCGTCCGAAGAATTCTCAATCATGAGTTTGTAGAAAGCCATTTCCTTTCGCATACTCGTTTTCTTGTAGTCCTTCCAAGCACCGGTCTTGAATTCCATTGGAATGAACCCACCATCTTCCAAGAATACACGGTCAATGATTCCCTGCAAGTGGACTTTGTAATCTCGTCGTAGAGGGTTCTTTGGGTCTGTATTGGCACGAATCCAAATCTCGCAATCAAGTTTACCTTCATTACAAGCAGGAAGGTAAGAGTCCAATTTATCTTCATTCCTAGCATCAATGAAGCGTTGTGCTTCAAAGAGTGCAATGTCGGCGTAGTCGTAGAAGTAGTCGTCGTCTTCCGGGAAAAGCGAGGTGCAGTAGCCTACAACTTCGTCGGGAGTCATGCCTTCTGCCTTCTTAATGTCAAAATCGTTGAAGAAGTCTTCACGGGCATTGTGCATGATGGTTCCCTTTCGCATGGCTTCTGTTTGGTCAATAGGGCGGCGTTCCACATACGAGAATTGGTATTTCTTTGGACACCACTCAAAGGTTCCAAGTGAAGACTTTGTAATCTTCAAGATGGGTTCTGTGGGGTCGTCGTAGTTTTCCGGTAACCATTGATAGGTATATTCATCCATCGCTTCAATATCTGCATTGTATTTTTCTTCGTTATTCAAAACCATTCCTCCAATGTTTTCATTTTTGTTCGTATTTTATTTGTGTCCCAATTCATAGCCTTGTAGATAGGCTCGGCTTTCTTGACGACTTGCTCGGCATAGTGCGCCCAATCGGGAGTAAATTGTTGTAGTTCCTCAAAGGTCCTACCAGCAACATAAGTTGCTTCTACTGCTTTTCCGGTAATCGGATGGATGAAGTGGCCTACAGGCTTCACCCGAATGTGGACATAAGAATCCACATCAAGAGGCAAACCGTTCTGCTGATGCGCCCAAATAAATCCAGCACTACCAGCACTATAGGTTGGCTTCTTTCCATCTTTTGTTCTAAGGTGGCTAAAGTCCTTGCCGCACTTGGAACAGTAAGCATCAAACTTGCCTCCAGTATGTTTCCTGTAGGTTTGGAATGCGGTCGTTTTCCTACCACAAGAACACTTTAGGTCAAAGTTTTCGGGCTTAAAGCGGCTTCTTTTGACAATATCTGTAAAGTCAACTTCACCTCTCTTGACCTTAGAATACAGGTCGTTGAGGTAATTGTTGATTTCATCAAAGGGCTTCTGTTCAACCCACATCATCAACACCGTCTTTTGAATGTCCTTAGCAAACTTCGTTTCAGCGAGTTTCTTTGCAGTAAAGCCCGTCATTGCAAACTTAGGCTCCTCAAGCCAAACACCGTCAAGCCAAGATACAAGACCAGCATTGCGATTCTTTGTCGTTCCAACACCGAGGCTAGAGTAGAATTTTTCAAACTCTAAAACTACGGGGTGTTGTTCCAATCCCAAAACATTGGGAAAGATTTTACGAACCTCGTCGTTAATCGTAGCAATGGTTTCTTCTGCTTTCTCTACTGATTCGCATTGAACATAGATGGAGTCCGTGTGTCCGTAAACGACTTTCACGGAGTCCACTCCTTATCTTCGCCTCCACTAGAGAGTAAAGCCAAGGCTAATCCTCCCGTTGCGACTGCGGCAGTTCCAATAATTGCAATTTCCAATAATTTTCCAATCAATTTGTATTCCTCCTCATTTTTCTGTAACAACTGTAACATATTTTGTAGTTGGGGTGTAGGGTTTTCGCCCATTCGTAGCAAACCCTACAATGCATTTTTCTTCGCCTCTTCACAGGTCTTACATTTGTGTCCGGTAAATAATTCCGGCTTATGCGCTAATGGTTTTTCGCACTTCATCATTCTAGCCTCCTTGCAACAAAAGCGGCCTCACGGATGGCCTCTCTAGCACTAGCGGTAATGCTCGCCGCTAAATCCTTATTGCTCCAACCGAATCCTCGGAATGCGAGAATCCCGTAGAAAGAAGCCATGAGCCTCTTGACGGCCATTTGGTTGTTGTTCCACTTGACCTCTTCATCCTTGTCCCCTGCATCCCTAGCGGCCTTCATTTCAGCCTTGTAGGTGTTGCGGAGAGCCTTCAATTCAAGAAGGGAGCGAGGCAACAGACCCAACTCATCCGTCTTGAAGTAGACCATGTTCGGCGTGTATCCTGCCGGGAGAGGGCGCAGATTTTGAGGCATGTTCAAGTCAGCGCCGAAAGGGGTGGGTTCATCGCTGATGGTTTCAAAACTGATGTTCCGGGCGATAATCATTGAAGGATACAGGCCAGCAAAGTCAAAGGCGGCTACATTGAGGTGCAGTCCATTGGTTCCCTCGTCCAATGGATTGTAAATCATAGCACCCGAATAGGACAAAGACTCGCCACACTTCTTGCAGGTCTTCAACTGTTTGTCCTTAGGATTCTCATGACCGCAACTATCGCAAATCTTGACCTTCAACCTCACTCCTGTTTTACACTTCCAAGAAGCGTTTCGCATGAAGTAGATAGAACCCATGTGAGAAGCAAAGAAGCACGACTCAAAGGGAGCCTTTAGCAATCTTTGAAGTGCAATAATCGCTTCACTACAATGGTTTTCTTCGTCAATCTTTCGCAACAACTCTACATCAACAATGGTGTATTGCAAGTAAGCGTATTGGTCTTCCAGCCAAGCCCTTGTATAGAATTCATTGGGGTCAGTAAACTTCGTTTCAATGTATTTCCCTTCACCAAAAAGCGTCTTGGAAACATAGTCCAAAGCAAGACTAGGGAGCGTTCCTCGTTGTGCGTCGTTCCATTGCCGTTCAAAGGCAACATCAAGATTGAGCATCAGCATACCTTTGACCGGTTGTGCGATGGGAGAGTAGCCGTCCTTCTTGGTAAAGTAAGGCTCTCCATCATCGTAGCGGATACCGTCAATGATTCCCAAAGGTGAAATTACAGATGGGTCAATACGATTCTCGCAACAACGGTCCAACAACTTGGGCAAGTCAAACTTCAAACCAAACCAAGCAATCATCATGTCGGGTCGTTCTTGAACAAGGAAATCAACAAAATTCTGTAGCATTTCCCTTTCGCTACCAAAGACTCGCATAGCGGTGGGGCCGTAGTTTTCTACTTCGGGTTGACCATGCTCTACAACAGTCCCATTAGGATACCAAACCCAAAGCGTGTGGTTTTGAGAGAAGTTATCGTAGAGTCCAATCGCAGTAATCTTACCGTCATGGTCCCCTCCACCCTGAAGCCATTCCATATCCCAATAGTATTTCTTGAGTTTGTAGGTTGGCATTTCTTCAATCTCATCAACGGCATAACGATTCACCAAAGAAACATCTGCTTCGTAAGTCATGTCACCATTACGAGGGTGCATGAAGGCTTTCTTGGCGCTATTGAGATGAGAAGGCTTGTCGTAGAACACTTTCTTGAGAGCCTTACCATCAAGAGTAAACCATTCGCCATTGTGTGGTCCGTAGGTAAAATCACGCTTCAAAGCGCCATGCTTGTAGGAGTTGGCTTGGCGATAAGAAGCAGGAACGAAAAAATATGGTTTGAATTCCTCTTCGTTCTCAATTCTTTTTCCATCTTGGTTTCTGTAGCAGGTATAGATTGTGTCTTCTGTATTTGCAATTATCATTGATATTCCTCAGTATTTTTACTCAATGTGAGGCGCACGAATAAGGAACCGATTTTCATTTAGTAAAAGTAATGGAAATTCATCTCTCATGTGGAGAACGAAGTTTTCATTGAAGAACTTGTGAAGTGGTCCGGTATAGGACACCGTGGCGTCCTCCCCAATGTGGCGCTCGTTTTGTTCAATGGTTAGTTGTTGGTCGTATGACTTCAAACCGTTTCGGGCAGAGATTCGCAAGTTGCTATCCTTGAAGTCAAAGGTAGTGTAGCCTCCACCAATCAAGTCACACATATCGGCTGAATTCTTGAAACTCTCAACATCAACCGTGCATCGTGCTTCAAAAGCAGTCCCGTTGAAGGAAGGCATGGCGGTGTTGGATGAGTCAACTACAAAGTCCATCTTCTTGACATTGTTGATGGTGTTGATGTGAGAGTGTTCACGAAGCAATGGTAGTGTCACTTTGCCTTCGGAAACGATACACAAGTGGTTGTGTAAGTCCTCTTCTGTTGAGATTTGGAGTGAAACTTCACCCTTGATTTTCCTCAAAAATTTGAGAACCTCGTCCCCGTCAAAGGCACAGGAAACAGAAGGTCCTCTAACATCAACAGTATCTAATTCAAGACGAGCGATACAAGTCGGGTCTGCATTCCAAAGCATTACACCTTGTCCAACAGAACCTTCCAAGAGGATTTGACTACCGAGAGAACCACTCTTCTCACCATACTTACCCTTCATCATGAGGTCGTTAATGGAGTTGGCTAGAGTCTTGCTATCACAAGTAATGAAAATCAAATTCTCATCTCCTTGATTTCATCAATACCGTTCCATTGAACGCTTCCGTCACGATTAATCGTCAAGAAGTTGAAACGCTTACCGACAAGAACAGGGTGATATTTACTGCTCTTGACTTCCGCTTGGTATTCTGTTCCTCTTGCCGTCACTCTTTGAGTTGTCTTCAAGACCGAGTGGAGATGAGAATCCCATCGGTTCCAAATTGGAGCAGGGGCTTCATCACGGAACGGTGGCTTTGTGTGCGTAATGTAAATGCGGTGACAGTCAAGAGAAAGCGACTCCTTCAAGACTTCACGGTAAGGCTGGTTTCGTTGGAACCAATCTTGTTGAGCCTTGGCTTTCATGGGTCGCATTCTTGAGTTTTCCATCCCGGTCATATACAAAGTGCAGTAGTCCAGCCACGAATCTACACCGTCCCAAACGAACAGAATTTCTTCGCTTGAATTTTCAATCTCTTGGCGAACAAGAGCAATGAAGGAACGAATGTTCCCTTGTGTTTGGTAAGGAAGGAAGTTACCTTCTTCGTCTTCTGCGGCAGGGTTGAAGATTACAATGCGGTCTGTAGCATCGTAGTTTGTCTTCCAAGTTGGGACTGCGCCAATGTCACAGTCAAGGTAGTAGGTCTTGAATGGAGTATCCATCGTAAGGCCGGATTTACCGGTCTTAGCATCCCCTTCAATTCCAAGACACACCTTGTTCTTACTTGTCTTTGCCGTTTGCTTCTGCTTGGCGATGAGTGCTTGAATAGCATTCACATCAATCGCTGTTTCTTTCATCTTATTGTTTATCATAATTTTCACCTGTATTCTTTCCATTGTTTAATCAGTTTGTCTACTTCTTCTTGTTGTTCTAGGATAAAGCGCACTTCTTTTGTTCCGATGTGCATCTTAATGTGGAAGTTGTTGTCGTCCCAATTTTGCTTCATAGTAATGAAGTCAACATCTCGCAAATCCACAATCCACTTGTCTTGAGCGGATACATATTCTTGCTGGTAGTCAATCATTCATCCACACCTCCAATCGCTTTCATTCGCTTAAGGAATTCGTAAAACTCTGTATGGTTTACCAATTGCAGAATCTTACCACCACTAGAATAAATCTTGAGCATGACCATGTTATCGGGTTCAATGTCCCAAGAAACATGTTGAATCCTACTAAAGAGAATAAACGCTTTATCTGTCATTATTGCATTGTCGTAAAATTTCATTATAGTCACCTGTAAAGGATAGGGCATTGCACCCATCCGAGCGTCAAAATCTCCACGGCTCACGCTTACGCCGCCCAGAGGAGGACACCTAAACCCCCTTGGAGTGGGATTAGAACCAATCAAGGTTCTCTTCGGTTGCCTCCGAAATCTCCACGACTTGGCCACGGCGCTCCACTACAAGGAGGCCTGCCGTGTTAATGGTAACGGGTTGAAGGCCCTCGTCGGTTTCCCGCTGAGAGGTTCGTCCAACCACCATCACAAGCGAACCGATGCCGAAATCAATCTCAATGTTTTGAGGAATCCAGCAAGTCGTCATGCCGTCTTCTTCGTAGTCAAAGTCGGCTTGAAGGTCGGTAATGTTGATGATGCGGTTGCCGTTAGCAGTTGCAGTCATGTTGATGTTGCACACCGTTCCCGTGGTGATAACGAACCTATCCGTAGAAGGACGGTCGCCAAGTTCCACATGCTTCTCCTCAAGAGAACCAAGATAAGCCACATTATCGGGCAACTTCTCGGCCATGAGTTGAGCCATGTTGATGTTGGAAACATTGCGGTAGAGGTCCCCGTTGGGGTCTTCGTCGTCGTTCATCCGAAGGCTACCAATCGTCTTGTCGGTAAATCCGTAGATGAAACCATCACGGTTACTGTCCTTAATGACAACCATACTCAACCAAGAGAAGGTCTTTGGCGTGAAGTCAATACCGCCTTGGTTCTTGTAAGAGAACTTGTAAGCGGTGTAGTCTTCGTCGTCGTCAACCTTTCCAATGAAGATACCACTACGGCGCATGACCGGGTTAAGAGGTCGTCCGTAGTTTTGGTTCTCTCCACCATTTTGGTAGCGGGGTTGGTTGTCAAGGGGAATGATGATTGAACCATCTTCCAAGTGCTGAACGCATTCGGGAAGATTGGCAACATTCTTCTCTTGGACTTCTCCGTTATGACAACGGGAAACAGAGTAGAATCCGTTTTCCTTCTCTTCCACGATGGCGACGAAGCCGCTCTTGTGAGCGTTGAACGGGTCGTTCTTCCACTCCTCTACTGCACGGCGTCGGTTGTATTCGTTCAAATCTCTTGGCTCCTCAAGAGAGATGAAGAATCCAAAGGCTTGCTTAGCAAGACCACCTTTCTTCTGCGTTTCGTTCCCGGATTTTTGGTTTCGGATTTGTTGGGCGGCGTAAGAGCGCCAAAGAGCAATAGCCATCGGACTATCGCTCGTCACCCCGTTCTCCTTACAAATTTCCTCGTATTTCAATTGAGCATCCTCAACGGGGATGTTCAACTTCTCTGCGGCTTTCACAATTTCGTTTTGCATTTATTTTTTCCCTCCTATATTAGTTGGCCCACCATCCATGATGCAAGTAATTTCGGGGTCATGCTGGTGGAACGCCATTCTCCCTCTCCAATCACTCGCAGGAATTTCAGTTTTGTATTTGATTCAAGGTCACACTTGATAATGTATTCATGAAGACCAACGCAGATTTCCTTAACGGAACGGCCTGCGTAGATTGCTTGATGTATCTTTTCAAGTGAACCATTTACATTTTTATCCATAATTTGTTTTACTATTTCTTCGTATTCGGTTAGACCCTTTTCCAACTGTCGTGTAAGTGTCGTCCCCGTTACCACGCTCGCCTGTAACTCGGTGAGTGTTCTACGCAAATCACCTTGAAGAGAGTATATGAACTCTCCTAATTGGTCTTCGGGAAGGTCATGACCCTCCTTACGCAAAACCTGTTTCACTACTCGCAAAACAAGGTCAAGTGGTAATGGTTTGAAATGGTAATTCGCACAACGGCTCTGTAGTGCGTAGATGATTTTGTTACGGTCATTGCAGGTAATGATGAACCTTACATTGTCCGAGTATCGCTCCATGATACGCTTGAGTGCGTTCTGTGCGTCGTTGGTCATTCCATCCATCTCATCCAACAAGATGATTCGGAAGGGAATGTTACCCATCGTTCCGCTTTGGGCGATTTCCTTAATCTTGGTGCGAACAGTTTCAAGTCGCCTATCATCGGAAGCATTCACTTCAAAGTAATTCTCTTTAGCGTATTGCCCAAGAATTGCTTGAGCCAATACAAAGGCGATTGATGTTTTCCCTGTTCCCGGTTGTCCGTAAACAAGAACATTGGGCATGTTTTTCATTTCAGCCCAAGACTCTGCATCCATTACAAAGTGTTCTTGTCCTACAATTTCATTCAGTTTTGTTGGTCTGTATTTTTCTGTCCATAGCATTTTTATTCCTCATTTTTATTCTTCTTCTGCTTTCGCTTTTTTGTTGATTTATTCTTTTCCTAAATTCGGGGTCTTTTCTCATTCTTTCCCTGCGTCGTTCGGTTATTCTACGATGTTTTCTCCTAGTATTCATTTGCTCTGCAACGCAGAAGAAATCACCATACATGCCTTCTTGAGCAAGTTGGTAAAGCGTATCAAATTGTTCTTCTGTTATGTCCTTCCAAAGACCATAATGAATGAAATTCTTTGTATGCCTCAACTGTAGTGCGACATTGGGAGCAATATCAAAAACATCTGTTAAGAAAACTGTTGTTTCGGTATAATCCATTATGATTCCTCCAAATTAATTTCAATGAACCTCATGTATTGCATGAAGCAGGTTTGACAAAGAAGAACTTCTTTGCCTCGGACTTGAACGCCATAAAGCGTAAACTCCGGATACTTATTTTTGCAGTAGTATTTACTGCATTTCATGTTGTTGTTACCTTGAGCAAAGGTAAATTCTGCTTCATCAAATGGGTTCGGCATAATATCACTTCAAGGTCCAAGTGTTGGTGTTGGTTTTGTCTTTGTCAACGGACATGAATTCCCGTCCACGAAGAACAGAACCAATCGTGTAGACGCTGATTCGTCCTTTGTATTTGAAGTCCTTATTGAGAATGGCGCTCTCAATTTGAGCGGCGGTTCTCGGAGAACCATCACTCAAGACTTCAACTACTCTTCTCTTCAACCAATTGTTTCTATTGCTTCTCGCCATTGTCTTCATCCTCCAACTCGTATTCTGTGTTTCGTCCTGTGCCTATCTTTCTAAACGCTTTACCTTTGAGAATTGAACCCAATTGGTTAGATGTAACTCCCCATTTTGTGTTCGTGTTCATGTAGTCTGCGATTTGGGCGATTGACTTTCTACCCGTTTTCATGTATTCCTTTATCATTCGTAATTGTCGCTTGTTCATTGAAAATCACCTAGCGTAACTTGTTTGACTCGCTTGCGTTCCTTTGGTTTTCGCTTTTCACCGAGTCCCATCAGTCGGCATTCTTCGTTGTTGTATTTGCTCTTGGCGTATTTGTAGAAGTCTTCGTCTTCCAACAACTGAACAAAGAGTCGCTTTTCGTGGGGTTGAAGGCCAACTCGCTTCAAGAGTTTAGGCACTTTGGAATAGGAGCCACGCTTAGGCATACTTGGCCTTCGGAAGAATTTACCGTTATGTGAGTAGGCTAGCATTTCGTAGAAGTAACGCTGGCTCCAACGCCTCTTCACGACACCATCAACAAAGAGAATCTTGTTGGGGTGAATGTTCTCGGCAAGCCAAGATACAACTTGCGTATCTGCTGGTTTGTTGTAAAGCAATAATTCACGAATCTTTTCACGGTCAGTATCACGAAGATATTCAGTCATTAAAGAGAATATATCTCGTTCGTAAGTAAACGGTTCTTCGCTTCTTGGTGCTAGAGATTTAATTTCTTCTTGCACATATTTCTTGGAACCGACTTTACGCATCTTAGTAATTCTTTTAATTTCAGCAGGGATAGATTTCTGATTCCTAGAAGTCAACAAAACTTTACCACGATAACTACGAATAATACTAACGATTTCTTTTGTCATCGGTTTGTAATCAATATCCTCTATGATGATTCCTAATTCTTTTGGAACTGAGTGTATGTCAGAAATCTCCACCTCGTTCGCAAACATGTAAAGTGCGTTTGGAAGCAAATTTCGCACTTTCGTAGTCTTGCCGGTTCCTTCCTTTCCGACGAAAACTTCCGCTCGTTCATTGTTCATGTTCGTTAGACCCATTCTCATACCCCATTATTTCAAATATTTTTTCTAGACCTTCCAAGGTCTTGTGGCCTCCTTCCTCTAGGATGGCCATGACTTCTCTAAGAACAGGAAGCCCTTTTCCATTCAACTCATCCATGCTTTCCGGAATAATTTCTAGAATTCTGCGACAAGCCTTCTTGCCGAGAATGATTCTAAAGTGACCCGATTCGTAGTAAGGCACTTGCAATTGTTGAAGGGTTCTTTTGATGGCGACAATCATGTTTTCATTTGAAGAGATAGAGCCGCTAACAGAAACGCCGTAGCCAATCGCTGAATCGTGATTGAGTTTGATGTTCACTCTGTATTTGGCTTTGATGAGAAGCATTCCAATCAATTGTTCTTTGGTAATCATAGTATCACCTAGAACATGTTGATTACATCGGTAATTGTGTCAATCTCGCTCAATACCTTGTCCTCTCGGAAACGAACCTTTCGTGGAAAGCGCAATCCGAAAGTCCCCGACTTGTTTTTAGTAACTGCATCAGCCGTCACCTCAATAATAACGCTAGGAACAAAGGAATAGATTTCCTTGTTGAAACCTGTAATTATGCGCCGTAGTTTGTTCGTCAACATCGTCAATTCTTCGTCCGTGAATCCATTGCCCACTCGTCCAATCTCGGTGTAGCCGCTATCGGTCGTTGGGTCGGCAACGCCAATGACAAAGGTAGCGAAGACATTCTTCTTGGAATGCTCGCCGTATTCGGCCCCTAGAATGACCACATCAAGGTCAATTCGTGGTGGCTTGAACTTCACCCATGTTCGCTTACCGGGTTCGTAGACGCCCTCTAGGTCCTTCACCATGATGCCCTCAAAACCATCAGCAATAGCCCGGTTGTAGAAGGCCAAGAAGTCGCCGCCGATTTGACGGAGGGACAAATCCTCAACCATCAAAGGTTCATCGTCAACCGCCTGTAGTCTTGTTTCCAAGTCCATGTTCAACAAGCCTGCATCTTTGTAGTAAAGACAATCAAAGATAACCCACTTGACAGTAACTTTTTGTGCGTCTTCCCAAGATTTGGAATGAACTCTTGTTCCCATCTTCTTGTGGTCATCGGGAGAACCATCGCTACGAATGGGATAAATCTCGCCATCAAGAATGAAACGCTTCTCGTTGTATTGTTTCACTCGCTCAATTACATCGGGGAATTGGTGGTTGACGATTTTACCACGGCGATTGAAGACGATAACGGAATCACCATCACGGTGAATTTGATACCGGTTGCCGTCATACTTCACATCATACATGACTTTGGATGGCCATTGGTCTTGTGGCTTCACTTTAGCCAACATTGGCTTGATGAATTTACCATGCGCTAACTCCATTGGAGGGGTTTGACCCATACCGTAGTAAACAACAACTTGGGAAAGACTGTTCATTGTGCAATCTCTCTTGACTTCTACAACCTTCTTACCATAGTGGTTGGCTACTGCTTTTTGGATAGAAGGCATACCCAATCCGTTGTTGGGAGTGCGAATCCAAAACTTGGTGAACCACTTACGCTCAACATCGGACATGTTCAAGAAAATCTCCTTGACTACATCAAAGGCTTGCGCTCTAGAGGAGCAATCCATTTCTAAGAGAGAATTGATTTGACGAAGGCTGAATTCTTCTTCTCCATCTGTAGTGTCCATCAAGTAAACGGCCTCGCCAATATCATTGGTGGCCGTGTAAAGTTCTTCCAACTCATCGGGGAATACTTGAAAGAAATCAGCAATCCACTTCTTTGCAGTAGTGATTGCAATGTTGTTCTTTGCTAAGTCCATCGTGAGGAGTTTCACCAATTGTTCTTGGTTAAAACTCCCCATTTCCCTTGAAAGAAGACGAACTTGTGTTGTCGGCTTCTTCTCGTAAAGTGCTTCCATTAGTATTGCTAGTTTCTTGAATGTCATCGTAAATCAACTCTGTATTTTCATTTATTGTTATAATTAATTCTTGTATGTGTTTCGCCATCTTGGGCTTGACTTTGGAAAGCGACCAAAGATATTTGGCCAATGCTTCCCATTCACTCTTCTTCATCTTCACCACCGTTTGCAAGAGTGATTTCGTGGTGAATGCGGTTGATGTTTTGCATCATCGTCTGTAGCACTTGTGCGAGGTCTTCACGACCAACAGACATAGCGGCCATTTGCATGTAAGTCATTGAACCCAACATCATGGGAACTGAAATCCGATTGAAGGTTCCGCCTACAATCAATGACCAATGAACAACGAATGCACCACGAACATGTTCGCTTGTATTCTGCACCGTTGGCCAAGTGTTTGTGAAATCTTTCTGTAAGTGCTTCGGCACTTTGTTTTGTGTTGCGATTGCCCATCTTGCGAATTCCTTCGGGCTTTGCATAATCAGTAGTATTTTGCTCAATTTCATTTTATTCATCTCCAAATGTTTGTCGTCCGTGATACATGCAGAATTCGTATTGGAGCATTCGTTTTACCCAAAGGGCTTGCTCTCCAATAACAACGGGAGCGGATAGAACGGTCTTCTCGCACCCTTCAAATTTGCATTTGTAAGGGTATTTCGTCATTCTTCTTCACCATCCAACAACTTATTGAGGAGGCGTCGGAGAACCTTGGCCTCGTTCATGTTCATACGAATGCCTTTTCTTGTTGGTTTGTCGTCCCTATACCAACGAACATCTAACACTTTGATACCGTAGTATTGGCCTTGGTGAATCTTCATCTCGTCCTTAGGACTGCGAACGATTCTACCTTTGAATTCCAATCCTTCACTCAAGCATCCATCCCTCCTTGAATTTCTTCAACTCCTTTCGTGAAACAAAATAGCGGGGAGTATCAAGCGCATCAAGGCGATTCACAACCCAACAAGCACCACCAAGACTAGAGATTTGAACAATCTCGTATTGGCCATCGCTAATTTCAATGACTTCTCTTGTATTGATTTCGGGCGTCAAGCCATACATTCGGGTAATCTCGCTTGCTACTTCGTGAATGTTGTCAACGACATACTTGATGATGTGCGCTCTTTGAATAGGAATCTTAGGCGCTACATCAATCTCAATGAATCCCTTCTTATCACAAACTTTGCATTTGTTTCCTTCACAAATAGGACAAACAATTTGCGACTTGTGCGGTGCAGGGAGTGTGACTGTAACGGCCCTCTTCATGATACTCATTCCTCAGTAAGGACGGCAACTTCCGTGGTTAAGAACATGATGGCGATTGACATAGCGGCGGAAAGACTGCTCTTTGTAACCTTCACCGGGTCAATAACGCCAGCATCAATAAGATTCTCAATCTCCCCGGTCTTTGCATTAAATCCTACAAAGTCATTGGGAAGAATCCTATCCCAAGACTCGGAAGATGCATCGGCATTTCGGAGTAGAACTTCTGTTGGAGTCATGAACACATCGGAAAGATACAGAGGAACGCTCTCTCGTTGCCGTAGAAGCGAGAAAGCCTTGAGGAGGCCCAAACCCCCACCGACAATGACGCCTTCCTGTAGAGCGGCCTTGGTAGCGTTGAGAGCGTCATCTAGGCGCTCCTTGGTTTCACGCAACTCTACGCTTGACCCACCACCCACTCGGATGACGGCCACGCCACCCTTGAGTCTAGAAATGCGAGTGGTCAAACGCTCTCTAATCCAATCGTTGGTAGCAGACTTGTATAACTCAGTAAGCGAATCAACTCGCTCCTGCGTGTCTTTGCCGGAACCGCCAACAATGGTAGTATTGACTTGGTTGAGAACAACTCTATCGCACTCACCAAAACAATCTTCGTCAACAATGCGAAGGTCGTCCTTGGCTTCATCGGAATACAACTTACCACCGACAACTGCTACAATGTCTTTCAACTCATCTAATCTAGCATCGCCGTGATTGGGTGCTTCACAAACACCGACTTGCACTCTACCTTGAACAACATTCGCTAAGAGATTAGAAAGTGCAGAACCTCTAATGTCAGCGCAGATAATCAGTAATGGTCTGCTCTGCGAAGAAGCGTATTCCAATGCTGGAAGAATATCTTGGAAGTTAATGATGAATTTGTTCGTCGTAAAGATGAGAGGCTTCTCAAGAACGCAATCGCCGTTGTCTTGATTGGAAAAGAGATGACTGATGTAGCCGTTCTCTAACTCAAGACCTTCCTTCAACTCGTATTCGGTGAGAAGGCCGTGGCCCTCTTCAACGGCAATCACACCATCTTTACCAACATGGGAAAAGACTTCTGCGATGAGTTGCCCAAGGAATTCATCGTTGTTGGCGGCAATAGTAGCAATGTCCACAACATCATCATCAACAACTTCTGTTGAAATCTCATCAAGAATTGACAACATTGAGTCACGAACCTGCTCCAACTCCAAACGAGTTTGATGAACATTGGTAACTTGGAATTCAGCCAAGGCGTTGCACAAGGAGCGAGCCAAGATACAAGCAGTTGTTGTTCCGTCGCCAGCCTTTGACTGAGCCTTGAGAGCAAGGTTCTGCACCAACTGAACACCCATTTGAACGAACGGGTCCTCATGGCTTACATGTCGTGCAATCGTTACGCCATCGTTAATGACAACGGGAGGATTGCCTTGCAGGATTGCCGTTCTTGCTTGAGGTCCGAGCGTAGGGCTAACCGTATCAGCAACGAGATTGATTCCCTGCAACAACTTCTCTTTGACTTCATCGTTGAAAAGAATCATTCAATCACCTCTGCGAGTCCGTAGATTTCGTCAAAGGGAACAAAGAGAAAACCTTCGTTCTTCTTTGCCTTCTCAACAGAGAAGTAAACAGTTCTTCCAACGAGGGAGGAGTCTTGGTTGCAATCAATAACGGTCCCTACGGTTTCTTCTTGTGTCACGATTCCATAGGTGCTTCTGCTTTCCTTTGCTTTTACAACCACCCAACTTCCAACGGCTTTCATACGAACACCAAATGACTGAGAGTATTTATTCTCTCCTAAGAATCACTTCTGTTCCGCAACCGACGCACTTGCCTTCTTCAATCCGATTCATGTAGAGAACCAATCCGCAGTTTTCGCAAGTGGTAATCTTCACGCTTCCATCTCCGAAACCATATTGGAGAATTCCCATTGGTGGAACATCTCATGCGCTCCTAGAAAGCCACCTGCTTGTCGGATAGGGCCGATGAATCTTGCACTACAAATGCGGCAGAAGACAAGAACAATTCGCTCGTCCTCAAAGCGCCCATCGTCGTTCTCGTAAGAAACAACTTCTCCTAGGTCCTCTTCGGTGTAGGTCATTCCTCTTCCCTCCCACAATTGCAGAGTTTTGCAATCCTGTAGAAAACACCACAGGAACTACAAGGAGTTGGGATTGCTCCACACATTACTCTCCACCCCAAGATTGCGTTCTAGTGTGTTCTCCGTCATTGAAAATCATGAGTTGCTTAGGCACATCTTGGCTCCAATAACCGTAGTGTTCAAGCCCGCCGAGAACATACGCTTCCTTCATCTTTGGTCCCCAAATAGAAACCGTGCGAATGTCGGTCCCGCTAAAGTAGGCGGCTCCGAAGGGATGGGTGTGAATCCAACACTTGATTGGTAACTTCATCCCAACAGGGTTGATTTGAAAGTCAACATAGCCCGGTGAACCTGTAGAAACATGAGCAATATCGTTGTCGTCAATAACGACTTGAACCTCAAGTTTAGGAAGAATCATTGTTGATGCTTCCCAAATGGCGGCGTGGAAGGTTTGACTGTCGTAAGTAGCAGGACTGTTCTCATCACAAGCCAATTCCCAAGCCTTCTTGACAAAGGCTACCGCTTGTTCTCGTTCTTCCAGCCTTCGCTCAAAGGCCCTAATGTTTTCTTCTTCGTGTTGTTGATACCATTCTCCACTTCTACTCATTTGTTTGCCCCCTTTCCATACAACTCATCGTAAATGAACCCGTTTTCAGTTGAGCCATTCTTCACAAGTTCTGCTTGTGTGCCGCAGACGACACACCAATAACGCTTCGCAAAACGGTGTTCGGGTGACTTGATTGGTTGAGCGGTTGTTATATCAACTGCCCAAGTTCCTTCAATACCGCCAAGGCAATGACATTTTTTCTTGATGTTTCCCGTTTCACGCATTGCTTTGATTCGCATTGCCCGGTCGTGATTTTTCTTTCTCACGGTTTCTTCTTTCATTCTTCTTCCCTCATTTTCTTGAAGTATTCCATTGACTGAATTCGTGCTTGACGCATACCAAAAGCAGTCGTGATGATGTTTTGCACCGTATGAATGTGGTGCGGGTCAAGACCCGTCATTGCCCCGTGAATACGAATAGCAGTAACAAAGTCGTTGCAATCAATACAAACTCTACCATTGTCTTTCGTGACGAATGGATAAGGGTTGTTGGATTGGTAGTCTTCCATCTCTTGTCCACACAAAGCACACTCCATCATACATTCACCACCCCGAAACCGTTGACTTCTTCATCGTTAAACCAACGCTGAATCCACTCAGCACCCATTCCTGCAATAGCAACCTGCATGAAGTGGACTCCTTTAGCGGAGCCATCCCATGAGTTGCCTTGACAAGAGAAGGAGCCTTCGGGACCGGCCAGCATGGTATCATACATGGACGGGTCAGCCTTGTAACTAATGTAGGCGGCGTTACGGCCTTGCGCTCTCAAGTCAAGCCAAGGAATGTTTGCCCGGTAGAGCATTCGTCGTGCGGCAAGATTATCCACACAACAAACCACCAAATCGTAGCCCATGATTTGCTCATCAGTCAAGATTGGGAACTTGCTAGGTGATAGCACAAAGCGGTCACGCATCGCCATCACTTTCAACTTACCAACATCTTCCTTGGAGAAGTTTTGGTAGGTCAAGTTCTTCGTTTCAACAGTATCGGGGTCGCTTACAGTCAACTTGTAAAGACCCGTCTTATCCAAAAGCGGCACTAGGAAACTCCCAATACCGCCTGCTCCAATAATCAATATTTTTCTCATTTTTATTCCTCCTTAAATCAAATACTCCCATACTAAAAACAAACCAAGAATGCCAAAAACAAGTGCGGCCTTCTTCATGTTTTGAACAGGATTAATGTCCAAAATCATAGCACCGACTCTATTATCCAACCAAAAACTACTATCATCAATTGTGAAACTTGTCCACTCTAAAGCACTATCAATGGTTGGATGACAGAAATGATACCAATAACCATCAGTCACAATAAATCGGTATTCATTCACATTGGCAACCGAAGCCAAGAAATCTTCTACTTGTTCAATACCTTTATGAGTTTGATTTGGTGCTTCTGCTTCAATCAACCATTTAACAGGTGCTTTATGCCCTTTAAAGGAAACGGTTAACAGATAGTCCAAATATTTGTTTTTATTTTCAATAGTCTTAAAGTGAGGTTCTCTGCTAAACTCTACTTTACGACCTTCCTGCTTTGCACGATTAGAAATAGTTTCAATCATAGGTTCAACTAATAACTCTTGAATAGCAGTTTCGGGTTTAGTTTGAACAAAGAAATGTGCGCTACGCATAAATCCATTATTTAGTAGGGCAGTTTTTCCTTCTTCTGTTAGTTTTTCAAGAAGAGGGGCAAGACTCTTTGAATCAGCATAATAAAACTTTTTTGCCTGCTTCCTCTTAGCCTTTCTTTCTTCTTTAATTGCTTGCTTCTTTTTTTCTTCACAGGTTCTAGCAGTATGTCCAACGACACCACAAAAACCACACTTCATCTCTTTTACTGTTTTGCTCATTTTACCAAATCCATTCTATTCCTTTGCCTTCTATTTGTTTTTTGTTCTTACCAATCATTTTCATTAATCGGGAAAATTCTTGCTGAATCGTTCTTTGTGTGCAACCAACAGTTTCAGCGACCTGTGTTTGCGTAATTCGCTTGTAATCACAAAGGCTACCTAAGTAGATAATACCTCCATGAGTATATGGGCGAAAGTTTTCTTGTTGTTCTTCTATTCTTCGTTCAAAGAAACTGTAGAGAAGTCCACATGTTCTAGAGAACGCCAAACCTCCAAGTTTCTCGGCGTGTTTCTCAACCATTCCAATGTTGTTGGAGAGGCTGAATACACCGGGATTGTTGAAGTGCTTCGCAATAGCCTTGGCCTGCTTGACAACTAGGTTTGGCCTCACCCCAAACTCTTGACAGATTTCATTCAAAGTGTAAGGGAGGTTACGCTCACGCAGAACATAGTAGACGAGTGCAGAAGCCCTTACCTCGTAGTCGGAGCGACCAAAGACGCCCTTCTTGAAGCAGGACATGTAAGCCTGCTCACAACGCTCCACAATCGCCCTAGATTGCGTGATGCTGGTAGCCAGCATGACAGTCATTCTCTTACCCACAAGGATATGTGTAGGCATTGTTTTGTCGTATTTGTTGACTGCCTTGCTTCCAAGTAGAACATCTCTAGAGCGGAGCATGTTACCGTCCCCATCAAAGAGCGAAATCTCTTGTTCAAAGGGTTCGGTAATCATAACCAAACCGCATTCAACGCATTCCGTTTCTCCGAGTGTTTCATTGAATTTGAATTCTGTATTGTTACATTCACTACAAATCATTTTCATTCCTCTTCTTGTTGTGAAGCAAGATAGCGGGGTGCGAGAGGTAGAGGAAGCCATCCTTCATGGACACCTCAAATGCCTTTCTTGCTCCTTCGGTAAGTGGATTACCCCAATACTCGTCACGAATTCTCTTGTTTTTCTTTGCGGCAGGAATACCTTGCATGGTAGATACCATTTTCTTTGAGGTCTTATCGTTCATTGCTACAAGAAGCCGAGTAACCAATTGGTCGGCCTTGGAAGAATTGCTTTGGGCATTGTCAATGCAAACACTTCTTGTTCCGAATTCGCTCGTAACATAAGATGTGCTAACCATTTGTGTTCCACCCATTTGTTTGGTGTCTTTCATATTGTAATGGAACTTCCAATCGTTCTCCTTACCACGAACAAGAATGTGTTTCATATCGCCTTCTTCCCAATGGATGAGGTTCTTGCTAAACTTCTCAAGGGTTTGCTCAAGGAGAACATTGGCCCGGTCAGTAACGAGTTTCTGCGTTCGGTTTTGAATCATGAATGCTCTCATCACTTGCTTATCCGATTCGGATTGTTTCTTACCGGTAAGCCTTGCATACAAGACTTCGGGGGAAAGGAACTTCCAACTTCCACGCTTGGTTCCATACAAGTAGTGACTAAGATAACTCTTCAAATCCTTGAAGGAGATAGGACCCCATTCACCTTCCATCAATTCAATAGCGGCTTTATCGTCACCAATTTGACGAATGTTCAAGCGAACTTCTTGTTTTCGCCCATCTTGGTAGAAATAGTAAGGAATCCGATTGAGGAGAACATACTCAATCTCTGCGGGAGTTGAAATGACATTGTAGTAGAGTTTAGCAGTTTCTTTACGAGTCATTTCGTTTGTTACCCGATACAGGAAACGAGCGATGTTCATACCGAGGTTTTTCAGCGTGAAAGCCTCATTGTTTGCAAAGAATCGGTTGCCGTCCTTATGAATGAGAATTTCAAAATCGTTAATGATAAGGCTTAGAGATGTAGTATAGTAGTTGCCCTTTAGGTGGCCACTAATTGCTTCTTTGAAGAATTGCCCGACTGTTTCCGTTGCAGGGTCTAGTTTCCCATAACGACCACCAATGCCTCTTGCAATGGGAAGGACCCATGTAGTTTGGTATCGTGTTCCGTCTGCTCTACACCTAGAAACCTCTGAGGCTAGGTTCAGCGTCTTGTAAATTTTATTTGCTCCGTCTGTTTGTAATGGTAGTTGGTATTCATATGTCATTTAATCACATCATTCTGTATTTAGTTTTGTAATTTTGGACGCATCGTTCGTGCGCCTCTATTTTCATATCTTGTGGAGTCATTAATGCACCTCCACATACTGTGCATTTGGTGGCGATTTTACCGCCTCTTGAATAGTTCATGTAGTCGGGGTCTTTCGGCATGTTTACTCCTCCGGGTTGTGCTTAAGATACTCTTGGTAAGAGTCAAAATCAACAATGTATTCCTTTAGGTATGCGTGAAACCCCTTCTCAATTGCTTCGGGAATATCCCAAAGACTTTCTTTTATCTTCTGTGCTAGGAAGAATTTTTTCTCCCTCTCACTTGAGATATACTTTTGCGAGTGGCGCATTGCTTTCTCTAGGCGTAAGCGCCCCTCTACCGTAATCTTTGGCGCAAGTGACGACGCCACGCTCAAAGCATGAGCGTAATCACGATAGAGGGGCATAGCAATGCATAGGATGGTGTGTGTGCAGTCATGAAGAAGGCTTCAGTAGAAACCTCCAACAATGGCTGGCGTCAAGTCAACGCTCTGCACTTCGTCCCAATTCACCGAACCAATCTCTTGGCGGGAAATCAATTCTCCATCAACGAACACCCAATGAGTGGGGTGTCGGTCAATCTGTTCAATGACCTGCTCTGCGGCCATCTGCAACTCCGTGTGTCCTGTTTCATTCAAAATCGTAAGTGTAATCATTTTCATTCACCTCTAATCTGTTCACCTTGTCATGACTATTTAAGCCATCCTATTTTTCAGCCAATGAGAAGCGGCCCTCTTGGTCACTTGGTCGCTTCCATCGTATCCCAAATCTCGCATGTAGTTGAGTTGTTTTTCTGTTGCGGGTTCAAGAACCTCAATCAACTTCTCCATCTGTTTTGGCGTGATTGCATGTCCCCAATCGTTGCCTCGCAGTTGGTTTTCAATAGAACTTAGGAATTGCTTCTCCCATGCAGGAAGTAACTTCTTCCGTTCCGTGTAGTTGTTAAATCCAAAGAAAGCCATACGATGGTCGTTGGCTTCGTCACGCTTGCGCTCTCGCTCAAGACGAGCGGCTTCAATCATAGCCTCAGTCGTGCGGTCTTCTTCTTCCACAATACGCTTGTTGGCTCGCATGTCGTAGTAAAACTCATCCAAGTCTTCCAACAGTTGAGCGTTGGGGTAGCCCTTGCCGTTGATTTGCGCTCGGCTATTGTCGGGGTGGTTCCATCGCCAAACGATAGAAGCCATTCCTTCTTCCATTCGCCGCTTGCGAAGGTAAGTCTTAGGCCTATACATGTTCGTGGCTTGGTCAAAGTAGGTTCCCTTAACACGCACATTGATTCGCAAGTCCAACTCACGAATTCGCTCAAACTTGTGCTTAAACATAGCACCGTGCATCTCCCACCAAGCATCCTTCTTGAGTCCTTCAACACGGACATTAATCCACTCTTCAATCATGGCGTCAGTAATGTGTTCTTCGGAAAGACCTGTTTCGTTCTTGATGGCCCGGATAATAAGATAGGTGTTGATGTGGTCGCTACCAACACATTCCAACTCACCGGTTACGGTGTTTTGAATCTCAAAGTGGTAGGCAACAATGTGACCACAAAGGCACTTACCCTCACCTTGCATGGAGTTAGCAACCCAAGAAGGGGTTGGCTCAGTCGTGACTGCGGTTCCATCACGAAGATAGGTTCGCCACCAAACATTGCCGGTAGCAACCCATTCGTGCTTTGCCTCTTCGTAATTGTCGGCCTGCGACAACTCGGTAAGGTTCTTCTTGAGAGCCATGTCCCAACGACCGGTTCCCAATCCTCGCTTGGCTTCAACTCGCTCATAAGTCATTTCAATTGCTTCTTGTGGTATGTCCATTTCAAACCATCTCCCGGTCCATTTGTTGGAACTTGAGTTGTTCTTCAAGATAGGATTGCAGAATCTCATCCATCTTACCTTGCAGGGCTTCAATGATACCTGCAATGGTTCGGCGGTGGAGGCTAATCCAAATCCTATGGTAACTGTTAATCGTCACCTTTGGGTTTCCATCTTCGTTTTCGGAGATAACCATTGGAGGCATCTCGTCGCTATCAATCAATCTAAATTCAATTTTCATGTTTATTCCTCTTTTTTGTTGTTTTGTGAGTGGTGTCGGAGGCAGGATTTGAACCTGCGAATCATTGAGAACAGGAGTTTAAGCCCTGCGCCTTTGACCAAACTAGGCTACTCCGACTTGGCGAGCGTAGAGGGAATTGAACCCCCATCTCAGGCTTAGAAGGCCCGAATGCTATCCATTACACCATACGCTCATTTTAGATATTCCCAAACATTTGCTTGGAAAAGGTCGCCCTTACTGTTTGCTACCCCGGTTGTTTCTACAGAAACAAATTGTGGTCTGCTTGCTAGCAGATTCTTGACTTGTGTTTTCGTTGGGGCAACACGAAACCACCGGTTGTTGATGTATTGATACACCTCGTTCAATGTTAGGCCGTTACCCAACTCGTCAAAGGTTTGCTCAATCATCTGTATGTAACTCCTCGGCATGGTTACACCTAGTAATTCTTCTTACTTAACCTCAGTTGAGGCGTAAGACCAATTGAGAAGCCAAGCGGCATTTCCATCTTGAGCAAGCGTTTTCAATTGGTGTTCGGCATATTCGTCTTCGGCATGGCGCTCAACGATAACACTCGCAAGCGTCAACGCCAACTTCTCAAGACTTACCTTTTTGATGAAGACCGAAGCAATGCTACGGGCCAATTCTTCTTGTTCTTTCTGTGATTGCAGAGAGCAGTAACACGGTTCGTAGTGGAGAACATCGTGTGTGCGGTCTTCTACAGTCATAATTCCTCTTCCGTCACAATGGCTACATTCAGTCATTATTATTCCTCATTTCTTTTTTGTATTGTTCAATGGTCCATCGCTTAGGATACCACGATGGCCTATCACGCCCCGTCCAAACGGCGAAGCGCCACTTACCTTCCAAGTAGTAATGGCGGTAAGATTTGATTACGAAATCCCAAGTGTGGTCTTCCGGTGGTAGTCGGTATTGGTCAAACATCGCAATGGTTGGTGGTGTCAAATCCATCGTTGGGAAAATCCCATCATCGCAATGCAAATACCAATCAATGGCGTCTTGGATTCGCAATTGGCTTCCGTGAACCTTGCCGTATCGGTGTGTGTATTCTTCACACAAGGCGAGTCCGTGGCGCAGAAGCCAATTGGCGTTCAAGAGCGATTGCCTTGCCCATATCGTTGAAGGGTGATTGAGCATGGCTGGCTTCATCAAATCCGACTCGGTTTGGGTATGGAAACTCTTCAAGTCACCAAGGGAAGGCTCAACGCCGTAGACCCCTTTGAAGATGAAGTAGAGAATGTTGGTGTGCAACATTTGACAAGTTTCCGTTGGCATCTTAACCACATGCTTGTCCACCATTTGTTGAGCAGATTCAACAGGGCATTCGGAAAGTGCAAAGATGTTCATTCAAAATCACCCACAAACACATCATCCAAAGATTCGTTCACGAAGAGTGGAATCTGGATTTTCTCAACCTTTTCAATAGCAGTTACTAATGCACTCACGACTTCAATTTCTAAAATTTGTTGAATCATCCTATCCACCTCATACCGTGAAAGGGACAGTCTATCATCAAGCGACCATCGGGAGAAGCCCCCTCAATTGTAAGCCATTTAGGGAAAGCGCCGACTCCATCTCCGTTGTCCCATTCAGCAAAGCATTCACAAAACCAACTCATTCTTCATCACCTTTCCAATACCAAGTTTGTTCGCCTAGTTCGTCCAAGGTCATGCCGAATGTTTCAGCAATTACAGTCATTGGGATGCACATATACCAACCAATGTCCCGGCTGGTTCCGTTGTATCCTTTGTAGTTTTCACGCATAAATTCAATTATTTTATTCATATTTTCATCCTCCTAAGGGACATTTGGTATGCTTGATACGGGCGCATACCAAGACCCGTCAATTCTTTGAAGGCTTTACGCCTTCGCATTTCTTCTTCCTCACTCCTCTCCAAAAACTCCTGCTTGAACAGGTGCAGGGAGCCGGTGCGGATTATATCTTTCATAGACTTCTTCATAGCAATCATCACACATTTTGATTATGATTTGTTCATTGGAAACCTCTTCATCAAATCGCTGAAACTGAATTCGCATGTGCATACTAGCACGAAGAAAACAGTTGTCGCAACGAATCACAGGTTCCATCTTAATTTTGTATTTCTTTAACCATTTAAACATAAATTCACCTCAAAGGCCGTGGGGGGAAGAGGTGGAGGTAGAACCGACCCCCGTTAGCGGATGGAGAAAAGTCCCCTCTTCATTACTCGCAAAAACCCCACAATCCTACCGAAGTAGGGAGAGTATCATTGTGGGCGAGGCCCACAGTAATACAAGTTCTTTTTGGCCCGAGTGATAGCAACATAGCAAATGTTACGCTCCTCTTGAGGATTGGACGCCTTAGGATGAGGCATCCTCTCAGTAGCCAACAGGAACACATTGTCGGCCTCAAGACCCTTAGCCTTGTGAACGGTGGACAACATAATGTCGCCCTTGCCCTCCGAAGAAAACACCCGTTCAATCTCGCTGATGATTTGACGCACAGTATCAACACGGTCGTTGAAGATGTGAATGCAATCCAACTTATCAGCAAGGGCCAAGGCTTGGTTCTTCTTGTCCTTCTTGACAAGTTTGGCCGTTTCCTTTTGGCCGTATTGAATCAAGAGAACACGGAACTCGCCCGTATCCATGTCCAACTTCTTACGAGCAACCTTCTTGACAAGATTGGTAAGACCCTTGTGCATATCCCGGCCAAGAACATAAGCAGACTTGCCTTCGGACAAGAGCGTGTAGAACGCTTGAGCCAAAGGAGCGTTGTATCGGCAAAGAACAATGTCGTCCTTGACAGGATTGAACTCAGCGAATTCCTTCACAAAGCCATCCTCTGCATCTTCACGACATGAGAAGTTACTTACATACCGGTTGGCTTCTGCAACCACATTCTTTGGGCAACGCCAAGTGAGAGTAAGTGGGAACTTGTTAATGTCCCTGCTCGTCATTTTTAGCAAGTCCACAAACATGTCCATGCTAGAAGAGTCAGCACCACGGAATCCGTAGATTGCTTGGTTGGGGTCGCCCACCACAACACAACGACCGTTCGGTTCAACACAACGGTAAATCAGTTGGCGTTGCATTTCGTTGAGGTCTTGCGCTTCGTCCACGAACACCACATCAAACTTCTCAACAGGAAGGTTTTCCACAACGGGAATCCAAATCATGTCGTCAAAGTCAATGGTGGTGAAGTCACGACTCATTCGCATAATGCGAGGAAGCGAATCGTAAGCAATCACTTCATCCATGTCGGACTCAAAGTTGATGTTGAATTTGTCAATGAGGCGAGCGATTTGTTGGCGGTCGTTGCCTTCCACCAATGCGCCCTTCATCAAAGAAACCAACTTTGCAAGTGGGACGGCGAAGTAGTCACTACCGCACACCTCTTGAATAATCTTGAAGGTCTTGCTCTTGTCCATTTTGGTTCGGCCAGCACTACGAATGGCCTTGAAGCCAAAGGAATGCATCGTTGAGCAAACCACATCATCGGGGAGGCGTTCGCCAAGTTCGGTCGCAATGGACTTGTTGAATGCAAAGAAGGCCTTCTTGCCGCTCATGCGGTTTGCGCCTTCAACGATGGTGAAGGTCTTACCAACACCAGCGCCAGCGTAGACTACAATGTGTCCATCGCCATTCTGCATATCGTTCCAAATGTTTTCTTGTTGTTCGGTTCCGGTTATCATTACTATTTCTCCTTGAAATTGACTCGCCCGATTGGGTCGGGGTGAGCCACCCATGCATCCCGGAGGTCCTTAAAAGGGGTTGACGGGCGATTCGTGGCTAGACATTACTATTTTTGCCATAGCATCCTCATCCTTATATTTATTCAATTACTAATAAGACTATTTTATACAGTTCATTCTACATTGTTCTACGAGGGGTATGCGGCGCAGTCCCCTTTTTTCCATTTTTCTACTTATTTACACCCCCCCTCTCTTTCTCCATCTCTGTGACCCCCTCTTTCTACCTCTACTCCCCTCTAAGAGCAAATCTGAGGCCTTCTCAGGTATCGTAGATATATGTAAATAAGTATAAAAATAGAATAATATACTATTTTATTCAAAATCTCCCCAAATTCCCACCCTTTTTTCTACTTTCACCTGTAGAATCATCGTAGAATCATCCGACGCCTAACATATATGTTATAAGGATAAGGCCAATTGAAGGACCTGTAACAGGAATGACGGAAAATTTCATTCCAAAAACTAGGGGAAAAGAGAATGAAATAGGGTAGGGTTTTCTTGGTATTCAACGAAGTCGCTTTGTGGATGAGATGAAAATACCCTGCCTGCCCTTTAGGGCGTCCAACCAGCACGGACACACCCCATTGAGGTGAACATCATGAAAACAGACGAAACGAAACAACCGACCTTTGACGCCGCCCACCACCGGGCAAAGACCGGGGACCTCACCGAGGTTCTCAAGAAACACCCCCACCAGCGAGTTGAATTTGCTTTGGAGGACTACACCGACGCCGTGACTGCGGCTGAGGCCGACCCCTCCAAGGACAACATCAAGCAGGTGGCCCGCTTCTTTGACGCTCTCCGAGGGCAAGCGCAGAAGCAAGCCGACTCCGGCGTAACCGTCTACCTTGAAGCCATCCCCCTGCGGGTTGGTGGCGGTGGCGGCGTGTCCGAGCGCACCGTGAAGCGCAACGCTATGGTTGAGGCCATGCGTGAAGCATACGACAACGGGACCATGACCGCCAGCGAGGTTATCACCAACCTCTATGACGCTCGCTTTGGTATCCGAGCCAACAACGATGGAGAATACAAACCACTTACCGACTACATCACCTCCATCCTCACCACCATCGCAGAGGCCCAACTCAAGGCCGAAGAAGCGAAGGACGACGCTGAGGAGGTCGTTGCAGAGGAGTGATTCACTCCTCACCCCAACAACCGGGGGGGTCCGTGCTGGATTGGACACCCGCCCTTCGGGGCGGGGTCCTTTCTACGAACCCCAAAGATTACAACGGACCATATGGTTGGGACTTTGACACAACCCTGCTTAAGCAAGGTCTGTGGTCGTGGTTGCTATAGGAGCGGCTAACATGAATGAAGAAGAAGCAATGAAGCGAATGAAAGCGATGATAACAGATGTGCAGGAGTTTGGAGCGAATGCGTCAAACGCATACTTCCTACTACACATGTTCCTCATGAAGAACGGGCGTGAGTTGTCAAAACTTCTCTTTCGCCTTGACGACAACAACGCAGAAGCATTTCGCACAGTCATGACTTTCGGCAACATTGCTGAATTGACTGACTATGTAATGAGTGGGGGTAACAACGAGGAAGACGATTCGGTTGAGTAATCCCTACCGTGACATTTGGGATTACTTGCCGGAAGAATCACCTATTACCACCCCCACTACAACAGATTCTAAAGGAAGTGAAAAGAAATGAACAGAACAGAAGAAGATTGCGTCGTCTGTCAAGGCGGCGTTGCAGAAGACTTGACCGAAACTTGTCCGGAGTGCTACGCACAGATAATTTTTGAATACCATGAAAGGAGAGGATTTCAATGACCAATTGGCAACGAGAAGCAGACCCAAGAGAAGCAGACATTGACGCTATCATTAGCGTCTTGAAGAACACCCACGAAGAATACTACATGAACGAGATTGCCCTCATGGAGCAAATCAATCACGAAGGTTGCATGTGCAACAAGAATGTGCAATCGGTTGACTTTGTAGGCGTTGAAGGCATTACGATGCCCATTGCGTATTGGACCTACCACAACGGCAAAGTTACTGCCCGACCGGACGCCTACACTTTCATTGAGCAACGGCCCATTGCGGAAGAGGACTACGAAATCTTGTGGAATAAAGATGGGATGATTCACCCCAACTACATCAACCTGCAAGCCAATGTGCGGATTGAAGACATGCGCCGAGAGTTTGTTCAAGAGGCGGTTCGCATCGCTTGTTTGCTCCCACTACTCTCAAACATGCCCCAAGATGTCATCTACGACATTGCGACTCACCGACGCACCGTGGAATACTACTTGGACGAAGAGGAAGGCCTTTGGCACATCTCCTTCCCACTAACGGAGGGTGAAGAGTAACTCAATAGCGCATCCTAAGCCAGCCTTGGGCGGGGTTAATAGCCCCGTCCTCGGCTAGGGTTAGCAAGCCCAAAGATGTTACAACCATATGGTTGCTCTTTGAATAACCTTAACTTAATCGTCGGTCGGTGGTTAGGGCGTAACCCACCCAACACCGGTTAACGGGTGGGTGAACAGACCGGGACAGAAACGGACATGAGTTCTCCAACGGCTTCAAGTAGCGCACAGACACCAAGCATTGGTCAACGGCCCTTGTGCAAGTGTGGCGGTGTAGTGTTAGCGAACGAACACGAACGCAGAACGGAATGAAATGAAAAGGGCAGTCTAACCCGGCTCCTAGTCCATGTTGCCCCACGCAACAGGAAAGCCGTGGAAGCACCACCTAGCCGGGTGCATCCCTCTTACCACGAAACATTGTGGACGGACAGGCGTAAGATGTTAGGTGGCCCGTGGCGGGTTGGGTAAGCCACGGGTCGCCGCCCATCGGGTTTTCCAACACAAAGATACACAACCATATGGTTCAGCACTTTGAGCAGAACCCTACTAAACGACCTTGCCGGATAGGTGCAACCTAATGGAGGAATCAAAATGAGCCTTATGATTGAGATACTAGAAGACCGCTTGATGAAACATACTCTAACCAAAGTAGACGAAACGCTCCAACGCTTTTTCATCTACTCTCAAGAATACTATGTCCCGGAGCGCACTTACGACCGAATAGTGCGCCTGCACAAGGATATGTTGGATGAGAAGGTTTTCGTTTACAAGTATGAGGATGCTATGCGCCTCATGAAAGCCGCTGAGAAAGTCATGAATGCGGAGGCCTAAACATGGGCGCTCAACTCCGCTCTCTGTTTCACCTTCAAGTTCACCGCAATGTGGTTGATGGGCGACCTTCAAACTGCATTCGTGACGAATGCTATAACAACGGGCAAATCAACACCTGCATGTGTTGGTTTTGTCACCCCTATGAGGAGGAAGAAGAATGACGAATCAAATCAGCCGAGATGCCGCCGCCGCTTTCCACTCTTCGCAACCATTCAAGCGAAGCAATACGGAAGTCAAAGTCAATGTTTGGTCTAATGAGGGCATGGCTTACCATGAGGTCGGCCTTTACCTTCACGGCAACCGAATCGCTCACATGCTCACGGACTACAACATTGAAACCATGCAATTTGGAACGATGGTCTTCATTGATACCTGCGGTTGGAACACCGTTACAACACGGGCAAGGCTCAACGCTCTCCGTGGTGTGCAGGTCCAACAACGGAATTGGATTCTTTACCTCAACGGTGAAGAGTGGGACGGCGAGAAGATTGAGGTGACTCCATGAAGCAAGATGGACCCTCTATCTACATGCAAAAAGTGACAAGGGTTTGTGCTAATATGGACCACAAGGGGAAACTTACCTCCTGCTACTACTGCAAGTTGGTGCGCTTTACCTCCGCTGATTAGCGGCCCCCTGCGGGGGGTGAATCAAAGTAACACCATATGGTAGGACTGCTTTGAAGTCCTACCCTATCAACAGACTTAATGGATTAGAGCATGAACCTTTACGAGGAGTTGAAAAAAGAGCGAGAAGCAGTCATTCAAGCGACCATGAACGATGAGTTTGAATGCGAAGCCGACAGAATGGACACGGTATTGTCCATTCAATCCCAATACCGCAAACTCATTGCCGACGCCGCCCTCATGACGAGTTGGAATATATCTCCCGAAGATTGGAAGAAAACGCCAAAGGCAGTCAAGAAAGCCATGCGCCAAACCGCACAAATCGCAGAGCAACAACAAACCATCATGGATTGGGTTCAAGCCTGCCCTGTTTGATGGGAACCGGCCTTCGGGCCACGCCCTCAAAGTTCTATGACCATATGGTTGTAGCACTTTGAGCGAGAACCTTATCAACGCCGTCCGGCGCTAAGGGCGTCTTAGCGGGGCGCTAGGACCTACAGGAGGAATACCTATGACCGAAGAGAAAAGTAACCTAGAACGATACGAAAACCGTTTGGCCCGCCTTATGGCCAAACTAGAAGAAGAAGGCAAGGAAGCCAACCAACGGGTAATCTTCGCCGTTGAAGACTGCCTTGACCCAGACATTGACAACAAACTCCGGACGCAGATGTATAACGGCGTCCGTGGTGTCGCTACCAAATACGGATACGGCGAATACCTCCCCGCCCAAGGTGAGCGAGGAACCGCCTCTGTTATCCAACCTACTCTTGACGCCGCTAAAACCGCCATTACGAGTTTCGTTATGGCCGGTCTTCAAGAAGCGCCGGAGGTTCTCGCCTTCCTGCGCCGTAAGAAGAACAAGAATGGCATCATCTACTACTCACCCGACACGCTCGTTGGTTGGTTGAATGACTCAACCGCCAAGCGCCTTGAGGACGACCACAAGGACAACACCGCCGACCACAACCTGCAACCATTGCTTGACGCATACGCCGCTCACATGGAAGCAGAAGCCAACACGGGGGCTGATAACGAGGAGTGATTACCACTCCTTCCCGTGAAACCCGTCTTACCGCCCCGCTAGACACCTCTTAGCCCTACCCTAAGCGGGTAGGGTTAGTGGTCTACCTCAAAGTGGCATACACCCAACCATATGCTTTGCATCTCAAATTTTTTATTATTACTAATACTTATTTACGCTTAGTTGGAGTAATAATCTGCTTAATTTGGCCAAAATAGCGGCTTTCTGAAGTAGTAACAACGAATTAGCATAAGCAATAGGTGGCCCAACTTTCGCCGTTTGCAAGAGGTAAGATTATATCCTGATAACCTCTGCGATTGGTTGAGGGTCGTGACTCTAGAACGAGAAACTTACGATTTATTTCTTAGTTTGAAAGAAGACATTACATTGACATTACAAATGGCAAAACACCAATCCGATGATACGAAACTACAACAGAAACTCAATACTATTACTAAGGAATTACAAAAGTTAAGAAGTAAGATTACAAAACTAATACAACTTGACAGGGCAAAAGCAATAGAAGGCCAAACACGACTGTAAAAAATACTATTTTTAAACCGGGAATAAGAAATACTAAAATTAAAAAAGTGGGTAAGTGCCAAAAAAATCGCCAGCAATTTTTTGAATATTTTTAGGTGGACATAATGTGGGCAGATGAACTACGGAAGAAAGACCCGTTGGAGAGTGTAGCCGAAACAATTGGCAAGATTGCTCATTTGTTCACGATGGGGCCATTGCCCAATTTACTTGAAAAATTGAATAAGGGTTTGAGTGAGGAGGCCTATTACGAATTAGAAGGAATGGGGCTTAATGATTACATAGAATCCTTTCTAGTTGAGATGGAGAAAGCCAAAATGAGCGTTATTAAAATACAAACTTTGGTGGAAGGTTTTGACTACTTTGACGAGTGATTTGAGAAACTTTAGGTGAGCATTATGTGGAAAGAAATTATTAAAAGAAACCCTCCAAACTGTTCTCATTGTAATGTCTATATGACTCCACAAGAAACACGCAGATACAAGAATAGATGTTCTCTTTGTAATAATGCGATTGAGCATTCCGAAAGAACAGGAAAGGAAATTCCGAATACTCATCAGCCTTCAAGACAATATGGTGAAGAAGGCTATACAGGAAAAGATTTTAGGTGATATTATGTGGAAAGATACAATTAGAAAGGACTACTAGTGAAACAGAGGTGAAGAACATGGATTGGAAAGAATACGGAGCAATGTTGCTTAAAGCGGAAGACAGTCACAAGGCTAGAAAAGGCACGATTAGGAAAAACGAGGTTTCGCCTTTGGCAAGAAAAGCATTTTCTATGCTTGAGGAATCGCTCGCATACATGAGAGAAACCTATCATGAAACTAAAGACAAGCGTTTCTTGAAGTTGTCCGAGGATATAGGAGCGTTGTATGATAGTGCTTTCCCCGAAATGGGTGACTTATACGATTTCCGAAAGTCTTGCACTCAAAAAGCAGGTTGTTCCTGTGAAGAGTGTGTTGGAAAGGCTCTTAGCGACAAGCAACAGGAGATTGCAGAAATGGCTCCACCAAAGGACAAGATTGACGGTGCTGATTTCGCCGCTTTGAGAGAGAAGAGGTGAAGAAGATGTGGAAGGAGATTTTGAAAGGAAGAGGATTGATTGACCCTGAAAAAATTAAGGATGCTTTGAATTTTGAGAGAGAGCCTAGATTTGCGGGAAGTAAAGGGCAGATACCTAAATTTTACCGTCACGGTGAAGAATCAGAATACGCTAATTTAACGGATTCTAACCTCTTAGATGTTGAATTTGAGGGGAGGGAAATTAGAGTTAAAGGTGACATTACAGTAGATGGTGAAACTATATCATTTACTGCCTCCCAAAGACTACCTAAACCATTAGCCGCTATGAGTAATCTCCCTTATAATCTGAGGCCCTTTCAAATTTCTTCTATTGATATTCCAAAGAAACTTTTGGAGGACGATAAAGAAGGAGATTTTGAGTATGAGATAAGGCAATTTATTGGGGATAACTTAGCAGAGTATTTCAATGGGTTTTTCCGATATTTTGAGAAGGATTTGAAATACGAATACCCAAATTTCTTTAGAACTAGTGAAGGTCTTCGTAGTGGTAAAGAGGATGATTACGGGAATGTTCGTTATGATAGAAGAAGCAAGCAACAGAGTTTCAAAGATGTTTTGCGAAAGCCGGACTCTTCCAATGTGAGAGAATTCAATGAAGTCATGTCCGACGCCTACAAGTATATCAAGGCACTTCCCGTTACTAAGTTGAAAGCACTCATCAAGAGAGGCATTGTGAAGGAAATTGAGAATCCCGAGGAGGAATACAAATATCAAGTTTTGAAGAGAAACCACATGATTGATGGTATGCCCATTGTTTTATTCTTTGATGAAGCCTTGTGGAGTGGCGGTGAAGAGTATGTCTTTGAAGTTACAGACGACCAAGGCACTTATGACCTGAACCTTTACGCTCGGTTTGATTTTGATGATGTAAACCGGAGCAATATTACTTCAAAGGAGCGGCAAAAACTCATTGATAATGCTAAGAAGTTCATGAAAATGTCACCGGAAAGCATCATTGAAGCCATTCTTAGGTCGTGATACCTTGTCTTGGAAAAACAATCTCCGTATTATCAAGGCTACAGAGGATAGTTTCTTCTCTTTTACCTCTAGAGATGGGGGTAGAGTTGTTTCCATTTACATTGATGGGAATTACGAAGTGGACGATTACGACATTAAGGTGAATTCCCAACATGGTCTTGAAGGAAACAAATACTACGAGCAGGTTTCTAGTATTGAAGGACGAATTGATTTCTATGAAACCTTTGATGATGAGGACGGCGATGTGATTTCTCATGAGTTTAAGATTGATGGGAAGGAAATTGAGGCGAATTACAAGGTTGAGTTGACCGAGATTGGCCAAAACGCAGTCTTTGTTTTGGAAATGGGCATTGATACAGTTGATTTGGACTTTAGAGTTGAAGGTAAGAGCCTCATTTTGAAGTCTGCAAGCGTTGGTTTTACGGCTGAGAACTGAGTTGATGTTCTTATGACGAATTGGCAAGGCG